>Ga0335070_10002422_pt1 | contig 21703 bp, 20 predicted proteins | sample Lox_Sample_13_FD_206722 | JGI IMG/M metagenome (GOLD analysis project Ga0335070, IMG submission 206722) | Soil microbial communities from Loxahatchee National Wildlife Refuge, Florida, United States - Lox_Sample_1.3 | ecosystem: Environmental > Terrestrial > Soil > Wetlands | place: USA...
CCGACGGGTGCCGCGCGAAGAAAGAGCCCGACTGGCCGAGGACCTTTTCGTAGACGCGGTGCCTCAGGTCCCGCACGAACGCGAGGCCCACGGCGTTGAAGCGGTACTCCGCGAAGAACGTACAGAGGTTCTTGAGAAGGAAGCAGACGAAAAGGAGAAGGGGCAGAAAGAGGCGACGGCCCTTTTCCGTGACGCCGAAAGACTCTTCGAGTGTCTGGAGACCGCGGTCCAGCGTCCGGGCCACCGCCGTCCGTCTCAGCGCCGCCTTCTCGCCCACGAGCGTGCCGACGCCCGTCCCGCCGGCCTTCTCCATCACGGCGCTCTTCGCCTCGGCCGAAAGGACCTCGTCGAAAAGCGGGCCGATCAGGTAGGCGACGGCGGACGTGAAGAGCGACACACCGAGCATCGCGCAGATCGCGACGACGGCCGCGCGGCGATGCGGCTTGAACAGGACCGCGAGGCGGCGGAAGTCGTTCATGCGGCCTTTCCGGCGCCGAGCGCGGCGAGCAGGGCGTCGGCAGTCCGGGCGGCGGCGCCGGGCGGCCCGAGGTCCGCGGCGCCCAGCGCAAGGCGCGCGCGCGTCCGCGACGCAAGGGCGGCGTCCGAGAGGAACTTCCCGGCTTCGGCCGCAACGTTTTCGGGCGTCGCTTCCTTCTGGAGAAGCTCGGGCACGGTCCGAACGCCCGTACCCTCGTCCGTGACGATGTTCGCCATCGCGACGTGGGCCACCTTCACGACCCTCTTGCCGATCCAGTAGCTGACGGGGTGCACCTTGTACACGACGACCATTGGCACCTGCGCGAGGAGCCCCTCGACGGTCGCCGTCCCCGACGCCACGAGGAGGACGTCGGAATCTCTGAGAATGGAAAGATGCTCGCCGGACACGACGCGCCACGTCGCGAGCGATTCTCCGACGACCTCCTCGAGCAGCGTTCGCGGGATGGAGTCGGCCTGGACGAGAACGACCTCGAAGCTGCCCTCTTTCCTTCGGAGGATCTCCACGGCGTCGCGGAAGACCGGAAGAATCGACTTCACTTCGCCTTTCCGGGATCCGGGCATGAGGACGACGCGCTTCACGCCCGGCGGGGGCGGCGCCGCCGGGTGCGCGAGCTCGCGGGCCGCCGCGTCGACGAGGGGATGGCCGACCCACGTGACGTTCTCCCCCAGACCCCGCGCGTCGTACCAGCGCTTCTCGAAGCCGAACAGAACGAGGACGGCGCGGCCGATGCGGGCGATCGTCTTCGCGCGGCGGCGGCGCCAGGCCCAGACCTGCGGCGAGACGTAGAAGACGACCGGCACGCCCGCGCGCGCAAGGCGCCTCGCGAGCGGGAGGTTGAAGTCGGGCGAGTCGATCAGGACGGCGGCGTCCGCCTTCTCGGCGACCGCCTCCGCGACGAGCGCCTTGATGAGACGGCGCGCGAACCGCACCTTCGAGAACGCCTCGACGAGGCCGATGATCGCGAGGTCCTTCTGGTGAGCGAGGAGTCGCGCGCCCGCGGCCTTCATCCCCTCGCCGCCCACGCCGAAGATCTCGAGGGTGGGGACGCGCGGGCGGAGCGCCGCGAGGAGCGCCGACGCGTGCTGGTCGCCCGAGACCTCGCCCGCGACGACGAGGAGCTTCACGCGGTCACCTCGGCACCGCCGCGAGGAGCCACGCCACGAGGACCGAGCCTCCAACGAGAGCGCCGAACACCGTGAGGAAGAACCGGCCGCGGGTGCGCTCGTCCTCGCGCCAGAGGAGCGCGAGGAACGCGGACAGGAGCGCCGCGAGCCAGACGAGGAGGACGAAGTGGTCCGTGAGGAGGCTCATCCGCGCCTCCCGCGCGCGCGCTCCCACACGTCGAGGACGAGGAGGGCCTGCATGATGCCCGCCACGATCAGGAACGTCCTCGCGTACTCCGCGACCGGCGCGGCGTCGCTCCGGAGGCCGAGGAGGAGGCCGGTCCCGGCCGTGAGGAGGACGATCGTGCAAAACGCGGCGCCTCGGGCGCGCTGGCCGATGAGAACGTGCCCGACGCCCGGGAATGCCGCCGCGACGAGAGCGAGGAGGGCGGCCTCTCCCGGCCGCTTCGTCACGAAGCCAGCGCGAACGCCGCAGCGAGGCGCGCCCGCGTCGTCGGCAGGTCCTCGGGGATCGTGCGCGTGCCCCCGAGGACGGTCAGGAAGTTCGTGTCGCCGTCCCAGCGCGGGACGATGTGCAGGTGGGCGTGGTGCTCGACGCCCGCGCCCGCGCTCCGCCCGAGGTTGAGTCCCGAGTTCAGGCCGTGCGGCCGGTAGGTCTCGCGGAGCGCCGTCTCGAACCGCGCGGCGAGGTCCACGACTTCGTGGCGTTCCTCGGCCGTCATGTCCGCGAGCCCCGGTCGGTGCGCGAAGGGCGCGATCATGAGGTGGCCGTTCGTATACGGGTAGCGGTTCAGGACCGCGTAGGCGGTCTTCCCCCGCGTGACGATGAGAGCCTCGGCGTCGTCGTGCTTCGGGAGCTCGCAAAAAAGGCAGCCGCCGCCCGGGTCGACGCCGCCGCCCGCGAGGTAGGCGGCGCGCCAGGGCGTGAAAAGGGCCTCCATCAGGCCTTTTCCGGCTCCCCCGCCGCGGCGACCGGGGCCGCCTGGTTGATGAGCTCCTTGAGCTTCTTGCCGGGCTTGAAATACGGCACGCGCTTCGGGGGCACCATGACCTTGACGCCGCTGCGCTTCGGGTTGCGCGCAATGCGGGCCCCTCGCTGGCGCAGGCGGAAGCTGCCGAACCCGCGCAGCTCGATCTTCTGTCCCGAGCGGAGCGACGCGATGATTCCGTCGAAGACGGATTCGACGATCACCTCGGCCTGCTTCTTCGTGAGCTCGGTCGCCTTCGCAACCTCCTCGACGAGATCGGCCTTCGTGGTCGTGCCCTCGGCGCGGCCTACCACAGGAAGAACACGTTCCATCCGCCCCCCACCGGAGCGCCGGAGAGGAGGCGCCCCGCAATCGACGATTCGGAAGTTCCGCCGGAAAGCAGCTCGATCAGCCCCGGACGCACAGGCCGCGGATGCCACACCTCGGCGGGCAGGGACATGCGCGCCATGCGCGCGGCCCGGTCCACGGCGTCCCGGTAGTCCCCGATCTCGTCCACGAGGCCGAGCGTGAGGGCTTCCTCGCCCGTCACGACGCGCCCGTCGGCCATCTTGTCCATCGCGCCGGCCTTGAGCTTGCCCTTTCGGCCGTCCGTGACGGCGGCGACGAACTGAGCCCGGAGCTTCTGGATGAGATCCTCGAAGTAGGCCCGGTCCTCGTCCGTGATCGGGCGCGTCGGGTTGCCGGAGTCCTTGAGGGCGCCGCTCTTGATCGTGACGGCGCGGAGCTTCGCCCACTCGAGAAGGTCGGCGTAGTTGACCCACTGGATGATCACGCCGATCGAGCCCGTGATCGTGCCCGGGTTCGCGACGATGTGGTCGGCGGCGACGGCGGCGTAATAGCCGCCGGAGGCCGCCACGGACTCCATCGAGACGACGACAGGTTTGCCCGTCTCCTTGCGGAACCGCGCGATCTCGCGGTTCAGCTCCTGCGAGGCCGCGACGCCGCCGCCCGGCGAGTTGATCCTCACGACGACGGCCTTGACGTTCGAGGCCTCGCGGAAACGCCCCAACGTCTCGCGAAGGTGGTCGGCCGAGAGGATGACGCCCTCGAGGTCGACGACCCCGACGCGGCCGCCGATGCCGAGGCCCAGGCCGTCCGTGGAGGCGCCGCGCGACACGGCCCCGCTCACGAGGACGGCGGCCGCGACGAGAAGGACAAGGAACGCGCAGCCGATGCCGGCGATCCCCCACGCGACGGTGGAGCGCTTCATCGGGCGAGCCCCGCGCGTCTCACGGCGACCCCGCTACTCGGCCGGTTCCGGGCGCGCGGGAACGTGTTCGTCCGGGGCCGCCTCGCCCTCCTCGGCGGTCGCGGCCCCGGCGCGGGGCCCGGGCTCGGGCTGGTCGACGTCGCGGGAGGAGAGCCCGATGCGCTGCTCGGCCGGCTCGATCCGGAGGATGCGCACGCGGACGGGATCGCCCTCGTGGTAGACGCTGCCGGGCCTTTCGCCGCGCGGGAGCGGGGTCTCGGAGACGTGCATGAGGCCTTCGAGGCCCTCGGGCAGGCGCACGAAGACGCCGAAGTCGGCGACCTTCGCGACGTTGCCGTCCACGACGTCGCCGGGCTGGTGCTTGCCCGCGAATTCTTCCCACTCGTTCGGACGGAATTCCTTGATCGAAAGGCTGATCCGCCGGTTCTCGACGTCGATGGCCGTCAGAACGGCCTGGACTTCGTCGCCCTTCTTGAGGATCTCGGAGGGGTGCTTCACGCGGCGGCCCCACGACATGTCGGACACGTGGATGAGGCCGTCGATTCCGTCCTCGATCTCGACGAAGGCGCCGAAGTCCGTGAGGTTGCGGACGGTGCCCGTGATGCGGTCGCCGATGTGGAACTTCTCCGCGAGCTGCTCCCAGGGGTTCGGCTCGGTCGCGCGCAGCGAAAGCGAGAGGCGACGCGTCTCGGGGTTCACGTCCGCGATGACGGCTTCGATCGTGTCGCCGACGTTCAGGACCTTCGAGGGGTTCTTGACCCGCTTCGTCCACGACATCTCGGAGACGTGGATGAGGCCCTCGACGCCCTCCTCGAGCTCGACGAACGCGCCGTAGTCGGTCAGGGAGACGACCTTGCCGCGGACGCGCGCGCCGACCGGGTAGTGGGCCGGGAGGTCCTGCCACGGGTCGGGCTTGAGCTGCTTCATCCCGAGGGAGATACGGCCGGTCGCCTCGTCGAAGCGAAGGACCTTGACGTCGACCTCCTGCCCGACCTGAACGGCGTCGGACGGGTGCGCGAGGCGGCCCCACGTCATGTCGGTCACGTGGAGGAGGCCGTCGATGCCGCCGAGATCGACGAACGCGCCGTAGTCCGTGAGGTTCTTGACGACGCCCTTGAGGACGCGCCCGTCGGCGAGCGCCGCGGCCGCTTCCTTCTTCTTGACCTCGGCGACCTCGTCGAGGATCGCCTTCCGCGAGAGGACGATGTTGCCGCGCTTCTTGTCGAGGGACACGACGCGGAACTCGAGCTCGCGGCCCTTGAGGACGTCGAGGTTCTTGAGAGGGCGCGAGTCGGCGATCGAGCCTGGCAGGAACGCCCGCACGCCGATGTCGACGGACAGCCCGCCCTTCACGCGGTCGATCACGCGCCCGCGGACCGGCTGGTTCTTCGCGAACGCTTCCTCGACGATGTCCCACGCGCGGCCGCGCCGCGCTTTTTCGTACGAGAGGACGACGTATCCGTTCGGCCCCTCGGTGCGCTCGAGGATCGCTTCGATCTCCTGGCCCGGGTGCGGCAGCTTGTCGGCGGGAACGTGGTGAAACTCGGAACGAGGGATCATCCCTTCGCTCTTGTATCCGATGTCCACGAGGATCTCGTCGTTCGTCACCTGAAGCACGCGGCCCTTGATGAGCTCGCCCTCCTTCAGAGAGCGTTCGCTCTCGGCGAGGAGGCGTGCGAACTCGCCGTTCTCGCCTTCCTCCGCCCTGGGGCCAGTCTTCGTCAGGTCCGTCGGCGACATTTGGTCGTGCTCCTTCGTCTTCGTCGAGATTTCCGCCCGCCTAAATGTCCGTGAGGCAAGCGCTTAAGCGGGCCGGAACCGGTGATGTTAGACGCCCGCCCCGGAAGCGGTCAACCGGGGGTCCGTTCAGCCCTTCTGGACGGTCTCGAGCACCCGGTCGACGACCTCGTCCGCGGTGAGAGAGGACGTGTCGATCCGGACGTACGTGCCGTCGTCCGTGAGCGGCGAGTCGACCCGCGTCGAGTCCGCGTGGTCGCGGGCGACCATTTCCGCGAGGACCTGGTCGAAGGTGTGCGTCGAGCCACGCGTGACGAGCTCGTCGTGACGGCGCCTCGCGCGCACCTCCGGCGTCGCCGTGAGGAAGAATTTGTGCTTCGTCTCGGGGACGACCTTCGTCCCGATGTCGCGCCCCTCGAGGACGCCGCCGCCTTCGAGCGCGAGGCTCCGCTGCATTCCCGCGAGGCGGCGGCGCACGCCGGGGATCGCCGAGACGGCCGACGCGAACTTCGAGATCTCGGGAGTCCGGATCTCTTGCGAGACGTCCTCGCCGGCGAGCCAGGCGCGCGCGTCCGCGGCGCTGCCCGTCACGCGCACGTCGAGGCGGCTCGCGAGGTCCACGACCGCGCCGGGGTCCGCGATCGGGAGCGTGACGCCGGCGCGCCTCGCCGCGAGGCCGACGGCGCGGTACATCGCGCCCGTGTCGAGGTATGGGACGCCGAGTCGCATCGCGACCGCCTTGCCGACGGTGGACTTCCCCACGCCGGACGGGCCGTCGATCGCGACGATCACCGGGCGGGTCACTTCTTCCCTTCGGGCCGCTTCTCCGGCTTCCTGTCGGCCGGAAGGCCGGGCCGGCGCACGGCGGCCGCAGGCGGCCTCGAACCCCGCGGGGGCGCCGGCCTGATCGCCTTGAGCGCTGCGACTTCCTCGGGCGCGAGGTCGCGGAACGCGCCCGGCGGGAGCTTCGGATCACGGACGGGGCCGATCGCCACGCGCCGCAGCTTCGTGACCGGGTGGCCGACGAGGTCGAACATCCGCCGGATCTGGCGCGAGCGGCCCTCGCCGAGGATCACCTTGAGCCACGCATTGCCGCCGACGCCGTTCTTCTCGGGCGTCGTCTCGCTGAGTACGACCTCCGCGGGCGCCGTCCTGACGCCGTCCGGCAAGGTCACGCCCCGCCTGAGCCTCTCGAGCTGCGCGGGCGACGGGACGCCCGAAACCTTGACCTCGTACTCCTTGCGGCAGCCGCCGGACGGGTGCGTGAGCTTGTGGACGAGCGGGCCGTCGTCCGTCAGGAGAAGCAGTCCCTCCGACTCGACGTCGAGGCGGCCGACGGCGACGACGCGCTCGCCGACGCGGCCCTTCAGGAGCTCGAACACCGTCGGGATGCCGCCCGGATCGTCGCGCGTCACGATCAGGCCCTTCGGCTTGTTCATGAGGACGTAGCGCCGCGCGACCGCGATGCGCAGCAGCTTCCCGTCCACCTTGACGTGGTCCTTCGCCGGATCGGCTTTCACGCCGAGCTCGGTGACCTTGTGGCCGTTCACGGTCACGCGGCCCTCGAGGATGATCTTCTCGGCTTCGCGCCGCGACGCGATGCCTGCGGCGGAAAGGAGCTTCTGGAGGCGCTCAGCGCTCACGGGACACATCCGAAGAGAACGAAGAGAAGATCTTCTTAGAAGGCAATAGGGCGGGGGGCGCGCCGGCTCCGCGCCTCGCGGCTTCCGCCTGGCGTCCAGCTGTCTTAACCATTCGAAGAATCTTCCTCTTCATTCGTTTCGTCGTGCTCCACGGCTGGAGGCTCGGGCGAGGGAGCATCCGGAAACAGCTCCGTCTGCGACGTGTTCGTCTCGACGCCGTAGAGCGCGTCGAGGTCCTCGGGCTTCGGAAGGTCCTTGACGTCGTCGAGGCCGAAGTGGACGAGGAACTCCTTCGTCGTCTTGTAGAGAAACGGCGTCCCGACGACTTCCTTGCGGCCGGCCGTCGTGATGAGCTTCTTGTCGAGCAGCGTCCGGAGCGAAGACGCCGAGTTCACGCCCCGCAGCTCCGCAATCTCGGGAGCCGTGACGGGCTGCCGGTACGCGATGATCGAAAGCGTCTCGAGACTCGCCATCGAGAGCTTGTTCTTGCCCTCGAGCCCGAGGAGCCTGCGCACGGGGACGTCGAACTCGTTGCGCGAGACGAGACGCGCCCCGCCCGCGACGCGGTCCATGCGAACCCCGCGCCCGTCGGTCTCGAGCGACCGTTCGAGGACGTCGAGCGCGGCCTCCACCTCGGCGGCGGTCAGCTCGGACGCCTCGGCGAGGCGCTCGACGCTCGCCGGCTTGCCAGACGCGAAAAGGAGCGCCTCGACGAGCGCGACGTTCGCCGAGGGCGCCGACGGGGCCGTTCCCGCGGGCGGCACGGCCGGGACCTCGATCTCGTCGCTCATCGGTACGAGTCCTCGTAGCCGTCGAGCGTGACGTCCTCGCCCGTTGACTCGAGGAGGATGTCGCTGAACTCGGCGTCCTGCCTCGCGCGCACGACGCGCAGGCGGAGGAGCTCGAGGACGGCGAGGAAGACGGCGATCGCCTCGGCCCGGCCCGCGAGGCCCCGGAAGACGTCGGACAGCGGCACGGAGCCGGTGCCGCTCTTCACGCGCGCGAGCATGTCCTCCATCTTCTCCTTGATCGAGTATTTCTGATGGGCGATCTCCAGCGACGGCGGATGCGCCGCCCGGTAGCGGTCGAGGGCGCCCTTGAAAAACGTGAGGAGGTCGAACAACGAGACCTCGGAGAGATCCGTCTCCTCCGCCTCGGCGTCGCTCGCCTCGAGTTTCGCGGGAGGCCGGCTCCAGAGGCCGAGGCGCAGGGACTCCATCTCGTGGAGCGTCTCGGCGACGCCCTTGTACTTGCGGTACTCGATCAGGCGGCGCACGAGCTCGTCGCGCGGATCCTCCTGAGGCGTCCCGTCGGGCAGGACGGCGCGCGGCAGGACCATCTGCGATTTGACGTGGACGAGGAGCGCCTCGACGTAAAGGAACTCGGCCGCGACCTCGAGGTCGAGCTCCTGCATGAGGAGGAGGTACTCGTGGTACTGGCGGCAGATCTCCGCGACGGGGAGGTTCCGGATGTCCAGCTCGCTCTTCCGGATCAGGTGGAGGAGGAGGTCGAGGGGTCCCTCGAACTGGGCCAGCTTCACCGGGTACGGCCCCATGAGGTCCGAGCCGGCGGGGACGGGAATACGGATGCCTTCGGTCACTAAAGGAGCCCCATGGCGCCGGAGACCTTCTCCATCGTCGCCGCGGCGATCGTCCGGGCCTTCTCGTTTCCGCTCTCGAGGACGTCCGTCACATAGTTCTTCTTCGCGACGATCTCGGCGCGCTTCTGCCTCACGGGCTCGAGCGCCGCGTTCATGTTGCGGACGAGATGCTTCTTGCAGTCCACGCAGCCGCGCGCCGCCGAGCGGCATTCCTCGGCGACGACCCTCTGCTCCTCGGGTGTCGAATAGAGGACGTGGAACGGGTACAGGTTGCAGACGTCCGGGTCGCCCGGGTCCGATCGCCGCGCCCGACCGGGATCCGTGACCATGCCCATGACCTTCTTCGCGACGTCCTCTGCCGAGTCCGAGAGCGCGAGCGTGTTCCCGTAGCTCTTCGACATCTTCCGGCCATCGAGGCCCGGCACCTTGGGCGTCGCCGTGAAGAGCGCCTTCGGCTCGGGAAACACGTCTCCGTAGAACCCGTTGAAGCGGCGGACGATCTCGCGGCAGATCTCGAGATGGCTCTCCTGGTCCTTCCCGACCGGCACGTAGTGCGCGAGGTAGAGAGCGATGTCCGCCGTCATGAGGACCGGATAGCCGAGGAAGCCGAACGTCCCGAGATCCCGCTCCCGGAGCTGCTCGATCTGCTCCTTGTAGGTCGGGACGCGCTCGAGCCAGCCGAGCGGCGTGATCATCCCGAAGACGAGTGCGAGCTCGGCGGTCTGCGGGACGCGTGACTGGACGAAGATGACCGACTTCTCCGGGTCGAGGCCGACCGAAAGCCAGTCGGTCACGGCGTCGATCGAGGCCTGGCGGATCTGGGAGGCGTCCGCGTAGTCCGTCGTGAGAGCGTGGAGGTCGGCCACGAAGTACCGGCAGGCGTATTTCTCCTGCAGGTCGACCCAGTTCTTCACCGCGCCCCAGTAGTTCCCGAGGTGAACGCGGCCCGTCGGACGGAGGCCGGAAAGGACGATTTCGGGAGAAGGGGCGGACATCAGGACCTCAGCCAGCCGATCACGAGGCTTTGCACGGGACGCATGATGAACCCGAGGACTCCGGTGAACATCATCGCGATGAGGATGAAGAAGCCGAAACGCCTCAGCCAGATGATCGCGGGAATCGCGGACGCGGGCGCGAGGCTCTCGACGACGCCGAATCCGTCCAGGGGCGGGATCGGAAGCAGGTTGAAGATCGCCAGCGAGACGTTCACGAGAACCGAGAGCCCGAAGATGAGGAGGAGCGGGTACAGCGGGCTCGCCTTCGAGGGAATCGGAAGTCCCTTGACGACCGCGAACGCCGCGGCGAACGCGAAGGCGAGGATCAGGTTCGAGACAGGCCCCGCGGCCGAGACGAGGAGGTTCGCCCGCCGCGGGTAGCGAACCCCGCGAAGCGATACGGGCACCGCCCTGGCCCATCCGAAGACCGGCAAACCCGAGAACGCGAGCAGCGCCGGAAAGAGCAGGCTGCCGATCGGATCGATGTGTTTCAGCGGGTTCATCGTGATGCGGCCGAGGTCGCGCGCCGTGTTGTCGCCGCACTTCATCGCGACGTACCCGTGCGCCGACTCGTGGAAGGAGACGGCGAACAGAAGGACGACGACCTGGATGACGATCTCGAGAGTCTTTTGAGGGTCCACGTTGCCTTTGGGCGTGGCGCGTCGCGCGCCGCGCGGGCGCGGATGTTAACCCGGAACGAGAGCCGTCAGTCGCCCGCCGCGTCGGTCCCGGGCCGGAGAAAGAGAGGCGTGCGGAAGGCGGAGTCCCGCCCTTCGGCGATGAGCTTCGCCGCCTCGTCCTTCGCGTCCCTCATCCACCCGACGTCGCGGACGAGGTCGCCGATCCGGAACATCGGGACCCCGCTCTGGCGCGTGCCGAGCGCGTCCCCCGGGCCCCGGCGCTTCAGGTCCTCCTCAGCCACGACGAAGCCGTCGTCGGTCTTCTCGAGGACCGTGAGGCGCTCCTTCGACTCGGGCGACGTCCTCGCGCCGAACAGGAGGACGCAGCGGGAGGTCCGCCGCCCCCGTCCGACGCGCCCGCGCAACTGGTGGAGCTGCGCGAGGCCGAAGCGCTCCGCGTTCTCGACGAGCATGTACGAGGCGTTCGGGACGTCCACGCCGACCTCGATGACGGTCGTCGCCGCGAGGACGTCGAGCTTTCCCGACGCGAACTCCGCCATCGTCCGCTCGCGCTCGTCGGGCGGGATGCGCCCGTGAAGGACGCCGACGCGCCGCCCCGGCAGCGCCTTGCGGATCTCGACGGCGTGCTTCTCGACGGCCCTCGCGTCGATCGCGTCCGACTCCTCGATGAGCGGGACGACGACGTAGGCCTGGCCTCCCGCGCGGATCTCGTTCTCGATCTCGCGGAACGCGGCCCCTCGCTCGTCCTCGGGAAGGACGCGCGTCGCGATCGCCGTGCGGCCGGGCGGCTTCTCGTCGAGCGTCGACACGTCGAGGTCGCCGTAGAGCGTCAGGGCGAGGGATCGCGGGATCGGCGTCGCGGACATGACGAGGAGATGGGGACGCGCGCCGGAGGGCTCCGCCCCGGCGCCGTCGCCCGCCTTCGCCGTGAGCGCTGTGCGCTGCGCGACGCCGAAGCGGTGCTGCTCGTCGATCACGATCAGGCCGAGCCGCCGGAACGCGACGGGATCCTCGAGAAGCGCGTGCGTCCCGACGAGCATGTCGATCCTGCCGCCCGCGAGGGCGTCGAGGACCTGCGCGCGCGCCTTGCCTTTCACGCGGCCGGTCAGGAGCTCGGCGCGGAAGCGCGTCTTGCCGAAGATGCGGAAGATCGTCGAGAAGTGCTGCTCGGCGAGGATCTCGGTCGGCGCCATGAGCGCCGTCTGCCGGCCGCATTCCGCCGCGAGGATCGCCGAGAGGACCGCGACGATCGTCTTGCCGCTCCCGACGTCGCCCTGCAGGAGCCGGCGCATGGGACGGCCCGAACGGAAGTCTTCCCCGATCTCGCGGATGACGCGTTTCTGTGCCGCCGTCAGCGTGAACGGCAGCGCTTCTCTCAGGCGCGCGCGGATCGCGTCGTCGGCCGCGAGGACGGGCGCCGGCACGCGGTCGCGCTCGGCGCGGCGGCGCTGGAGGCCGACCTGGAACTCGAGAAACTCCTCGTAGACGAGGCGGTGGAGGTGCGGCGACGTACGTTCCGTCCACGGCTCGGCGTCCGCCGGCCCGCCGCCCGAGCCCGGGAAGTGGGCCTCGCGCAGGGATTCGCCGAGAGAAGGGAGTTTCTGCTCCCTCGCGCGCGACGAAGGCAGGCGCTCCGGGAGGCGGTCTGCAAAGTTTCTTAGCAGGTAATCGACCGTTCGCCTCCGCATCCGCGGAGTGAGGCCGGGGAGCTTGCGGTAGATGGGAACCACGCGTCCGACCGAGAGGGGATCCGCGACGCTGCTCGCACTGGTCGCTCCGCCGGCGCCGGCGCTCTCTTCACCTTCTAAGAAGTCTTTCTCCCTTTCTTTCCCTTTCTCTTGTCCTTCGAGGAATTCTTCTATCTGCGGGTTCTCCATGACGAGCCCGTGGCGGTGGCGCGCGGCCAGCGTCGCGACGCCGTAGACCCAGAAGACCTTCTTCGGCGCCATCCAGCGCTGCATGTACGGCTGGTTGAAGAAGACGAGCCGCAGCGTGCCGGAGCCGTCGTCGAGGATCGCCTCGAAGATCGTGAAGCCGCGGCGCCGCGTGCGGATGAGCCGGCTCGAGAGCACGGTGCCCTTGACGGTCGTCGCGGGGCCTTCGGGCACGAGACCGGCGATCGGGCCGATGCGCGTGCGGTCCTCGTACCGGAACGGAAGGTGAAGGAGGAGGTCGAGCGCGGTCTCGACGCCGGCTTCGGCCAGCTCCCTCGCGCGGGCGGGACCGATGCCGGAGAGGGACGCGAGGGGCGGGAGCGAGGCCTCTCCCCTACGCCTTGGCGACGCGGAACGTGAGATCCACGAGGCCGAAGCGGATCCGGTCGCCGTCCTTGATCGACACCGGCTGCCCCGTGACGATCCGGGTTCCGTTCACGAACGTCCCGTTCATCGTCCCGATCTCCTCGACGACGCGGAACTCGTTCCCCGCGTGGACGATCTTCGAGTGGCGGCGCGAGACCGAGCGCTGGGTATCGAGGTTCGCGAGGTCCACGTCCGGGCGGATGCCCGTGACCGGGTCGACGCGCCCGACGGTCGTCTCGCCTTCCCGGTTCAGGAAGAACTCGCCGCCCGCGTCCGCGACGAGGCGGAAGATGTCGTGGCGTTCGGCCTCCTTGGCGAAGATGTCGGAGGACGACTGGTCGAGCGTCGGAGCGACGCCGGTCGACTGCTCGAGGAGCTTCGTCGTCTCGCGGAGGCGCCGGGAGAGCTTGCGGAGCATCCGGACGGCAATCTCCGCGTTGTGGCGGAGCATCTCGTCGAACGTCGTCTGGTTGATCCGGACGAGCTCGCATTCGCTCTTTGCCCGCGCCGACGCGGTCCGGGGAACGTCTTCGAGGATGGACATCTCGCCGAAGAAGTCGCCCTTCTCGAGCGTCGCGAGGATTTTCTCCTCGCCCTTGCGGTTCTTCTTGTAGATCTCGACGGTTCCGGCCTGGATGACGTACATCTCCGTGCCGACCTCGCCCTCGGCGAAGACGTCCTTCCCGCCCGGGACCTTCATGAGGTAGTCCGTGAAGCCGCTCGGGGTTCCGGACTTGACCACCACCTTCATGCCACGATCTCCTCGAGGAAGGTGAGCGTTCCCGTTCCGTCCCACGCGGTCCGCGCGCCGACGGGGAGGGTGACATTGGGGCCGCGGTGGCCGGCGGGAAGGCCGAGCGCGACGGGCACGCCAAGCGGCGCGAGACGCGCCTCGAGGACGGCGGCCAGACGCGCGCCATCCTCGACGCCCCCGAAGGTCACGGCGGACAGGCTGCCGATCAAGATGCCGGACAGTTTAGCGAATCGCCCCGAATCGATCAGGGTCCCGAGCATCCGGTCGATCCGGTAAGCCTCCTCGGAGATGTCTTCGAAGAAGAGGAGCGCACCCGCGTAGTCGAACTCCCAGGGCGTGCCGACCGAGGCGGCGAGGAGCGAGAGACACCCTCCGACGAGTCTCCCGGAGGCGGCTCCGGGCAGGAGGACGGAGCCGCGAGCCGGGCCGGAAGGGGGCGCGCCCCGCCCCTCTTCACCTTCGAAGAAAATCTCCCGGGGTCCCCTCCCCTCGAGCATTGCGGGAAAGAACGATGCGGAGAGAGGGTCGAGGCCGCGCGCGAGGTCTGCCGCGACCATCGGGCCGTGGAATGACGGCAGGCCGGCCTTCAGGAGCCAGGACGACAGGACGGTCAGATCCGAGAACCCGCAGTGGATCTTCGGGTGGCGCGCCGCTTCGGCGGGATCGAGGTGCCTTAACGCGGACGCGACGCCGTAACCGCCGCGCGCGAAAACGATCGCCCTGACGTCCGGGTCGAGGAGGAGCGCGCGATAGCCCGCCGCGCGTTCCGCGGATGTTCCGGCGAGGCCAAGGAGCGGCTCTTTCGCGAGGACGTTCGGCGCGAGCTTCACACGGTAGCCGAAGCCCTCCAGGGCCCGGACGCCCGCCGCGAGCGCCTCGGAGTCGGGCGGACCCGAGAGCGCCGCGACGCCGACCGAGTCGCCGGGGACGAGGCGCGGGGGGCGCACGAGGCCGGCCATCATTCGATCCTGTTCTTCGGGTCCGAGAACCAGCGCTCCCAGTCCTTCGCATTGCCCGGGGCGGCGGGCTTTCCCGTCTCGGCAGGCGGAGCCACGCGCATCCGCGCGGAGGCGTCGCGCTGGAAGATCTCGATGCCGGCGGTGCGGGCTCCCGCCGCGGCGACCGCCGTCGCGAGGCCCCGGTCGTCCGTCACGACGGTCACGCCGCGGGGCTCGCGCGCCTCGCGGATCCGCCGGATGATCTCCTCGTCGGCGGATCGCGGCGCCGCGTAGACGACCTGGACGTCGCCGAACGCCTGCACCTTTGCGCGTCCGGCCTCCGGCGGCCCGTCGAAGACCACTGTGATCCTCTTTCTCTTCCGGCGCGCGACCTCGCAGAGCTCGGAGACGAGCCCTTCGCGGGTGCCGCCGCCGAGGCGGCCGATCAGGTTGTTGCCGTCGACGATCTCGGGCATGGAGTGAATTCTCGCAGCCTCGGAAAAAAGCGACTCGGGCCGGACGATAAGCCGGATTCTGTGACCGGTCGGCTCGCGCCTTCCGGCTGGCGGTCATTCCTCTAGGCCCGCCCTTTCGGACGGGCTCGAGCGACCGACCCGGTGACGTCGGCTCGAAAGCCGCGGGAGCGGGCGTCCCTGCCGTCACCCTATTTGGCCTTGCTCCGCGTGGGGTTTCGCCTGCCAGCTCCGTTGCCGGAGCCGCGGTGCGCTCTTACCGCACCTTTTCACCCTTACCTGCGCCTTGCGGCGCGTCGGCGGTTTGTTTTCTGTGCCACTTTCCTTCGGGTTGCCCCGACCGGGATTTCTCCGGCACGCTGCCCGCTGGAGTCCGGACTTTCCTCCCCTCCTTCCGCCGAGGCGGCGGGAGCGGCGACCGCCTGTCCGGCCCGAGTCGCGGGCAGTCTACCGCGTGGGCCCGCTCACCTCACGACGACCATCGGGACGTACGACCCGTCCGACGTGCGCGAGCCCGCGGTCGGGCCGTCGTTCACGACGCCGTAGACGGTGAAATCCGACGCGCCGGACGAAGGCTTCACGCGCGCGAATCCGTGCGTCACGCCCGCGGCGGCGAGGATCGTGTCGAACTGCGTCCATTGGCCGCCCGTCAGGACGGCCGTCAGCGTGAGCGCGGGCGCTGTCGCGCCGGTGTCCGCGTCGAAGACGTCGACGACGTACGTCACCTGCGTCCCGTCCCCGGCGCGCGCGTCCGCGATCGCGAGGTTCGTGCGGGCGTCGGCGTCCTGCCTGAGGCCGTAGACCCAGGCCTCGGCCGTCGCGCGCGCGGAGGCCGCGACCGCCGGATAGGCGACGCCGAACGTCCCGCCGACATTCGTGTCCGGGTTGGGGTTCGACGTCCGGACGAGCGCCGAAGCGCCCGACACGAGGAGCGTTCCTCCCTGGGACCCTGCCGCCGGGATCGCCAGGCCGAGCCCGCGCAGGTATGCGATCGCGTTCGGGACGACGAGCTGCTGGCGCGTCGCGAGCGTGGTCGTCACGGTCCCGCTTCCGGCGCCGGAAAAGGCCGGAGCCGCCGTGTACGTCAGCGTGACCGTGACCGGCGACGACGTCGGGTTCGTGAGCGTCAGGTCGCTCGAATAGTGCGTCGCGCCCGGCAGGTCGAGGACGATCGGGACGAGCCCGCCCGTCGCGTTCGCCGGGATGAAGCTCCCGTCGGACGTCCCGCCGCCGGACGAGGCGCCGTCGTTCACGACGCCGTACGCGATGAAGCGGTCCGAGCCGGAGGCGAGGTGCACGCGTGCGTACCCGTTCGTGACGCCGGTCGGCGTGAGCGCGAGAATGCTGTTGTACTGGAGGAACTGCCCCGGCTGGAGGGTCTGGACGAGCGGGGCCCCGACCGGCGCCCCGCTGTCGCCGTCGAAGATCTGGGTTTCGAGCGTGACCGGGCCGGAGGAGACCCCCGTGGCGGTCCCGGGCGCGTGCACGAGCGCGAGGTTCGACCGGAACTGCCCATTCTCCCTCAGGCCGTAGATCCACGCGTCTCCCGCATTCGCGCTCCCGTTCGCGACCGCGGCCGAGAACGTGCCGAACGACCCGCCGACCGTCGTGTTGGGATTCGGCGTGGACGTGCGCGACCCTGCGTAGACAGCACCGGCATCCGTCGCGCCGACGAACGTCGCGAAGAGGGTCCCGAGCTTGGCGGTTCCGTCGGGAGGGAGCGCGTAGCCGTTCGCGTTCAGGAACGCGATCACGTCCGGCACGTAGAACTGCCGTCCCGCGCCGAGCGAGCGCGCGACGACAGGCCCCGCCGAGGCCGGCGTGGGTGTCTGGGCGAAGCTCAGAAGCAGCGTGGCGTCCGTGTTCCCGCGGTTCACGGCGACGAGGTCGGACGTGTAGTGCGAACTGCCTTTTCCGAAGACGTCGAGGACGACAGGCGCCTGAACGCCCGGGCCCGGCGGCGGGATGGCGGCCTGCGCTCCGACGGTGACGAAGAGCGCGGCGTGCCGCGCGACCGCGCCGGCCGTTGCGGCGAGGTCCAACCGGTACGTTCCGGCCGCGACCGCCGTGGAGGCCGTGAGCGTGAGGACCGCCTGCTCGGCGCGGGAGAGGACGCCGGCGGTCGAGTCCGTCAGCGTCGAGGGGCTGAACGACGCCGTGAGACCCGCGGGGAGCCCGGCGACGGAAAGAGCCGCGACGACGTCCGCGGCCGCCGAGGCCTGTGTGAGCGAGGCGGTGACCGACGCGGAAGCCCCGGCGGCGACCGAGACGACGGCGGGTTGGGCCGAGATCGCGAAGTCGACTCCGGAGGTGGAGGGCGAGGCGAGCGCCGCCGCGAGCGCCGAGGCGTCCGGCGAGCCGAGACCCGTGACGGCGTCGTACCCAGGTCCTGCGTCGTATCCCGTGACGCCGGGAACCGTATTCGTGCCCGACGTGACGTCGTGGAACGGCCCGGAGCCCGTGACCGGGGCGGCCGCGGTCCCGTACTGGGCGGCTCCGAGCGCGTAGAGAAGCGGGTTCAGGTTGCCGAGGCGCGAGCCTTCGCGCTGGGAGAGCAGGGCCGCGATTCCGGCAAAGGCCGGGGCCGAGGCGGAGGTTCCGTAAACGCGCGTGAGGCCTGCTGCGCCTCCGGACCCGCCCATCACGATGGAATACGGTGTGTGCGCGGCGGCGGCGACCGAGACGTCCGGCACGGCGCGGCCGGCTCCCGCGGGGATGCCCGCGACGTTCTGCCAGGGCGGCCGGGCGAAGAGGACGCTCAGCCCCCCGCCGCTCGCCGAGAGGGTCCCGTAGGACCCCGTCTCGTTCCACGCAGCCTCCGGAATCGGTCCCTTCACGGACTTCTTCGTGACGGGGTCGTTCGTCGAGCTCCAGTACGCGGACGGGTTCGCCGTGTCGAGGAACTGCGTCCCCCCCACGCACGTCGCATACGGCGAAGAACCGAGACCGTTGACCGACGCGCTCGACCCGCTGGTCGCGTTCGCATCGGCGCAGCCGTCGACGCCGCTGTCGCCGGACGAAACGAGCGCGGTGATCCCCTGCGCCGCAGCCTGCGCCCAGATGTTCGTGTAGAAGACCGTGTCCGAGTCCGCGAAGGAGCCCTCGCAGGCTCCGTAGGACAAGGTCATGACGTCCGCGAGGTTGTGGCTCACGATGTAGAGCCCCGAGAGGTCCACGCCGTAGGTGACCGGCTCGTTGCCCTTCGTCACGACGAGGAGGATCTGCGCGGCGGGCGCGATCGCGCCGGCCCACTGGACGTCGAGGTCCGCCTCGATCTCGTCCGCGGTCACGCCCGGGTCGGCCCCGTTCACGATGACCGTCGGGTCGTTCGCGGGCAGGCCGAAATACGACCGGAAATATCGCGTGTCGGCGAGCGTCACGTTCGTCTGCGCGACGACGGCGATCTTCCGTCCGGCGCCGTTGATGCCGGCCGCGGCGAGCGCGTCGATCCCGTAGAGCGTCCAGAAATCCGCCGGCGCGAGGCTGTGCGAGCCGCCGGACGTCGTGGCCGGGGCTCGTGCGGCGAGCGGGCGCCTCCTCGGGAACGAGTTCAAGGAGAGGAGTCCCGCCGTGCGCTGTGCGAGGCCGGACGGCAGCCGGGCCGGGAGCACGTTCGTGATGCGCACGGCGCCGTCCACCCAGACTTCGCGGAGCTCGGTCTCGAAGGCCCGCTCGACGTCGGCCGCTCGGCCCGAGAAGATGAGCGCCGTGCGTCCTCCCGGGACGTCCTCGACCTCGAGGCCGTTCGCCTCGAGGTGGGCGCGGAGCGCCGAGATGTCCGCGTCGGTCGCGCCGTAGCGGGCGCCGAACTCGTCCGGCGTCAGCCAGCGGCGGTAGTCGGGCGACGAGGGGTCCTGCTGGGCCGCGAGCAGGCGCGAGAGCCCGGCCTGGTCGCGCAGATGGAGAACGAGGACCGCGCGCGAGATCCTCGCGTCCCCGTCGAGACGGCCGACGTCCACCGCCCGGACGACTTCGCGGGGCACCGCCGCGACTTCGCGCGGAGAGGCCGCCGGCTGAATCGCGGGTGCGGACACGGCCGCCGCGAGGAGCACGGCGGCGAGGATCGCGGGGCGCGGTAAACGCGGTTTCATCAAAGCTCCTCCGTCGGGAAGTGCACGGGACTTGTCCGGCCTGACGCGTCAGACCGGCGGGGGCGTCTCGCGCCCGGGGCGCCGCCTCCCGAACAGGTCGAGGAATCGCGCCATCCGCGGGATCGTGAAGACGAAGATGAGCCCGATCGCGACGACGACGACGAGCGCGACGAGAGGCAGGAAGATCGAGACGAGGCTCTGAAGGAACGCGACGACGTCCTCCGCGAGGGAGAGGCCCGCGTTCGCGGCGCCGAACGTCACGGCGGTCGACGTGAGTCGCGTCGCGCTCTTGACGAGGTGGGAGACGAGCGCGACTCCCCCTCCGGCGCCACCCGCGACGACGCTCAGGAGCGGAGAGCCTTCGGGCTGGACCACGGCCACCGCAACGAGCGCGCCGACGAGCGGACGCACGATCGAGTGCAGGAGGTGCCAGAAATGGTCGAGACCGGGAATCTTGTCCGCGAAGAACTCCAGGAGGAAAAGCACGGCCGCAAATCCGAGCGCGGGGCTCGACGCGAGGAGACGCGCGATCGCGCCGGGATAGTCCTCGGGAAAGAAGCGCGCCATCGCCCCGTAGACGAGCAGGACGGCGTACGAGTTCAGGCCGGCCGCTGCGGACAGGCCGAGGCCGGTTCCGAAGAGCTGCGGGAGAGTGTTCACGTCACCTGACTTTCGCGTTGATCTCCGCGAGGGCCTGCTGCGCGCGCCGGTTCACGGGGTCGAGGCGCATGACTTCCTTGAGAGCCTTCACGCGGTCGGTCTCGTTGCGCTCCTGGCCGCACGCCTCGGCGAGCTCCCACCAGAGGTCCACGCTGTCCGGCATTTTCTTGACGGCCCGGCGCATCGTCTCCGTCGCCTGCCTGATCCACTTGGGGTTCTTGCGCTGGATGCGCGAGAGCAGGATCCAGTACTCCTTCTGGTCCGGGTCGAATTCGACCGCCTGCCGCACCATCTCGTAGGCCGGGTAGTAGTCCTCCTCGTCGTAAAGGAGCTTGGCGCGCAGGTAGTTCTTCCGCGCGATCTCCTTCTGGATCTCGACGGTCGGAGCGCTTCCCGGAAGGGAGACGGTGTCTCCGTGGGTGAGCAGGGTGCGGTCGTAGTGGGCGCGGCCTTCCGTCGTGCGGAAGACGCGCTCGGCCTCGCGCACACGCGCGAAGAGCGCCTCGAGCGCATCCCGCTCGTCGGCGAGGTGCGACTTGAGGTGGAGGTCCGGATGAAACATCCGCGCCCGCTCGTGGATCGCCTTGGAAAGGGCTTCGAAGGGAACGTCGGCGTCGACGCCGAGGACTTCGTACAGGTTCGCCCAATCGAGCCGGCGGTACGTGTGCCGCACGAGCTCGCGCTGCGTCTCGAGACCCTCCGCGACCCGGGCGGGCGGCGAGGCTCCCGCGATGTCCACGTTCAGGAGCAGAAGCCCCTCCGGGACGCCGGACTTCTCGAGCGTGCGTCCGGGAGCGACGAGCAGGACGAGGCCCGTCCCGGCGAGGCGCGCGACGACCCGCTGGTCCGGGTGGATCTGTTCGACCGTCAGGGTCCCGTCGATGCGGCCGAGGACCTCGGCTTCGACGGCGGATACCGTGAAGGCCTGGTAGCGCATGAGGAGGTCCGGCGCGTAGACCGGACGCGCCGCCGGCGAGATCGGGCTGCTGAGCTGTGCGGCGGGGGACGTCAGGCGGCGCAGCGCCTCGAGGACAAGCCCTCCGGTCGGCCGGTCCGCGCGGACGGGAACGTCCGGCGCCGTGTCGAGAGGCGTCACGGTGAAGACGCCGTTCGTCCAGCGGAACGTCTCGAAAAACAGCCGCTCCGAGAGCGCCCGGACGGCGGCGTCCGCGACGTAGCCGGGAACGGCGCCCGTTTCGGTCAGAGCGCGGGCGAGGCCGCGGCCCGGCTCCGCGAGCGCCTGCTCGAACGCGGACATGAGGAGACTCTCCTCGGCGAGCCCGAACGTCCGCAGGAGGTCGCCCACGAGCTGCGCCTCGCGGTTCGAGCTCCCCGACAGGATCTGGCCACGGTCGAACCAGAACGTCCGCTCCTCGCCGAGATGCGAGACGAGGAGCTTTGCCGTCGCGCGCTCGCGGTAGAGCATGCGCATGACCTCGGCGAACGGAGTCCGCTCGAGCGAGCCCCCCGTCATCATGCGGCTGCGAGTGTCCGAACGTTCGGCGACCATGCCGCGCAAAGTGTAGCAGCGCGAAGGTTTCTCCCCCGCTTGAATCAGCGCGCCGCGGCCCGCCAGCGCGCGATCCGGGCCGCGACGGACTTCCCCGAGACGGCCGCGATCGCGTCTTCGCTGGCCGCGAGGACCGCTTCGGCGCCGCCGAACGCGGAGAGGAGACTCCTCACGCGCGAAGGGCCGAGGCCCGGAACGGCGAGGAGCGGGCTCTCGAGCGCGCGTTTGCCACGCGCCCGCCGGTGCGACTTCAGCCCGAACCGGTGCGCCTCGTCGCGCGCCCGCTGGAGGAGCTTGAGACCGGCGTTCGTGCGCGGGAGGACGATCGGCGCCGAACGCCCCGGCACGAAGATCTCCTCCTCGCGCTTCGCGAGTCCCGCGGCCGGCATCTCGACTCCGATCCGGTCGAGCGCGGCGAGGGCCGCGGAGAGCTGGCCTTTCCCGCCGTCGATCAGGAGGAGGTCCGGGAGGGAACGGCCCTCTTCCGCGGCGCGCGCGTATCGGCGCGTGACGGCCTCCGAAATCGATGCGAAGTCGTC
>Ga0335070_10002423_pt1 | contig 21702 bp, 23 predicted proteins | sample Lox_Sample_13_FD_206722 | JGI IMG/M metagenome (GOLD analysis project Ga0335070, IMG submission 206722) | Soil microbial communities from Loxahatchee National Wildlife Refuge, Florida, United States - Lox_Sample_1.3 | ecosystem: Environmental > Terrestrial > Soil > Wetlands | place: USA...
CGGCTTCTCCCCCGCCGGCATTTTCCCTCCCAGGAATTTTCACCGGCCCGATTGCGATCTGCATCCTCGGTGCGCCCGCGAAACTAGGCATCGAGACCGCGCGCCGCGCCTCGATTCCTGCCTGATCGGACGGTTCTGTGAAATCTTCGCGCCGCGCAGCGGACAACAGAACCGTCATTTGATCTTGTGGGCCTGCCCCGAAAATATGGCCGCGCTTTCCGCCGCGGGGGACAAGACTTCGGCATAAGCCAATCGGCAGCTCGGCAGCATTCGCGCGACAGGCGTCGCGCGAAACGGTCGGTTGCGTGCCGTGCGCGCGAGCGCAACGGAGGCAGGCGGTGGGGACGCCGCGGGCCTTCGCAACACTGCAATCTTGGGGACAGGCAATGAAAAAACTTCTTCTCGGCAGCTCGATGCTGATCGGCGCGGGCGTCATCGCGCAGTCCGCCGAAGCGTCGGACGGCATCAAGCTCGAGGTCGGCGGCTTCTTCAACCAGGTCTACATGGGCGTCTTCGACGACAAGAGCCGCGGCCATTTCGGCGACGAGCGCAACACCGACGCGTTCCAGCACAACGCCGAGGTCTACTTCAAGGGCGAGACCACGCTGGACAACGGCCTCACCATCGGCGCCCGCATCGAGCTCGAAGGCGAGAACGCCGCAGACCAGATCGACAAGTCGTTCGTCTATTGGCAGGGCGGCTTCGGCAAGGTGCAGGTCGGCTCGATGAACGACGCGCTGGAGAACTACTGCGTCGCGGCGCCCGGCGGCACGGCCAACTTCAGCGCCTTCAGCCCGACCATCGGCTGGGGCTCGAACGACCCCTTGCACTCGAACCAGTATTGCAAGAGCGCCGATAACGATTCCCAGAAGATCATGTACACCACGCCGAATTTCGGCGGCTTCCAGTTCGCGGTCAGCTACACGCCGGACATGAACGCGGAGATGTACACCCAGCAGGGCGTCAACAATGCGGGCACGCCCAGCAACACGCACGGCGTCTCCCACCACATCATCGACGTCTACGGCCTGTACGGCTACAAGGGCGACGGCTGGGGCATGAACTTCGGCGCCGGCGGCTCCTGGCAGCTCGCGCGCAACGACACCGCGCCGAACGACGACAAGAGCGCCGCCTATCAGACCGGCCTCAACTTCAACATCGGCGGCTTCTCGGCCGGCGGCATCTTCGAATACCGCGCGATCGGCGGCGAGGATAACAACGCCTGGGTCGCCGGCGGCGGCGCCGCCTATGCCTTCGACGCCTGGAAGTTCGGCGTGCAGTACAGCCACGGCTGGTACGACGGCTTGTTCTCGACTGCCGACTTCGGTCCCGACGGCCACCAGAACCTCGACCGCGTGGTCGCGACCGTCGGCTATGCGGTGGCGCCCGGCGTCAGCGTGGACGCCGAGCTCGGCTACACTTGGTACAAGGACACCCATGACGCCAAGCCGGACGAGACCAACGGCTATCGCGCCTTCAGCGCCGGCGTCGGCACGGCCCTCACCTTCTAGGGGCGCACCTTCCCCCAAACGGCCCTCGCGCGATCGGGAGAGCGTCCCACCGCTCTCCCGATTTTTCGCGTGCCCGACTCTTCGAAGGCCCGACCCTTCGTGAATTAGGACCGCTCGACGGCCTTGGTCATGAAATAGCGCCCGGGCTTCACGCCTTCGGGCAGCGGCACCGTCGCAAGACCGGGCGCGATCATCGGCTGGTCGCTGATGACGATGCCGCCCGGTCGCATCAGGGCCCGGATCATCGGTGCGATGGTCGCCGCCAGGCGTTCGTTGGCGGCCTGGTCGCCGGTGCCGACATCGGTGTGGACGAGTGCCGCGCGCGGCCCCAGCTTGGCGAGGGCCTGGGCGAGGGTGTCGGTGATCTCGCCGAGGAAGAGATGGTCCGCGGGCGGGATGCAGCTCGGATGCGCGAGCACCTGCCGGTCGAACACATAGATCTCGCGATCGGAGCAGATCTCGCGCAGGTGATCGTAGGTGCGGCCGTTGCCGAGGCCGAGCTCCAGCACCACGCCGTCCAGATCCTTGACCAGCTTAGCGGCTTCGCCGAGGCAGGCCCGCTGGGCCTCGAGGCGACGGATGAAACTGTCGAGCCGGCTCACGCTTCCATTCTCCTCATGGTCAACGCCCCGCGATCTCCACGCCGCTCGCGGCGTCGATCGCCTCCAGCAGGGAAATGAAGTCGGCGCGGGCAAAGGCGACGCAGCCTTCGGTCGGCCGGTAGTCGGGATGGGCGAGATGGAGGAAGACCGCGCTCCCCTTGCCCGGGACCACGGGATCGTCATTGTGCCCGATCACCAGCAGCAGATCATAGAGCTGATCCTCGCGCCAGAGCGTTTCATGGCGCGCGGCATAGGGCAGGGCGACCAACCGGTTGTAAGCGGGATCCGCCGCATCGTCGCACCAGCCGTCATTGGGTGCGAGCGGCCGCGCCGGCAGGAAAGCGGGCGGCCGGAAGGCGGCCTCGCGCACGCGATCCGGACGATAGAACAGGCGCCGGATCGGAAACCGCCCGGCCGGCGTGCAACCATCGCCCTCGACCTTATCGGGCGTGATGCCGCCCCTGCCCAGTGCGCAGCGCAGCTCGAGATGGCGGAAGCTCGCAAAGCCCAGCGCCGCGCCGGGACGCGCGGCCTCGATACGGATGTCGGTCAAGCGGACGGTCCCCCGATGCCGCCGGCGAATCGGCCGGCGGGCAAACCTAGCACGCGCTGCTGTCCCCTGGGACCGGCTCCCGGGGACTAGCCCCTGCAGTCCTCGTGGCGCAGGCTGGCGGTGCCAGAGTTAAAGCCGGAGTCGAACCCGGCGCGGGACGCGGTCTGGGTACTGGTGGCGGGATCTTCCTGGGTGGCGGCCATGTCGGCGCCGGCCGGCGTCGTGTCGGTCTTGCCGTTGCCGAACAGCATCGCCTCGATGTTGCCGCCGATATCCTTGCCGGTCGTGTCCTTGACCGCGATGTCGGCGACGGCGCCGAGGAGGCTGATGCCGCCGAGCGGACCCATGGGGATGGCGCCCAGCAGCTCGGAAGCGCCATAGGCCTGGTCGCCGGTTACGGCGCGATAGATCTGGGCGACGATCGGGATGTGCTGCAGCGGATTGATCAGGTCGAGGAAGTCGTCCCAGCCGAACTTTCCGTCGGGGCCGAAGAACAGCTGCCGCGCGCCCGGTGTCTCATCGACCACCCAGCGCTTGCCGGCAAGGCGCAGCTCCTTCTGCTGGTCCTTGTCCGGCGGATTCTTGAGATGCACGAGGTTCGGATCGGAGGGCGCCGGTTTCGCATCCGAGGAAGAAGCCTTCGCGGCATCGCTCGTGTCGGCCCCGGTCGCGTTGGAATCAGTGGCGGTCGAGGCCGTCTGCACCGGATCACTGCTGCGCGAGAAGGTCGGCGCATCGTCGCCGGTCTCGGCCGATGCCGTCTGCGCGCCGGACCCGGCTGCATTGCCGGCGCGAGAGAAGCTCGGCGGTTGATCGCCGGTCGTGGCCGGCTGTGCTGCCTGAGCGGCGTTGAGGGGTGAGGCATTGAGCGGCGCAGCGTTGAGCGGCGCGCGCAAGCCGGTGAGCCGGACCGGCGTCGCCATCGGCGCTGGCTGGACCGCGGACCTGGCGGCGGCCGCATAGGCCGCCATCGCCGAGGCCTGGGCTGTCGCTGCGGCGCCGCTCTGCGGATCGCCGGCCAGGCCCTCGGCGGGTGATCCGGCGATATATCCGGTCGGATCGCCGGTTCCTGGAATGCTGGTCTGGCTTCCGACCAGGGCGGCAAATTGTGCCGGGCTCAGGGTCGGAATCTGGAAGGTCCTGGGCGCCATCGGGACCGGCTGGCCTCCGACCCCGGCCGCCGCGCGGGCGGCCTGCTGGGCCGCGAGTTCCCGCGCAAAGGCGGCCTGGTCGATGGAACCAGGGCGCAGCAACCCACCAGATATCCCACCCATGGACCCGGGCGACGCCACTGGTGGTGCCAGGGCGGGGGCATTGGTGGCATCAAACAGGGCGGCGTTGGCGTTCATCGGCCCATTCCACTCCGAAATGGAGCAGAGGAATGGTCGCAAGGGCCGTGCCAGTGGAGGCGGAGAAACGGCCGCTAGAACATATGACCGAAGCGGACCGCCTTGGTGCTGAGATAGCGCTCGTTGTGATCGTTCGCCGGGAAGATGTGCGGCACCCGCTCGGTGACCGTCACCCCGCACTGCGCGAGGCCCTTCACCTTCTCCGGATTGTTGGTCAGGAGACGCACCGCGGCGATGTCGAGCTGGCGCAGCATCTCCGCCGCCGGCTGATAGACCCGCTCGTCGGCGCCGAAGCCGAGTTGCAGGTTGGCTTCCAGCGTGTCGGCGCCGGCATCCTGCAGGCGATAGGCGCGGAGCTTGTTGACGAGGCCGATGCCGCGACCCTCTTGTGCCAGATAGAGCAGCACGCCGCTGCCGGATTTCGCGATCTCGTCGATGGCGCCGCGCAGCTGGTCGCCGCAGTCGCAGCGCAGCGAGCCCAAGAGATCGCCGGTGAAGCATTCAGAATGGAGTCGCGTCAACACGGGTCGCGCGGTGTCGAGGGTGCCGATGACGATGGCGAGGTGCTCCTTGCCGCCGTCGGAGGGACGGAAGGCGATGATCTCGGTCTCGATCTCGCCCACCAGCGGCACATGCGCCGAGCCGACGCGCTTCAATCCCGCGGCGGCGCTGCGGCGATAGGCGATCACGTCGCCGGCGGCGAGCCGGAAGGGCTCGGCCACGATGCCTTCGAGCTTCGTCCGCGGCATCGCGGCGACGACGGCCGACGGCAGCAGCCGGGCCGCCTTCGCGAGCTCGATCACGGCCTGGCACAGCACGGCCGGCACGTTGCCGCCGTCAGCGAGATCGAGCAGGTTGGGATCGATCGGCTCCGCCGTCGGATCCGCGAGCTGGCGGAGGACATCGGCGGAGATCGCCGAGGGCAGCGTCAGCAGTCGGAAGCGCTCGATCGCGGGAGAGTTCCCTTTCGACGGCTGCGCCGTCGCGCCGAGACCGAGGCGAACGGCGCGTTCGGTGGTGAGCAGCAGATGCGCGGCGCCGGATCCGGCGTCCTCGGCGGCGCTCAGCAGCCAGGCGAAGCCCGGCTCCTCGATCAGCTCCGCGGCGATCGCGACGGCCGCCTCGTTGCCGGCGGAGACCGCGATGGCGCCGCCGCGCCGCAGCTCCGAGAGCGCGCGGGCGACATTGGCCAGGGAAGAAACCTGAGGCGTGGAAACGCTTTGCGCGAAAGGATCTGCGAAGGTCATCGGTTAACGTCCTGCGCCGGATATGGCGCTCTGACCCGTGAAAGGTCAAGCCCACACGCCTATTTATGGAACGGCATTATGGAGCGGCGCATGATCGGTAATAAAGTTACCCACCGCCTTGAAACGACAGGCTTTCCGGTGTTAGCTGGCGGCGAAACCGAGGAAAGACCCATCATGGCCGACGCCGCCACGAAACGTATCCTGCTGGTCGATGACGACGAGGCCCTGCGCAAGACGCTGGCCGAGCAGTTGAGCCAGAACGGCGAGTTCGAATGCCTGGAAGCCGGCAGCGGCGCCGCGGCGCTGGAGATCGCCCGCGCCGAGAAGTTCGATGCCGTGCTGCTCGACGTCGGTCTGCCCGATGCCGACGGGCGCGAAGTCTGCCAGCAGCTGCGCCGCGCCCATGTCTCGGTGCCGATCATCATGGTCACGGCATCCGGCGGCGAGATCGACACCATCAAGGGGCTCGATTCCGGCGCCAACGACTACATCGCCAAGCCCTTCCGCCTCGGTGAGCTGGTGGCGCGGCTGAAGGCGCATCTCCGCCAGCACGCCTTGAGCGAGGACGCGGTGCTGGTGATCGGCCCCTACACCTTCAAGCCGAACGTGAAGATGCTGATCGAGGAGAAGCAGAACAAGAAGATCAGGTTGACCGAGAAGGAGACCTCGATCCTGAAATACCTCTATCGCGCAGGCCAGCGGCCGGTCGGCCGCGACACGCTCCTCGGCGAGGTCTGGGGCTACAATGCGGGCGTCACCACCCACACGCTCGAGACCCACATCTATCGCCTGCGCCAGAAGATCGAGAAGGATCCGGCGAAGGCGCAGATCCTGGTCACCGATTCCGGCGGCTATCGCCTGGTCCCCTGAAGCCTTCCAGGGTCTGAACCTCAGACCCTGGGGCCGATCTTGCCGCCCCAATGCGATTCGCCGCGCACGGCGATTTCGATCTCGGCGCGGCCGATCCCGATATCGCGCAGCATGTAGTCGGGCTGCTTCAGCAGAAGCGCCTCGTCGCGGCGGATGCGGCGCCAGCGCAGAAAGCGCTCGAGCAGCCGCGCCAGCAGGCCGTGGCTCGCGGCCCGCGCCTGGCGCTCGATGGCGCGCCGATCGATGAGCGGGTGGTCGATGAGCGGGCGCTCTGCTTCGGCGCTCCGGTTTTCCACCGAGTAAAGGAAGAGGTCCATCATGTGCAGCGTCTCCGATGAGAGGGCGCGGCGCAGATGGGGTCTCTAAACCCCACCCCGCGCCGCCGAGTCACCTGAACTTAGCGCATCGCGGTGTCGGGAGCGTGTGACTCGTGTCACGACTGTGCGAAGTCACAACATTGTGACGCCAGATTTATCGCGGATTTTGGAAATTTACCCACAGCCTGTATCGATACAATGTGGCGAATGCCACATTCTCTAGGAATGCCGAAGCGCCGGTCCCAGGCGGAGCGCCGCCGCCATGGCGAGGGCCGTGATTCCGGCCATGATCCGGGCGCCCGCCGTCCAGCCGAGGCCGAGGGCATGGCTGCCGGTCCCGATCAGCTCCGCCAGCAGGATCGGGCCGAGGAATACGCCGATATTCCGCCCGGTCATCAGGGTGCCAAAGAAGGCGGCGCCGGCGGGCCGGCGGGCGATGGCATGCGGCAGGTGGAAGAGGCAGGCCGGCGTGACGCCCGCACCGATGCCGTAGATCACGAGGCCGGCGATCCCGGTCATGCCGGAGAGCCAGGGCTGCGCGAACCAGATCGCCGTCTGGCCGAGCAGCGCCGCGGTGAGGGCCGGGACCAGCGGCAGGCGGTGGCGCAAGCCCCAGCCGGTGAGGATGCTGCAGGTGAGCAACACCACCACCGGCACCAGGTAAGCGAGCACCGCCGCGGCGCGGTCCAGGGCCAGCACCACGGTCAGATACTGGGTAAGCCAGGTCATGAAGGCGAAGTACTGCGCCGACCAGAGCAGGAAGATCGCGCCGGCGAAGATCAGCGCCCGATGCTGTGCGGCGTCCGGCCGGCGCCCCGGCACGCGTGCGACGGTCGCGCCGCGCCGCGCGCCACCCAGCAGGAACCAGCCCCAGGCGGCAAGCGGCACCGTCATCCCGAGCCCGAGCAGCCAGAGCCACCGCCAGTCGTCGAAGGCGAGCGCCGCCAGCGCCGCCGCGATCTGCCCCATGGGGATCCAGCCGGCGAGGAGCCCGGTCACCAGCGGCAGGTCGTGCGGCCTCGCTGCTCCCGCGGCGATGGCCGGCCCGGCCAGTGCCGCCAGCGCGAAAGCCAGGCCCTCGATGCCGCGCGATGCCAGCATCAGGGGGCTCGACCACGGTGCGACCAGGGCAACTGTGATGCCGATCACAGTCAGGACGAAAAGTAAAATAATGCCGCGGCCGAGATACATATCCAGATGACGGCCGATCGGCGCCGAGGCGAGCAGACCGACCAGCGCATAGACCGACATAAAGCCCGCGGCGATGACGGGGTCATGTGGATAACGCGCTAGAAAGTCCGGCAGAATCGGCGGCAGTTTGAACTGCTGATATGCGGCGAAGGCGCCCAGCGCGACGCCGAAGGCGACCCGGGACCAGTCGGTGCTGTCGCGGACAAGAGTCCGTCCGTCGGCCTCCATGCTGGGTGTTCCGGGGTTCCTGACTTTGCAAGCGTCCGGGAACAATGCCATCATTTCGGGACGCAGGACAGTCGGGGCGATTACCCGTGGGGAAACGGTTCGGCGCGGACGGTGGTGATCTCGCCCACATGCTGGGCTAAACCATCGGCCAGTCCAAGGAACGCGCGATTGACGACCTCCGGCGAATTTTCAGTACGGTTCTGGGGCGTACGCGGCTCGATCGCTTGCTGCAGCGCCGATTATGCGCGCTACGGCGGGAACACCAGCTGTGTCGAGGTGCGCTGCGGCGATCGCATCCTGATCTTCGACGCCGGCACCGGAATCCGGCCGCTCGGCAAGCTGCTGATCCAGTCGCTGCCGGTGACGGCGAACATCTTCTTCACCCACACGCATCTCGACCACATCGTCGGCCTGCCGTTCTTCGCGCCGCTCTACAAGCCCGGCAGCAAGATCAGCATCTGGTCCGGCCATCTCGAGGCGCCGCTGACCTTCAAGGACGCGCTCTCGCACCTGATGGCGCCGCCGCTCTTTCCGGTGCCGCCGACGGTCTTCGCCAGCGAGCCGATCTTCAAGGATTTCCACGCCGGAGACACGTTGAAGCCCCTGGACGGCGTCACGTTGCGCACGGCGCCGCTCAATCACCCAAACGGCGCCACCGGCTATCGCGTCGAGTGGCAGGGGAAGTCGATCTGCTACGTCACCGATTGCGAGCACAACGGCAAGGGACCGGATCCTGTCGTCGTCGATCTCATCCGCAACGCCGACGTCTTCATCTACGACACCAGCTACACCGACGACGAATATCCGACCTATGCCGGATGGGGCCATTCCACCTGGCAGGAAGGCGCGCGCCTTGCGGATGCAGCCGGCGTGAAGCAGTTCGTGCTCTTCCATCATGATCCGAGTCATACCGATGCCGTCATGGACAGGATCGCCGCCGCCGCCGCCGCAATGCGCCCCGGCACCATCGCCGCGCGCGAGGGCATGATCCTCAACGCCTGAGCCCGCGACGGCGCTCTCTACATCTTCATTGTTTTTCTCAACTATTGGGCCGCAGACGCCTTAACCATGCAGCATCTGTGGCAATTAACGACCGCATTCTTGCCCGACGCATCGAAACACGATTAAGCTATAAGTTGTAGAGGGCTGCCGGGCCGAGCAAATGGCATCGTAAGTTTTACGACCGGCGGTCGTTGCTCTGAAGTGGGAGACGGTGCGCGGCCGTGGGAAGCCGCGCACGGGAGTCGGCCAGAAATCGGGAGCAGGCCATGTACATCAGGCCTTCGCGGCGATCGCATCCGGCGCGGTCTTACCCGCGCATCCTCGTCATCGACAGGGATGAAGCGGACCGCCACAGCATGCAACGCATCCTGGCGCGTCACGGCCTGCCGTCGCTCGCCGCTGCGGATTGTTGCACCGCCCGCCGGCTGATCGAGAGCCGGGGCATGGATCTCATCATTGTGCCGGTGACGTCTCTCGCCGGCGAGGGCGCCGCGTTGCGGACGGTGCTTCTTGACGTCGGACTGAAGGTGATCGTCACCGCCGATTGCCACGCGTGGCTGGGCTTCGATTTTCTCGACGCCGCCAATGCGCTCGGCGCTTCGGTGGTGCTGCAGAAGCCGTTCACCGGAGCGGTGATGATGCAGGCCGTCGCGCAGGTGCTTGCACTGCCCGATGTCTCCGACCGCGGGCCCGACGCCGGCACCCGGAAGCTGCCGGTCGATGGGCTCGAATCCGAATGGGCCGACTTCGACTGGACGGGTGACCGGCCGCCGCACTAACGCGGTGTCGCGCGTCGCTCCGGCGCGACCGGCAGGCGGATACTGACGGTGGTGCCGCGGCCGGGTTCGCTCTCCAGCCGGAAGGTCCCGCCCGAAAGCTCGATCTGTGCCTTGGCGATCGGCAAGCCGAGACCGGTGCCCTGCTGGCGGCGCGACTGGGAATTGTCCGCCTGGCCGAACGGCTCCAGCACCTTCACGATGTCCTTGGCGGCGATGCCGATGCCGGTGTCGCTGACCGCGAGCTCGACCATCTCGCCATCCGCCGGCCGTGCGCTCACCGTTACCCGGCCGCCCTTCGGCGTGAACTTGACGGCGTTGGTGAGGAGATTGTTCAGCACCTGCCGGATCGCCCGGGGATCGACCAGGATCGGCGGCAGGTCGGCGGGCAGGTCGCGCACCAGGGCGACGCCGGCGGCCTCGGCGCGGCCGGTCACCAGGCGGAGCGAATCCGAGACCGCCTCGGTCGCGGGAACCGGCTCCGGGAAGAGCTCCATGCGACCGGCCTCGATCTTCGAGAAGTCGAGGATGTCGTTGATGATGTCGAGCAACAACTTGCCGCTCTTGTGCACGTCCTTGGCGTAGTCCGTGTATTGCGGCGCGCCCAGGGGGCCGAAGAACTCCAGCTGCATCATCTCCGAGAAGCCGAGGATCGCGTTCAGCGGCGTGCGGAGCTCGTGGCTCACATTGGCGACGAATTCCGACTTCGCACGGTTGGCCATCTCCGCCTGGTTCTTCGCGTCGCGCAGGCTCTCCTCGGTGCGGATCCGGTTGGTGACGTCCTGCAGGATGCCGACGAAATGGATGAGGCGCCCGTTCTCGTCGTTGAGCGGGCTGATGTTGACCTCGTTCCAGAAGGTGCGGCCGTCCTTGCGATAATTGCGGACCGTGACGGTGACGGCGCGGCCGACCGCGATCGCGCGGCGCATGCGCTCGACCGCCTCGCGATCGGTGTCGCGGCCCTGCAGGAACCGGCAGTTGCGGCCCATCGCCTCGGCGGTGGTGTAGCCGGTCATGCGGGTGAAGGCGGCGTTGGCGAACACGATCGGCTGGTCCGGCTGGGTCGCGTCGCAGATCACGATCCCGCTGGTGACCGAGGCGACCGTGCTGGCGAGCACCGCGTTGCGCTGGGCGAGCTCGGCGAATTGCAGCTCGCGATGCTTGATCGCGGTGATGTCGCGCATCACGCGGAGCGTGCCACCGTCGGCGACGCGCTGCTCCAGAATCTGCACCCAGCCCCGATCGCCGCGCGCCTGCTCCAGGCGCCAGGGCAGGCTGCGATGCCGGTCGAGCGCCGCTTCGAGTGCGGCGGCTCCGTCTACGTCGCCGCGGCGCTCGATCTCGGCGCGCAGCAGGTCGACATAGCCGACGCCGGGCTCGAGATCCGCCGCGAGATCGCGGTTGAGCGCCCGGTACTGGCCGTTGCAGGCGAGCAGGCGGTCATTGCCGTCGAAGACGGCGATCCCCTCCGGCAGCTCGGCGATGATCCGCGCCAGCAGCGGCGTGATCGAGACGCGATCCTCGGTGGCACCGGCGATGAGGCCGCTCGGCAGCGGTGCGCCGCCCGGCCATTCGCCGAGCACCAGGCGGTGGATCGCCCAGAGCGCCGGCACGTGCAGAACCGCGGCGGCGAGGATGACGATGACGCCGGCCGGCGCGCTGGTCCCGAGCGCGGGGAGGAGCAGCAGCGCCGGCACCAGGCCGATCGCGGAGCGCCGCCAATCGCCCGTGGCAACCTCGATCGACTGAGGCGCCGCCTCGTCCCTTGGCTTCGCCCAGGTCCAGCCGAGCCACGAGGCGAGCGGCTCGAGCCGCGCGCGGATGAGCGCGATCCCGGTGCCGAGCAGGAACAGGAGAAGCAGCGCCGCCGGCCAGGCCGCGCCGAGGCTGAACACCAGGATTGCCAGCGTCGTCGTCACCGTGGCGGCGAGGCCAAACGCCGCATCGGCGGCGAGGGCGACCAGGGGCGGCAGCAATGCCGCCTCGAACGCCGCGGCGGCGGCGAGCGGCGTCCGTTCCGGCAGCGCCAGGAAGAGCGGGAGGAGCGCCAGCGCCGCGCTGCCGCCGATCAGCGCGCCGGCGCCGAGATTCCCGGGTCGGCCGAAACGGCGCCAGCGACCGAGATCGGCCAGGCGATAAGCGATCGCCACCGTGAGGACCAGCGCGAGACCGGCCCAGGGCAGGTCCAGGGGCAGCACCACCGAAAGTGCGGCGGCGGGATCGTTCAAGGCGCGCTCCGAAAACTCCGACTCGGATGCCGCCTTGTAGCACATTCGGAGCAGCCGGCGCGGCGATCCGTTCGCCGCGCCGGTGCTATCCCAAGGGGCGCTAACCCGAAGGTTGCAATCTCAGGGAAGGTTCAGTTGACGACGCGCCGCTCTTCGGCCTGGCTGCGGCTGCGGCGCCGCGGCCGGATCTTGATCTCCGGCGTTTCGTCAAGCGTGTCGGTGAGGTCGGCGTCGGCGACCGGCGGGACGCTGCGGCGCGGCTGCACCATCAGCTCTTCATCCAGGATCCGCTTCAGGTCGAGCCGCGCCCGCGACACCCGGCTCTTCACCGTGCCCACCGGGCAGCGGCAATGCTCGGCCACTTCCTCGTAGCTCAAGTCGCCGTTGCCGACCAGCATCAGCACCTCGCGTTGCCGCGGGCTCAGCTGGATGAAGGCGCGGCGGAAATCGCAGAAGGAAAGCGAGTCCTCCTGGGTCGGGCCGATGGAAGGCTGGTTGTAGATGTTGTCGTCGAGCGCCACCACGCGGTTCCAGCGCTTGCGACCCTCGGTATAGAAGGCATTACGCAGGATGGTGAAGATCCAAGCCTTGAAGTTGGTGCCGGGCCGGAACTGGTGCGCCGCGGCGAGCGCCCGCGCGACCGCTTCGCCGACCAGATCGTCGGCCTGATCGCGAGTCGAGGCGAGGGAGCGTGCGAAGGCGCGCAGGTGGGGGAGATGTTCGACGACGGCGGCGCTTACTTCCGAGAAGCGCGAATCGATGTTGGAATCGACAGCCGATGGGGTTTTGGGATGTCCCATAGCACGACCTCTTAGCTTGGCCCAACCGAAGTCAGACGCGTTGACATCACAACACGCCGCGGCGAATTCCCCGGCGCTGCTTTGTTGAGCCGCTCCGCCTCACTGCTGTTGACTCCCCACTGCAGCGAGGACCCGAACCAGACGCGAGCGACTCCCTCGTCAGGTCGGCCACGAAACCCTTTAGCTCCGGGCCGACGAAGTTGGCGATCCAGCCACCGGTCGTAGCCGGCGACATTCGCGCGAGCTTCCTTTGCGCTCGCTACGCACCTATCCGTTCTGCAGATTCTGCGGTCTCTTTGATCCGCCGCCCTAGCCGGAGATACGTTCGTTTTCGAATCGCATTGGCGAGCGGCGTGAGAGAACTATGCGAGCCTTCGCGCACGCGATCAACAGCGCGGTTCGCGGCGCTTTCATCATCGTGTGGGATTGCTAGAACGTTGCGATAACGAAACGCGGCGACAATGAGGCGATTTCAGGGAAATACCGCGAACCGCCCATTTGCGCTTGAGGCGCGGTGAGTTCGGGGATCGCGCGCGGCCTTGCAGTGCCTCTCATTATACGCGCTGCACCGGTCGGTGCCTGCGAATCCCGCGCGAAAACTCATCCATACGGGTGTATTCGCGTGTTTTCCGTTTCACCCCTCCGACTCGGAACGCGTCCTTGGAGCGCGTCGCGCACGCTGACCGAGACAGTCAGTCTGAACGGGGGAGTTTACTTCGCCCTTTCGTGCCGCGGCGGGAAGCGGGTCAGGGCGCCGCGCGTCCGGCGTGCAGGCGTAGGAACCGCACCGGGTCGATGGGGTTCTCTCTGCACGGACCGCCGAGGCTGTTCCGGTCGCAGTTGCTGCGCCGGACGGTCGAGGGAGGGCCGCAGGACCGATGGAGGACTTCATATGCTGGGTTGGGCACTCGTGTTCCTGGTCGTGGCGCTGATCGCCGGTCTGCTCGGCTTCACCGGCTTGTCGGTCGCCTCGGCGGGGATCGCTCAGATTCTGTTCTATATCTTCGTCGTGCTGTTCGTGATCAGCAGCATCGTCTACCTGATCCGGGGCCGCGCGCCGCCAACAGTGTGATCGTGACCGTGTGACGCGCGATCGTCCATCAAAGAGCCGACCAAAAGAAAGGGCGCCTTGCGGCGCCCTTTCCCGTTTCGGCTTTCGCCTTCGCGTCATCACCAGGTCGAGGTGAGGTCACGGTTGGCGTCGCGGAAGGTCTTGATCTGCTTCTCGGCCTCTTCCCGCGCAATGCCGTAGCGCTTCTGAATCCGGCCGGAGAGCTCGTCGGCCGAGCCTTCGAGGACAGTGAAGTCGTCGTCGGTGAGCTTGCCCCACTGCTGCTTCAGCTTGCCCTTCAGTTCCTTCCAGTTGCCCGACACTTGATCCTTGTTCATTGCATTCTCCTCATGCGTTCGTGGTTGCTTAGGAGTTCGCGGCGCAGAACTCCTGTCCAAAAACCCGAAGACGCTTGCGGCGTTCCGCTCCGCAATGCCGCCGTGGAATCGGAGCGCACTGCGGCGCCGCTGCGCCGGAGCAATGCGAGCGGAACCATCATCCGCGCATCCCATTCCTGTAGCACGGGGACAGATCATCGCCGCGGACCATCCGCGGCGACACGAACACGGATCACGACGGAGCATGAAAATGAGCTTTGAACTGAAGCCGCTGCCTTTCGCGGAGAACGCGCTCGAGCCCCACATGTCGGCCCGCACGCTGCAGTTCCACTACGGCAAGCACCATAAGGCCTATGTCACGAAGCTCAACGAGCTGGTGGCAAACACGCCGCTGGAGAAGAAGACGCTTTACGATCTCGTACGCGATCTCGCCGGCCAGCGGGGCGCGCGTCCGAAGAAGATCTTCAACAACGCCGGCCAGGTGTGGAACCACGAGTTCTTCTGGGAATCGATGGCGCCCGCGCGGCAATCCGGCGGTCAGGGCGGCGGCCACGGGGGCGGCGGCCACGGGGGTGGCCAGCCGGACGGCGAGCTCGCGCACATGATCGAGACCTCGTTCGGCGGCTACGACGCCTTCAAGGACCTGTTCAAGAAGACCGCGATGGACCAGTTCGGCAGCGGCTGGGTCTGGTTGATCGCCGATGGCGGCCGGCTCTCGGTCGTCAGCACCGCCAACGCCATGTCGCCGATGGCCGAGGACAAGGTGACGCTGCTCGGCTGCGACGTCTGGGAACACGCCTATTATCTCGACTACCAGAACCGCCGCGACGAGTTCGTCAACGTCTTCCTGGAGCACCTGGTGAACTGGGAGACCGCGGCCCAGCGCCTGCAGGGCGGCGAGCGCAAGGAATCGCTGCGCGCAGTGCGGGCCTGATCGATTTGCGTGCCTGATCAGTTTGCGTGAGCGAAGGATGCCGCCGGCCTCAGCGCCGGCGGTTCATCACCATGCCGGCGACGAAGGCGGCGAGCAGCACCGAGAGCGCATTGCGCTCGAGCACCCGCGACAATCCCTGCAGCGCTTCGAGGCCGGCCACCGCGCCGATCGGCGCCGCAGCTTCGGCGGCGGTCGGGCGCTCCTCATAGGTGCGGCCGCCGGACCAGCGTCGGCAGCAGAGCGCGACGATGAGTGCAATGACGGCAAAGCCGAGCGCAACGAGGGCGGCAGCCCAGATCGGACCGAGGCTCAGCGCGATCGCATAGAAGACCGCAAAGCCGAGCCATCCGATCGCCGCCGCCAGCAAGAGGGCGATCGCGACGCCTGCAATAAGACAGAGGGCGAGCTTGCGGCCGGCGCGGCGAAGCCCGGCGATGCCGGCGCCCGTTCCGGCCATCAGCGCCAGACGGATGAGCGTCCCCATGATGCCCTCCGATTCCGCCTACGCTCAGCGCAGCAGGCGGCCGATGATCGATCCGGCGATGAAGGCGATGGCGATGCTGGCAAGCGGTGACTCGCGTACCTGCTCCCGCAACGTCTCCGCGCCCTGTTCGGGGAGATCCTTCAGGTCCTCGGCCCGCGCGCGGGCGGCGGAGGCGCTGTGGCGCAACAAATCGGCGACCTGCTTCTTCAGCGCGGCAAGGTCGTCGCGGATCACGTCGTAGTCGCTGCCGGCCTGGGCCATGTCGAACCTCGCTTTCCGGATTTGCATCGGGCTGCATGTACAATACGCCGGGCGAGGCGGAGTTCCCCGGGTCGCATATGGACGAACCCGGAGGCACCGTCGCGGTGGCTCAGGCGCCGCCGGTCTTGGTCGGCGCCGCGGTCTCGTCCTTGTGGTCGGCGACGCCCATGCCCAGCAGCGCCTTGCGGACGCCGCGGAGGAGCTCGGCGGAATGGCCCTCCGGCAAGGATGCGGTCATGTTCTCCTCGGACGCGACCAGGTTCTCGCGGAGGTCGAACTCCCATTGCCGCAGCAGCTTCACCTTTTGCGGCTGCGACAGCTCGCTGGAAGCGACGATCTCGTCCGGGTGCCGATACGCCTTGGAGACGTCGGTCAGCACATCGTCGAAGCGGGCGTTGTTCATGACGTCCTCTCCCATCGTGGCACCATCGGTCGGCATCAGTCGGTTGCCGCTGTCGGGATAAACCCGATGCCGCGGGGCTCGTTCCTCGAAGGTTCGCGGCCCGGGACGGGTTCCCTGCAGGCAACAGAACGGAATCACACTCCGATCTGCCGTAACCCGGCTTTCCGCTTCCCGGGCTGCAGGCGAGGGCTCGCCTTCCGGCGCCAAAGCGTATAATCCTGGCGGCCGCGCTGTTGGGGAGAGGCTGCCGCCCGCGGCCTGATCGAATGTTCCGCGAAAGTATCATCTACATTCTCAGCAGGGTGCTCCCCAGCATCATCACCCTCGCGACCGGCGTCACGCTGACCTGGCTGCTGAAGCCGGAGCAATACGGCGTCTACGGCCTCGGCATGGGGCTGGTCGGCATGATCTGCTCCGGCTTCTTCGGCTGGCACACCATGAGCTTTGCGCGCTTCTACCAGTCCGGCGCGGAGAACCCGAAATACCTGCCGACCGTGGTGCAGACCTTCGTGATGCTGTGCGGGGTCAGCATCGTCTTTGCGATCATCGCCGCCGTCGGTTTCGGGATATTCGGCGCTCTCACGCCGGAATACCGCGTGCTGCTCCTGATCTGCGTGCCCGGCGGCTGGTGCTATTCCTGGTTCGAGCTCGCGGCGCGCATGCAGGTGGTGCGGTTCCGGCCGATGAGCTTCTTCTGGATGAACCTGCTGCGCAATGTCGGCATCCTGGTGCTCGGCCTGCTGCTCGCCTGGGCGACGCACTCGCCGTATTACGTGCTGGTGGGCAGCTTTACCGCGATGCTGGTCTCGGCCCTGGTGTTCAATTCCGGCGGACTCGATTTGCGGCCGCGGCTGTTCGACCGCGATGTCTGCTGGAGCCTGCTGAAGTTCGGCTGGCCGATCGCGTTCGTCCAGGTCCTCGGCAGCTTCTCGTTCCTGATCGACCGCCTGCTGCTCGACGCGCTCTCCGGCCCCGCCGAGGTCGGCTTCTACACCGTGGCCTATTCCCTGTCGCAGACCACGATCATGACCATCGGCTCGGGCATCGATTCGGCGATCTACTCCCGCACGGTGCGCGCCTCGGACAGCGGCGATGCGAAAGCGTTCCACGATCAGCTCGCAAAGAGCTGCATCTTGCTCCTCGGCCTGCTGGCGCCGGCTTCGATCGGTGCCGCGATGGTGGCGCCGACCCTGGCGCGGATCCTGGTCGCGCCGGAGTATATCGAGCCGGTCGGCCAGATCATCGCCTGGGTTTCGATCGGGGCGCTGATCTTCGGCTTCCGCGCCTATTACGTCGATCACGCTTTCCACTTCGGCGGGTCCACCCGGCCGCTGACCCTGGTGATCATCGTGATGGTGGGGACCAACGTCATCTGCGACCTGCTGCTGATCCCGAAATACGGCGCGGTCGGCACCGGCATGGCCGGCATTGCCGCCGCCGTCCTGTCGTTCATTCACTGCGTGATCGCCGCGCGGACGCGGATGCGCCTGCCGTTCCCGCTGCGGGACATCGCGAAGATCGGAATCGCGACACTGGCGATGGCGCTGTTTCTCTGGCCGCTGCATCGCCAGACCGGCGCGGACGTGATGCAGGCGCTCGGCTTCCCGGCGCCGGATGCGCACTGGAAGATCCGCGCCATCAACATCACCGTCCTCGCCTTCCAGGTCGCCGGCGGCGCGCTGGTCTACGGGCTCACCGCCACCGCCCTCGACCTGATGGGGCTTCGCGCCCGGGTGCGGGGTTCCTTCGGCATGCTGCTGCGGCGCGCCGGCTAGTCGTCTTCGTCGCCGGCTTCGTTCCCGTCTTCGGCCATGTCGTCGAGGTTGCTGCGCAGGTTGCGCAACAACCGCACCGCCAGCTCCGCAAGGCGCTCGGGCACCAGCGCCTTCTTCATCGAGATCGCCGCGCCGCGTTCCGGCATGACCTCCAGCAGCCCGAAGGCATGGGGCTCGTCGCCGTCGGAAAGCCCGATCACCGGCAGCGCGGAAAAGCGCTTGGCGAACTCCCGCACCATCGCGGCGCCGTTCATATCGGGGAGATGCAGATCGATCACCACCAGGCGCGGCCGGTCGCGCGCCGCGATCGCCAGGGCCTCGCGCCCGCTCGCCGCTCCCCGCGTGCGACAGCCGGCGGCCTCCAGCAGGTCGCAATAGCGCGCGTTCAGCCCTGCGTCATCGTCGACGACCAGAACCAACGGCCGATCATCGAGCCTGTCCTGCATCCGCCTGGATCCCTGCGGCTCTGCCCCGCCCCCTTGAGGCTAGGGCTGCCGCCGGGCGTGACCATGAGATGGATCAACCGCGAAAGGTGTGAATGGCTTGATCCGGATCACGGCCGTGGCTGACCCGGAGGGCAGGGTTCACCGCCCGGGAGCGATCCGGCGATAGGAGAGGGCCTCGGCCACGTGGAGCCGGCGCACGGTATCGGCGCCCTCCAGATCGGCAAGAGTGCGTGCCACGCGGAGCACGCGGTGATAGCCGCGGGCGGAAAGCTTGAACTTCTCGACGGCCTGCGCCAGGAGCTTCCGCCCCTCCGGCTCCGGCGTCGCCACCCGGTCCAGGAGCTCGCCGTCCGCCTCGGCATTGGTGCGGACGCCGCTCCCGGCATAGCGCGCGATCTGGACCGCGCGGGCCTGGGCGACCCGCGCCGCCACCTCGGCGCTCCCCTCGGCCGGCGGCGGCAAGGCAAGATCCGCGGCGGCGACCGCCGGCACGTCGACATGGAGATCGATGCGGTCGAACAGCGGCCCCGAGATCCTGGATTGGTAATCCTGCGCGCAGCGCGGCGCCTTCCCGCAGGCGAGGGACGCATCGTCCAGGTGTCCGCAGCGGCAGGGATTCATCGCCGCCACCAGCTGCACCCGCGCGGGGTAGGTGACATGCGCATTGGCGCGCGCGACCGTGACGCGCCCCGTCTCCATCGGCTGGCGCAGCGATTCCAGGGTCTGGCGCTGGAACTCTGGCAGCTCGTCCAGGAAGAGGACGCCGAGATGCGCCAGCGAAACCTCGCCCGGTCGCGCGCGCAAGCCCCCGCCGACCAGCGCCGGCAGCGAGGCCGAATGATGCGGGTCGCGGAACGGACGCGCGCGCATCAGCCGCCCCTCGCTCAAGCTGCCGGCGAGGGAATGGATCATCGAGACTTCGAGGGCCTCGGCGGGATCGAGCGGCGGCAGGATGCCCGGCAGCCGCGCCGCCAGCATCGACTTGCCGGAGCCCGGCGGGCCGATCATCAGGAGGTTGTGCCCGCCGGCCGCGGCGACTTCGAGCGCGCGCTTCGCCGTCTCCTGGCCCTTGATGTCTCTGAGGTCGAGCACGCGCCCGGCGAGCTCCGCCACCCGCGGCTCCGGCGGCGAGAGCACCTGCGTGCCCTTCAAGTGATTGATGAGGGCGATGAGATCGACCGGCGCCACCACGTCGATCTCGCCGGCCCAGGCCGCCTCGCCGCCTTGCGCCGCCGGGCAGATCAGGCCGAGCTCCTCCGAGGCCGCATGGATCGCCGCCGGCAGCACGCCGGAGACGGCGTTGATCCGGCCATCGAGGCCGAGCTCGCCCAGCACCGCGAACGACGCAACGCTGTCGCTTTCGATGGCGCCCATCGCGATCAGCAGGCCGAGCGCAATCGGCAGGTCGTAATGGCTGCCTTCCTTGGCGAGGTCCGCCGGCGCCAGGTTGACGATCACGCGCTTCGGCGGCACGCCGAGCCCGATCGCGGTCAAGGCCGCGCGCACCCGCTCCCGGCTCTCGGCCACCGCCTTGTCCGGCAGGCCGACCACGTTGAAGGCCGGCAGTCCCTGCGCGATCTGCACCTCGGCATCGACGGCGAGCACGTCGACACCCTGGAACGCGACCGTGCGCACCCGCGCTACCATGCGCGCCGCTCCCGTCGCCTGCCGCTCCGGCTGTGCTTACGTCGTTGCAACCCGCGCCCCATCCCGTCGCGCGATGATGGCAAGGGACGTGCGGCCGTGCAACCGTATGATTGGGTGGGTAACTGGGCCTATGGACGGCCGGTCAGCCCTGGAGCTGGCGCATCAGGGTGGGGGTGTCAACGACGCCCCACCGCTCGCGGATCTGGCCGCCGGCGACGCGCCAGAACACCATGCCGGAGAATTCCACTTTGCGCCCGATCGGCGGCACGCCGCGGAACGTCCCTTGATGGGTGCCCCGCCAGGTGCCGCGGACGGCGACCAGATCGCCTTCGGCGACGATGTCCTCGATGGTGACGCTGAGATCGGGAAACGCGGCGCGCAGCGCCTTGATATGCGTCTTGACGCCGTCCGGGCCGCTCACGTCCGGATTGCCGTGATCGACGAAATCCTCGGCGATCTGCCGGTCGATCACCGAAGGCTTGTAGGCGTTGGTGGTCGCGTCGTAATGCGCGCGGATGAGGGCCTTGTTGGCCTCGCTCTGGTTCATCCCGCTGCTCCCCTCCGGCTCGTCTTCCTCTCAGTCTCGCTGAGAGGATTCCTCTTCATCCCCGGGGCCTGCACCGCGGGGCCGCCCAATTCGTCGCCCTAGGCGGCCGCCTGGTTCGAGAAATATCGTTCCAGCGCCTCGAACTGCAGGGCCGCCTGATAGGCCGCGATCATGCCCTTGGGCGCGAGCTCGACCAGGAACTGGTTCTCGATCCAGTACTCGATCACATGGAACTCCGGCGGCCGGCCCGGTGCGCCGCGGCCGAGCAGGCGCGTGCGCCAGCCCTCCCGCGCGCCGAGGCGCATGATCGCGTCCGCGTCGAGCGCCACCGAAAGCAGGAAATGGAACGGGCCGTGCGTCGCCGCGGCATCGGCGCTGAACTGCACCGGCGCCTCGCCGCGGCCGGGCAACAGCACCGTCTCCGCGGGATAGACCTCCACCATGGTGCCGTGCGGGTCGCCGCTCACCGCCATCCAGGCGCCGGGCACCGGCCCGGGGAAGGGAAAGCTCCGCCCGCCCATCAGCTCGGCGAGGACGCCGGCGACGCGTTTCGGTTCCATCGCCGGAATCGAGACGTGGTGAATCATCTGGCTTTCTCCGTATGCGATATTGCGGGGGAAGGCGCTGCGGGGGCTATGACGAAGGTCACAACCCCCGCCGGTTGACAGGGTCAGGAATGGATCAGGCGACGGCGCGGCCGGCTGCGGCGTCGGCGCCTGAGGCTTGGTCCTGCGCCGCGGGCTCGGGGATGCCGCGCGGCGTCAGCACGGCCAGGATGCGGTTCTCGATCCAGAACTCCACCACCTGGAAGGCCGCCTTCAGTCCAAGCATGCCGCGGCCCGAAAGCTGCGCGCGCCAACCCTCCCGCTCGGCGATGGATTGGATCGCGGCGCGATCCAGCGGCACCGAAAGCGGAAAGCGATGCGCGGCCGCGGCGTCCGGATCGAAGGCGTCCGGTGCGGCGGGCTGCTGCTCCGCTCCGGCCGGGTCGTCGGGATAGATTTCGATCGCGACCGGCTGTCGCGTGCCGGCACGGACCAGGTGGCTGCCGGGCAGGATGCTGGCATAGGGCTCGGCGCGGCCGGCGGTCAGTTCGGCGAGCACGGCGGCCACGCGGGCGGGATCGAAGGCGGGAAGCGAGA
>Ga0335070_10002424_pt1 | contig 21700 bp, 15 predicted proteins | sample Lox_Sample_13_FD_206722 | JGI IMG/M metagenome (GOLD analysis project Ga0335070, IMG submission 206722) | Soil microbial communities from Loxahatchee National Wildlife Refuge, Florida, United States - Lox_Sample_1.3 | ecosystem: Environmental > Terrestrial > Soil > Wetlands | place: USA...
GCGGTCCGTCTGCCCCAGGCTCCCGATACAAGCTCAGGATCTGGAGCCCCTTCGATTGATTCAAGCGCAGCCACAAATCGTTGTACCGAGCCTCTTCCAGCCGCTGTTTTAGCTGAAAATTGAATTGCCTCTGGCTGCCGTAATCCAGCTTGGCCCGCTCAAAGGTCGTGAGCGTAAGTAAAAATGGCCCTGAGCTGCTGATATTATCGATGTCCTGATAGCGCCACGTGCGCGTTTCGCCCTTATTGGCTGATTTGTAGACGATCTCTCTGGTGCCCACTTGCAGCACTCCCTCGTCGCCACCGAACGCGCTCAGATGCTTGGCAGGCATCTCCCACAGAGTGTGCGCCGGGCCGTCTGCGATCACCGCCACGAATCGCTGATCCAGGCGCGTCTTGAGGAACCGGTACGCGTCCTCAAAGCTATTGTCCGAGACGAGATCAAAATCGTACTGCCGGTCGGCGCCCAGTTTCCACTTGTTGTCCTTGTACGTTACTACCGACAGCGATTTTGGAGAGATCTTCAACTGCTCGATATTCGGGTAATCCCAATGCCACGCCCGCGGATGCTTCTTTCCCTTTTTGGACTTTTGTTCGAAGGAAACGCCGGCTTCGTTGATAGTCAATGTCCCGAGGGCGCCGGCTTTTTTTACGTGCGGCGGCATGGAGTACAACCGTGAGTGTCCCCACCATGCCTCGTACTGGAAGCTCTGCTGAGCAAACAGCGCCGGCGAAAACAACAGGGCGCCTATCCATGCGATAGTTCTTTTTTCAGCTCGAAATGCCATTTCCATACCTCGTAAATTGACGGGTAAACCACCAGTTCCAGAATGAAAGAAGTGAAAATGCCGCCGATCATCGGAGCCGCGATGCGCTTCATGACATCAGCTCCCGTCCCTGCGGACCACATAATCGGCACCAGACCCATGAACATCGTGGCCACCGTCATGAATTTGGGACGAATGCGCTTTACCGCGCCGTGCATGATCGCCTCCTGCAAATCGCGCAGGCTGCGCAGGCGGCCCTCCGCTTTCGCCTGGTCGTGTGCCAGGTCCAAATACAGCATCATGAAGACACCGGTTTCCGCGTCTACGCCGAGCAATGCAATCAGCCCAACCCAAACCCCGATGCTCATGTTGTAGTCGAGCAGATGCAGCAGCCACACCGCGCCGACAGCCGAGAATGGCACTGCCAGGATGATGATCAGCGTTTTGGTGATGGATTTCGTGTTGACATACAGCAGCATGATGATCAGGAACAGAGTCAGAGGAAGAACGACCGTTAGCTTCTCTCGAACCCGCTGCATGGCCTCATACTGCCCGCTCCAGACCAGCGAATATCCGGGAGGAAGCTGGATATTCTTCCTGACGCTGGCCTTCGCCTCTTCGACGTACCCGCCCACATCCCGGCCGGACACGTCGACATAGACGTAGCCGTTCAGCATTCCATTCTCGTCGCGAAGCATTCCGGGGCCGCTCACTGTGCGAATCAGCGCCAGTTGGGAGAGAGGTATCTGCGCTTGGCCATCCATCGCCGGCACGAGCACCCTAGCGAGTTTGTCCGGATCGCTGCGGTAATCCCGCAGATACCGGACATTCACCGGATAACGCTCGCGGCCCTCCACGGTTGTGGTCACGTTCTCGCCGCCGATCGCGCTCATCACGACGTCCTGCGCCGAGTCGATGCTCAAACCGTAACGGGCCAATTCGTCGCGATTCCATTTGAAGTCGAGAAAGTACCCGCCGCTGGTGCGCTCGGCGAAGACGCTGCGCGTGCCTTGTACTCTAGGCAGTAAGGCCTCAATTTGCGTGCCGATGTTTTCAATTGGCTTAATGTCCGCGCCGTAGATCTTGATTCCCACCGGTGTCCGCACGCCCGTCGTCAACATGTCCACCCGGCCTTTGATCGGCATGGTCCAGGCGTTCGAAATGCCTGGAATTTTGAGGGCTTCATTCATCTCCTCCACCAACTGGTCGGTGGAAATGTGGTCGGGTGTGAATCGCCTGAAGATACTTCTCGCCCATTCCGGCGCCCAGGCCGAGTACCATGTGTCGACCTTGCGCCATTGCTCCTCAGGCTTCAGAACGATCACCGTTTCCATCATGGAGAATGGTGCCGGGTCAGTAGAAGTCTCGGCCCGTCCGGCCTTCCCGAGCACCGTCTGCACCTCCGGGAAGCGTCTGATCACCCGGTCCTGCACCTGCAACAGTTGCTGTGCCTGCGTAACGGAGATCCCCGGTAACGTCGAGGGCATGTAGAGCAGCGTGCCCTCATCGAGCGGCGGCATGAACTCTGACCCCAACTTCTCGAATACGGGTACCGTCACCATCACCAGGGCAACCGCAGACGCAATGACAAACCACTTCCATCGGAGAGACCACGCACAAATCGGCTCGTACAGCCGGATCAGAATCTTGCTGACCGGATGACTCTCCTCCGAATGGATTTTACCGACCAGCACAGCGTTGACAGCGCGCGCCAGCCACTGCGGGCGAAATTCGAAGTTCTTCATGTGCGTGAAAACGAGCCGCATCGCCGGATCGAGCGTGATCGCCAGTACTGCCGCGATGATCATCGAGAAGTTCTTCGTGTACGCCAGCGGCTTGAACAGCCGGCCTTCTTGCGCTTCGAGCGTCAGCACTGGCAGGAACGAGACGGCAATGACCAGGAGCGCAAAAAAACTGGGGCCACCAACCTCTTTGATGGCGTTGACCACCACGCGGTGGTAATCTTCTTTGCGCCCTGTCCGCTCCCACTCCTCCAGCTTCTTGTGCGTCTGCTCGACCACCACGATGGCGGCATCAACCATCGCCCCCACGGCAATCGCGATTCCGCCGAGCGACATGATGTTCGACGTAAGCCCCATGGCCTTCATTGGGATGAACGAGATAACCACAGCCACCGGAATCGTGATGATCGGGATGATCGCGCTTGGAACGTGCCACAGAGAAATCAGGATGACGATCGCCACGATGATCAGTTCCTCGGTCAATGTGTGCTTCAAGTTCTCGATGGAGCGCAGAATCAGCTCCGAGCGGTCGTACGCCGTAACGACCTTGACACCCGGCGGCAACCCGCCTTCTAGGTCGTGCAGCTTTTGTTTGACCCGATCGATAACTCGGAGGGCGTTCTCGCCCTGGCGCATCACGACGATGCCCGCAACGGTATCCCCGGTTCCGTTCCAATCGGCAACGCCGCGGCGGATATCGGGACCGAGCGTCACGTCTCCAACATCGGCGACCCGAATGGGAACGCCGCTCTGATTTTTAGCCAGCACGATCTTCGCAATGTCATCCGTGGATTCGGCATAGCCCCGCCCCCGGACCATGTACTCCGCGCCGGTGAACTCGACGAGCCTTCCACCAACGTCGTTGTTGCCGCTCCGCACCGCATCGACGACTTTGCCGATTGGAATGTTGAACGACTGGAGTTTGTTGGGATCGACATTGACCTGATACTGCCGGACGAATCCGCCTAGCGGAGCTACCTCAGCAACACCGGGAACGGACTTCAAGTAGTAGCGCAGATACCAGTCCTGGTAGCTGCGCAGATCAGCCAGGCTCTGCTTGCCGGTCGTGTCGATCAGAGCGTATTGGAAGACCCAGCCGATTCCCGTGGCATCCGGCCCCAGTTCGGTTTTGACGCCTTGTGGAAGCCGCGGCAAAACCGAAGACAGGTACTCCAGCGTCCGCGATCGCGCCCAGTAGATATCCGTTCCCTCGTCGAAAATAATGTACACGTACGAATAGCCGAAATCCGAAAACCCGCGGACGTCTTTTACTTTTGGAGCGCCTAGCATGGCGGTGACGATTGGGTACGTGACCTGGTCCTCCATGATGTCCGGGCTGCGTTCCCAGCGCGAATAGACGATAACCTGCGTATCGCTGAGGTCCGGAAGCGCGTCCAGAGGCACGTTTTTCATCGACCAGATCCCGCCCATGACAGCGGCGCCAATCAGGATGAACACAATGAACCTGTTGCGTGCCGAGAATTCGATGATGGCGTTGATCATGGCTTCGTCCCTTACATGCCCGGCATGTCAGGCATCTCTGGCATGGCTTTCTCCGCGGGCTTAGCTTTCTTGCTGGTCGGCGGCTTCGTGGGCTCGTTTGTCATCCCTGGCATTCCTGCCATTCCTCCCATGCCCTCCGCAGCCGCTTTCATTTGGCTTTCGGAGTCGATCAGAAAATTCCCGGACGTTACGACCCGCTCACCTCCCGTGAGTCCGGAAAGGATCTGAATGCGATTGCCGTCGCGCTCGCCCGTCGTCACTCTTCGTGGCTCAAAAAAGCCGTTGCCGCGATCCACAAACACGGTCTTGCGCTCTCCGGCGTCGAGCACCGCATCAGCCGGCACCGTGAGCTGAACCGGCAGACGTACCCGGAACTCCACGTCCGCGTACATGTCAGGCTTGAGAACCAGGCCCGGATTGTCCATGTCCAGCCGGACCTTCAGCGTGCGCGTCATGGGATCAACCTGTGGCTGGATGTAGTTGATGCGGGCAGTGAATGCTCTTCCCGGCACCCCTTGGAGTGATGCCCGAGCGCTCTCCCCCACATGGACGTTCGGGGCCTCGTACTCGAACAAATCCGCCATGATCCAAACGCGGCTGAGGTCCACAATCGTATACAGGTCCGTCTCGGGCATCACCTTCAATTGCGGGAAGGCTTTGCGATCCGTGACATAGCCCGCAATCGGCGAATATAGCGTGACGTTTTTGATCGGCTGTCCCGTCTTCAGGACTTGATCGATCTGAGCGTCACTCAAGTCCCACAATTCCAGCCGGCGCCGCGCCGCCTGGAACAGAGATTCGCTCTGATCGAAGGCGACCGGCAGAGGATTATTCTTCATCGCGTCGCGCGCCTTCACTGCAAGCAGAAGCTCCCGCTGCGAAGCCAGCATATCCGGGCTGTAGACCGTCATCAGCGGCTGACCCTTTCTAACTAGCTGTCCCGTATAGTCGACAAAAACCTGATCGATCCAGCCCTCGACCTTCGTATGGACGTGCTGAATTCGCGTCTCATCGAACGCCACCTTGCCCACAGCGCGAATGGTCCGCGATCCGCCGCTCCACTCCACCTCGCCATACTTCACGCCGATCAATTGCTGTTTCTCCGGCGTGATCTGCACCGTGCCCACTGGCATGGTGGAGACGTCTTCAGCCGCCTCCGCGCGGGATGGCGCAGTCGCGGCTTCGCCGCCGTCGGCATACACGGCTTCCAGCTTCATGCCGCAATCCGGCGCAATTCCCGGCTTATCGGACTTGTAGGCAGGGTGCATCCGATCGACCCAATACAAGACCTTTCGCCCATCTTTCCCCGCTGAACCCGAACCACCATTCTTGATTGCCCTATACACGTATCCGCCGGTGAATGCGGCGGCAATCCCGAATAGAAATGCAATCGTGCGAATCACTCTCATTTCACGTACCTCAATCCGTCAGCGGTTGGCCGGTCATCTCTTCGAGACGGCTCAAGGCCAACTCGTAGTTGAGCGCCTCGTCGTAGTAGTTCATCTCGTAATCCAGTACCATTGTGAAATTTGTAAGCACCGACAGGAAATCGACCACGCCCGTTTCATAGGTGGACAGTGACGACTCGAATGCCAGATTCCCTTGCGGAACGACAGTCTGCGTATACAGCTTCATCAGTCTCGATGAAGCCTGCGCCATCGTGTAATCATCCTTGATGCGATAGTGAAGCGACTGTTCCGTCGCCTCGTACGTTCGCCGGGCCTGCGAAAGCATGCTGACCTGTTCGATGACGCCGGCGCGCTGCTTTCGCCAGAAATGGATCGGCACTTTGAAGCTCGCCTGAAACTGGTACATCGGCGACATCGATCCCTGGTTGAAGTAGCCCCCAGTGAGCGTCACGTCTGGGTAGTACTCCTTGCGCGCTGAATTCACGGCGAGCTCCGAGCGCTCGATCATCTTCTGGTCGCGGCGCAACATGGGCGAGTTCTGCGCGGCCGCTGAGTACAAATCTTCGAGGGTTGCCGTAAGTTCTTTCGGCTTCACGTTCTCCGGTCGTGCTACAGGAATTCCAGGACGCCGGTTCAGAATGCTGTCGATTTCGGCTTCGCTGCTCGCGCGCTCCTGCTCCAGCTTCACTAGCCGCGTCTCCAGGATGCTAACCTGCGTTTGTGCTTTGAAGACGTCCTGCTGTGCTGCCTTGCCGACTGAATAGCGGGCTTCCGTGACGCTCACCAGCTTGTTCAACAGATCGCGGTTCCGGATGAGCAGGTCGGATGCGTCATAGGTGTATTGAAGCCTGTAATAAGCCTGCTTGAGCCGCGAGACTACACTCAGTTGAGCCGCCTGATATTGCTGAAACGCTGCGTCAGCTTCCTTCGAGGCAATCTCGCCACGAAGTTTCAGCTTCCCCGGGTAGGGCAGCTCTTGCGAATACATCACGCCAATATTGGAGAGCACCTGGCTCCCCAGCCCGGCGCCTGGCAGCGGATTACCCACACTGGTGTACCCAAGCGAGATCATCGGATCAGGCAGACTTCCCTCCTGGGTTGGTCGCTGGCGCGCAGCTTCGTAGCTCTTCTGGGCTGCGAGGACCTCCGGGTTCCGCCGCAATGCCTCCGAAACCAGGTCTTTCAGCTTGAGTTCCTGGGGATAGGCAGAAAACGAGAATAGAGCCAAGACCACAGCCCTGCTGCTAACAAACATTTCTCCACCTCAATGCAAAACCTCAAACTTAGACAACAGACAGATGGAGAGTGGGGACTAAATTAGAAAAGAGGAGTTTTGCAGAAACAAATCAGGCGGTGAATACTGCGGTGGCAATGCCCGTAAAGGAGACGCCGTGAGTATCGTCGGTGTTGCCGCCTGCGGTACTCTCTCATTCACGGCCAGGGTTACTTGCCCGAAGGACAGGTCAGAAGAAGCCGGCAGAATTACATTGCTAGGGCTGGCTGGTTGAACCTCGCACGATGAGTGAGGCAGCTGGCCGGGGGATCGCTTGCACGGCGCATGTTTACAGCATCCCATGGCCGCCATTCCGGACGGCTGAGCCATGCACTCCAAGCTTGTGATGAGCAGCAGAGCAGACAAGAGCGCCGGAACGGAGCGTTTGACGATCTGGGGCACTACTTTCATTCTATCTTCAGTTGGCAGTTACGAGACCAATCGCTCAACGCAGATGCGGGGTGCCGAAGTTGCTCAAGAATATCAAATGGTTACCGACGCTTAACGGCTACAGGCCTAAGAATCAGTAGTTCTGGATTGGGGCATATCGCGCAGCACAACGATTCCGCACAAGCCTCCCTAGCCCGCCGCTTCACAGTTCCTCAGAACTTCATGGGTTCGGTAAGCATCACAGGTGAAACATCAAACCAATCGGTGTACAAGCCCGTGGTTTGGACGGTGGGCTGCGCGACCGACTCGTCAAAGTACTGTATGGCGAGGCAAGCATACTGCATCTTCTGGCAGAATTGAATGAATTCAGCAATCTTGGAAAAGGGCCTGAAACGATGAAAGTTCCCTATGCGAAGAAGTGGCAGAAGGAAACAGATAAGCTACGCCAGATCGCGCTCGACTGCGACCTGACCGAAGAACTCAAGTGGGGCAAACCGTGCTTCACCTTTCTGAAGAAAAACGTGGCGATCGTGATCCCGCTCAAGGAGTCGTGCGCGTTCTCGTTCTTCAAGGGCGCACTGCTCAAAGATCCGAAGCACGTTCTCGAAAGGATTGGAGAGCATACGCAGGCCGGGCGATGGATTAAATTCACCTCGCTTAGGCAGATTGCGGCCGTACGACCGACCCTGAAGGACTACCTCTACGAAGCCATCGAATTGGAGGAGTCCGGGACGAAGATAGACCTAAAGAAACCTTCAGAGTACCCAATTCCTGAGGAGTTGCAGAGGAGGTTGGATGACAACGCGGTTCTCAGGTCGGCATTCGCAACGCTCACACCAGGCCGGAGGAAGTCATACATTTTTCACGTCTCATCCGCGAAGCAGGCAAAAACCAGAGCAGCGCGGGCGGAAAAGTGCGTGCCAATGATCCTGAGTGGGCGTGGGTTCAATGAGTTGCCGAACTGAGGGTGGAGTCGAACGGAACACGGCCCGGGCCATCTCCACGTGCGTTCCCCGCGCCGCAACCGCCACTCGGCTTCTAAACCATGTTCTTGGCGTGTATGGATATTCTGGCTTTCGCCGTGAGTCGAAGATCATACGCGCCACTCGGATTACCATGCTTAAGCTGGCGGACCCTCCCTGCAAGGAATGCGTTCTATCCATTCGCTTTACTTCGACTCTTGCGCATCGAATCACCCCGCATCTCGATCCGATGCGCATTGTGGACCAACCGGTCGAGGATGCCGTCAGCCAATGTGGGATCGCCGATCTGCTCGTGCCAGCGTGAAACCGGCAGTTGCGACGTAAGGATGGTTGTGCGCACTTGACACCGATCTTCGCAGATCTCCCAGAAATCGCGGCGCTCGGGCTCGGACAGCGGAGCCATGGCCCAGTCGTCGATGACGAGGACATCAATGCGGCTAAGCCGCGCCAACAGACCGCGCAGACTGCCATCGCTCGCGCCATGGCAAGATCGCGGAACAGCGACTGGGCGCGAGTGTAGAGCGCCGCGTAACCATCGCGGCATGCCTTCTGCGCAAGAGCGCACGCCACAAAGCTTTTGCCTACGCCCGTCGAATGGGGCACATGCTGCACATCATTTTGAGACGGTAACGGTTTACTACCGCTGGCATTCATCTTCTGTGAACTTCCCGACGGCACGATCTGCTCGCTGCCCATGTGAATGTTCATCGGTGACGAAAGCACTGACGGTCGTTAGCGGCAGATCGGGTAACAGGGTGGTCTCCCGAAGGCCGCGCTCCCGCCGCAGAAAATCGAAGAATCCTGGAGCCCCATCCGCGAATGGCTGCGGTGATCCGGACTTGTCGTCTTGAGGAAGAATTACGCGAAGCAGTTGCTGGATCGGATTACGGATGCCCCGCGCCGCGGCTTGACGCTGTCATCGCTGAGTTGCACCATCTGCACGCCGTTGATGTAGACCGTGAGGATCTTTCCAATCATGCTGGCCTTCACCAATGCGATTTCTGATACTCTCTCGCTGGAGGCTCCCAATATGCGGCGACGAGAGTTCCTGAAGTCGGTACCGCCCGTGGTTCTGATCCCCCAGTTGCGCTCTGCGCCACGGCTCAAGATCACCCAGATTCGAATCATCAACCTAAAGGTCGTTCGCGAAACAGGGAAGATGGAAGCGGCGTGGGATCCGGGCACGGTGACCACGCACCGAGTCGCCGGTGGTTCGGCCATCGAGATTCGCACGGATCAGGACCTCTTCGGTATCGGGCCGGCTATCGACGAAGGTGCCCTGGAAGCGGCGAATGCACGACTCGTGGGAATGGATCCGTTTGCCATCGAGCAATTGGCCGGCCCGCTACGCTATTACCTGGGCCAAGGCCCCCGGACAGTTTCGAGCCTGGAAATCGCTCTGTGGGACCTGATCGGCAAAGCCGCCGGCCAGCCGCTGTATAAACTCTGGGGCGCAGCGAAGGACCGGGTTCCGGCTTATGCCAGCATGATCCAGCTTTCTACGCCCGAGGAAAGAGTCCGCATGGCGCTACAACTCAAATCGCAGGGTTGGAAAGCGATCAAGCTACGCGCGCACTACCAGACCTTGAAAGAAGATGTGAGGCTGGTCGAAGAAGTACGCAAGGCGGTCGGCGACGACATGGAGATCATGATTGACGCCAACCAAGCGCAGTCCTTCGGCACGTGGCAGCCCGGTGTAATGTGGGACTTCCGCCGCGCACTGGAGACCGCCAGAGAACTCGAGCAGTTGAACTGCGTCTGGCTGGAGGAACCACGCTTGCGCTACGCCTTCGACGAACTGGCCGAGTTGAACCGCCTGGTGAGCATTCCGATCGCCGGCGGAGAGAACAACCGCGGGGTGCACGAGTACCGCTGGATGCTCGAACAGAATGTCTTCGACATCCTGCAGCCGGACATCATGGTGGCGGACGGCGTTACCGGCTTTCGCGAAATTGCAGCCTTGGCCAAAGCGCACAACAAGAGAGTGATTCCGCACCATGGTGGAGGCAACCTCGGCACCATCGCGCAGTTGCACGCCATCGCCTCGTGGCCACACGCCCCGTGGATCGAGATTCTACACGACCCGCCGATCGCCGCGTACACCAACGGCTTCGCGGTCATGGAGAATCCCCTGCTCGTGGACAAGGAAGGCTATCTGAACTTACCGCAAGGTCCTGGTTTGGGAGTAGCCATCGACAAGGATCTGATCGTTTCCTAGGCTTGTGGGATAGCAGCGCCTCCCGGCACGCAAGCCGAGAGAGCAGACGTTCGCCATAACAAGGTTCGAATGCGCTTACCGGCTAACCGCCGATCTCATCGAATCTGACTGACCTTGTATCTCGCTCCCTTCCTGTGGGTAAGACCAAAGGCTTGTACAGTTCCGGGCGGCGTGTCATGATCCAACGGCGTCCCGTACTGTGCTCTAACAGGGAAGCGTCAAGGCTGGCTACTACCATATCGTCATCCGCTTTCCAGGTTTCTGCCAGGACGCGGCCGTACGGATCGAGAATCATCGCGTTCCCCGTGCGGACCTCATCGTCATCCATTCCGACACCGTTGCTGAATATGAGAAAAAGTCCGTTGTCGTGGGCGCGGGACGGAAGCCATCGCATCAACCACCCTCGGCCCTTGTCACTACAAAATTCAGCCTCGATGGCTCCTGGATTCGCGTGACGATTTTCCCACAGTGCAGGGTCAATTCGGCCCATCAGATGAGGGTTCCTGGATGAGACCCCCCCGGTCTGATGAGGCGCCAGAAGTACTTCGGCTCCTTGCAATGCTACGATGCGAACATTCTCATTGATGTTAAGGTCGTAGCAGGTCAGCACACCGACGCGGCATCCTTGCGGGGTGTCGAAGACGGTGAATTCGGAACCAGGGATGATTTCGTCATGTTCGAACGCATGTATCTTCCGGTGTAATCTCCACCCTCCATTGGGCATGGCAACCACATAGGTGTTGTGGAGTTTGCCGCCGGGATCCACTTCCAACAATCCAGCGCCGATTGTCATCCGAAATTCGTCAGCTAACCCCAGGAGTTCCTGGCAGGACGGTCCGTCTGGAACGGGTTCGGCCAACGCGTGTAATTCTGCATGGGAAAGTTTGCGGAGGAACCAATAGCCCGTGATACAGCACTCCGGAAAAGCGATCAATTCCACTTGCTGGTCGGACGCCTTTTCGACAAATCGGCGTATTTTGTGCAGATTTGCAGGTTTATCTCCTGCCGTGTGCTCTAACTGGACCGCGCTCACCCTGATGTCTCTCATAGGGACGTTCTCCTGGAGCTCCGATAGAATAGAATACCGGATGCCACTAACAAGGGGGCTCGAAGAGAATCGAATGCGCCCGGTATGGCACATAGTCCTCCCCAATCTCAAGCGAATCGCTTCTAAGACCTTGAGTGCAGCTCCGGAACCCCATTTGCCTTCGCCGCAACCCGCATACCCGCGTTTTTGCGCGCGCAATATTTCCGGCTGGAAATTTGTCCCTCCTCCGTCTCAGCCTGGGTGCCGTGGAGGGCGTTTCACGAGAGTAAACTCCATCTTCATCGCACCGCTTATGCGGTAGCAGACAACAGTGGGAGGGCTCGGCATTGCAGACCATAGACGCCGCGAATCTCGTGCGTTAGACTTCCTACAGAACAAGACCCCTATATCCGGAACAGGGCCATGACCCCCAGCAGCGTCTCTCATTATCGGATCGGAGAGAAGCTCGGCGGTGGCGGCATGGGTGTGGTCTATAAGGGCGAAGACACCCGGCTGCAGCGGTTTGTCGCGCTCAAGTTCCTGCCCGACCAAGTTGCTCAAGATAAGCAAGCCTACGAGCGCTTCCTGCGTGAGGCGCGCGCCGCTGCGGCGCTCAACCATCCCAACATCTGCACGGTGTACGAAATCAGCCAACATGAGGGCAAGCCCTTCATTGCCATGGAGCTTCTCGAAGGCCTGCCCCTCAACCGCCTCATCGAGGGCAAACCACTAAAGACGGATACGCTGCTCGAACTGGCTATCCAGATTTCCGATGCGCTTGACGCCGCGCACTCGAAAGGGATCATCCATCGCGACATCAAGCCGGCGAATGTCTTTGTTACGAATCGCGGCCAAACGAAGATTCTGGACTTTGGTTTGGCCAAGCTGGCGCGTTCCCCCCTCCCCTTGCTCGCCTCACCGGCTGGCGAGGGGATTGAGGGGTGGGGTGACGGCGCTACCGCAGCACCGACAGCTTCGATCGAGGCAGAATCCCTCACCAGCCCGGGCGCGGTGATGGGCACGGTGGCGTACATGTCGCCCGAGCAGGCTCGTGGCGAGGAACTCGATGCGAGGACAGACTTGTTCAGTTTTGGCGCGGTACTTTACGAAATGGCCACGGGCAAGCAAGCCTTTTCCGGCGCGACTTCTGCCATCATCTTTCACGCCATTCTAGGTGAGGTGCCCGCTTCACCGCTTCAGCTAAACCCTGAACTCGCACCGAAATTGGAAGAGATCATCAAGAAGGCTTTGGAGAAAGACCGCGAGGTCCGCTATCAAGTTGCCTCGGAACTTCGCGACGACCTAAAGCGTCTGAAGCGCGACACGGAGTCTGGGCGAGCGGCGACTTTAGCGCCGGTCTCGCCACCGGCGGCGCGCTTACGAGGACGTTGGCGGAGACCGGTGATCACCCTGGCTGGCTTATCCATCCTCGCGGCGGCGATCGTCGGGTACTGGCTCTCGCGTCCTCAGCGCGCTCTCGGGGCTCCCAAAGCGCTGGCTGTTGTGGAAATCGAGAACATGTCTGGGGACCAGTCTCTTGACTGGCTGAGGGGCGGCGTCGTGGAGCTGCTCACGACGGACCTGGCGCAAGCAAGAACGCTCGAGGTCATCTCCACCGAGCGCGTGCGCGAGCTGATCAACCGCCGGACGAAGAGTGAAGGGCGGTTGCCGCCCGGCGGGTCGCAGGCCGTGGCCAAGGAAGCGCACGCGGACATGTTCCTGAGCGGCTCGCTGCTGAAGGTGGGCTCGAGGTTGCGCCTGGACCTGCGCGCCCAAGACACCACCACCGGGGTACTGCTCTTCGCCGGCAAGGTGGAGGGCGAGGACGCCCAGGCTGTCTTCGGCATGGTGGACCAGGCGACCTCCGGCATCCTGACGCGGCTGGCACCCAGCGAGGCAACCTTGCGGCCCAACGTCGCCTCGAGTCTCACGTCAAATCTCGAGGCCCTACGCGCCTACGAAGAGGGCGTGAGCTACTTGGACCGTCAGTTGGTGGATAAAGCAGCCATAGCTCTTCGGCGGGCCACGGAACTCGATCCCCAATTCGCCATGGCATACCTGCGGCTCGCAGGTGCGCTCTGGTTCGAATTTCCAGCGGCGCGGCAGGCCATGGCTCGCGCCGCCGAGTTGGCCGACCGGTTACCACTGCCCCGCCTTCAGAAGCTTGTAATTCAGTCCGCCCAGCTCACTATCGATGGGCGCCTTCAGGAAGCTGAGCAGGTAGCGGAAGCAGCGGTGCGCGAGTTCCCCCGCGAGATTGGGCCCCGCGAGAGTCTTCGCGGCGTCCTGGAGGTGGGCTGGAGGTGGGCGGAAATGAAGCCGGTCCTCGAGGAAATGGTCCGCCTGGATGATCGGCAGGTATTTGCCTATAACGAGCTTGCATACGCTTACGGGCTGGAGGGAGATCTCCCCCACGCCCTGGCAACCCTCGACCGTTACGCCGCGCTGGTCCCGTCCAACGATCCCAACCCGGAGGGTATTCGTGGCGATGTGCTAGCGATGAATGGGCGGTTCGAAGAGGCGATTGCGGCCTATCGCAAAACGGTAGAGTTGGACCCGGCGTTGTCTGGTTTATGTGCCGATGACATTGCACTGGTGCACCTGTATCAGGGCAAGTATTCGCTGGCGGAAACGAGCGCGCTGTCGGCCTACGAAAAAAGCGATATGGCCGGACGGGCGATGCTGGCCAGTGCGCTGGGTGACATCGAGGTGGGCCGGGGACGCCTGGACCGTGCAGCAGCCCGCTACGAAGAGTCGGCACGCCTCTATGCGACGACGAACCCGGTTCGCTCTTCCGCACCACTGTGGAAGGCGGGGCAGATCTATTTCGAGCAAGGCCAGCCTGAAATGGCGCTGACGCTGGCACGGCGAAGCACATCACGCTGGGCAACCGGACTTAGCGGGACGGCCTATCTGATCATGAAGAAAGACCTTGAGGCGGAGAAGGAGTTTGCTGTCTTGAGAGCCTCGGTGGCGCCCTTGGTGGGCGATTACATGGGCGAGAAGAGGGTGGAATTTCATCGTTTCCAGGCCGCTGCCTATGCAGGCCAGTGGGAGAAAGTAATCGCGAGGTGGCCGCAGCTTGCTGGCCAATATCGGAGCCTATTCTCCCTGGATGTAGGCCGCGCTTATGTCCACATGGGAATGCCCTCTGACGCCGAGCATCACTTGAGGTTCACAATGCTGGCGCAGCGCATGTGGGGCAATGATGACTATATAGCTTCCGCAAGCTTTCTCTCTTACACGCTGGCAAACTTCTACCTTGGTAAGCTCCTGGAACAGAGTGGCAAGAAAGCCGAGGCGATCCACGCCTACCAGGAATTTCTAGGCCATTTCGAGAATTCTGCCGCCAAGCTACCGCAAATTGCCGAGGCCCGCACCGCGCTGAAACGTCTGATGTAAGGCCCTCTGTGAGCGCTGGTTCTGACGCATCGTAAGCATCTAATTGGCGGCACGTTGCTCAATGTTGCCGACATCCGTCTCGGGAAGTCGCCTTCCCGTCAAGTTGCCGGGAAACGCCCTATTCGCTGATTTGGCTCGCCGCTCCGCCCGATTCTGAGCGGATTGTCGTCAAACGCGAAGTTGAGCCTGCACCAGGCAGCAATGCCGGAACTTGGGGTTTGCCGGACGCGTCGCGTCACATCCGCGGTGTCCCTCAGATCCGGAACAAGCGAATGGGATCAACCCGGTCACAGATGCCTGCGAAGGCGACAAACTGGCCGCGCGTTTCTATCCGAGCTCGCGTGTCTTGTCCCTGTCAACTCTCCAGATGGGCTTCCAACGTGATTTTCGTGTTGTACAGCTTGGAGACCGGGCATCCGCTCTTGGCGGCCTGAGTGGCCTTCTCAAATGCGTCTTGCGAGGCGCCGGGAATCCTGGCTTTCAACTCGAGATGGCTCTCGGTAATGCTGAAGCCTCCGTCGGTCTTCTCGAGCGTGATCGTGCAGGTGGTGTCGAGGCTGTCCGCTTTCAGTCCGGCTTGGGCCAACTGTGCGGAAACGGCCATTGTGAAGCAGCCTGCGTGCGCGGCGGCCAGTAGTTCCTCCGGGTTGGTTCCCTTCCCTTGTTCAAACCGGCTGTGAAATGAATAGGGCGTCTGGGAAAGCGTCCCGCTGGCTGTCGAGATGGTTCCCGCGCCGCTTTTCAAATCACCTCGCCACTGAGCCTGTGCCGATCGCTGCATCGTTCCTTCCTCCCAGACGATTCTACTCCAGACCGCCCGCTGCGCTCCCTTGAAACCCTTGCCTTCCTGCCGACGTCAAGTCAACCGGACGTGCAGTCTTGTAACTGCGAACGGCTTACCATTGAAGTTGGAGGAACGCTCTGTGCGAATGAAATCGCTGCTTCTGATCGAACTGATCGCTCTGGCCGCTACCGCGCTGCACGGCCAACCCACGAATGGAGCCGTTTATTGGTCCACTACGCAGCCGGATTGCTCGAGCCTGAATAATGAGACGCCGGCTACGATTACGAACTCGTCGGGGACAACCATCGGTTATTCCTGTTATGTGGCCGGGACGTTCGTATGGCTGGCGGCGGGCGGGGTGGATTATAAGCCGGCGAAGTGGGGCACCTCGATTCGCGTGGCCGCGCCCGCGTCAGCCCCTATCGGTGTCGACTATTCGTTCTACGACACGAATGGCAACAGCCAGTCGATGGACACAACGGGTTCGCAAACCGCATCCGGCAATGACGTGAACTTCGCGCTGTATGCCAATCAGCCGTCTGAAATTCACGTGCTTGGCGCTACGCGCAATGCTCCAAGCTACAGCACAACCGCCACCGGCTCGGTCTACGCCGTGTTTTACTGTCCCGACGCAGCAACCTGCCAAAACGTGCAGCCGCAGTTGCTTTATTCGGCGCTCCCCACCTATCCGTGGTCGCTGAGCGTGCCGATCGCATGGGACGATCTGGTATGGACCCAGTGGTCGGCGGTTGGCGTTGATGACGGCGGCACGCACCGGGTGTCTTTAGTGATTTACAACGAAGACACAACAGCCACGACCTTCACGGTCCGGGTCTACAATAGCGCGGGAACCCTTGTCGGTACGGGCACCACACCCTCGCTTCCGCCGCTGCAGGATCTCGGAAACGGTTCCCTCGGGGAAGGAGGGACATACGGAGCGCTTTTGTCGCAGATCATTTCGACGCCGTTGCCATCGGGCCCCTTCAAGGTGCTCGTCGACGGCGGATCGTTGTATTCCGCGGTAGAGGTGCTCCAGGTCAACGGGTCGTCCGCGACCACCCTGCAGGTGGCCTATGACAGCGCACCCGTTTCCGTTGCCAGCGCCGCGGCGGTCCACTCATCAAGCATTCGAAGATTGCGCGTGGAGGCCACGCCGAAGCGGGTATTCAGCGTATTGCCGCAGTAAAACGATTCCTCTGCGCTGCTGATCTCAGCCCGTGGTCGAAGCCCGCGCTTGCGTTTCCGCCGCCTGCCGCCGGCGCCGGCCGCTCAGCAGGTAGATGGCGGCTCGCAATTCGAGCAGAGGGTCAGCGGAGGGTTCAATGCCGTCCACGCGCGGAATCGGGTCGAAAATAATCCGTTTCTGCTGCTGTTCGTCATCCGCGGCTCTCGCCGTCAAAGCGATACTGCCGAAACGAATCAGCTTTCGATCCTCAGGCCAGTGGATGGTGGCGTCGTCTACGATGTCACCCTCGTTGGCCACCTGGACGTGGATGTCGAACCGGATCGGGCCGGCCGCAACGCGCCGGGCTAACTCGTCAAACAGGTAGTTGGCCTCCTTGCGCTTGGCGGCCGCTTCGTCCAGATGCTCAACACCTGCCGCCGGTGAAATGCGGTAGCGCCCGTAACGCGCCTCTCCCTTCTGGTTGATGAATCGGAATGACGTCACGCCGAAATAAGCTTCCTTTGCGAAACTGACAGGACTTGGCTTGGGCGTTTTCACATAGGCGAGCGCAGCGGGATGTGCCCCGAGGAAGATCTCAACGGGCGTTGGCGATGGCTTCGACGGATCGGTCGCGGCCACGGCGCGCAGAAACTCGAGGAACTCCTGGCCGGTTCTGGTCGGGAACCCGTCTGTCGAATGGCTGATGATGTCGGTGTGAACGTGGTCCGCCAGATGAAACCGGATGGCGAGCCCGTGAGGATTTGCGTTGGCGTCGTTGTCGGGTATCACGGGAATGCCCGTCGAGTCGGAAAACCGCGCGGTTACCGGAGTGGAAGCGCGCGTGATGTGCGGCGCTCGCGTGAGAGACGCGGCGTCTGAAGAAGGGGTGAAGCTGCCCGTCAGCAGAACGCCCTTGGCGTGGGCGGGGCGAAAGCCGGGGTGCCGGCCGAAGAGGGTGTCGAACTGCTCGATCAAATCGTTGCCGAGCTGGATGAGCTTCTCGTCCGAAGGTAGCGGCATGTTGCATCCTTTCGATCCTGGTTAAGGACAGGTACAGAGATGCTCGTTACGGCAAATGGTTGCATCTGAAAAGCGGCGATTCAGCGATACGATGGTGTCGGACCATGGCCGCCTTCGAGTTGTCAAAATGGTACCTGGACTGCGTCACGGATTGCGGGGACGCCTCAATCGTCTACAGGGGCAGGGTGCATTGGGGCCCGGCTCGCCTGCATTACGCGAGCCTTCTGGAGAGCACAGCCGGTTGCGTTAGAACCGCGTACTCGCTACGGCCACAACCGGAGCCAATCGTCGATCGCTGTTCGCTTCGCTGGCGCGGGCTCAAAACAGACGCTGAATGGCGGGCCGTCGCCCCGGAGATTCGCGAGACGATTTTCGCTTCCGGAACCGGCTCCATCGAGTGGCATTGCCTGATGCCGCGCGCGTGTGCGCGGATTCACAACCGCATGGGTTTGGGATACGCGGAACATCTCCACATGACTATCGCTCCATGGAAACTGCCGATTCGAACGCTCCGTTGGGGTAGATTTGCCACGCCGTCCGATTGGATCGTCTGGATCGATTGGTCGGGCGAGTTTACGCGCCGTATCGTTTACTGGAATGGCCAGACAATTGACACGAATGTGCTCAAGGACGATCACATCGAATTCCGCGACGGGTCGCGCCTCCTGATGGACCGCTCCCTCGTCCTGCGTGAAGGCCCGCTCGGCGCCACGGCGCTATCTGTCATCCCGGGCGTTCGCAACACGTTCCCTGTGCGTTTGCTCCGGATAAACGAATGCAAGTGGCGAAGCCGCGCACAGTTCGAACGTCCGGGAACCGCAACGGTTGAAGCTTGGGCGATCCACGAGAGAGTGGATTGGCCGGAATGATGCTTGGGAAAATTCTCTACGGTGCGCTGTTTGTGGTGCTGCTGCCGGGCCTTTTGATCCTGTGGGCCGTGGCCGCTCAACCCAATGTCCGGCTGCCTGCCTACGGCAACACTATTGCTGGTTCCGCGCTGGCCGCCGGCGGCCTCGGCCTCATGTTCGCCGCCATGCGAGACTTGTGGCGCTTCGGCGGCGGGCTTCCGATGAACGCTTTCCCTCCGGCGAAGCTGGTTTCTCGCGGCACATTTCAATGGATTCCGCATCCGATCTACACCGGCTTCGTTGCTACGTGCCTCGGCGTTTCGATGACTGCCCGATCTGCCGCGGGTCTCTGGCTCGTGACTCCTGGCGTTGTGCTCGCGTGCGCGGCTCTCGTGCTGGGTTACGAACGTCTCGATTTGAAACGGCGCTTCGGTGATACGCTGCGCCTGCTGCCGGCCGACGACGGAAGCCCTCCGTCGAATTGGGACCGCGTCCGGTTCATCTTCGTGGTGCTCATTCCCTGGCTTGCGTTATACGAATTCAGCATCAACATGCGGTTACCGGGAATCGCGTTTGCCTTCGAGTTCGAAGACCGCTTCCGCATCTATTCCTGGACCGTTTTTGTTTACCAAACCTCTTACATCACCGCCGTGCTGTCGCCGTGGTGCGCGCAAACGAGGCGCGAGTTGCGGCAGCTCATGATCACGGCCTGGGTGGCGATGGCCGTCGTCTTCCCTTTCTACTGGATTATCCCTTCGAGCGCCCCGCGCCGCGTGCTGGAAGACAGCTCTTGGATTGCCCGCCTGCTCGATCGGGAGCGCACTACCTATCCACCCGCCGCTGCGTTTCCTTCTTTCCACACGCTTTGGGCTATTTTCGTCGGGCGTCTTTACCGGCCGCGCTGGTTGGGCATCGCCTATGTCGTGGCGATCAGTATAGTTTGCATCACCACCGGTATGCACTACATTCCCGACGTGCTGGCCGCCCTGGTAATCGCGCCGCTTTTCCTTGAGCCGCAGCGCGTGTGGAAGCGGTTACTCGGGGTGACCGAGTGGATAGCAAACTCCTGGCGAGAATGGCGCATCGGTTCCGTGCGGGTCATCAACTATGCCTTCTATGCGGGCAGTGCGGCTTTCGTTCAAGTCGCCATCGTAACTGCCGCTCTGGGCCCTGGCCGCGAATGGAAGGCGGTCATTACCGCGCTGGCGGGCCTGGCCGGCGCCGCAGCATTGGCGCAGTGGATCGAGGGCTCCTCCCTGCTCCGCCGTCCCTTCGGCTTCTACGGCGGTCTTATCGGGGTGGGTCTCACCTGCCTGTTCTTTGAAGAACGGTGGACGTTGCTCGGCGCGCATTGCCTGGGGGCGCCGTGGATGCAAGCGATCGGTCGATTGCGCTGCCTGGTGAACGGCTGCTGTCACGGCGCGCCTGCGCCACCCGGCGTGGGCATCCAGGTAACTGATGCGCACTCGCGCGTCACGCGACTGGCGAAACTTACAGGAGTTGCTATCTACCCCACACAGCTTTATTCGATCATATGCAACATCTTCGTGGGCATCGTGCTTGCCCGGCTCTGGTGGTCCGGCTGTCCGCTGTCGCTCATCTGCGGGGTGTATTTAATCGGGAATGGGATTCCGCGATTCGTTGAGGAAGCGTATCGAGGTGAGCCGCAGACTTCGATGGTTTGGGGCCTTCACGTGTACCAGTGGATCGCGATCGGCAGCGTGATCGTTGGGGCGGCGCTGACCACGTTGCGCTCGCCCGGAGCGCCGATGCTGGCGCCTTCGAGTCGAGGTTTTCTCTGTGCATTGGCCTTGGCTTTGCTCTGTGCCGCCGCCATGGGCGTAGACTTCCCGGAAAGCAACCGGCCCTTGGCTCGCTTGACCTAAGGCGGAGGGAAATTCGCTCACAAGGGGTAAACTGCATGGATGTGGAGCATGCAGAGCTCGATGCAGCGGATCAGGAACTGATCCAACACGCCAAAGAAGCGCTGCTCCGGCTGTACGTGAAGGGGCGGCATGAGGTTGCTTCCGCGCTGCGGACCGCCTCCGGTCAGGTGTTCACGGGCATCCATATTGAAGCGGCCGTAGGCTTCGCGGATGTTTGCGGTGAGATTGCGGCCATCTGCCATGCGGTAGCGCACGGATGCCGGGATGTTGACACTATCGTCGCCCTCACTGGTGACGGATCCGGAGCCGTTCAACTGATGGCTCCGTGCGGAAGGTGCCGGGAGGTCATCAGTGATTTCAACAGGAACGCCTGGGTGATCGTCGGCACGGTGGACCGGCCTTATAAAATGCGCGTCACAGAACTTTTGCCCCTAAAAGAATAAGAGAACGGCTTAATAGCAATGAACCTTCCGCGCTAGTGAAGTAGAATTTGGCACAATCTATTAATACGTTTCGGGGCGAGTCATGATCGGCAAAACTGTCTCCCACTACCGCATCCTGGAGAGGCTGGGCGCCGGGGGGATGGGCGTGGTCTACAAGGCCGAGGACACTCGCCTGGGACGCTTTGTCGCCCTGAAGTTTCTGCCGGAGAATTACATCAGCGAACCCGCGGCGCTGGAGCGGTTCCAGCGAGAGGCGCGCGCCGCCTCGGCTCTGAATCATTCCAACATCTGCGTCATTTACGACATCGGGGAACACGACGGCAGGCCGTTCCTCGCCATGGAGTTGCTGGAGGGCCAGACGCTGCGGGAGCAGATCGCCGGCAGGCCGGTCAAGACCGACGAGATCATTGAACTCGCGATTCAAGTCGCTGATGCGCTCGACGCTGCCCATGGTAAGGGCATCGTGCATCGCGACATCAAATCCGCAAACATCTTCGTGACCCGGCGCGGGCAAGCCAAGATTCTCGATTTCGGGCTGGCCAAACAAACTCCGGAAGCATCCGCGCCGAATACCTCCACGCCCACGATGGCCGCGACCGAGGCGATGCTCACCAGCCCCGGCACCACAGTGGGCACCGTAGCCTACATGTCCCCCGAACAGGCGCGCGGGATGGATCTGGATGCGCGCACCGATCTGTTCTCTTTCGGCGTGGTGCTCTACGAAATGGCCACCGGCAAGAAGCCGTTCGTCGGCAGCCACGTGGTCACCACGCTGGAAGCGGTGCTGCACCAGAAGCCGGTCTCGCCGCTCAAGCTCAATCCCACTCTTCCGCCCGAACTG
>Ga0335070_10002425_pt1 | contig 21696 bp, 20 predicted proteins | sample Lox_Sample_13_FD_206722 | JGI IMG/M metagenome (GOLD analysis project Ga0335070, IMG submission 206722) | Soil microbial communities from Loxahatchee National Wildlife Refuge, Florida, United States - Lox_Sample_1.3 | ecosystem: Environmental > Terrestrial > Soil > Wetlands | place: USA...
AACCTGTCCGACGCCGCCCTCGTCGACCTGTACCGGTTCGCTGCGCTCGAGCAGACCGAGGACAAGGCCGAAGGCCACGCGGCGTGGCGCGAGAAGCGGCAGCCCAAGTTCCGGGGCCGTTGAGAGGAGGACGACCATGTCGGTGGTGAGGCTCGAGATCACGCGCCGTGAGCCCGTACTGGGTGGTGCGCCGTTCGCCGGCGCCGGGCCCTACGAAAAGATCGTGGGGACGCTCCAGTTCGCGGTGGATCCGCAGCTGCCCGTGCATGACGTCATCGCCGACCTCGCGCTCGCCCCGCGGAACGCCGCGGGGCGTGTCGAGTCCTCCGCGGACTTCTACCTGCTGCGTCCCCTCGGCGGCGGCAATGGGCGGCTGCTCCTCGACGTGCCGAACCGCGGCCGGAAGATCGCGCTCGGCATGTTCAACAGCACGCCGCGGTCGAACGATCCCGCGAGCCGGGAAGACTTCGGCAATGGCTTTCTGATGCGCCACGGATACACGGTGGCGTGGGTTGGCTGGCAGGCCGACGTGCCCCGCCAGGACGGCATGATGGTCCTCGACGTGCCGCGCATCGCCGGCGTGTCAGGCCGTGTCCGCTGCGAGTTCCGGCCGAACACAAGAGCGGCGGCACTGCCGCTCGCCGACCGCTACCACATCCCGCATCCGGTGGCCCAGCCTGACGATCCGGAGCACGAGCTGACCGTGCGGGCCCACGCGGGCGCGCCGGAAGTCTCCCTGCCGCGGAGCGCGTGGCGATTCGCGCGGGCGGACAGCGACAGGCTCGTTCCCGACTCGTCCTACGTTGCGCTCGGCGGCGGCTTCGAGCCGGGACAGATCTATGACTGCTACTACCGCGCGGTGGATCCACCGGTAGTGGGTCTGGGCTTCACGGCCATCCGCGACACGGCCGGCTTCCTGCGCTTCGGCTCCCGCGAAGCCGGCAACCCGTGCGCGGGGCAGCTCGACCGCGGCTATGTCTTCGGCGTCTCGCAGAGCGGGCGATTTCTGCGCCATCTCGTCTACCTGGGGCTGGACGAGGACGAAGCAGGGCGCGGCGTGTTCGATGCGATCGTTCCGCACGTCGCGGGCGCCCGCCGCGGCGAGTTCAACTGCCGATTCGGTCAGCCGTCGCTGAACGCGTACCAGTCCATCGGCCACCTGTTCCCGTTCACCGATGCCGAGCAGGAGGATCCGGTGACCAGGCAGCGCGGCGGCCTGCTCGACCGGCTGCGCCAGCGCGGCCGCGCGCCCAGGATCTTCAGCATCAACGGATCCGCGGAGTACTGGCGTGGTGACGGCTCGCTCATCCACACGGACGTGGCCGGTCAGCGCGACGTCGAGCCGCCGTCTCACGTGCGCATCTACCTCTTCGCGGGGACGCAGCACACGCCCGGGTCGATCCCCCCGCCGGCCGCCGATGCGAACACCGGCAGCCGCGGCCGGCATACGTTCAGTCCCGTGGACTACTCGCCGCTGCTGCGGGCGGCGCTCGTCAACCTGGATCGCTGGGTGAGCGACGGCGTGGAGCCTCCCCCGAGCAGCGTCCCTCGCTTGGCCAGCGGCACGGCCGTCGGGCCGGAGCAGACGCGCAAGGTGTTCGAGACCATTCCAGGCGCGACCTTTCCGGATCGGGTCAACAGAACCGTCCGGCTCGACTTCGGGGCGGACGTCGACCGCGGGGTCGTCTCCTCGCTGCCGCCGAAGGCGGGCGCGCCGTTCCCGAGCTTCGTCTCGGCCGTGGATGCCGACGGCAACGAAGTGGCCGGCATTCGTCCCATGGAGACTCGCGTGCCGCTGGCCACGTTCACCGGCTGGAACCTTCGGCACCCGGATCAGGGGGCGCCGGGCGATCTCATGAGCATGATGGGCTCGATCTTCCCGCTTGCCCGGACGGCGGCCGAGCGGGAGCGCGCAAAGGACCCGCGCCCATCGATCGCCGAGCGCTATGGAGATCGGGAAGGCTACCTCGCCCGCGTCCGGCGGGAGGCCGAGGGCATGGTCTCCGAGCGGTCGCTCCTCGCCGAGGACATCGAGGCAGTCGTCGACCGCGCGGCCGCCCTCTGGGCGTACATCCACGGACAGACCTCATCGGGAGACTGACATGTACGATCTCGTGCTCAAGGGTGGCACCGTCGTCGATCCGTCGACCAGGCTCCACGGCGCGCAGGACGTGGCGGTGGAGGCAGGCGTCATCAAGCGCATCGCACCGAATATTCCGGCGGCCGAGGCCGCACGAACCGTCGATCTCCAGGGCAAGATCGTCACCCCTGGGCTGATCGATCTGCACGCGCACGTCTTCGACGGCTTCACGAAGAGCGGCGTCCATCCCGACCTCGGCGGCGTCTACGCCGGCGTGACCACGATCGTGGACGCGGGCAGCGCGGGCTCGGCCACCTTCGCCGGGTTTCCGCAGCACATCATCCCGAACTGCCACACCGAGATCATTCCGTTCCTGCACATCTGCCAGACCGGGCTCGCCACGATGCCGGACATCATCGCGGAGGGGAGCATCAACCTGGGCGACACCCTCGACGTGCTCGCCCGGCACCAGGGGCTCATCGCCGGCATCAAGGCGAGGATGGTCTCGCCGGCCCTCGAGATCATGGGGATGGAGATGCCGCGCCTGGCCCGCCGCGCCGCCCGCGAGAGCGGCACCCGGCTCATGGTGCACATCGGCGACACGGAGCAGCGCTACGACCCGAAGGTGATCCACTCGCTCCTGCCCCTCCTCGAGCCCGGCGACATCGTCACGCATCTCTTCACCGCCAACCCCGGCGGCGTGCTGGACGGCAACGGCAAGCTTGTGCCCGAGGCCGTCGAGGCGCGCGACCGCGGCGTGTGGCTCGACACGGCGCACGGGCGCAAGAACTTCAGCTTCGACGTGGGTCGGCGCGTCATCGATCAGGGCCTGCATCCGCACTGCATCAGCACCGATCTCACCGTGCCCGGCCGGCTCGAGACCGTGCACAGCATGACGGAGATCATGACGCGCTTCCTCGGCCTGGGCTACACGCTGGATCAGGTCGTCACGATGTCCACGGAGAACCCCGCGCGCGCGGTGGGCGTCGAGCATCGTCTGGGCAGCCTTGCCGTGGGGCGGCAGGCCGACATCTCGGTGCTCGAGCTGCGCGCCGGCGACTGGAAGGTCCACGACGTGGTCGGAGCCACTCTTCGCGTGAGGCAGGCGGTCGTTCCGTTCCTCACGGTGAAGAAGGGCCAGGTCTTCACGCCGGACTGGGGCCCGCGCCCGTGGGGCTGGGAGCCCGACCGTGTGCTCCCGGCGGGCGGCTCGGGCGGCTGTTGTTGATCCTCGGAGGGGGCGCCGCCCCCCTTCCGGACCTCCCCCCGCGGATTGCGCGGGCGAAGCCCGCGCTCGAAGCGGAGCACCGGACGCAGAATGGCCGGGACACGAGTAAGGCGCGCAAGCTCCGAGAGCCCGCTAGAGGGGAATAGCCAGGAGCGTGTCGATGCGGCTGCTGTCGCAGACGACGATGCGCTCCCGGAAGCGAAGCTCGCCGCCTTCCTCCACGAGCACGTCGAGGTAGCGCCCCGTGGCGAAGAGGTCCATCTGCCCGTCGCGCATGATCCGCACGACGAGGAACGGCGTCTCCGTCTTCACGCCCGCGCCTGCCTCGCCGAGGATGGCGGGCAGCCCGACGAGGTGGCGATAGCTCTGGCGCTCGTAGATGTTCGCCTCGCGGAGCGCGGCGACGCGATCCTGGAGCATGCCCCGGGAGTCGGCGTACATGAGGCCGGCCGGCATACCCCGGCGATGGTTGTCGGCCGAGGTGATGGTGTAGAGACACGGCTCGGAGAAGAATCCGGGCCAGGCTTCCAGCCGGTCGTCGTCGATGGCGCGCGCGTAGTCGGCGTTGAGCTTCGCCACCCGCGGCTCCCAGGCCACCGAGGGGAGAGCGGGCGTCACCTCACTGGCCCATGTACCGGCGATAGGCCTTCCAGAACCCGCGCACGGAGGCTTCGGTCGCGCGCGTGTCCATCGACTCGGTGGTGTCCCCGCCCATGTTGACCACGGACACCTCGTCCTCCGCGGCGGCCGCTCCGCGGCGCACGAAGCCGCCGACGCAGCCGTCCTCCATGGAGACGTAGCCCGCCGGCCCTACGAGGTTCAGCTGCCGGAGACGTCTCGCGTGCATCTCCGGCGTGTCGTCCGCGAAGCCGAAGTACGTCCAGTGGAGCTCCATCGAGTCGGGACCCTTGGGCAGCACCTGGCGCACGGCGAGACAGTTCTGGATCTGCTGGAGCACGAAGCCGGGGAAGACGGTCAGGATCTGCAGCCGTATGTCGTCGCCGAACTCGTTCACGCTCTCCAGCAGCCGCGCATCGGCGAGCCGGTAGTTCTGGCGCTCCGAGCGTATGCCCTGCTCGCGATAGGCCGTGTTCACGCGATCGTCGGCCCGGTCGATGGTGTAGCTCGCGTGGTGCCCGCCGTCCGGGCTCACCAGCACGCCGCCGCCCTGCGTCAACCGCGTGATCCGGAACGTGCCGAAGAAGGCGTGGAGCAGGCTCGCGTGATACGTGTCCTTGACGTTCTCGACGTAGAGCTTCCAGTTGTTCGGCAGCGCCTGCACGAAGCGTCCCAGGACGCGGATGGGCTTGTGCAGCACCCGCGCGACGCGCCCGAGGATCTCCTCGCCCAGATACGCCTCGATCGACGGCGCGTCCCGACACAGGCTCGCGAAGACCAGACCGTGGAGCGTGGCCGTCCGGAGCTTCCGCGGGCTGTGGGCCGTCTTGGAGAAACCGGGTGGCATGCCGCCGCGGCCGTTCGAGCCCTTCTCGAAGGCGATGCCGGTGAGGGTGCCCTCGAGGTCATACGTCCACGCGTGATAGACGCATTGAAAGTGCTTCGCGCTGCCCTGATCGTCCAGCGAGATGAGCGCGCCGCGATGCGCGCAGCGGTTCTCGAAGGCGCAGATCCGGCCGTCCTCGGCGCGCACCACGATCACCGGCATCTCGCCGACGAACGTCGTCCGGAAATCGCCGGCCTGGGGCAGATCGGCCTCGAGGCAGACGAAGCTCCACGTGGGGCCTTCGAAGATGCGGCGCAGCTCGGCGCGATAGTTCGCCTCGTCCTGGTAGACCCAGTACGGGACGCGGGTCAGCGTGGCATCGGGCCACGTCCGCGCATCGGCGCCGCTCATCGCGGTGCGGCCTGCCGCGAGGCTACTTGATCAGGCCCTTGAGCGCGGTGTACTGCTTCTGCAGATCGCTCAGCTGGCTCGCCAGCTGCGTCAGCTTGTTCGGCGGCACCTGGGGCTTCTCGAGCTCGGTGGTGAGCGACTGTGCCTTGGGCAGCATGCCGTCGACCTGCTTCGTCTGCGCCGCGTCGAGCTTCCCGCTGCTCTTGAGCGACGTGAGATCGGACACCATGCTCTTGGCCTGCTGGAGGAGCGAGTCCTTCGACGGCAGGCTGGTCGGGATGGAGCCTGACGGCAGCGAGCCCGTTCCAGGTATCTGGGCGACGGCGCCGAGAGGAGCGCAGAAGAGCGCGGCGAGGATCAGGACACCGCCGACGATTCGCTTGGTCATGGTTGTGCCTCCCTATGGTGGTGGACGCCGCGATTAGACCACGCGAGGCGGCCGCCCGCAACGTGGCGCTCGGCGGGCTACGCGGGCGCGGGAAGGATCAGTTGCGGGCTTCGGCGATGAAGGGCGTGTAGCCCTTCGTCGCGAGCTCATGGAGCTTGAGCTGCGCGTCGGCGCGGCTCGGGAAGGGGCCCACCCGCACGCGGACCAGCGCAGGGTCCGGCTCACCCGGTCGCGTCGTGAGCGCGCCGTTCCACACGGCGAGCCCCGCGCGCTTGAGCTCCGCCACCACGCGGGCGGCGGCGTCGGCGGTCTTGAAGGCGCCGACCTGCACCCAGTACGACGACGCGGCGGCTATGCCGCTCGACGCGGATGGATCCAGAGCACCTGGCGGGGCTGCCGGCAGGGGCGGAGAGGGGACAATCGGGAGCGGTTCCACCGAAGGCGACGGCACGGCCGCGACCGCGGGAGCGGGCTCGACCGCTGGCGACAGCGCGGCCGCCATCGAGGGCACCGGGGGCGCCGGGAGCGGCGCGATCGGGGCCGACGAGACCTGAACGGGCGGCAACGGAGCCGGCGAGACCGGCAGCGCCGAGATCGGTGTCCGCGGGACCGGCGTCGTCTCCACCGTCACCACGTACTTGCGGCCGCCCACGACCATATCGTCGCCGTCGCCGCGCATCTTCGCGATGAGCGAGGCATAGGACGAGGTGCGAATGATGCGCATGAACTGGGCCCGATAGTTCGCGATGAGGCTCACGCCCTCGATCACCACGTCCCGCACCAGCCAGCGCCCGTTTCCCAGCACCATCGAGTAGTCGACGGGCAGATCGCCGCCGCTCCGGGTGAGCATGGTGGTCGAGACGACGGCGGACTGGCCGGTGATGGATTCGCCGACGTAGTGGACGCTGACGCCGTCCGACACGCTCGCCTTCGAGCCGATGGTGGCGACGAATCCGCGCTCGAGGAAGTCGGCGAAGAGCGGGACGAACTCCGTGCGCTCGGCGGGAGTCCGCGTCGGCCACACGGGGCCGAGGACGAGCTGGGCCGCTCCCTCGTAGTCGAACGCCTGGTCGACCAGCATGCGAACGGCTCGGCGCGCCTCGTCGAGACCTCGCATGGGATCCGCCGCCTGCAGGATGGCGTTCGCGCCGGCGAAGAACTCCTGCAGCGTTTCCGTGGGCGAGGCCGCACGGGCGGGCGAGGCGACAAGGAGCAAGGCCGCCAGCGTGACCGGGAGGAGCCGGCAGTTGACCATACGCAAGAAGGTTAGGGCGGAGAGCAGATTTGGCCTGCATTTTTTCTGCCTTCGTCAGGCCGGGCGACAGCAGGAGCGGCACGGACCGTGGGTTGCGCCACGGAAGGGCCGTCCGGGCATCGGGCCGGCTATGGAGCGCCGCCGGCTGGGCCGTCTCCGGCTGGGCCGTCTCCGGTCGACAAGTGCGAAGAATCAAAAGGATGTGGAGAACGACCGCGCAGCCGTCTTCTTTCCCCGCCATCGCCGTTGCGGCGTGGCGCGAGCGTGGCCTATGCTCGCGTCATGCCCTACGAAGCGGCTTTCCGCGAGGATCCCGTCTTCGTGGCCGTCGACATCCTGGAGCGCACGCCGGCCGCGTGTGGCCGTCATCGAGGTGAAATCCACCACGAAGGTGAAGGAGCCGCAGCACCTGCCCGACGTGACGTCCCCGGCCCGGGAGCGGATCGCGGGCATGGCGGCCGCCAGGACGCGCGGGGGCTCGTCAGGCTGCTCGACCGCCTCCGGCGGCTGGCCCAGCGAGCGGGCTGATGCTGCCGCCCGCCGCCTACGCCCGCCACGACGAATCCTCCGACGACGAGTTCTATGCCTTTCCCCGGAAGGTCGTGCACATCGACGACGGCGCCATTGCCGCGCTCGGCCGCCTCTATGCGGAGCGGCTGCCGGCGGAGGGGCGCATCCTTGATCTCATGAGCAGCTGGCGGAGCCACTTTCCCGAGGCCGCGCGCTTCCGGGAGGCCGTGGGGCTCGGCCTGAACGCCGAGGAGATGGCCGACAATCCGCAGCTCACGCGCTTCGTCGTGCACGATCTGAACCGGGAGGCGCGGCTGCCGTTCGCGAGCGGCGAGTTCGACGCCGCGGTCTGCGCGGTGTCCATCCAGTACCTGACCCGGCCCCTCGAGGTCTTCCAGGAGGTGGGGAGGGTGCTGCGGCCCGGCGCGCCCTTCGTGGTGGCCTTCTCGAATCGCTGCTTTCCGACGAAGGCCGTGGCCGTGTGGCTCGGGACCTCCGACCGCGAGCACGTGGAGCTGGTGCGAGCCTATTTCGAGCGGACGGGAGGCTTCGGCGAGGTGACGGCGGAGGACAGGTCGCCGAGAGACGACGGCGATCCGCTGTATGCTGTGTGGGCGTTGACGACTGCCTGAGGAGGACAGCATGCGCACGATCGACATTCACGCTCACCTCGTGCCCGCCTCTGCGTGGCGGGCCGCCGCCGCGGGCAAGGAGTGGTACGGCTACCGCTACGAGGCCGGGGACGGCGCGGGCTCCTTCGTGGGCGGCGGCCGCCGCGTCGCCTTCAGCTCGCCCAAGGTCCGCTTCACGGTCGAGGAGCGACTGGAGGACATGGACGCCCAGGGGGTGGACGTGCAGGTGCTGTCCATTCACACGCCCTTCTTCGGCTACCACCTGGACGCCGAGCCGGGCCGGCGGCTCGCGCGCGAGGTCAACGACGAGGTCGCGGGCATCGTGCGCCGGTGGCCGCAGCGCTTCGCCGGTCTCGCCACGCTCCCCATGCAGGATGTCAAGGGCGCCATCGAGGAGCTCGAGCGCGCGGTGAGCGTGCTGGGGCTGAAGGGCGCCGAGCTCGACACCGAGGTGAACGGCGCGCAGTGGGACGAGCCCAGGTACCTGCCGTTCTTCAAGGCCGCCGAGGCCATGGGCGCCATCCTCTTCTTCCATCCGCAGCCGCAGCACAACTTCCTGATGCAGCGCACGCCGCGCGACGGGCTCTTCAACAGCCTGGGCGTCATCCTCGACGACGCCATCGTGGTCGCCATCCTGATCTCCGGAGGTGTGCTGGAAGCCTGCCCGAACCTGCGCGCGTGCATCGCCCACGGCGGCGGCCCGGCCTGCTTCGCCATGGGCCGGCTCGACCGCGGCTGGCAGGGCCGGCCGGAGGCTCGGCGCATCCCGCGGCCGCCCAGCTCGTACCAGCGCGGCCTCTACTACGACACCGTGGTAGGCAGCGAGAAGACGCTCCGCTTCCTGCTCGACGAGGTCGGCGCCGACCGGGTCGTGCTCGGCAGTGACTGGCCCTTCGTGCCGTGGCACCCGTCGCCCGTCACGTGGGTGCAGGGACTCAAGAGTCTCAGCGCGGAGGAGAAGGAGCGCATCCTCTGGCGGAATCTCCAGGGGCTGCTCGGGCTCTAGCGACCGCTCGGCGGCCGCCGTTGTTGTATGCTGCCGGCCATGCGATTCGGACTCTTCTATCAGGTGCCGGAGGCGCCCGGGCAGAGCCACGCCGAGCGTTACGCGGAGATGCTCGAGCTCGTCGCGCTGGCCGACTCGCTCGGCTTCGACGTGGCGTGGCTCGCCGAGCTGCACTTCGGCGGCGCCTTTTCCCTCCTGGCCAATCCGCTCATGGCGGTGCCCGTCATCGCCCAGCGCACGAAGCGGATCCGCATCGGCACCGCGGTCACGCTCTTGCCGCTCCACCATCCGCTGAGCTCCGCGGAGCAGGCCGCCACCGCCGATCTCCTGTCGGGTGGACGGCTCGAGTTCGGTGTCGGCCGCGGATCGATCCCGTCGCAGTTCCACGGCTTCCGCGTCCCCGTGTCGGAGAACCGCGCGCGCTTCGACGAGGCGCTCGAGATCATCCGTCTCGCCTGGACCAGGGAACGATTCAGCTATCGCGGCAGGTTCTACGACATCGAGGACGTGGCCGTCGTGCCGAGGCCGCTCCAGCGGCCCCACCCGCCCATCCGCGTGGCCGTGCACAGCGAGGAGAGCTTCGCGCACCTGGCCGACCTGGGCCTGCCCATCTACTCGGGGACCACCACCACCCCGCTGCCCCAGCTCCGGGAGTACATGACGCTCTATCGCAAGCGTCTGGCCGCGGCGGGGCATCCGTGGCAGAGCGAGCAGATGGCGCTGATGCTGCCGGTGCACGTGGGCGCCACCGCCGCCGCGGCACGAGATGCCATGCGGGCCGGGGTCCACAAGTACTACAAGAATCTCCAGGTCATCTTCTCCGAGCTGCCCGATTCCTATCGCGAGCACCTGCCGCGCCTGCGCAGCATCGAGGAGAACGTGGCGAACCTGCCCTACGAGAAGTTCTGCCGCGATCAGGGAGTGTTCGGCGATGCCGCGGAGGTGGTGGACAGGCTGCAGGCAGCCCGCGAAGAGTTCGGGCTCTCGCAGATCATCTGCTGGTTCGATCAGGGGTCGATGCTGCCGCGCGCCGAGGTGGAGCGGACCATGCGCCGGTTCGTCGACCACGTGATGCCCAAGCTCGCTTGAGCGCCGGGAAGGAGGCGGCCATGGCCGCGTACGTCATCGTCGACATCGAGATTCACGACGCCGCGCAGTACGACGAGTACCGCAAGCAGGTGCCGGCCACCATCGCGAAGTACGGAGGCAAGTTCCTCGTGCGGGGCGGGCCCTTCGAGCAGCTCGAGGGGAGCTGGAAGCCCACGCGCCTGGTGGTGCTGGAGTTCCCCAGCATGGCGCAGGCCAAGCGCTGGTACGACTCCGAGGAGTATCGCGGGCCCAAGGCCCTCCGGCTCAAGGCGTCGAAGGCCAGCCTCGTCATCGTGGAGGGCGCCTGAGGCCATGGGCAAGAGCCTGTCCGCGGCGGAGGTCGAGCAGTACGGACGCGACGGGTTCTTCTTTCCCGTCCCTGTCTTGTCGGAGGAGGAAGCCTGGTACTACCGCGACCGGCTCGAGCACGTCGAGCGTGACCTGGGCGGCCCGCTGCGGGGGGTCTATCGGATCAAGCCGCATCTGCTGTTCACGTGGCTCGCCGATCTCGTCCGGCATCCCGCGATCCTGAATGCCGTCGAGGACGTGCTCGGCCCCGACCTCCTGTGCTGGAACTCGTCCTTCTTCACGAAGGAGGCGCGAAGCCCGGGCTTCGTCTCGTGGCATCAGGACGCGACGTACTGGGGGCTGTCCGAGCCGGACGTGGTCACCGCGTGGGTCGCGTTCACGGAGAGCTCGGTCGCCAACGGCAACATGCGGGTGATCCCGGGCAGCCACCGCGCGCAGGTGCCGCACGTGGACACGTTCCACCCCGACAATCTCCTCTCGCGCGGCCAGGAGATCAGCGTGGAGGTCGACGAGTCCCAGGCCGCCGACATCGTCCTGCGGGCCGGCGAGATGTCGCTGCACCACGTGCTGATGGTGCACGGCTCCGGGGCGAATCCCTCGCCGGACCGCCGCATCGGCTTCGCCATTCGCTACGTGCCGACCCGCGTGCGGCAGACGGCGGGCCCCCGCGACAGCGCCACCCTCGTGCGCGGCCGCGACGCGTTCGGCCACTTCGATCTGGAGCCGCGCCCGGAGACCGACCTCGATCCCGGCATGGTCGCCGTGCATGCCGAGATCAGCGACCGGCAGGCGAAGATCCTCTACCGGGGCACCCCGCGCACGAAGTTCTGAGCGTCTCCGGCCCCGGATCAATTCAGCTTTGCGATCTCGTTCAGCGCCGCCCGCAGATTGCTCCGCGCGCTCGTGAGATGCGGGTGCACGGCCAGGGTGCGCCGGAAGAGATCCGCGGCCTCGCGATACTGGCCCAGCATGAGGTGGCAGAGCCCTTGGCCCGAGAGCGCTCCGAAGTGGTGGGGGTTGCGCGCGAGCGTCTCGCGGCAGTCCGCGATCGAGTCGGCATAGCTCGCCGCCATGTAGCGCACGGTCGCGCGCTTGTTCCAGCCCTCGGCAAACGCCGGCGCCACGCTGATCAGGCGCGTGAAGATGGCGTCGGCGCCTTCCAGATCCTGCCGCTCCATGGCCTCGATGCCATCGAGCAGCAGGCGATCGATCCGTGCATCGCCGGACTCATGCCACATCTGCCAGAGCAGGGCGGCGGCGTGCGCGGCCGCGGCCACGTCGTCACCGCGGAGCGTTGTGAGGGCTTCCTGCTCGGTCATGCCGTGTGCGCATCCTCGTTCGCCATGGCGGCGCGAATTGACCGTCGTCTTGGGTTGGGGCATTTTATACGCCGCCCGATCGGGCAACACAAGCCAACACCCGCGACGAAAGGATGATCGTGAGCGGCCATATCGAATCGGCGACCGTGCGCATCGACTGCGGGGAGAGGAAAGGGCCGCTCAGACGTATCTGGACCAGCTTCGGCTACGACGAGATCAACTGGACGTACACGCCGGCCGGCAAGCGCAACCTCGAGGCCATCGCGAGCTTCGCCGAGCAGCCGTACTACGTGCGTTCCCACTACATCTTCAACAGCGGCATCGGCTGGGGCCTGCCGCACATGGGCGCGGGCAACGTCTATCACGAGGACGCGGCCGGCCGGCCCTTCTACGACTTCAGCATCGCGGACCAGGTCTACGACGCCGTGGTCGGGGCGGGTCTGCGGCCGCTCGTGGAGCTGGCCTTCACGCCGCGCGCCCTGGTGCCCGACGACGCGGAGCAGCGGTTCCGGTTCGAGCCGAGCCCGACGCAGTGGAGCCCGTACGAGGCCGGGCTCTGGTCGTTTCCGCCCCGGGACTACGCGAAGTGGGGCGACCTCGTGCGCGCGCTCGTGGAGCACGGCGTGGCGCGCTACGGCGCGGCCCACGTTCGCGGCTGGCTGTGGGAGCTCTGGAACGAGCCCGACATCTTCTACTGGCGCGGCACGCCGGAGGAGTTCTACGCGCTCTACGACGTGACGGCCGCCGCGGTGAAGGCGGCGCTTCCCGACGCCGCCGTGGGCGGCCCTGCCACCACGGGCGACCTCGGCCCCGGGAGGAAGGGGAACGAGTTTCTCCGCGGCTTTCTCGCCCATTGCGCGAAGACCTCCGCCCCGCTCGACTTCGTGGCCTTTCACACGAAGGGCGCGCGCTTCACCCCCTGGCGAGTGTATGGGCCGCTCGGGGGGCCTGCACCGCGGCGAGAGTCTCCGTCGAGCCTCAAGATGCTTCGCGAGGTGCGGGCGGCGCTCGACGCGGTGGGCGCGCACCCGAAGTTCCACGATCTGCCGTGCATCGTCGACGAGTGCGACGCCTCGGTGCCGGCGCACTGGGGCTTCTACGACAACGCGAACTTCGCGTACCGGAACACCGCCTACTTCCCCGTCTTTCAGTGCAAGCTCATGAAGAAGCTCTCCGATCTGAGCGAGCTCGGCCCGGCCCGGGTCCATCAGGCGACCACGTGGAGCTTCTACTTCGAGGGCGAGCGATTCTTCGAGGGCACGCGGAGCCTCTTCACCGCCCAGGGCGTGGAGAAGCCCGTGCTGAACGCCTACCGGATGCTGGCCCGCCTCGGCGAAACCAGGATCGCGGCGGAGTCGAGTCACGCCTGGCCCCTGGGACGGCTTCACGGCAGCGAGCTCGCCATGCCCGAGGAGATCGACGCGCTGGCGACGATGGGCGGGGATGGCCGCATCAGCGTGCTCGTGTGGCGGCATGCCGACGACCAGCACGTGAGCGACCCGGCGGAGACGGAGGTCACGCTGCGCCTGGAGCATCTGCCTGCCGGTCTCGCCGGCGTCCAGATCCGTCACTGGCGCATCGACGAGCGCCACAGCAATGCCCACACGGCCTGGATGGCGCAGGGCTCGCCCCAGGATCCGAGCCAGGAGCAGCTTCGCGCCATCAAGGAGCGCCAGGGCCTCGAGCCCATGGAGCCTGAGCGGGAGGAGACGGTGGAGGCCGGCGCGCTCGTCCTGCGGATCCGCCTGCCTCTTCCGAGCGTCTCGCTGATCGAGCTCGCCCCGCGCCGCTAGCGTCCGCTAGGTGCAGTGGGGCAGGACGCGGTCTCCGAAGAGCTTGATCGTGTCCATGATCTTGCCGTGGGGCGGACCACCCGAGTGGGCGTGGCGCAGCCTCAGGAGGAAGTAGTCGGCGCCCGTCGCGTCTTTCCAGCGGTGGAACTCCCGCACGCAGGTCTCGGGGTCGCCCACGATGAGACGGTCGGGCGCCAGATTGGCCAGGGTGAACTCCGTGCCGTCAGGAATGTTGCGGAACTCCGCGAGGCGGTTTTCCCAGTAGTACCGGTACGCCGTCATCACCTCGGGACCGTAGACGCTCTCCGCCTCCGCGCGTGTCGGCGCCACCCAGGCGTCCCGCATGAGGATGACGCGCGGCGCTTTGCCCGCTTTCCGCGCCGCGTCCCGGTAGGCGTCGACCTGGCCCATCACGTTCTGGAGCGACGTGCTCGGCGTGGCGACGAACGCGTCGGCGAGCGCGCCGGCCCGCCGCACCGCCGCGGGCACGCTGGCGCCGATCCAGAGGGGCGGCGACGGCTGCTGGTACGGGCGCGGGCGAATCTGCACGTCCTCGAGCGTGTAGTGCTTGCCACGGTGGGTGAAGGTCTCCCCGGTCCAGCACTTGCGCAGGATCTCCACGCTCTCCTCGAAGAGCGAGACGCGGTGCTCCATGGGCACGTTGAAGGCCCGGAAGTCGGCGGGCTGATAGCCGATGCCCACGCCCAGGATGATGCGGCCCTTCGAGACCAGATCGAGCGTGATGACGTCCTCGGCCAGCCGCACCGGGTGATGGAGCGGCAGCAGGATCACGGAGGTGCCCACCTTGAGCCGGCGCGTGTGGGCAGCCACCGCGGTCGCCACGATCAGCGGGGAGGGGAGGAAGCCGTCCTTGTCCTGGTGGTGCTCCCCGAAGAAGCAGGAATCGAAGCCGCTGGCCTCGGCCAGGCGGGCCTCGGCGATCACCTCGTCGATGGAGCGGTCGAGGTTCTCGCCGCGGGGAGGGTTGGCGATGGAGCTGTAGAGGCCGAATTTCATCGCGGGCTCCTTTGGGTGAAAGGTCCCGCAAGCCTAGCGTGGATCGCGGCGGTCCGCCACGCGGGCGGGCCAGGAGGGAGAAGGGAGCGGCTACCGCCTCCGCTCGAGGTTCAGGTCGATCTTCCGCAGGCGCTGGAGATCGCCCCCGAGCCGGGCCGCTTCCACCTTGAGGCGCGCCACCTCGGCCTCGCGCACGCCCAGCTCGCCGTCCCGCGCTTCGAGCTCCACCTCGCGGGCGGCCAGATCCATGAGCACGGCGTTCCAGGCCCGCGCGTCGGCTTCCCAGCTGCCGCGCGGATATTCGCTGAGCAGCCGATCGAAGGCGGCCTGGGCGGCGCGGTAGTCCCGGAGCCCGCTGGCCGGATCCGTCAGGAGCCGGGCCAGGCCGTAGAGCGCGCGCCCGTGCTCGACGTCCCGCACGGGCTCGGCCGCGATGCGCATGTAGAGGTCGCGTGCGGCCAGCGGCTGACCCCGCCGGAGCAGCTCGTCGGCCTGGGCCACGACCGGAGGCGGCGCCGCGGCTGGTCTGGCTTCGGGCTGGACGCTGGACCAGGGTGAAGCCGCGCAGCCCGTGCTCAGAGCTCCCAGCGAGAGCAGGACGATCAGGCGCTTCAATCGGCGTGCGGTGGTGTCTTCGGAAGACAAACGGTCATGCATGTACCCTTCTCCTCTTCGCTGTCCACGGCGATCGTACCGTCGTGGGCAGAGACCAGTTCCTTGACGATGGCGAGGCCGAGGCCGGAGCCCTTCCGGCCCCGGTGCGCCTGCTGATACGGCTCGAAGATGCGCTGCAGATCGGCGGCCGGAATCCCGGGACCGTTGTCCCGCACGGCCAGCTCGACATGGGTCCCGGCATCCGTCACGGCCACGCGGACGACTCCGCCCGGCGGCGTGAACTTGAGGGCATTGCCGACCAGATTGAGGATGATCTGCGTCAGCCCATCCTCGTCGGCGGTGACGGTGAAATCGAGACCCGTGGTGCTCGTCTCGAGCGCGACTTCCTGCTGCTCGGCCTGAGCGCCGAGCACGTCGAGGGCGCGGGCGGTGATCTTGTCGAGCTCCACGGGCTCGCGCACCAGCGGGAATACGCCCGCCCGGAGGCGATTGAGGTCCAGGATGCGCGTGACGAGCCCGAGGAGGCGGTCCACGCCGTCGTCGATCGACTCGACCCAGTGGCGGCCCTTCGCGTCCAGCGATTCGGCCGGACGCCGCAGGAGGAGCTGGGCGGATGCCCGGATGGCGGTCAGGGGGTTCCGGAGCTCGTGGGAGATCTGGGAGAAGAACTGCTGCTTGTGCGCCTCGACCGCACGCAGCTCCTCGACCATCGAGTTGAAGGCCAGCGTCAGGTCGCCGATCTCGTCCCGCGACTGGACGGCGAGCGGCTCGCGGAAGCTGCCGTCGGCTACCCGCTTGGTGGCCGCCGAGAGCTGGCGGACCGATCGGGTCAAGCGGAAGGCGACGAAGCCGCTGGCCCCGATGGCCGCGAGCAGGCCGCAGCCGAGCGCGGCAAGCACCATCGTCCACGTGCGGCCCTCGAGCGCCCGCGCCACGGCCTGGGCTCGATCCACCTCCGCGGAGGTGGCGTCCGTCAGGCGCTCCAGCGCCCGGTCGAGCTTTTCCGCAGCGGCCCGCGCCGGTCCCTCCGAGATCTTCATGGCCTGGGAGGCCTGACGCCTGGCCAGGAGCGCGCGCTCCTGGTCGATATGCTGCCGGTACGCGCCCAGGGCCGCGACGGCTTCCCGGTAGGTCGTGCGCTGCGCGTCCGAGCCGAGCAGGCTCTCCAGCCTGGCGAGGTCGGCGACCGCGCGCTCCGTGCGCTCTCTCAGGAGATCTCCGTAGGCACGGTCGCGCAGGACGAGATAGCGGGCCTCGAGCCGCAGCAAGCGGGGCACGACCTCCTGGAGAGCGACCTCGAGCTGGAGGGCAGGGAGAGAGCGGTCGGTGATGTCGCGGTGCGCGTGGACCAGCCGGTCCACCGCCGAGAGACTCCAGCCCGCCACGCCCACCAACGCCAGGATGACCAGCGTGGTCGCGGCGAAGATTTTGGATGCTAACCGCATACCCGCCCTCTCGATCTGAGCCAATGGGCGCCGAAGCGCCTACAGGGGACTGAGCAAGGCCTGAGCCAGCCCTCAGATGAGAGAAATCAGAGGGTTGCCGGGCACCGCCGGGAAGAGGGGTTTCCCAAGAGCGTCAACCCCTGCCGGAAATCCTCACCGAGGCTTCGCCCTCTCCCCCCAATGGGAAGCGGGGCGGGGGTGAGGGGCGCGGCCTTGCGATGGCCGCGATGCCGAGTGATGATCGCCCCGTGGGAGAGACCCGCGTCGATCTATGGCATCTCCTGGAAGACCTGCGCGACGCTTATCCAGGCCCTGCCGAGGAAACCATCCTCACCGAGATCGTCGCCAACGCCATCGACTCACGCGCGACCACCCTGAGCATCACGTGCGATCCGGCGCAAAGCATGCTCACGATCGCGGATGACGGCCACGGCATGCGTCGACGCGATCTCGCTCGTTATCACGATGTTGCGGCCACGACCAAGACGCGCGGGGAGGGCATCGGGTTTGCCGGCGTGGGCATCAAGATCGGCCTGCTCGTCTCGGCTGAGGTGCTGACCGAGACTCGGCGCGGTCGTCATCACGCCGCGACGTCCTGGCATCTGGCCTCGCGTCATCGAGCCCCGTGGAAGTGGATCCCGCCCATCGGTCTGGTGATCGACCATGGCACGACCGTGCGGCTCCGCCTCAAGAACCCCCTGTCCCCCCTGCTCGACTCTGGTTTTGTCGAGGCGGCTCTACGGCGGCAGTTTCAACCTTTGCTGGATCCTGACCTGGCGCCGATCCTGGCCGAGCACTATCCGGAAGGAGTCCGGTTCGTCATCAACGAGCGTCCACTTGAGCCCGAAGCGTGGCAGGCGCCCGAGCGGGCCGCGATCGCCGTGCGCCTGCTCCGGAAGCGGCGGCCGTCGGCGGCCGGCTACCTGGTGCGCGAGTCGTTCCCGCTCCCCGAGGAGCGGCGCGGGCTCGCCATCAGCACGTATGGAAAGGTCATCAAACGCGGCTGGGAATGGCTCGGGCTTGCGCCCGCCGCTGCTGACCGCATCGGAGGCCTCATCGAGGTCCCCGCGCTGGCGCAATCCCTCACGCTGAACAAGGCGGACTTCATCCGGACGGGCCCCCGGGGGGCGGTCTATCTCGCGTACCGCAAGGCGATTCAGGAAAGCGTGACCCGGCAGCTTGGCGAGTGGGGAGACCTCCATGACGCTGCTGCCGAGGACCGTCGTCGCGCCGCGCGACCGCTGGAGCGGGACCTGGAGGCCGTGCTCGTGGAGCTGGCCGAAGACTTTCCGCTGCTGGCCGCTCTGGTCGAGCGCCGCACCGGAGGCCAGCGGAGGCTGCCGATGGGACGAGCCGCCGCGGTGCCCCTGCTGGAAGCGGCGGAACAGTCGCTCGGGACTCCGGAAGCTTCGGTTACGCCGGGCGCCGAGCCAGCCGGCGAACGACTTCTCGAGCCAACCGTTCCGACGACCGTCGCGCCCGAGTCGGAGGCGCCCGGGTCAGCGGGCTCGACGCGACCGTCGGAATCAGGCGAGCGGAGAGGGGCGCGATACGGCCTCAGCATTCAGTTCGAATCGCGACCCGACGATCCGGAGCCGGCACGCCTGGTCGAGGCCACCGTCTGGGTCAACGAGGCTCATCCTGCCTATCGCCGCGCGACCGCATCGCGCTCCGAGGGCTACCACATCGCGGTCGCCACGGCCCTCGCGCTGGCGGCCCTCGCCGTGGAGCCGGCCAAGGAGCATGCTTTTCTTACAGCCTTCCTTGCCGCCTGGGGCACCGCGCTCAAGCGCGGGGGAGCCCGGCGGCGCAGGTAGAGGAGCACATCTGTGCACACGCTCGACTTCACGAACCACGGGATAGTGATCACAGGAGCCGGAGCCGGCATCGGCCTCGGTATCGCGCGGGCCTTCCTGGACGCGGGCGCCCACGTTGCTCTCGGAGACTTTCGGGAGGCGGCCCTCGCCCGCGCCGCGGCCGGGCTCGGAGAAGCCTCGCGCGTCCACACGCGCGTGGTGGACGTGCGCGACGAGCAGTCGACGGCGGCCTTCTTCGAGGACGCCGAGCGTGCGCTGGGCACGGTCACGGTGGCGGTGGCCAATGCCGGGATCTATCCCAATACGCCCGTGCTCGACATGACCACCGAGGAATGGGACCGCGTCATGGAGACCAACGCGCGCGGCGTGTTCCTCACCTGCCGGGCGGCGGCGCGCGCCATGGTGGCCCGCGGGACGCGCGGCAAGATCATCACGCTCTCGTCGGGCGCGGCCCAGAGCGGGCGGCAGGGCGCGGCCCACTACTGCGCGTCCAAGGCCGCGGTGGTCATGTTCACGAAGGTGCTGGCGCTGGAGCTGGCGGCGCACCACATCAACGTCAACTGCATCGCGCCCGGCCTCATCGAGGTGAACAGCGAGGTGTCGCCGCTCACCCGCGAGTACGTGGAGACGCTGACGCGGTCCATTCCGTGGGGCCGCATCGGCACGCCCGCGGACATCGCCCACGCGGCGCTGTTCCTGGCCTCGCCGCTGGCCGACTTCATCACCGGCGAGGTGCTGGCCGTCAACGGCGGCTCGTCCGCGGGGCGCGCGTTTCTGCCGCTGAGCACGCCGAAGCCGACGTCGTAAGGGGGACCGGCGGACCAGCGAGGGCCCCTTGACGGGTGGCCGCTTTCGGCCCATTCTCCCGCCCGTCGAGTCGTGCAGTGCTCCCCGTCACCCGAATGGAGGTCCGGCCATGATCTACGAGATCCGCACGTACACGCTCAAGACGCGCAGCCTCGCCGAGGTCGAGAAGCGCTATGGCGAAGCCTACGAGTACCGGAAGAAGTACTCGCCGCTCGCCGCGTTCTGGCACACGGAGGTGGGGCCGCTCAACGAGATCGTGCAGGTGTGGCCGTACCGGGACCTGGCCGAGCGGACCCGCATCCGCGCGGAGGCGTCGAAGGACCCGAACTGGCCGCCGAAGATCCGCGAGTTCGTCGTCAACCAGGACGTACAGCTGATCACCCCGTTCCCATTCATTCCCGAGATCACGCCCGGCACGGTGGGCCCCATCTTCGAGATGCGCTGCTACAGCCTCACGCCGGGCTCGCTGCCGGATGTCATGAAGCGCTGGGAAGGGAAGATCGGCGAGCGGGCGAAGCTCTCGCCGATCGTCATGGCCGGCGGCGTCGAGTTCGGGCAGGCGAATCGCTTCGTGCACATCTGGGCGTACAAGAGCATGAACCAGCGGCTGGAAGTCCGCGAGCAAGCGCGCAAGGCCGGCGTGTGGCCACCGCCGGGCGGCGGAGACGAGCTCCTGGCGCAGACCAACAAGATCATGATGCCGTCGTCCTTCTCGCCCCTGCAGTAGGAGCGGCGACGCGGCCTCGAGGGGATCGGACAGATCTCCTCGAGGCTCTTTCTTCTGCCAGCGCGTCGCCGCGCGGGCCGGCGGTGACAGGGGGAGTCTGCCATGGCCTTCGATCCGCGTTTTGCCATCGACGTCATCATTCCCGCCGCCACCTCGGCGTACCTGATCATGAAGGTGCCCTCGCCTCCGCTGCCGGCGGGATTCACGCTGGTGGGCCCGATCGAGGCCGATCCCCGCGCGGCCAGTCCCGTGGCGGCCATCACCGACGCCAAGCTGCAGGAGATCGTGACCGGCATGCTGTCGGAGAGCAAGGAGTTCGGGCTGGTCGCCTGGAACGCCGCCCAGAAGACGGCCCTCATCGCCTTCCGGGGGACGCAGACCGTGTGGGACTGGATCAACGACCTGGACGCCCTTCCCGTCGACTACTTGTCCATCCCAGGATCGGGACACGTGCACATGGGCTTCCAGCTCGTGTACGAGCAGGTCCGCCAGAGCACGGCCACTCTCCTCGCCGCCGGCTGCGCAGGCGCGCAGCGGATCCTCGTCACCGGGCACAGTCTGGGCGGCGCGGTGGCTGTCCTGGCCGCCTACCAGCTCGCGAAGGCCGGCACGGTCATCCCGGAGCTCTACACGGTGGCCGGCCCCCGCACGGGCGCGCCGGACTTCTCGAAGGACCTCGACGCGCGCATTCCCGTCTGCTTCCGGATCGTGAACTTCATGGATGTGGTGCCCCAGGTGCCGCTGCCGCCCGTGTACAAGCATGTCGGCCAGGAAGTGCTGGTGCACGGCGGGTTCAAGCCGCTCGAGGTGGCGTTCGCGCATCGCCTGACCACCTACCTGGCCGGACTGCAGAAGCTCCTGACATGACGAGACCATTTCCGATGGCCGGCCTGGGCGGGCTGCTGCTGGGGCTGTGTCTTCTCGCGCCGCGCCCGATCGCGGCCTCCGAGACCATCCGCATCGGCTACCTGGGCCCGCAGACCGGCATCTTCGCCCAGGCCGGGAAGGACATGCTCGACGGCCTCAAGCTCGCGCTGGAGCAGGTCAACTACCAGGCGGGCGGGCGCAAGATCGAGCTGATCGAAGAGGACACCGAGGGCAGCTCCGCCACGGCGATCGCGAAGTACCGCAAGCTCGTCGATCACGACAGGATCCACGTTCTCACCGGCATCCTGCTCGTGAACGTGGGGCAGAGCCTCGTGCCGCTCATCGAGCGCGATCAGCTGCCCACGCTCTTCCTCACCACCCCCGACGAGCTGACCAAGCGCAAGATCGCCAAGTGGATCCTGCGCTCGAACTTCTCCGCGAGCCAGATCATGCACCCGCTTGGCGACTATGCGGCGAAGACGCTCAAGTACAGACGGGTCGCCACCATTGCCATGGACAACGGCTTCGGGCACGAGGAGATCGGCGGCTTCCAGCGCGTGTTCGAGGACGGCGGGGGCAAGGTCGTCCAGAAGCTCTGGGTGCCCTTGAACGTGCTCGACTTCGCGCCGTACCTGAGCCAGGTCCAGAAGGACGTGGACGCGGTCTGCGCCGTGTTCGTGGCCGGCCAGGCCGTGCGCTTCGTGAAGCAGTACGGGGAGTCGGGTCTCAAGAGCAAGGTGCCGCTCATCGGCACCGGAGTGATGACCGACGAGAGCGCGCTCCGCGGCATGGGCGACGAAGCGGCGGGTATCGTCGGCTCGCTCCTCTGGAGCCCGACGCTCCAGAATCCCGCCAACCAGGTCTTCATGAAGCTCGCCACGGCCAAGGTGGGACGGACGCCCGCCTACTTCACCGCCATCATGTACAGCTCGGGCCG
>Ga0335070_10002426_pt1 | contig 21686 bp, 23 predicted proteins | sample Lox_Sample_13_FD_206722 | JGI IMG/M metagenome (GOLD analysis project Ga0335070, IMG submission 206722) | Soil microbial communities from Loxahatchee National Wildlife Refuge, Florida, United States - Lox_Sample_1.3 | ecosystem: Environmental > Terrestrial > Soil > Wetlands | place: USA...
CGCGCCATCGAGCGCCGGCCGCTCCGGGGCACATACCGCGGGCTCGACGTGATCGCCTTCCCATACCCAGGGGGCGGCGGGGCGCTCCTCGAACTCCTCAACATCCTCGAGGGGTTTCCTGAGGAGCTCCTCCAGAAGGACTCCCTCGACAGGCTCCACCTCCTGGTCGAGGCTGCGCGCATCGCCTGGACCGATGGCCAGACGTCGCTGCTGCCTCTCCAGCTCCTCGATCACCAGCTCTCCGACAAGCGGTGGGCCGCCCAGCGGGCCAAGCTGATCCGCTTCGATCGCGCTCTCCTCCCGGCCGAGATCAGCGGCGAGGCGGTCGATCCTCACCTCGCCGTGGGCACGACGCAGGTGTCGGTGGTGGACCGCTGGGGGAACGTCGTCGGCCTGGCACAGACGCTCGGGGGGTTCTTCGGCGCGACCGTGGCGACGCCCGGGCTCGGGTTCATCTACAACTCGAACCTCAACGCGTTCAGCTTCACCAACCCCCTCAACCCGCACTACCTCGCGCCGGGACGTGTGCCGATGACCGCGATGACCCCGACCGTGATCCTGAAGAACGGCAAGCCGCTCCTCGTACTGGGGAGCGCGGGGAGCGACCGGGTCGTGCCGACCATGGTCTCGGTGATCACGGGGATCGCCGATCGCGGGCTGTCGCCGTGCGAGGCCGTGGCCGCACCGCGCGCCGTCTGGGGGAGCAACTGGAGCGAGCCGAAAGCGTTCGTCGAGCTCGCGGGGGAGATCACTCCGGAGAGAGTGGACGCGCTCGAGAAGCAGGGGTACCAGGGGCTGTACAGGCAGATGTTCCCGGCGCGCTGGATGGACCTCTCGGCGTTCGGCGGCACCAACACCGTCGCCGTCGACCCCGTGACCGGGTTGCTCATCGGCATCCCGGACCCGCGCCGCTCAGGGGCCGCGTCGGTGGTGCCGACCCGCTGACGCTCGACCGAGCCGCGAACCTCGTGGCTCCGACGCCTCGACGAGCGGCGTCGCGACCTGCGCCCGCCGCGAACCCGGGCTACTGCCTTGCGAGCCAGTCCAGCGCCTCGACCTCGGTGTCGAACCTGACGACGCTCCTGCCGATCACCTTGACCACCGCGTCGTAGATGATCCGCGCGAGCCCGGAGACTCCCACCACGGCGCTGGCCTTGACGTACGGCGTGTTGAACGCGCTGTACCGCTTCATCTCCTCGACGCCTCTGGTGTTGAACACGGTCCCCGTCACATCGGTGAGGATCAGCAGCGACTTCGGCGGGTGCGTCTCGATGATAGCCTGGGCCTTCTTGATCGTGGCGATGTTCTCCTCGACGTCGGTCGGATGCGAGAGGTCCACCTTCAGGATCGTGGCCCCGCCGTGCGTGATGAAACCGACTCGTTCCATGGCTCCCCCTGAGGGCACGATCCACCCGGGCGCTGCCGCTCGATCGCGCCTGTGGGCCTAGCGAGCATGATACGCTCGCTCCGAGCGGCGGCCGCAGCGGGCAGCCGTCCGGGGCGGCTGGCCGCGGATCGGCCCGCCATTCCGCGGAACACCTCCGGATCGAAGATCGAGGCTCGCTCGAGGCGTCGCCTCGACCCTCGGTCCCCGTCCCGATTCCGTCGCTACGCCCCGGGTCCCGGTCCCGCCCCGGCCCGCGCGGCGACCCCGAGCGCGGCGGCGGCGGTGTCGTGCACCGGAGTCTCCACGCCGACCCGCCGCCCGGCGCGGGAGACCGCCCCGCACAGGTCGTCGAGTTCGGTCGGACCTCCCGCCTCCAGGTCGAGCAGGAACGAGGGCTTGAGGCCGCCCGGCAAGGTCTCGATGAACGCGAGGACGCGCGCCTCCTCGTCGTCCGCGAGGCGGATCCCGAGCCCCCGGGCGACGGCGAACACCTCGGCGACGGCGCGCTCGACCAGGCGGCGCCCGAGCGGAGCCGCGAGCACCGGGCCGATCGGCGAACGCGCCAGGCCGCACGCCGCCGCCATAGCCGCGATGAACCCCAGCTTGCGCCAAAGGTCCGCCCTGACGTCGAGCGAGGCCTCGGCGTCCACCCCCGCACTCCGGAACGCCGCGGCGATCGCGGCAGCGCGTTCGGATCGTCCGCGGGCGAGCTCGCCGACGACGACGCGTTGGAAGGAACTGCGGCGCTCAACCACCCCGGGCGCGGTGCGCACCGCGCTGATCTGGGTCAGCCCGCCGAGCACCGCGGATCCGGGAACGCCCCCGTCCACGAGCCGGTCCGCCGCCTCGACCCCGTTCAGGAGCGGGACCACCGCTGCGCCCGCCTCGGCCGCCCGTCGGACCGCCGGGGTCACGTCCGCGAGCGAGTACGTCTTGACCGCGACGATCGCGAGGTCGGGGCGGCCGAGCGCGGTTGCGTCGGGTGTCACCTCGACGCGCACGGTGAAGGTCCCGTCCGGCGAGCGAACCTCCAGACCCCGGGAGCGCAGCGCCTCGAGGTTCGGGCCGCGGGCGAGGACCACCACGTCGTGCCCCGCTCGGGCGAGCGTGCCTCCGTAGTACGACCCCACCCCGCCTGCGCCCAGGATCGCCACCCTCATACGGTCACCCCCGTCCCCGGCTGCCGCCCGCCACACCGGCTCCGGTGCCCTCCAAGTATGCCCCTTCGCCCGCCAGCCGCGGCGTTCAGACGGCCGCACGACAACGGTCGCCAAGGCCTCCCGGCCCAGCCTCTCGAGCCTGGCTCTCGCCGGGTCCCGCGGGCCGCGAACGCGGCCCGTACTGCACTTGTGCCGCATTTTCACATCATTGGGCGCGCTGAGTTTCCCCCTCTTGACAAGAGGTGTTCACGGTCTCATATTGGCGCCCGCGCGGGAGGAGGGCTGGGAACTGGCACCGCACGAGGGTCCTGTAGCCTCGGAAGCCTGGCACCAACGGCTTCGCCCTTGCCGGTCCACAGGCCGAAAGTCGATGCTGGGAGGCGAGCCAACCCGGGGAGCATCGTGAGTACACGTGACGTCGGGGAGTTGACCACAGGGTGTAGGCGACCTTCTCGGGTTTGACCGGAGCCTTTCTCAGCAAAACATCCGCTTGGCGCCAGCTGGAGGACATCTCTTATGCGCAAAGTCGCAGTACCCCCAATCCTGTTGATGCTGGTCGGCGGGGTGCTCCTGACCGGGTGCGACATGGTTCAGGCCCGGATGGAGCTGAACAAGGGCAACTCGTACTACAGAAATGAGAAGTACAAGGACGCCCTGATCCAGTTCCAGAAGGGTCTGGCGCTCGACCCCAGTCTCAAATTCGCCTGGCGGTCGGTGGCGCTGAGCGCGATGACCCTCTACCGGCCCGGGGTGGACGAGCCCGAGAACAACCAGTACTTCTCCACCGCCATCGACGCGTTCAAGAAGTACCTCGCCGCCTACCCGCAGGACCAAAAGGCGCAGGAGTTCATGATCTCGACGTACATGAACGCCAACAAGTACGATGAGGTCCTCAACTACCTCAAGGACGCGGTCAAGAAGAACCCCGGTGACCTCAAGTCAAACAAGGCGATCGTCACGATCTATCTGCGCACGCAGCGGATCAAGGAAGCCTACGACTGGATCGTCACGCACATCCCGAAGGCCGACGCGGAGCCGTACTACCTGGTCTCGGTGTACTGCTGGGACAAGGCGTACCGCGACCCGTCGCTGTCTCCGGACCAGCGCAGCGAGTTCGTCGAGCTCGGCCTCCAGTCCGCCGACAAGGCGCTGCAGATGCAGCCGGAGTACTTCGACGCAATGATCTACACGAACCTTCTCCTTCGCGAGAAGGCGAAGCTCCAGACGACCGAAGCCGCGAAGCAGCAGTACTTCGACAAGGCCGAGGAGTGGCGCACGAAGGCCCTGGCCCTGCGCGAGAAACTCAAGAAGCAGACTTCGCTGGCCAAGTCGTAAGCGAGGGAGCCATGTTCGAGAACGCACTCATCGCATCGCAGAAGCAGAAGCGAAACGGCACACTCTGGGCGGTACTGCCGATCGCGCTGATCGCTCACCTCGTCGTGCTCGCCGGGTACGTGGTGGGTCAGCTGTGGTCGGTCGCCGAAGTGCCGGATCCCCCGATCCAGGTGAGCTTCTACCAGGCTCCGCCGCCGCCGCCTCCACCGCCGCCGCCGCCGAAGCCGGTTGCGCCGGTTCCGAAGCCGATCATTCAACAAGTCGCCCCGGCCCCGGTCGTCCAGCCCGTCGCGATCCCTGACAGGGTGCCCGACAAGTCGTCGGGGGCCGGGTCCGAGGGCGTCGAGGGTGGCGTCGAGGGCGGCGTCGAGGGTGGTGTCGCCGGCGGTATCCCGGGCGGCGTGCCGGGAGGCGTCGTCGGCGGCGTCCCGGGCGGCGTCGTGGACGAGCCCCCGATCCGGATCGGCGGCGAGGTCGTGCCGCCTGAGCTCGTCACTCGAGTCCAGCCGGTGTACCCCGAGATCGCCCGCAAGGCCCGCGTGCAGGGCGTGGTGATCGTCGAGGCGATCATCGACAAGCAGGGCAACGTCACCGACGCGCGGGTGCTCCGCGGCCTTCCGATGGGCGTGTCCGAGGCGGCGACCGCCGCCATTCAGAAGTGGAAGTACAAGCCCGCCATGCTCAACGGCAGGCCCGTGAGTGTGTACCTTACAGTGACCGTAACCTTTACCTTGCAATAGGCCACCAGGCCGAGAGAGAGATAGGAGGGAAACGTAATGGAATTCGGAATCGTTGGACTGTGGACCTCGATGGGCATGATCGCCAAGCTGGTGGTGATTTTCTTGGCTATCTTGTCGATCTACTCGCTGACGCTGTCCGGTGAGCGCTGGTGGCGGTATCGCGCGGCCAAGAAGGAGTCGCTCCAGTTCGCGCTCCTCACCACCCAGTACCTCAAGCAGGACCGCCCGCAGGACGCGGTGGCCGCGTCGAAGAAGTTCAAGAACAGCCACCTCGCCAAGGTCGTCGCGGCCGGACTGCTCGAGTTCATGGTCGAGGAGCAGAACAGCCCGCTCTCCGGCTACGACGTCATCGAGGCGGCCCGTCGCGCCATCGAGCGCGCCACGCTCATGACCACCGCGGACTTCAAGCGCGGCCTCGGCGGCCTCGCCACGATCGGCGCCACTGCACCGTTCATCGGCCTCTTCGGCACCGTCGTCGGCATCATCAACGCGTTCCGCGGCATGGCCATCACCGGGTCGGGCGGTCTGGGTGCGGTGTCCGCCGGTATCGCCGAGGCTCTCGTGACGACGGCGATCGGTCTGTTCGTCGCCATCCCTGCCGTGTGGCTCTACAACTACTTCCTGAACCAGGTCGAGCGCTTCCAGGTCGAGATGGCGAACTCCTCATCGGAGCTGGTCGACTTCTTCATCAAGAAGCACGGAGGAAGCGATGCACTCGGCTCGGCGGCACGCTGAAGAACACAGGGGCCCCGCGATCGGCACGGGCGACATCAAGTCGGAGATCAACGTCACCCCGCTGGTCGACGTCTGCCTGGTGCTGCTGATCATCTTCATGGTGGTCACCCCGCTGCTGCAGTCCGGCGTGCCGGTGCTGCTGCCGGAGACGTCGAAGCCGGAGAAGTACCCCGAGGGGCAGAAGCAGGTGAAGATCGCCATCCAGGAAGACGGCAAGATGTTCATCGGCCAGGACTGGGTGCCGAGCAAGGCCGAAATGGTCAGGCGGATGGACGAGATGCTGAAGGCTGACCCTCAGAAAGAGGTCGTCATCAAAGCTGACCGCCGCCTCAAGTACAGGGACGTGCGCGAGGTCATGAAGGCGCTCAACGACGCCGGCTTCAGCAAGGTCGGCCTGATCACAACGAAGAAGGGGGCGAGCTGACGTTCGCGGTGCGCCCGCTTCCGGCTGAAGGAGAAACGCCATGGCAATGACTGGCGGCAAGATGGGGGACATGAAGAGTGACATTAACATCACTCCCCTCGTGGACGTGGTGCTGGTGCTGCTCATTATCTTCATGGTGGTCACGCCGTTGCTGCAGCGCGGGTACGAGACCAAGGTCCCGCCCAAGGTGACGTCGAACCAGCCACCCCCGACGAACCTGGATCAGATCGTCGTCCGACTCACCGAGGACGGCGGGATGTTCATCAACAAGGAGCAGTACACCGAGAGGGACTTCCTCACCAAGCTCGACGAGCTTACCAAGGGGCGCGAGAACAAGATCGTGTTCTTCGCCGCCGACGGCAACGTTTCCTACGACAAGGTGGCCCGCTTCATGGACATGTGCAACGACCACGGCGCCAAGAACCTCGGCATCGTGCTCGAGGACATCAACCCGACGGCCACCGCAGGGGAAGCACCCAAGTAGAGCCGGGCACCTACGCGACGCTTCGAGCCCGCGTTCCCGGGGCGGCACACCTCCCTCGGCGCGCGGGCTCTTGCTTTGCCTGGCCGGCCCTTTCGCAGGGCGATGTAACGGTTGTATCATCCATCAATGGCGCAGCTCTACAGGGTCGCGTTGGGCGCCGACCACGGCGGCTACGACCTCAAGCAGCTCTTGATCGAACACCTTAGGAGCCTCGGCCACAACGTCGAGGACTGCGGGACGAACGGCAAGGACCCGGTCGATTACCCGATCTTCGCCCACGCCGTGGCGAAGCTCGTGGCCTCGGGGGCGGCCGACTTCGGGATCGTCGTCGACGGCGCGGGCATCGGATCTGCGATGACGGCGAACAAGGTGCCCGGCGTCCTCGCGGCCGCATGCTACACCGAGGCGCTCGCCCGGAACGCCCGCGAGCACAACGACGCCAACGTGCTCGCCCTCGGCGCCGCACACGTGGACGCGACGGTCGCCCGGCGTATCGTGGATACCTTCCTGACGGCCAGCTGCACCGTCGACCGGCACCGCGCCCGTGTCCGGCTCATCCGCGAGATCGAGAGCGGAGCGCTCAAGGGTGGAGGCCCGGACGGCCTCGCTGCCGAGGACCTCGTGCGGATCGCCGAGCGGGTGAAGGAGCTGCTGGGGTCGGCGGTGCCGGGCGCGGCGGAGCCGGCTCCGGTCCCGGCGGACCAGCTCGCGAAGCTCATCGACCACACCCTGCTGAGGCCCGAGGCCACGAGCGCCGACATCCAGAAGCTGTGTGACGAGGCGCGACGCTACTCGTTCTACTCGGTGTGCGTGAACCCGTCGTACGTGCGCGACGCCAAGGCGCAGTTACGGGGGACTTCGGTCAAGGTCTGCTGCGTCGTCGGGTTCCCGCTCGGAGCGCAGCCGCCCGAGATCAAGATCCTCGAGGCACGCCGCGCGATCAGGGAAGGCGCGCAGGAGATCGACATGGTGATCAACATCGGCGCCCTCAAGAGCGGCGACGATGAACTGGTTCGGCGCGACATTCGCGGCGTGGTCGAGGCGTGCAAGGAGGGGCGCGCCGCGTGCAAGGTGATCCTCGAGACGGCGCTCCTCTCGGACGAGGAGAAGGTCCGCGGCTGCGAGCTCGCGATGAGGGCGGGAGCCGACTTCGTGAAGACGTCCACCGGATTCTCGAGCGGCGGAGCGACCGTGGAAGACATCGCGCTGATGGCGCGCACCGTCTCGCCCAGGAAGCTCGGCGTCAAGGCCTCCGGCGGGATCCGGACCTACCGGGACGTCGTGCGCATGATCCAGGCGGGCGCTACCAGGGTCGGCTGCAGCAGCAGCGTGAAGATCATGGAGGAGGCGCGGGCTCTCTCCGCGCAGAAGGGATAGCCCGATGGCGGAGCTTCGGTGCTATGTGTTCCTCGACAGCCTCCAGCCGCAGTTCGCGTCGTTCCTCGGCACCGTCGCGCAGGGGTTCCTCCCAACGCCGGGGCAGGCCTCGCTCTTCGTCGAGATCGCGCCGGGGATGGAGATCATGCGGGTGACGGACGTCGCGCTCAAGGCGACCGACGTGAAGCCGGGGATGCTGATCATCGAACGTCTGTACGGCATGCTCGAGATCCACTCCGACTCCCAGGCCGACGTCCGGCAGGCCGGGCGCGCGATCCTGGAATCGCTGGGTCTGAAGGAGGAGGACCGGATCAAGCCGCAGCTCGTCTCGAGCCAGGTGATCCGCAACATCTCGCCGTACCACACCCAGCTCATCAACCGCACGCGCCACGGCGACATGATCCTCCCAGGGCACACGCTGTACGTCCTCGAGGTCGCGCCCGCCGGGTACGCGGCGATCGCCGCCAACGAGGCCGAGAAGGCGGCCGACATCAACGTCCTCGAGGTGCGCGCGTTCGGCAGCTTCGGGCGGGTGTACCTGGGAGGCGAGGAGCGCGACATCGACGTGGGATACAGGGCCGCGGAGCAGGCCATCGCGGACATCCGGGGTCGCGAGGCGAGAGTAGGCGGAGCCTAGGGTGGGCGGTACGCCGCTCGACCGCAGCGCGGCAGAGAAGGAGGCAGTGACATGACGGAAGCGTTGGGGATGATCGAGACGAGGTCCTTCCCGGCCGTGGTCGAGGCCGCTGACGCCGCGGTCAAGGCCGCGAAGGTGGAGCTGGTCTCCTACGAGAAGACCGGCGGCGGGTACGTCTCGATCATCGTTCGGGGCGACGTCGCCGCGGTGAAGGCCGCGTGCGACGCCGGTCAGGTCGCGGCCGGGAGAGTGGGCGAGGTCGTCGCAGTCCACGTCATCGCTCGGCCGCACGTGAACGTGGACGTGGTCATGCCGCTCGGCCGGCAGGCCCCGGCGAAGGCCGCGAAGAAGTAGCCGCCCGCCCCCGGCGGGCCGCCAGGGCGCCGGGGGCGCGGAAGGAAGAGGCGCTCCGATGCAGCTTGCGAAGGTCGTCGGAACCGTCGTGGCCAGCCAGAAGGAGACGAGCCTCGAGGGGCTGAAGCTGCTCCTCGTCCGCGGCGTCGACGAGGCGGGGCGCGAGACGGGGGCGTTCCTCGTGGCGGCCGACGCCGTCGGCGCAGGGCCCGAGGAGATCGTCCTGATCGCGGCCGGGAGCTCGGCACGCCAGACGCGCGCCACCGACAAGCGACCGGTGGATGCGGTCGTGATGGCGATCGTGGACTCCTGGGACGTCGAGGGGTCGGTGAAGTACAAGAAATGAGGGACGAGTTCGCATGGCGAGGCTGACCGAGCGCGACGTCGAGGCGATCGCGCGGCGCATCGTCGCGGACCTCCATCCTGCCGCCGGCGCGGGCGCCCGGGCGGGCGCCGAGGGCGTGCGCAGCGGACCCGGCGTGTTTGCGACCGTCGACGAGGCGGCCCGGGCAGCGGGTGCCGCACAACCGGCGTTCGTGGCGCTCCCCCTCGCGCAGCGGGCGGCGATCATCGCGTCGATCCGTGCCACGATGCTCGAGAGCTGCGAGGCGCTGGCGCGGGCCGCCTGGGAGGAGACCGGCCTCGGCCGGGTCGAGGACAAGGTCGTGAAGAACCGCCTCGTGACGGAGAAGACGGCCGGCCTCGAGGAGCTCTTTCCGCTGGCGGTGACGGGCGACCACGGGCTCACCCTCACGGAGCCCGCTCCGTTCGGCGTGATCGGCGCGATCACGCCGTGCACCAACCCGACGTCCACGATCATCTGCAACGCGATCGGCATGCTCGCGGCCGGCAACTCCGTCGTGTTCAACGCCCACCCGGCCGCCAAGGCGTGCTCGATCCAGACCGTCGTGCTCCTGAACCGCGCCATCACCGCCGCCGGCGGGCCGGCGAACGTCGTCGCCTGCGTCGCGGAGCCGACGATCGCGACCGCCCAGGAGATGATGCGCCACCCGGCCGTGCGGCTGCTGGTCGTCACCGGCGGCGGCGCCGTGGTCAAGGTGGCGATGGGCTCCGGCAAGCGCGCGATCTGTGCCGGGCCCGGCAACCCGCCCGTTGTCGTGGACGAGACCGCCGACATCGCAAAGGCGGGACGCGACATCGTCCTCGGCGCCTCGACTGACAACAACATCATCTGCACCGACGAGAAAGAGGTCCTGTGCGTCGAGATGGTCGCCGACGGCCTGATCAAGGCCATGACCCGGAACGGCGCGGTCCTCGTCGACCGGCATCGGCTCTCCGCACTCGAGAAGGTCATCTTCACGAAGGTCAACGGCCCCCGACAGCATGCGGAGATCAACCGGGACCTCATCGGAAAGAACGCGAGCGTGATCCTGGCGAAGATCGGGATCGACGTGCCGGACTCGGTCCGCCTCGGCCTCGTCGAGGTCGGCGAGGACCACCCCCTCCTCTGGACCGAGCAGATGATGCCGATCATGCCGTTCTGCCGCGTGCCCAACGCGGACTACGCCATCGACCTCGCCGTCAAGGTCGAGGGCGGGAACAGGCACACTGCGGTGATGCACTCCAAGAACCTCGACCACCTCTCGAGGATGGCGAAGGAGTGCAACTGCAGCATCTTCGTGAAGAACGGGCGGTCGCAGGCGGGCCTCGGCCTCGACGGCGAAGGCCCCTGCTCGTTCACGATCGCGAGCCCGACCGGCGAGGGGATGACCGGGCCGCGGTCGTTCTCCCGGTTCCGGCGCTGCGTGCTGGTGGACCACTTCCGGATCACGTGATGAAGAGACACCCCGCCATCGCCATCCTGGAGTTCAGGGACATCGCCGTCGGCATGGTTGCGACCGACGCCCTGCTGAAGCGCTCACCGATCGCGTTCGTCAAGTGCGGCACGATCAGCCGCGGTCGGTTCCTGACGCTGATCGGCGGCACGACCGCGGCGGTCGAGGAGGCCGTCTCCGAGGGGCTCGCCCAGGGCGGCGAGAGCGTGCTCGATCACGTCCTCCTCGCGGACGTCCACTCCCAGCTCTACGAGGGGATCCTCGGCAACCGCAGGGCCGTCGGGCCCGGTTCGGTGGCCGTCATCGAGACGGCGACGGTCTCCGCGAACGTGCGCGCCGCGGAGCTGGCCCTCAAGGGCACGCCTGTGGACCTCATCGAGATCCGCCTGGCGGATTCCGGCCTGTCCGGGAAGGGGCTCTCGATCTTCCAGGGGGAGCTCCACGACGTCGAGGCGGCCGTCGAGATCGCGGTCGGGTTCCTCCTGCGCGCAGGCGTCGAGGCGACGTACCGGATCATCTCCGCCCCCCACGACGCGCTGGCGCGGGAGGTCGCCGGAAGCACGTACTTCGGCTCGTCGTCGCTGCTCGAGCTGGACGGCGAGGAGGGCGACGTCTGATGCTGCTCGGGCGCGTGGTCGGGTCCGTGGTGCCGTGCGTGGTCGCGGCCGGCCTCGAGGGCATGCCGATGCTGCTCGTCCAGCCGCTCGACACGACGGGCAAGCCGACGGGGCGGACACTCGTCGCCGCCGACGGCACCCGCATGGCCGGTCCGGGGGAGCTCGTCTACTACGAGGGGGGCCGGGAGGCGGCGCTGGCGCTTGACCCCTGGTTCGTTCCCGTGGACCACGCGATCGTCGGGATCGTGGATCGCGTGCACACCCCTGGGCTCGAGGCGAAACCGTGATCATCGGGCGGGTGTCCGGCGAGATCCACTCGACGATCAACCACCCCTTCTACGACTCCAGGAAGCTGCTGGTCGTGGAGAAGACCGACCCCGCCGGCACCCCCACGGGCGACTACCTGATCGCAGTGGACGTCGTGGACGCCGGCGTGGGCGAGCGCGTCCTGGTGCTCGACGAGGGCAACGGCGCACGGCAGGTGTTCGCCTCCGACGACGCGCCGGTCCGGTCCGTGGTGGTCGGAATCATCGACCACATCGAGACGCCGCGCTGAGCGTCACCCCCGGGGGCCCAGCAGCCCTACCAGGAACGCGAGAGCCTGCGCGTGAATCCCGGGAGCCTCGCTCTCGCGGGGGCCGGCCACGTTGAGCGTGCCGATCGCCTCGTGAGCTAACCACGCCTCGACGTCGCCGCGGACGCCCCCAACGTCGAGATCCACCACGAGGACGGGCTTCCGCGCCCGGCGCGCCAGCCGGACGGTCAGCGCCGTTCCCCCCCTGGGAGCACCCCGGGTAAGCACCAGCGTTCCGTCCGAGTCCCGCACGTTCCACGCCGTCCGCTCGGGGTAGGCCGCCGTCGGCGTCTCCTGCAGCGGGTACCGGTCCGGGATCGGGGCCGCCTCCGCCCTCCGTCCCCGCGGGCACCAGCCGCCGCACGGGATCCCGAGCGAGATCGCCGCGTCCAGCGCCGCCCTGTCCACGCCCGTCTGGCCGCCGGACACGAGGCGGCGCACGAGCGGCCCGGGACGAACGTCGCCGCTCACCGCCGGACTCTCCTCATTCGCGAACCGGCCGAGGCGGTACACTTCGAGGGGATGCCATCCGGAAACCTTGCCCCACACGGTGCGTACCGTCAAGCGTGAGCGACACCAGCGGGAGCCTTGCCTACCCGTTCCGGCACCGGGCCTGGCTGGGACGGGTCCTCGTAGGGGCCGCGCTGGACGCCATCCCGGTCGTGCTGATGCTGCCGGCGGTGTTCGCTCTCGCCCGGCATCGCTATCTCCTCCCCTTTCACTCGGTCGTGCTCGTCTCGGGCGCGGCGGCCGTCGGCGTGGCCGGCCGGCTCCTGGTCCTCGGCTACCTCGGGCGAGCGGCCCGTGAGGTGATCGACGGTACCTCGACCGGCCTGCCCCCCTGGGACCGCATGGCCGAGGACTTGGTCCAGGGCATCAAGCTTGCCCTGGTCGCGCTCGCCCTGTGGCTGCCGGCCGTGGGGGCGACCGTCGTCCTCGCCCTCCTCGTGATGGCGCTCGCCTCTCCCAGCCTCGCATGGCTGCCCGTGATCCTCGTCGGGCCCCCCGCCGCCCTGCTGACGCTCGCGTACCTCCCGGCCGGCCTGCTCGCGATGGTCACCGAGGGGGAGGCTTCGGCGGCCTTCGACTTCGAGCGCGTGACCGGCGTGGCGGGGCGGGCGTTCGGGCCGTACGCCATCGCGTTCCTGGTGGCGTTCGGCGCCGAGATCCTCGCGCAGCTCGGCCTCGTCCTCTGCTGCGTCGGGATCTTCGCCACGAGGTTCGCGGCCCACTGCGTGGCCGTGCACGCGTTCGGGTCGGCCTACCGTCAGGGGCTCACTGCCGACGCAGGTGCCGCAGGTGCCCAACCCGGAGCGGGCCTGCCGGCGGAGCCGCCGCCGGCCCTCTAGCCGCGCGCTCCGTTTCTCGTTCCCCGTGCGTGTTATCGCACGTCGCTCGGCACCGCCACGGCAAGCGCCCGCCACCAGGCGGGGACGTCGCCGGCGCCGACGGCGGTCTGGCTGCCGGCTGCCAGGTCGCGGACGGTGACGGTCCCCGCCCGCAGCTCGTCGTCGCCGAGCATCGCCACGGCGCGGAACCCGTCACGGTCGGCCCGCTTGAGCGCAGCCTTGAGCGAGCGGCGCGTGATCTCGATCTCCACCGGGATACCCGCCCGCACCCAGTCGCGCGCGAGGCCGAGAGCGCGTTCCTCTGCCGCGACGCCGAGAGGCACCAGGTAGAGCGCGGGACGCGCCAGCACGGCGTCCCTGAACGCGGCGGGCAGCACCTCGACCAGGCGGTCCTCACCGATCGCGAATCCGACGCCGGGGACGATGGGCCCGCCGAGGTCGGCGATCAGGCGGTCGTAGCGGCCGCCGCCGCACAGCACGGTGCTGGCGCCGAGTTGCGGGGAGACCACCTCGAAGACGGTCCGCAAGTAGTAGTCGAGGCCCCGCACGAGCCTGCGGTCCCTCACGTACGGGATCCCGAGTGCCTGCAGGTGGGTTTCCACCTGCCCGACGTGCTGGCGGGAGGCGTCGCCGGCGACGTCGTCCATCGCGGGAACGTCCGCAGCGACCGCCTGGCACGTGGGCACCTTACAGTCGAGGATCCGGAGGGGGTTCTCGTCCAGCCGGCGCTGGCAGTCGGAGCACAGCTCGGCCCGGTGGGGTTCGAGTGCGGTGCGGATCGCGTCCTGGTAGCGGGTGCGGTCCTCGGGGTCGCCCAGGTTGTTGAGGCGGATCTGGAGGTCGGTGAATCCGAGCCGCGAGAAGAACTCGTGCATCGCGGCGAGCAGCTCCGCGTCGGCGAGCGGGGTTTCGGCGCCGATGATCTCCAGGCCGATCTGCGAGAACTGGCGGTACCGTCCGTGCTGCATCCGTTCGTAGCGGAACATCGGCCCGAGGTAGAAGAGGCGCAGAGGCTGGCTCCGGTCGCCCATCCGGTTCTCGATCCACGCCCTGGCAACGCCCGCCGTCATCTCGGGACGGAGCGTGAGCGAGCGCCCCTTGCGGTCGGGGAAGGTGTACATCTCCTTGTGGACGATGTCGGTCGCCTCGCCGACCGAACGGACGAACAGCTCGGTCGCTTCGAACACCGGGGTGCGGATTTCCTCCCCTCCGAACGATGCGAAGACGTCGCGAGCCACGGTCTCGACCGCCTGCCAGAGGCGGGTCTCGGGAGGGAGCAGGTCGCGAGTCCCGCGCGGTCGCTGAATCACGAGGCCCCCCCGGAGTCGGTCTCCTCGTCCGACGCGAGGTACCGGCTCTTGAGCTCGAGGTAGCTGCGAACGCCGCGGCGGGTGTGCTCCAGCTCTTCCTCGCCCAGCTCGCGCCGCACCTTCGCCGGCACGCCCGCGACGAGAGTCCTCGGAGGCACCACCATCCCGGGCGGCACCAACGCCCCGGCCGCCACGACCGCCTCCTCCCCGACGACGGCCCCGTTGAGAACGGTGGCGTGCATTCCGACGAGAGCGCCGCGCTCGACGCGGCACCCGTGGAGCACCGCGGCGTGCCCGACGGTCACGTCCTCCGCCACGATCGCCGGGAAATCGGGTTCGTCCACGTGCACGACCGCGTTGTCCTGGATGTTGGAGCGCGCCCCGATCCGGATCTCACGCATGTCGGCCCGGAGCACGGCGCCGTACCAGACGCTCGCGTCGTCGTCGAGCGCGACGTCACCGACGACGGCCGCTGTGGAAGCGACGAACACGCGCCGACCGAAACGCGGCGACTTGCCGGAATACGACTGAACTCTCGCCACCCCTACCTCCACTTCGGCCGGTCACGCTAACACACACAACTGCCTGGGGCAACGAGCCATGGCGCCGGATACATCCCGGATCCCTGTGGAACGGCCGTTCGACCCCCCGCGGGCAAGTGGAACAATTCGCGTACAATACGTGCAACTAGCCCCAGGTCAATGACTTATACCACCGCACTCGCGGCAGTGCACGATGCATAACATGTTGAGATAGGGGGGGTTTGGGGTCCCGCCCCCGCCTTTTCCGCAAGGTTTTCCGCAAAAACTGCGGATTCTTCATCGCCCTTTCACGGCGACACGCCCCACGCCGCCGGCGGTCTCCAGGCACCGGTCCTGAGAACCGTGGGAGGGTCGGCCGTGAGATCGACGACGGTCGACGGAGCGCCTCCCGGGGTGGCGCCGCCGTCGAGGAGGAGCGTCACCCCCTGGCCGAGCGCCGCCGCGACGTCGTCCGCCCGCAGCAGCGCCGGACCGCCGCTCCTGTTGGCCGACGTGGCGGTGAGCGGACCCACGGCCTCCAGCAGTCCACGGAGCAGCTCGTGGGCGGGAACCCTCACGGCCAGCGAGAACCCTCCGCCCGCGGCGGCGAGGCCGCCCGGCGACCGAAGCACGACCGTGACGGGGGCGGGCCACGCCGCCAGGAGCCGCTCGCGCCACGGCGGCGGCACCTCGACGAGATGCTCGAGCTGCGCCAGCGAGGCGCCCACGACGAGGAGCGCCTTCTCGGGTGGCCGTCCCTTGATCTCGAAGATGCGCTCGACGGCGAGGGCGTCCCACGGGTCCACGGCGAGGCCGTACGAGCTCTCGGTCGGAAGCGCCACGACGCCGTGACTCGCGACGGCCTCCCGCACCGCCCGCACCGCGTCCGAGAGATGGCCCGCCGAGGTGAACGGAAGCCGCACCATCAGGACGTCTTCAGGAGCTCGCGCGCGTGCTGGCGTGCCGCGGCGGTCGGCTCGCCGCCGCCGAGCATCCGCACCAGCTCCTCCACCCTCGCGTCGCCCGCGACGGGCTTGACGTGAGTCACCGTCCTCCCCCGCGAGCCTTCCTTGCTGACCACCAGGTGGGCCGACGCCCTGCCCGCCACCTGAGGGAGGTGAGTCACGACCATGACCTGGTCGCGCGAGCCGAGCGCAGCGAGCAGCGCACCCAGCTCGTCCGCGACCGTGCCGCCGATCCCGGCGTCCACCTCGTCGAACAGCAGCGTCAGGACCCCTCGCCGCGGCACCGAATCCCTCAGCACGGTCCGCATCGCGAGGTGGATGCGGGAGAGCTCGCCGCCGGAGGCTATCCGCGCCATCGACCGGAGCGCCTCCCCGGGGTTCGTCGAGAGCTCGAACTCGCCGGCGTCGATGCCATCGGCGGCAGGTTCGATCCTGGCGCCGCCGACCTCGAGGATACCGGTGGCGGAGAGCCGAGGGCCGAGCGCGAGCCGGAGCCGGGCGCGCGGGATGCCGAGCCCCTTGAGCACGGCGACCACCTTTCCCGAGAAGCGCTCGGCGGCCGCCGCGCGCTCCTTGGAGAGCGCCTGCGCGAGCTCGAGGTAGCGCGCCGCCAACCGCTTCTGCTCCTCGTCGAGACGCGCGATGTCGTCCTCGACGCCTTCCAGCTGGCCGCGCTCCGCGCCGAGCTGCGTCCGGTGCTCGAGCACGGCCGCGACCGACCCCCCGTACTTGCGCGCGAGCCGCTCGAGAAGGGCCAGGCGGCCCTCGACGTGCTCGAGCCGCGCCGGGTCGGGGCGGACCCTGTCCGCGAGCTCCTGGACGGCGCGCTCCGCCTCCTCGGCGAGGACCTGCGCCTGCTCGAGATCCGAGGCGGTCTCGCCGACTCCGATCCCTAGCGAGTGGAGCTCGCGCACGGAGCGGGCGGCGCGCGCGAGCGCCACCGCCCCGCTCTCGCCCCCGAGAGCCGAGAGCGCCCCGGCGACGAGCTCGCCGATCCGCTCGGCGTGCTGGAGGAAAGCCCGCTCCTCGCGCAGGGCCTCCTCCTCGCCGAGCTCCGGGCGAGCCTCGTCGATCTCGCGCAGCTGGAACGCGATCACGTCGAGCCGGTCCCTGCGGTTGGCGAGCGCCCGCCTCTGGGCGTCGAGCCGCTCCCGCACCTCCTGCCAGAGCGAGTACGCCGCGGCCACCCCGTCGCGTGCGGGGGCGAGCCCCCCGGCCGCGTCCACGAGCGCGATGTGCGTCGCCGGGTCGGTGAGCCCGCGCTGCTCGTGCTGGCCGTGGATCGCCAGGAGGTACGGCGCCAGCCTCTGGAGCGCCCCGACCGTGACCGGCACGTCGTTCGCCCACGCCCGGGAGCGCCCCGTCGCCGAGACCTCGCGCCGGAGCACGAGCTCCTCGCCCGCTTCGACCCCGAGGTCGCCCAGCAGCGTCAGGGCGCCCTCGTCCGGAGGCGTCAGGAAGCACCCTTCCACGATGAGGCGCTCGCACCCGCCGCGAACCTGGTCGGCGTCCGCACGCTCACCGGCCAGGAGCTGCAACGACTGGACGAGGAGGGATTTGCCGGCGCCGGTCTCACCGGTCAGGACGATGAACCCGGCCGGCAGCTCGAGCCGCACCTTCTCGATGATGCCGAGGTCCCTGACCTCAAGCTCCCGGAGCATGGTGGCGGAATGCTAGACGGCGGCGGCGGGGTTTGCAACGATCCCGCCGGCGACCGCCACGCACAGGCGGGCCGGGTCGATGTGGCGGCGTATCGCCTCGACCACGTCGCCGCGACCGGTCGCGAGGATCCTCCCGGGGATCTCGTCGATCTCCGTCACGGGCAAGCTGTGCCGGCCCAGGCGGACCAACTCGCGCGCCTGCCCGCCGGGCCCGGCCAGCGCGACCCGGTACGACCCCGCCATCGCGGCCCTCTCGTCGTCGAGCTCGCTCTCGCTCGGCCCCTCGGCCACGAACCGGGCGATCTCCTCGCGTGTGGCCGCCTCCGCCCGCGAGAGGTTGGTCGGGGCGACCGAGAACGTCGCCGCCCACGGCCCGTCGAGCAGCGAGGCCCCGAAGAACCGCGAGATCACCCCGTAGGTCAGGCCCTCGCGGTCGCGCAGGCGCATCCCGAGCCGCGACGAGAGCGTGGACTGCCCCAGCACCGCGTTCCCGAGCGCCGCGGCGAAGAAGTCGGCATCGGCGCGCCGCAGCCCGCCGGGGTGACCGAGCACGACGTCGAGGTTCGGCTTGTCGGGGATCGGCTCCTGGACGCGCGCCGGCTCCACGTCGGCCGCCGTCCGCCGCGGTACGGGGGGGACCTCCCCGCTCCCCCACTGAGCGCCCTGGAGCAGGCGTTGGAGGCGACGCGCGACGGCCGACGGCTCGAAGTCGCCCACGAGCGCCACGATCAGCGACGCGGGTCCGTAGAGGTGCTGGTGCATGGCGACGAGATCGTCCCGCGTCACCCGCTCCAGGCCCGTCTTGCGCTCGTCCAACGGCCTCCGGTAGTGCGGGTGGCCGGGGGGGAAGACGAGCCTCGAGAAGCTCTCGTATGCCCGCTGGAACGTGTCCTCCTGGGACTGCGCGAGCTCACCGAGCCTCAGCACGCGGAGCTTCTCGAGCTCCTCGGCCGGGAACGACGGCCTCTGGAGCATCTCCACCAAGAGCTCGAGCACGAGGGGGAGGTGGCGCGAGAGACACCGTCCGCCGCAGTGGACCTCGAGCGGGTCGAACCCGTCGCCGGAGATGTCGAGCTCGATCCCGCGATCCTCGACGATGCGGGCGAGCTCCAACCGCCCGTGCCTCTCGGTCCCGCGCTCCAGCATGTCCGGGACGATGGAGGCGGCGCTCCACGCCCCGGGCTCCACGAGCCCCCGCCCCGCCAGCAGCGAACCTTGCAGGTGCACCGTCGTGTTGGTGTGCCTCGGGAGCAGGAGGAGCCTTCCACCGCCGGGAAGCGCCGTCTCCTCGACGGTCGCCGCGAGGTTGCTCCTGAAGTGACACGGACGCGGCACCAGGCTCCTCGGCGCCGGACGCCCGACGGTCCCGACGCCGCCGCGTCCGTTCTTCGGCACGAAGTAGCCCACCGAGACCGAGTCGTCCATGAACGTCTCGCCCGCCACCCGCACGAGATCCTCGCCCGTCACGGCCCGTACCCGGTCGGGGTAGTCGAGGTAGAAGCGCCAGTCCGCCGCAGAGATCGCTTCCGTCACGGCCGCCGCGACCTGGGTCGGCGAGTCGCGGTGGTAGGCGGTCTGCGCCTCCACCTGGGCCTTGGCCCGTGCCAGCTCGGCCTTCGAGAGGCCCTTGCGGACCACCGCCGCCAGCTCCCGCCGGATGACCCGCTCGACCTTGGCGTGCCCGGTGGTGGGGTTGAGCGTCGCGAACACCTGGAACAGCCCGGGGTCGCGGAGCTGCCAGGAGACCGCCTGGACGTCGAGGCACAGGCCGGTCTCGACGAGGCGCTGGTAGAGGCGCGACGTCACGCCGCCCCCGAGGGCGTCCGCCAGCACCGCGAGCGCGTGCGTGGACGGATGCGTCGCCTCGGGCGCCCTCCACGACACCGCCACCCACCCCACCTCGCCGGACCTGCGGACGACGAACCGCCTCTCCCCCTCCTGCGCGGGCTCGCGCGTGACCACCGGGGGGATCGGGCGCGGCGCCCGCGGGAGGGGCCCGAAGTGCCGCGCCACCAGGCCGAGCGCCGTCTCCCGGTCGAAGCTCCCGACCAGGACGAGCGACGAGTTGTCCGGGTAGTAGAACGTGTCGTAGAACGCCCGCAGCCGGTCGATGGACGTCGCCTCGATGTCGCTCCTCCACCCGATCGTCGGGTGGTGGTACGGGTGCTCGCGGAACGCGACCGCGAACGACTCCTTGAGGAGCACGTCGAACGGGTCGTTCTCGCCGCGCTCGAACTCGTTCCGGACGACCGTCATCTCGGTGGCCAGGTCCTCCGGCCGGAGGAGCGCCGCCCGCATTCGATCGGCCTCGAGCTCGAGCGCCAGGCCGAGCTCCTCCGGCGGGAGCGTCTCGAAGTAGTTCGTGCGGTCGAACCAGGTCGTGGCGTTGAAGTGCGCGCCGACGCGCTCGAGCACCCGCGCGATCGGGCGCCCCTCAGCCGGGTTGAACTTCCGCGACCCCTTGAACATGAGGTGCTCGAGCAGGTGCGTGGCCCCGGTATGGCCCACCGCCTCGTTTCGCGAACCCACGTGGTAGACGACGCACGCGGCAGCGACCGGCACGCCCGGGTCGGGCACGAGGAGCACGCGCAACCCGTTGTCCGTGAGCCTCAGCTCCTCGACGCCCCTCTCGTGGGCAAGCACCTCGAATCCGTCGTTCATTCACACCTCTCCGGCCCGCTATGATAGCTGGCATGATCGATCTACGCTCCGACACCGTGACCCGACCGACACCGGCGATGCGGCGCGCGATGGCCGATGCCGAGGTCGGCGACGACGTATACCGCGAGGACCCGACGGTCCTGCGTCTGGAGGAACTCGCAGCGGCCACGCTCGGCTTCCGGGCGGCGCTGTTTGTCCCGACCGGGACGATGGGGAACCAGCTCGCCGTTCACCTCCAGACCCGGCCAGGCAGCGAGGTGATCATCGAGGCGCGCGGCCACATCTTCAACTTCGAGATGGGCGCGATGGCCGTGTGGTCTGGGGCGCTGCCCCGGCCGATCGTGACCGCGAACGGCCTTCTCGAGCCCGCGCAGGTGGAGGCGGCGATCTCGCCGAACGTCTCGTACCGCACGCCGAGCCGGCTGCTGGCCCTCGAGAACACCCACAACCTCTGGTCAGGCCTGCCGATGGAGTCGGCCCGGACGCGCGCCCTGGCGGACGTCGCGCACGCAAACGGGCTCGCGGTTCACCTCGACGGGGCCCGGATCTTCAACGCCGCCGCCGCGCTCGGCACCAGCGCGGCCGAGCTGGCCCGCGGCTGCGATACGGTGATGTTCTGTCTCTCGAAGGGGCTGGCCGCGCCGGCCGGCTCGCTGCTGTGCGGCTCTTCGGAGTTGATCGAGGAGGCGGTCAGGGCGCGCAAGCTCTTCGGCGGCGGGATGAGGCAGATCGGGATCCTGGCGGCGGCGGGGATCGTGGCGCTGACCGAGATGGTGGGACGGATCGGCGACGACCATGTGCGTGCGAAGCGCCTGGCGACGGGGCTCGCCGACATCCCGGCGGTCGAGATCGACCCGGATCGGGTCTTCACCAACATCCTCGTGTTCCGCCTGCGGCCCGAGAGGCTCCCGGCCGCACCGGGGGTCACGCCCTCGCAGCTGTTCGTGACCGGGCTCAAGGAGCGCGGCGTGATGTGCGGGGCGTTCGGCGCCACCGAGGTTCGGATGGTCACGCACTACGAGATCACTGACGCGGACGTGGACGCGACCGTGCGCGCCGCCCGCGCGGTACTCGCCTCATAGGGCCGCAGGTTCGAAGGTCCGAAAGAGGGAAGACGGGGGGAGGGGGGCGGCCCAGGCCGACACCGCCGTTCCTCTACCCTCCACCTTCTGCCGCTTACCCGCGTCTCGCACACCTGCGAGCCGTGGCTCGCGACGCTATGCGGCCTCCTCGCCGGACGCCGGCCGGTCCTTGGCGGCCCTGACCAGCGCGTAGATCGTGAGCCCGACGCACAGCAGGAAGACGACGACGAACAGCACCATCGGCCCCCATTGCGGCGCCACCGTCACCTGCTCGCCGGCGCGCGCCTTCGAGAGGTAGAAGTCCCTCAGCTCATGCCGGGTCACGATCATGAACACCATGGCTCCGACGATCAGCTCTGCCGCGCGCCGGACCTTCGTGCTCTGAGCCAGCGGGTTGGAGATCTGGGCCAGCACCACGAGCAGCATCAGCCCTGCGAGGATCCCGATGCCGAGCGGCACCATCGTGGCGGCGCCCGCCCGCATGAACGCCTTCAGGACCTCCTCCGGGATCGCCAGC
>Ga0335070_10002428_pt1 | contig 21676 bp, 15 predicted proteins | sample Lox_Sample_13_FD_206722 | JGI IMG/M metagenome (GOLD analysis project Ga0335070, IMG submission 206722) | Soil microbial communities from Loxahatchee National Wildlife Refuge, Florida, United States - Lox_Sample_1.3 | ecosystem: Environmental > Terrestrial > Soil > Wetlands | place: USA...
TTCCAACTGCAAGGATACCGATTTCACGGCCAAGCTCATAAACGTCTACCCGGACGGAACGAAGATGTTAATCCTTGATGGTGTGATCCGGGCCAGGTATAGAGAATCTCCAAAATATGAGACGCTCATGCATCCCGGACAAAAATATGAGTTTGTCATCGATTTGGGCGATACCAGCCAGGTGTTCAAAGCAGGGCATCGAATCCAGGTGGACATTTCCAGTAGCAACTTTCCCAGAAGAGATCGGAACACCAATACGGGCCATGCTTTGTATGTGATCGACACCGCTGCGGATGCAGTAGTCGCTCAGAACACGATTTACCACGATGCCTGGCACCCCTCGTACATTGTGCTTCCCATCGTGCATGAAAAGGCGCGTATTTTTGAAGGTACAGCATCCATAAAGACGGACTCGTTAAACTATGACGGAGCCGCCGAGCTTTACACGTTGGCGAAGGGAGTATACCTTCTTCTTAAAGATCTGAACAATCGTTGGGTGAAGTGGGATATCGAAGAGGATTGTGACACTCGATTTGCGGATCATTATGATTGCGAAGGCAAGCTCGGAAAGTTATCGGTATGGGTTCACACCGAAGGCCGAGAGCCATATTTCGCTTTTGCTCGGGGAAAAGGCGTCTCATTCAAGGGAACGCCAAAGGTGACCAATTAAGTTCAGCCCCGGGCCCATCCCGTCAAGGTGAAACGCCGCGTGGGACTGGCATATTTCCACGTGTATGTTTGGACTCTGAAGATTACCTGATGATCTGTAGTTAGCCTCCCGTTCTGCAACCCTTCAGCGGTTCGCAGCCGGGAGGCTTTTTTTATCCGTTCGCCCGCGGAGAGATATTTCTTGAAAAAGTGAGGTGTGCGGAGGGTTCACCCGGGGGGCGATGGAGTAGTGGTTGGGAAAAACGACTGGCACTTGACAAAAAAAATATTACAAGTATAATATGTGTACATTTTCACAATGTTAGCTAAGAGCGCTTCGTTCTTGAAAATCTCATAAATCGGGACTTAAGTTAAGGACCAATATTGACTATTGATCCCTGGTCATTGATAATGGGTACACGCAGGCTGTGATGGTTGGCAAACGGCTGTGTGTTCCGGAGATCAATGCAATGGACTATGTTGATTTTAGTAGTTCAGCTCATTGAAAGGAGGGTGTTATGGAAGAATTCGTAAAGGGGGGTGCCTTTTTGCTTGAATCGATTTCTCCTAAGGATGTTTTCACGCCAGAGGACTTTAATGAGGAGCAGAAGTTGATCGCGAAGGCAGTTAGCGAATTTGTTACCGGCGAGATTATACCAGTGGCCGACGATATTGAGGCGAAGAAAGAAGGGCTGCTTTCAAGCCTGCTCAAGAAGGCTGGGGAGCTTGGGTTTCTCTCCGCGGATATCCCGGAGGAGTATGGGGGACAGGATTTGGATAAGATCAGTTCCCTTCTTGTCTGGGAGAAGATGGCCCATGGGGGAGGTTCTTTCCAGGCCTCCTGCGGGGCTCACACCGGAATCGGTTCTCTTCCACTTGTCTTCTTCGGTACTAAGGACCAGAAGAAACGTTATCTACCCAAATTGGCTACGGGAGAGTACATTGGCGCCTATGCCTTGACAGAGCCTGAAGCCGGTACAGATGCCATGAACGCCAAGAGCACGGCCGTTCTAAGCCCTGATGGAAAATATTACATCCTGAACGGCCAGAAACAATTCATCACCAATGCCGGAATTGCAGATACCTTCGTCACCTTTGCTAAGGTGGACGGGAAATTTACCTCCTTCATTGTCGAGAAGGCATTCGAAGGGGTCTCGTTGGACGAGGAAGAGAATAAGATGGGGATGAAAGGTTCCTCGACACGAGCTGTGATCTACACGGATGTCAAGGTTCCTGTGGGGAATCTTATTGGTGAGGTCGGAAGGGGCCACATCGTGGCTTTAAACGTCCTGAATATGGCGCGTTTCCAGTTGGGTGCAGGCTGTCTGGGAGGGGCAAAGGCCGGACTGCAGGAGGCAGTCACGTATGCAAAACAGAGGGTTCAGTTCGGCAAGCCGATTGCCGAATTTGGTTTGATCAAACAGAAGATTGGAGAGATGGCGATTCGAACGTTTATCATGGATAGCATGGTTTATCGAACAGGGGGTCTGACCGATCTGATCCTCAAGCGTATTGACCGCCATGCTGAAGACGTTGGGATTCAGATGGCAAAAGGAATTGAGGAGTATAGCATTGAAGACTCAATCAACAAGATCTTTTGTTCAGAGAATGCGGGCTATGTTGTCGATGAGGCCGTTCAGATCCATGGAGGGTACGGATATATTCATGAGTATCCTGTTGAGCGGGGTTACCGGGACGAGCGGATTAACCGGATCTGGGAAGGGACGAACGAGACCAATCGCCTGACGATCGTGGACATGTTGACCAAGCGGGCCCTTAAGAATCGCCTCCCCGTGCTGGATGCGGCGCAGAAGGTGGTGAATGAGCTCCCCTCCCTGAAGCCGAAAGTGCAAACGGATGATGGGAAGTTGGGCATGCAAAAGGAAATGGTGGAGGTCTCAAAAAAGATTGCCCTCCTGGTCACGGGAGCAGCGGTTCAGAAGTATATGATGGCGCTGGCGGAAGAGCAGGAGATCATGGGATTGATCAGCGATATTGCGATTCAGGTCTTTGCCATGGAAAGCGGCTTGCTCCGGGCATTGAAGTCAATGGAAAAATCTGGAGATGAGAAAGCCCAGCTTCAGAAGACCATGGTCAAGGTTTTTGTCAATGACGCCTTTGACCGGGTAGTCAGTTTCGCAAGGCAGGCATTCTCTGCCATTGCCGAGGGGGAAGCGCTTAAGGCGCAATTATCTGCCCTCGGAAAAGTCAGTCAATACACCCCTGTGAATACGGTCGTCTTGAGGCGGGAAGTCGCAAATTCAGTGATCAAGATAGGAAGGTATCCATTTTAGTAGGCATGACTTCGTGGGGCCTGCCCACGACGGGCAGGCCCTGAATTTGAGATGCCACGGGCCAGACACATCATTGTTCAGTGACCAGGTTAGGTTGCGGTACGGGCTGCGAAGCCCGTTTGGCTATGGAATAGAAGGCGGTTTTTGAGCGGCGTTTCCGGGTTTCTCGAATCGATCTAAGACGAAATCCTACCGAACACACCCACTAAAGCCCCAGGTACGTTTTACGAACCACCTCGTCTTGAAGCAATTGCTCGGCGGACCCTTGGGCGATAATTTTTCCTGAGGAGAGGACATAGTTGCGGGAAGCCATTTTGAAGACCGTGCTGACATCCTGCTCAACGAGCAAGACGGTGATACCTAACTTGCTGATGTCTCCGATCTTCTGAAATACCTCTGCACGCAAAATAGGCGCGAGGCCCGTCGAGGGCTCGTCGATGCATAACAGTTTGGGCTTAGACATCAATGCCCTGCCGACGGCGAGCATTTGCTGCTCCCCGCCGGAGAGCGTCCCGGAGATCTGGCTTGTTCGATTCTGTAGCACGGGAAACAGTTGATAGACCTTGCTTAGGTTATCCCGAACTTCATCTTTGTCCTTCAAGAGGTAAGACCCGACCATGAGATTATCGATTACCGTCATTTCTCGGAACGGCCTTCGTCTCTCCGGACAAAGGATCAGACCTCGCTTCACGATTTCATGGGCAGGTACCTCTTCGATTCGCTCTCCATCAAAGGTTACCGTACCGTCCAGCTTCACATCGCCACGGGTTGACCTGCGAGTCAGCTCCCTCTCCCAGGCTACCAATCCGGTGATGGCCCTCAGCAAAGTCGATTTGCCAGCCCCATTGGGACCCACGAGGCTGACCAATTCACCTTTTTCTACCCCCATGGTCAAATTGTTAATGAGCATGGCCTTGTCATACCAAACCGATAGATTGGCGACTTCAAGCAGCACGTCTAAAAACCTCCTCCGCCGAGGTAGGCCTGAATCACTTCAGGATTCTTGATGATTTCATCGGGCGTTCCGTCGGCAATGAGGGTTCCGAAATTCAAGACGATAATACGGTCCACGATCTTCATCAGCCATTGAAGCTGATGTTCGACGATGATCATCGCCGGTCCTTCACTGTGCAATCGACCGAAACGGCCACCCTTATGCAGACGCTTGATGGATTTGGCCATGAGCTCAGTCTCAGCAGGGCTCAACCCCCCGAATGGCTCATCGAGGAGCAGCAATTCGGGCTCTGTGGCCACAGCCCGCGCTACTTCCAGTCTTTTCAAGTCACCCTGTGAAAGCGTAGAGGCCTTTTCCCGCGCCATGTCGGAGATGCCGGCGAATTCCAGGGCATCCATTGCCTTTGCCTCCAACCGCTTGACCCATTCTCCCCTCTTCATGGCACGTGGGCACATGCAGGAAACCATGACGTTGGCGATGATCGGGAGCCGCCGGAAGGGTCTCATGTTCTGGAAGGTGCAAGCGATGCCCATATTGACGATGTTCCAGGTCTTGCGGCCTGCGATTTCTTTTCCCATGAAACGGACGCTTCCGGTATCCGGTTTCAGAATGCCGGTGATCAGCCGCAGTAGTGTGGTCTTGCCGGCGCCGTTCGGACCGATCAGGCCCAGGATCTGATCCCTTTCCATGGAAAAGCTGACGTCCTTGACTGCCTGGAGACCGCCGAAGTTTTTGGTCAGCCCTTGGATTTTGAGGAAAGACTGGTTCATATCAGGCCTCTTCGCTCTCTTCTCTCAACTCCCTGCGCGAAACCTTTCCCACATCCGTCTTCGGGAGCTCACCCCTGAATTCAATAATCTTGGGGACTTTGTAGTGGGCGAGATTCTGCTTGCAAAATTCAATGATCTCCTCTTCAGATATCTTTCCCCTGGCTTCGCTTTCGAGAACCACATAGGCCTTGATCAGGTGACCCACCTTTGGGTCGGGCACTCCCACAACGCCAGCAGCCTTGATTTGAGGATGCTGGTAAAGGACCTCTTCGACATGTCTGGCGAAGACCGAATATCCTTTGAACTTGATGAGATCCCTTTTGCGGTCAAAAAAGTGGAAATAGCCTTCCTCATCCATGCTGACAAGATCTCCGGTTCTGAGCCACTTTTCCCCGTCAATTTCGATCAAAGATTGGCGGGTTTCCTCCTCCCTTTTCCAATAGGCTTGCATGATGTTCGGCCCGCTCAGAATCATTTCTCCAACTTCGCCAACCGGCATGTAATCCGTGCCTTCATGATTGATAATGGCGGCCTTCATGCTCGGTATAGGGACCCCAAAAGAACCCTTCTTGGGCCTAAAACGAGGACTTCCGTGGCTCAGGCTGGTCGTTTCGGTCATCCCGTACCCTTCTAAGATCTGCGACCCGGTTCTTCTCTCCCACGCTTCAACGGTTGAATCATGGAGCGTATCCGCACCGCAGGCGATCATTTTGAGCCGCTTCCAGTTGACCCTGTCTGTCTTCTCATATTCCTTGAGGTATTCAAACATGGTGGGTACACCGTTGAACGCAGAGACGCGATATCTTTCCATAGCAGAAAGGATGTCGTCTATATCCGGTGTGGTAAAGAGGACCATGGTGAAGCCCCGAATAATACTTGCAAACATCACGACGACTTGGCCATAGATATGGAAAAAGGGTAAAAAGGCCATCACGATTTCGTTGCCTTCTTCAAAGAAAGGCCAGAATGCGTGTCCCTGAGCCTGCATGGCCACCAAATTGCTGTGGGTGAGGACAGCTGCCTTGGGAAGCCCAGTAGTGCCCCCGGTGTAGGGGAGGATGGCAATATCTTTTTTCGGGTCGATCGTCACCTTGGGGGGCTTGGGTGGATGCTTTTTGAGGAGCTCCTGAAAATCAAGGAGCCCGGCCTGGGCTCTGTGCTCGGGGGTAGGAACCTGCAGGTCCGCATAGTCCTTTCCCAGCATCCCCTTACCCAAAACCTTCTTGAGCGTGGGCAAATATTCAAGAACGCTTGTGAGAATCACATGCTTTAAGGCAACGCCAGTTTTCTCTACATTATCATACAGGATGTCCTGGCAGACCATCGCCGTCGCGTCGCTGTCCTGGAGCTGATGTTTTATTTCATGGCTGGTGTAAACGGGGCTGATCGGAGTTACTTTCGCACCGATGCTCAAGGCCGCGAAGTAGGCGATGACATACTGCGGACAATTGAGAAGATAGAGCGCGATCGTATCCCCTTTCTTTACTCCTAAATCGGTCAGGGCCGTGGCAAAGCGATCGACCAGCTCTTTTAGTTTTGCGTAACTGATCTCTTTCCCGTAGAAGATTAGTACGGTCTTCTTGCCGTATGTTTCTGCCACCTGATTAAAGAGGTCGGGAACGGATACGTTGGGTATGTCCACGGTCTCAGGGACACCTTCGGGATAATGCTTCAGCCAGGGTTTTGAAGCGTAGATTTCTTTTGCGTTCATTTCCTTCTCCTAAATCTTTCCTATTTTAGTCCAACGGTGCTGTACACACGCGGCATGTATGACGCGTGGCGATATTCCTGAGTTTGCACCGGGGACACTCCTTTTCTATCTTGTCCCGCAGCCAATGAAAAAGCCCCTCAGGCATATAAAGAAGAATCAATAAGACTACACCTGCGAACAGCAATGTTCGGTAGTCTTGCACGATGCGGAGAAACTCCAGCAAGGGAAAGAGGATGAATACCGCCCCGACCGGGCCATAGATGGTCACAATCCCACCGAAGATAGCCCAGATCACCACCGTAAAGGACATGGATACTTCGAGTGTTGAAGGGCCTGCGATTTTCATAAAATGTGCATACAGCCCGCCGGATATCCCGGCAAAAAAACCGCTGAGGCTGAAGGCCAAAAGTTTATAACGGGTCGTGTTGACGCCGGCGGCCCTGACAGCCACTTCATCCTCCCGGATCGCATGGAAAATAATGCCGGTATTAGAGTCGGTGATCTTCCACATGATGGTGCACAGGCCAAGCATGAGTATGGCGACGACGTAGTAATCACCGACGCGAGATTGGGTCAGCCGAGTGATCCCTGATATCCCCAACTCTCCACCGGTGAAGTCAGGGAAGGCAAAAACGAGGCCCATCAGGACGATGGGGAAGGCAAGGGTGGTCAGGGCCAGATACGTGCCTCTGAGCCTGAGACAGGGAATCCCTATGATCAGACCTGATAGCACTGCAGCCAATGCGCCAAGAGGGATACTGCCCCATGGAGGGATATGCATGCGCAGATTAAGCAACGCTGCGCCGTAGGCCCCAACCCCAAAGAAGAGCGCATGCCCGAAATTCATCTGGCCGGTAAAACCCGAAAGCAGATCCCAGCTTGCAGCCAGAATAGCAAAGATACTGGTGAGGGTGAAGATCCGCAGGAGATAGACATCTTTGGTAAGTAGCGGTAGGAGGAGCATAAATAGGAAAAAGAGCACGACGATAACACGGGATGGAAGAACAAGCACTTCATTTTTAACCACCGTAAACAGTTTTCTCAAGTAAAATAGAATCAGGTCCATGTCTACCCCGTTAGAAAGCCCCGCTGCTTGTAGCGGGGATGAAAATAACATTCCTTTTTGAGCAAATTGAACGGGGGTTTAAAGCCCTTGCGAACCCTTCCGTTAGAAGTCCCAAAGGTCTTCTAAAGGGGTCTACCTTTCTTCCTCGAAGTATACGCCAAAGAGGCCCTCCGGCCGTATAAGCAATACCAGGATCATGATGGAGAGGGCCACGGACCCCTTCAGGTAGGCGCCCATGGGAGCAAGGAAGACCACCAATGCTTCGGTAAAGCCCAGGATGTAAGCGCCTATGAAGCTACCCTTGAGACTGCCAAGCCCGCCTAATACAACGACTGCCATCATCATGATCAGCGGGGTCGTCCACATGGTTGGTTCAAGTATGGTGAGGGGTACGATGATGGCACCTGTGAATCCGGCTAACCCAACGGACAGGCCCATGGTGATCATGGCCACTCGGGCCTCGTTGATCCCCATCAGGTTGGCCACTTCCCTGTCTTGAGCAGTGGACCGGATGGCCAAGCCCAAGTTGGTCTTCATCAGAAAAACCCAAAGCACCGCCAAAATGAACAAGGCGGCGCAGAAGGTCAAGAGCTGTTGATAAAAGACCTTTACCCCCAAGAGGGTAAAATACCCGCCGATGAGCGCGGGCACACTCAAAAAGGTGCCTGTGAATATCAGAGACATAATTTCCTGAAAGATCATCGCCAGGGCGATGGTGGCTATCAGTACGGCACCTTCATGCTCTCGGATAGGGTTCATAAGGGCTTTATAGGAGATCATGCCCAACAGGGTGACCAGAACAATGGCTGCGAGCATGCCCCAAACGGGATGAAGGCCCATCTTTTGGGTAACGACGTAGATACAGTAGGCGGCCAACATATAGAAGGCGGTGTGAGCGAAGTTTACGATACGGGCTACGCCGAAGATAAGTGAAAACCCAATAGCGAGAAGGGCAAAGGTACTCCCATTAATAAGACCGCCTATAATGATGTCTATCACGAGAGCCATTATTACCTCATTGCCTAATAAGGATAAGAACTTCGTCTCGCGGCAAGGGAAAATACCCAACCTATTTAGGCACGATGGACGTTAAACGATGAACGATGAACGGTTCGTTATTCATTGGTCATCGTATGGATTCCACGGCCCTTATTTCTTATACTTCTCGACCATCCAGGGCGGTAGTTTTATAGGAACGACACCTTTGTACGTGACCTCAGGTGTCTCTGGAGTGGCCTTCCACTTGTTGGGCCAGACGCCTACTGACTTCCCATCCTGCCATTGAATAGCAAGGCCGGTTGCGTACCCCGGTCCAAATGTGATGTCATGGAGAGGTCGGCCTTCGGCATCTTTCATATATTTTATTACGCTGGGCGGTGTCTTGTACACACGCTCCTCCAGGACAGGGACCAGCTTCTCCGGATCGAGGGTCCCGGCCTGCTCAATCGTCTGTGCAAGCGCACAGAAAACAGCCTCGTAAGTCCCCGCGGTGTAGGTCGGCGTCTCGCCGAATCTTTTTATATAGTTGTCAACAAAAGGCTTTGTGAGTTCATTGAACTCAACCCCTCGGGCGTAGGTACCCGAAGTAATCACATAGTTGCCCTTCCCCTGGGTGGCCTGCCAGAAGCCATCCTTCTGGGCCTCTACATTGATGCCGACCTGAACAGCCGGGATCTTGAGCTCGCCTGCCTGTCTGGCAAATGGAATCCCCACCGAGGAGGAAAAGAACATGAAAATGATATGGGCCCCTGAACGCTGGACGGCCGACAGCTCGGCTGTGACATCCGTGGCGACCGGAGAGGGTCTCCAAACGCCTGCCACCTCCATGCCCATCTTAGGGATGGCACCCTCGGCCGCTGGGATCAGCGGATCTGCCCACATGGCCTTTTCCGCAACAATAGCCACTTTTACCATGGGAATGTTTAAGGATTGTTTCATTACGGCTGCGACAGTGCCCAGATGGATGAAGGCTGCTTTGACAAGGAATGTGGAATTAAAAGGGGTCATCCGGAACCAATACTTGTAGGTGTTGTAGTTCTTGGCCACCCGCTCACAGAGCTCATTGTGGGCAGCCCCGCAGCCGATAAAGATCTTTTTGTGCTCCATAGCAATGTCCTGCATCGACATGACAGCCTCGGTCCGGAAACCGCCAACTACGAAGTGGACCTTGTCCTTTGTGATCAGCCGCTCCATGGCATTGGCGGCGTCCGTGATGCTGAGGAACTCATTAGAGTCTGCCTGAATCAGGTTGATTTTCATCTTTTTGTCACCAACCTGAACGCCTCCTTTGGCGTTAATCTCCTCAGCGGCCATGACCGCCCCGTTCCAGTGGCTCTTGCCCTGAACGAATTTCATTGGGCCGATCACGCCGATCCTGATCTCTTGTCCAAAGGCAGTTGCAGAGGATAAGACCGCGAAAGAAAAGGCCATTGCTAATACGAAAATTGCTTTATTGAACCTTTCCATCTAAGAAACCTCCCTTCTTTTTTGATCTTTTTTATTATTTTGTGAAAGGTTTGTCAATAGTTTATTCAATTTTTTTCAAGGCTTATCTGGGGAAACGTGAAGCGTCGGTTTGGAGGTGAGTCGGTAGATGCTTTTATCATGGAGAATCCAGCTAATCACAAAGGTGCATCCGGATTCAGCCATCCCTTTAAACATGAGGACTAGGTCAAAGAGGAAGTTCCTGAACTGCCTCTCTTCCTCTGTCAAAGGCATTCATGTTCAGAGTCAACTTATGGGGGGGGAGCATCTCCTGAATCACGTCTTGGAATCCCTCCCGGTGCAGAGGAAGAAGGTCTAAGGCGGAGAGAGCTCCAACCATCACGATGTTGGAAAAGATGGGGTCGCCCAGTTCCAGGCCGATCTCGGTGGCATTGAGCGTCCAGACCCGACGGCTCAATCTCTGAATCTTCTCCAGCACAATGGACAATTCCGGGTAAGCGGCATTGCCTGCGATCACATCGATGGGATAGATGGGACGGGTGTTGATGAGCATCATCACTCCTGGGTTTCCGTAGTTCACAAGAACCCTTAAAGCCTCAACAGGCTCCAGCCCTAGAACAAGGTCGCACTTGCCTTCAGGAATGAGCGGAGAAAATTGGCCTTTTTGCGAGACCCGTATATGACTCATCACGGACCCCCCTCTTTGGGAAGCTCCGTAAGTTTCGCCGATGGTGATGATATAGCCCTGCCGGACAAGCATCTGGCCAAGAATCTGAGAAGCCAGCACATTGCCCTGTCCGCCTACTCCTGTGATGATAATGTTCCATGGGTCTTTGTGAAGGGCCACTTAGACGATCTCCTTTAAGATGGCTGATTGAGGACAAATATCTGCGCAGACGCCACACCCGGTACAGATGGCCTCATCGATCCTCGCTTTTCCGGTAGCCGGATCCCAGGCCAATCCCGGGCACTTGAATATCCGCGTGCATCGTCGGTTACAGCCGCACGCTTGGCCAATGCATCGCTCTTGATCCACGCGGACCTTGTAAACGGCCTTCTGTCGTTTCGCCCGAACCAGGGCGCACTCTTGTCTCAAGATGAGGACTTTTATCCCTTCGCGATCTTGGAGAAGCTCGTAGATGGCATCCGTTGTGTCCTGTACATCAAACGGGTTTCTCACCAGCACCCGGGCTCCCAAGGCCTTGCAGAGTGCCTCAATATCTACGACCGGGGCTTCGGGGCCCATCGCTGTCCGACCTGTCCCCGGATGAGGCTGGAACCCGGTCATCGCTGTGGCACTATTGTCCAGGATGAGCATTAGAAAATTGGAACGATTATACCGGGCGTTCACAAGGGCTGGGATGGCTGCATGATAGAAGGTAGAGTCCCCGCAGACCGTCAAGACAGGTTGATTGAGACCAAATCTCTCAAGCTGCCCGAACCCGTTGGCCAGCCCGGCGCCGGATCCCATCGCGTGACATGTCTTCACCTGCGAGAAACCTGCCGGCCGGACCCCAATGGTGTAGCATCCGATGTCTCCGAGCACGATTCCATCCCGGCCGTCTATTGCCAGGGCATTTTTAAGAGACCAATAGGTTGCACGGTGGGGGCAACCCGCGCAAAAGCCCAATTCCCTCGTAGGGGCAAAGAGAGAAGCTGCTTCCGCAGCTTCTTGGGCGTATTGCGGGGACCGGGGCTCATAGGACACCCGAAGTACCTTTTGGATCGCCCCTGTGACAATGTCGGGGTTGATCTCGCCGATATCCGGCAGATCTCCCGAGGCTTTACCCAAGAAAGTCTTCGCTCCCAGCTCGGCAGCCCTCTCGGCACAAAACTCTTTGATGTTATTTTCAAGAAAAGGATCCACCTCCTCGACAAAAAGGATCCGATCCGCCTTTTTCAGGTGCTGAGCAAGAAAAGACTTCGGGAGTGGCCAGGTGGTCCCGAGCTTCACGATCCCTGCCCGGTTCTCCACGCCCATATTTGCGAGTGCCTCCAAGACATACATCCATCCTGGGCCACACGCGACCACCAGAAGTTCAGGTCTCTCAGGGCCGCGGTAGAGGTTAAAAGTAGATTCTTCGAAGCGGTCCTGGCATTTTTTCATTTTGTCATGAAGGGCTTTGTGGGTCACCGTGACAGGCTGAGGGATGATTGGACGAGAGGTATCAAAGTGGGGAATGGGTAGATTCTTCGGAAGACGACCGAGCTCCGCGTTGCCTCTTGCGTGGGAAAGACGCGTGACGCTTCGGATCAAACAGGGGAGCCCCAGCTCTTCGGAGAGATCGAAGGCCCATCGGGTCATCTCATTGGCTTCTTGAACAGTGGCAGGTTCCAAGAGAGGGAGGTCGCACATCTTGGCGAAAAGCCGGGAGTCTTCTTCATTGGTGGATGAGAGGGCTGAGGGATCATCGCAAACCACTACCACCAGTCCCCCTTTGCTTCCCGAGAGGTTGAGATTGAAGAGGAAGTCTGAAGCCACATTGAGTCCGTTCTGCTTCATTGCCGTCAAGCCCCTGAGCCCAGCAAACGAAGCAGCGGTTGCTACCTCCAAAGCCACTTTCTCATTAACCGACCACTCCACATAAAGTCCCAATTCTTCTGCAACTTGAGACAGGGAGCCTATGATCTCAGAAGAAGGATTCCCAGGGTAGGCTGCGCACACCTGAACTCCGGCCTCAATGGCCCCTCTTGCGATGGCTTCGTTCCCCATAAAAAGCATCTTTTTTCCGGGTGAATCTTTGGAGAGAACGCTCATGACCCAGCCTCTTTAGCTTCTGAAAGGATTCGTCCGATCAATTCATCGGAAAGGGTGATATAGCCATCCTTCAATTCTCCACGTTGCTTCAGTGTTAAAACGGCCCTTCGTTTCTTTAGCAGGGAGGCCTCTTTTAAATGTTTGAAATTTTCTTCCGGTAAGGGCTGAGTCTCTACTATCCCTGCGGTCTCGGCCCGGCTCAGTATCTCCTCCCCCAAATCGGATCGGGTGATCACAGTATTCCATTCCTGAATCCCCTCTACGGTTCCCACGGACAGGTCCGACAGCTCGGAGGTCATATCGAGGCAGATTCCGCATGTCGTCCGAATAAAGGGCCGAATCTCGTCTATCGGGACGTCCCAGGTATGATCATCGGCTGTGATTACCTTCAGGAGCCTCTCAGGCGGTGGAGTGATGTCCAGCTTCCGAATCGAAGCGCCATTCACTCGGGTTTTCAGATATTTCATGAAAGGCTCATAGGTCAGGGCCCATGTGCAGAAGAGCCCGATGAGCAGCGTCACCCGATCCACGAGGTTGGTATTTTTGAGAGGTGAAACGCTCATCTTTCGCATGGCCAATACTTGACAAGGAGTTCCGACTACACCGATCCGGTCCGTGTCCTCCCAGGGGCCTTGATTCAGAGCCTGAAGGGTCGGACCAGCCACATAGCTGGAGCCTGCGCAGGAAAGGATCTCGTCAGGACGGCGGATTACCCTTCCACGAGGAAGATGATCGGGCGTCCGATGGGTCAGGACTGCCCCGTGGATGAATCCCTTTCTCAAAGCAAATTCCATCAGGGCGGAGACAACCCCAGAAGTCTGGCCCTTCTTTCGCAGGTCAGGAGATGAAGCACGGGCCATCTTGACCTGTTTGAACAGCCCTATCTCAACGTTGAGATAGGATTGTCCGAAAACTTCCTGGTGGATAGCCTCCAGATCCACTTGAGTGCGGGGACAATGGGCAAAACAGCGTCCCTCGGCAAGGTCGCAATTGTCCAATTTCACCAATCTCCCTTGCCAAGATTGCAGATATGGGCACAGGGAAAGACACGCCCCGCAAGAGGTGCAAAGATCCTTTTGGATGACGCCAGATTCAAGCGCCTGAAATCCTCTGTTTTCCAACCTTATTTTTCCCCTCAGTCCCTATCTTGAATCGTTCTTGACCGGCAAGCGTTCCGTTCTGTTAAGCAAATTCCCCTCCCTGAGTCCTATCCGGCAGGGAGGGGAATTCTATCTTTTTGCGGATTCGCGAGTTTGGACGGCCGAAGCTTACGGCTCTCTCTCGATAATGGTGGCTATCCCCTGACCGCCGCCGACACAGGCGTTGGCCAAGCCATAGCGTCCACCCTTGGCTTTTAAGATCCGGGCAAGGGTGCCTACCAGACGGACCCCGGTTGCCCCCAAAGGATGGCCGATGGCTGTGCCCCCTCCCATCACATTCACTCGGTCTGGATCGATACCCAGCTCCTTGATGCAGTTCAGGGCGACGATGGCGAAGGCTTCATTGATCTCCCAGTAGTCGATGTCTTTCGCCTGCAGACCGACCTTCTCCAAGGCCATGCGGCTGGCGGGCACAGGACCCACCCCCATGATGGTAGGGTCCACTCCGGCGAATCCGATAGAGCGGATGGTCGCCATGGGCTGGATCCCCTTCTTCTTGGCGGTCTCCTTGGACATCAGGATCATGGAGGTCGCTGCGGCGTTCAAGGGCGAGGAATTCCCGGCCGTGATGACCCCATCGGGTTTAAAGGCCGGCTTGAGGTCTCCCATACCTTCGAACGTGGCATCATCCCTGACCGCCTGGTCTCGATCTACAACCAGCATCTTTCCATCTGCCTGCTCGGCTTCGATAGGAAAGATTTCATCTTTGAAAAATCCCTCCTTCTGAGCTTTGGAGGCCAGTTGATGGGCGCGAGTTCCCCAACGATCCATATCTTCTTTGGTAAAATCCCTAAGGGTGAAAAGTTTTTCCGCAGTGAGCCCCATATTGGTGGTTGTCATCATGTCCCAGTGTTTGTAAGCGGGCTCTGTAAAAAGACGCATGTTCGGAGAGATCGCTCCTTTTTCCAAAAGGACTCCACCCATGGGAACACGGGTCATGTGTTCCATGCCGCCCACCATCGCAATATCGGCAAAGCCTGTGGCAATTTCCATGAACCCGATATGAATGCCAGCCATGGAGGAACCGCACTGTTGGTCGACAAACTTGGCGGCAATCGTTTGAGGCAGATTGGCCAGAAGGATGGGGTACCGGCCGCCATAGGTCCACTGTTCACTCACTCCCATGGCTGATCCCACGATGAAATCATCGATCTCTTCAGCCTTAATCCCTGTCCTCTTAATGAGTTCGGGAAGAAGCTTAGCCAAAAGCTCATCTGACCTAAGTTTATGAAACCAATCTCGTGCCGGATCATTCGGTCTGGATCTCGACAGACCGGTCCTGAGATATCCGGCAATTACCACTTCTCTCATTGTTTTTTCTTTCGCTGTTTTTCCCTTCACTGTTTTTCCCTTCATCGTATTCTCCCTCCTGGGTTTAGTTGGTTTGTTAGAGAAAGCGAATAAGCTGTCCGCTGTCAGTCATGCGTGGCCCGAAAATTTTTTTACTTTGATTCTTCCTGAGCCGGTTTGCGATCCTGAATTCCGGCCAGCTTCTTCACCATCTTCTTCCTGCCTTCGACATCATACTGCGTCGTAATTGCTATCGCCTCCATAATCGGAGAACCGCCTCCATGATAGGCCCCGAGGAGATGGATTCCCCCGGTCGCCGAACAAATCACATCCCCGATATACCGCCACAACTGCGCGGCATCTTCGGGATGAATATCCGGGTTCCTGGTGATGTACTTGTACAAAAGATCCCTGGTCTCAGGGTTCACGAAATCTCCCTCATAAGGAAAGGTCGCCGGCATCCCTCCGGAAACATCACAGAGAATCTCCGCCTCCCGGAAGACCGCCTCCCCGGTCAAACATCGCCCCACATTCGCATAGATCGAGTGAGGAATGTAACTCCCGGGCCCATACGGACTAAACCCCATCCCAGGAATATAGACCTCGGGCTTCCCCAACTCCGACGCCGTAAATCCCGCTGCATAGCCTAACTCCGATACCCGGATAATTTCTGCCAGCTTGTCCCGCACATGCGACGCCTTGCCAATCCCGTTGTACTCCGCCGCCAATGCCACGGTTCCAAGCATCAAGTCTCCCAAGGCCGGCTTGCAACCCGAATAGCTGTGGCGATGGAAAAGAGCAAACAAGAGAGCACACACACCGCCGTGAACTGTCTCCCCGCAAAGGAAGACTCTCTCCCACGGAATAAACGCATCATCAAAAATCGTATACGAATCGGTCGCCCCAGGTGCAAAACCCCTCTGGAAATGCTTCCGATCCCGCAGGTTGTGTACCGTCACCACCTGCTTGACTCCTTCCCAATCACCGGGAACCGCAAACGCTACTGCCCAATCTTTCTCCTCCGGTAAAAGCGCACGGGTCGGCAACACCAGAATCTCGTCGGCCACGGAAGCCTCCGAGTTGTGTACCTTGGAACCCCGCACCACGATCCCATCCTTCTTCCGCTCCACCACACGCACATAGAGATCCGGGTCCTTCTGCTGCGAAGGCCGCTTCATCCGGTCCCCCTTCACATCCGTCTGCGCACAGCAGCCCACCAGGTCCTCTTTTTGAAATCGCTCCAGCCATTTTTTGAAATTGTTGTGGTACTGGGTGGCCCCATTGTTCTGCTTGTCCGCTTCGTAGGAAACGTTATAAATCGCATTGGACCCGTCAATCCCCATGCAGCGCTGGATACATCCGCCGGCCACCTGGCAGAGCAGTCGGGTCATGTCCTGCTTTTTGTGTAGGTCTTCCTTGCTGTGGTGAATATGACAGAAACGGTTGATTTTCTCGCCCGTTAGGTGCGAAGTGGCTGTGCACACATCCTGATGCTTGGGGTCCCCGGCGTAATCAAAGGTTAACCCGATGGTGTTGATCGTCGCCATCTGTAATTCATCGTCACGGTCGATCTTCTCCCCATCGACGTAAATATTCCGCCGCATCTTGCGTAACCCCTTCATGAACTGCTCTTTCGTCCTCATCTTTCTTTCCTCCTTCTTTTTGTTGTAAATTTATTTTGGTCCACGAACCTCTTGCCGAGTGAGATGAACCGATCATCGGTAAAATCGTTTTACCATTACAAAAAAACCACTATTAAACATCTAACCTGAATTCTGCGTGTTTTCAAGCCAAAGTCTCTTCTGTACATACCGTATCCTGTTCTTTCATGGAGAATTTAAAATTTATTTTTCGTGCTCATTTTTAGCCGATGGAACTCATCACAGCTTATATACGCCGCTAAAGATTTGGCTTGAATCCGTCAAAGGGTTGCTGGGCTAAGATGAATTATCGGTAGTCGCCTCTATCCTCGATCAGGAAAGCCTCCTGAATCGAGGTCCCCTTCCTGTGATTCCCTCTCACCCGATTCCAGCAGTGCCAGAATCTTCCTGTATTCCTCCCGGGAGAGTTTGCGGTAAAGATGGTAGAAAAAAATACTCATGATCTCTCTTCCCCGGATAACCCTTTTCGAGAACTCCTCGGGGATAAGCTTTCCTAAGGCAACTTCGATGTAATGTTTGTGCGACGAGATGACGATCTCGCGGAACTTATCCCGGTAGCGCTTTAGGGCTTCGGGATCGAACCCCTCTACGGCACCCAGGCCGATGCTGTCCATTTCTACGATCAATTTGCCAAGGGTAATATCATCCTGAGAATAAACCTTTTGGCCATTACGAACCTCTGGAGTAATAATCTCCCACTCCTCCATCTTAACCAACCATTTTTTTCCCAAACCCGTTGCCTTCAGGAAAGGCTCTTCGCCTGCTACCTCATTCGGCAGGAACTGGTCTATGGGCCTGAAATACTCCTTTCGCAGATTGAGGAGAGACTGCCACTCGGAGGAATTTTTTTGCTTTTTCAGAATGTTCTTGATCACCGCAAGAGGGAGAAAGTGGCGATCCTGAAGTTCTTTGATGAAGCGGATGCGTTCTACATAGCTGTCATCATATTCCGCAATGTTCCTTCCCCTCTTGAGGGGCTTAGGGAGAAGTCCTTCGCGGATGTAAAAGTGGACGGTTTCCTTGGACACTCCGGTATGCTGAACCAGATCTCGTATTTTCAAGAGTTCCCCTCTCCGGCCTACGAAGGTTTGAGGACAGGGGCCGTCTAGCAAGAAAGGCCGCCCCGTCACACAACCAAGCTGTTCGATTCTTAAAGAGTATTACTAAATGCTATGCATAAAAGTCAATAAAAATCTTATGCCTAGCATTTTTCTCTTGACAAAAGGTCTGAAATTTATTATCCATCATTTATCACAAAAGCGCAATAGTGCGAGATTTCCCAAACCCCCGAAGTGAACCGCGTTAGAAATTCCAGCGGGGCATCAAAGCCCGCCGGAATTATTCTGGGACCTAACCCCACTGCGGAGCAGCGGGGCATCATTTCTAACGAGGTGAAGAACAGCGCTCTTGGCGCTTATTCTAACAGGAGGTAACGTCATGAAGGCGGATTACAAGACTGTCAAAGTGGAAGTGAAAGGCGATGTCGCCGTTCTGGCTTTGAATAACCCTCCGGTGAACCAACTTTCTGCGCATTTTGTGCAGGAGATGGCCGATGCGCTCCTCCGGGCCGGGTCGGACAAGGCCATCAAGGCCGTGATTCTTACCGGCACTGGAAAAAATTTCATCGCCGGGGCAGATATCACTGAAATCCAGACAGTGAAGGACAAGAATTTTCTATTGCCCAGGGTGTTAGAAAATCACCGTTTTATCAATGCGATCGAGGATGGGCCCAAACCCGTGATTGCGGCCATCAACGGCAATTGCCTGGGAGGCGGGCTAGAAATCGCCATGGCTTGTCACTACAGGATTGTCGCCCAGGGTGTTCAGATCGGGCAGCCCGAAGTGCAGATCGGCCTCATCCCCGGGGCAGGCGGCACCCAGCGGCTTCCCCGACTGATTGGTTTTGCCGATGCCTTGCAGATGATCACGACCGGTAACCCCATTTCGGCCGAAGAAGGTCTGAAAAAAGGAGCCCTCGATGAAATGGTTCCGGCCGATCAGCTCCTGGACCAGGCTTTGAAGGTCGCCCGTCGTTTTATCTCGGGAGAGCTAAATCACAAGGCCCGCCTCACCAAGAATAAAAAGGATAAGCTGCCGAAGGCCGAAGAGAAGGCGGGGATCATCGCTTTTGCCAAAGGAATGGCTTCCAAACAGGCCAAGGGATACATCGGTCCGTTTAAGGCCATTGAAGCGATGGAGCGGGGGCTCACGGATAATTTCGAAGCCGACCTGAGAATCGAAGCGGAACTTTTTGCCGATTGTGCCGTCTCGGACGTAGCCAAAAACCTCATCGGTATCTTCCTGAATACCCGGGCTGCGGGAAGGCTGCCCCGCATCGAAAAGATTCAGCCAAAAAAAATTAAGAAAGTGGGCATGCTCGGCGGCGGCGTGATGGGATCGGGGATTGTCAACCTGCTTTTGAACAACGGGTTCGACGCCGTTCTGTGGGACATCAATGATGAGGCCATTCGGAAGGGCCTGGAGGCCGTTCGTAAGACCTTCGCGTACTCCATTAAAAAGGGAAAGATGACGCAAGAGGGGCTGGACAAATTGATAAAGGAGCACCTCATCACCACCACCTCTCTGGAAACTCTGAAGGACGTAGATCTGGTGATCGAAGCCGTTTTGGAGGATTTGAAAATCAAGCAGGATATCTGGAAGCGCCTCGGGGGGATCTGCCGGCCGGACGTGATTTTTGGAACCAACACTTCGGCGCTTCCCATCACGGAGATAGCTTCTGTGCTTTCGGACCCCGGCCGGATGATCGGACTGCACTTCTTCAATCCTGCGGAGCGGATGCAACTGCTGGAGATCATCTGCGGCAAGAAGACCTCTGATCAAACGCTCTCGACAAGTGTCGCTTTTGGGAGGGCTATTCGAAAGGTCCCCATCGTGGTGAACGATGGACCGGGCTTCTACGTCTCCAGACAGCTCGGCGCTCTCATGGGAGAATCCACCTTCATGCTTTCGGAGGGGGTTGATTTGGCTAAGGTGGAGGAGGCCGTGGTAGATTTCGGGCTCCCCATGGGCCCTGCCACTCTCAACGACCTCACGGGAATCGACATCAGCTATCATGTGGGAAAGAACTTTGAAAAGGCGTTCGGAGAACGATTGAAGATGTCTCTCCTTTTTGAACGCATTTATCAAACCGGATGCTACGGAAGAAAAACTGGATCTGGATGGTTCGACTACAGTGGAGAAAAGCCCGTCCCGAATCCAAAGGTGACGGAGGTTATCCAGAATTATCTGAAGGAGAAAGGGGTTAAGCCCAAATCCATGACCCCTAAGGAAATTATGGACCGGATGTTGGCTCGAGCCATCAACGAAGCTGCCTTCATGATTCAGGAGGGAATCTGCGACCGGCCGCAGGATATGGACCTAGCGATGATTTACGGGACGGGATTTCCTCCGTACCGAGGCGGGATTCTCCGTTATGCTGACGCTTGGGGAGTTGGTAACGTGTATCAGCACCTATTAAAACTTGAGAAAGAGCTTGGGGTGAGATTAAGGCCCTGCAGCCTTCTCAAGGAAATGGCAGAGAAAGGTAAAACATTTTATAAAGTGTAATCAAAAAGTTCAGGGACGAAATGTAACAGTCACTGGCAAGCGTCTGGGCATTTCTTTCGATGAACTTGTTCAGTCAAGAAAGGAGGAAGAATATGGCAAAGGTATATAGTTCAGTGAAAGAGATTTTTGCGGGGATGGCTGGAGTCTTCAACCCCAAGGCTGCCGCCGGGCTGAATGCTGTGATCCAGTATAACATCGAGGGTGCGGATGGTGGAAACTGGTATGTGGTCATCAAGGATCAGACCTGCACCGTTACCGAAGGAGTGCATTCCAGCCCGACCCTGACGATGAAAATGGCGGATAAGGACTGGATTGCTATTACCAATGGGCAACTTAACGGCATGACCGCCTTCATGACCGGCAAGCTCAAGACCACTGGCGACATTATGCTGGCCCAGCGCCTGACAACGCTTTTCCCAACCAGCTAAGCCCTGTGTGGTTTCAAAATAAGAAGAGTAACATGAGAAACCTCGCTCCGCGTTTCCCGTAAGGAGGGGATCTTCTCAAGGTGTTGCTGTGTCTGAAATCGGCACGAGCCGGTTCTGTCAGCCTGATGTTGGGGTTTGAAAAATAGTTTCCGATATCCTGCACGTCTATAGTCTTAACGGGGACGTGCTCCGTTTCGCCAAAGTGGGGAGAGGCGGGGAGCTTCACAAACTTGGACGGCGACTGGAAAATTTAGATATCTCAGGGAGGAATTTATGGGGAAGAGGATCCTTCGGACAAAACTTTGCGACATGTTGGGGATTGAGTACCCCATCATAGCGGCTGGAATGGGACCGACCCTGATTGGCGAAACCACGGGGGCTCCGGTAGAGTTGGTGGTGGCTGTCTCCGAAGCGGGAGGCATGGGGGTATTAGGTGGGAGCGGCTTCACCGTGGAAGGGTTGCAGGAAGCCATCCGGGAAATCAAATCCAGAACAAAAAAACCTTTTGGAGTAGATCTCCTCTTACCCCAAAAGGTCGACACAACTGGCAGATTGGGTCAGGCGGGCATAAAGGAGCTGCCCTTGAGCATGATCCTACAGACCCTGCCCAAGCCACATCAGGATTGGGTTAAGAAAGTGAAAGAAGAGCTTCAACTTCCTGATGTGGAGATCATGGTCAGGATGAATACCACGACCATGCGCCCCCAGGAATCAATTCAAGTGTGCATCGAGGAAAAGGTCCCTCTTTTCTGTGCAGGACTGGGTAATCCGGGATTCATGGTGGCGGGAGCTCACGCGGCGGGAATGAAAGTACTCGGCATCACGGGGAACACCAAAAATGCCCGCAGGATGGCCCAATCCGGGATCGATCTTCTGGTCGCCCAGGGACACGAAGGAGGAGGGCACACGGGCCGCATCGGAAC
>Ga0335070_10002429_pt1 | contig 21673 bp, 18 predicted proteins | sample Lox_Sample_13_FD_206722 | JGI IMG/M metagenome (GOLD analysis project Ga0335070, IMG submission 206722) | Soil microbial communities from Loxahatchee National Wildlife Refuge, Florida, United States - Lox_Sample_1.3 | ecosystem: Environmental > Terrestrial > Soil > Wetlands | place: USA...
CATGATCGGCACCTACATGATGCCGCCGGTGACCTACGTGCTGCCGCTCTACATCGCTTTCTCGGTCATGGGCATCCTCAACAATGTCGGCGCGCTGGTGGTGGTCTATTGCACCATGCTGCTGCCGTTCACCACCTGGCTCTTGAAGAGCAACTTCGACGCCGTGCCGCGGGAGATCGAGGAGGCGGCGCGGATCGACGGCGCGGGGACGCTCGCCATCATCTGGAACGTCGTCATCCCACTGGCGAAGCCGGCGCTCGGCGCCGCGGCGCTCTTGGCCTTCCTCAGCGCCTGGGACGAGTTCTTCTACGCGCTCATCTTCACCAGCGATCTCAGGGCCAAGACCCTGCCGGTCGCGATCGCCGATTTTGCCGCCGGCCGCATCACCGATTACGGCCTGGTCTCCGCCGTAGGCGTGCTGGCGGCCCTGCCGCCCACCATCTTCGCCGTGCTGTTCCAGCGCTCGCTCGTCTCGGGACTCTCCGCCGGCAGCGTAAAGGGTTGATTGCCATGAATGGACTCGAACTGATCCGCGACGAGATGCGGCGCCAGCACGCCGACGCCTTGGCCTCGCTGGAGAACAATGCGACGCCGGCAAAGCGCGTCGCCGACGCGATCCGCCGGACCGGCCGGCTGGTCATGCTCGGCATGGGCGGCTCGCATTGCGCCAACCGGATGGTCGAACCGCTCTTCCGCGGGCAGGGCATCGACGCGACCGCGCTGGTCGCCTCGGAGGCGCTGCGCGGGCCGCTGCCGCGCGCAACGCGGGCGGTGCTGCTGACCTCGCAATCCGGCGGCACGGGCGAGATCCTGCGCTACCTGGAGCGCGCCGCTGAAGGCGAGGAGCGGTTCGGCATCACGCTCGGCGCCGACAGCAAGCTCGCGGCGGCCGTACCGTCGCTGGTCGCCGCCGGCGGACCGGAGCGCGCCTTCGCGGCGACCCGCAGCCTCACCCTCACCGTCGCCTTGCATGGCGCGCTCCTGGCGGCACTGGGCGTCGATCCGGCGCCGGTGGCCGCGGTCTTCCGCAACCCGGTCAATCCCTCGGTTGCCGCCGCAGTCGAGCGACTCGTTCCCTGTCGCGCCGTGATCTATTCCGGCCGCGGCGTGCTCCAGGGCGTCGCCGAGGTGGCGGCGCTCGGCCTCATGGAACTCGCGCGCATGCCAGCCTTCGCACTCGAAGGTGGCCAGCTCCAGCACGGTCCGATGGAGACGCTGGGCGAGGGCGTCGGCGTCGTGCTGTATCGCCCCGCCGGTCCGGACGCGGCGGGCACCGCGCGTCTCGCACAGGCCGCGCGCGCCGCCGGCAGCCCGGTCGTGGTCTGCGACGTCAGCGGCGAGCCGGCGATTGCCGATACCGTGACCATCGCCCTGCCGCGGGCGGAAGGGCTTGCCGCCGCCGTGTCGCTGCTGCCGGCGATGCAGGAGACGATGATCGGTGTCGCCAGCCGCCGGGTAGAGCGCGTGGGCGAGCCGCTGCGCACCACCAAGGTCACGGATGGTGAATGAGGCGCGGCGAATGACGCCTGCGATCCCCACGATCTACGTCACCGGCAACGTCAACGTCGATCTCATCATGGGACCGCTCGGCCGATGGCCGAAGGTCGGCACCGAGATCGTGCTGCCGCACAGCGAGACCCGGATCGGCGGCGCCGCCGGCAATACCGCGCTCGCTTTGCAGGAGATCGGCGCGCCGCATCGCCTGATCGCCTCGGTCGGCGACGATATCTTCGGCGCCTGGCTGAAATCCGGCTTCCGCCATGCCGACTGGGCGGTGGCGCCCTGCGGCACAACGATCTCGGCCGGAATCGTCGATCCCGGCGGCGAGCGCACCTTCCTCACGTCCCAGGGCCATCTCTCGGTCTATGACCTCAAGGACGTCCTCGGACTCCTGCCGGCGAAGGCGGCGCCGGGCGACCTGCTGCTCTGCGAAGGCTGCTTCCTGAGCCCGCCTTTGTTCGCGCATTACGAAGCGCTGCTGGACGAAGCCGCCGGCCGCGGATTCGCGCTTGCCCTCGACACCGGCTGGCCGCCGGAGGGCTGGTCCGAGGATCTACGGCGGCGGGTGCTCGGCTGGCTCTCCCGGCTCGATCATCTGCTGATCAACGAGGTCGAGGTCATGGGCCTCGGCAGCGCGGCGACGCTGGAGCCGGCGGTCGAAGTCCTGCGCGCGGCACTGAAGCCGTCGGCCACCCTCGTCGTCAAGCGCGGGCCGGATGGTGCCCGCGGCTATCGCGGCGGCGAGATGGTCGATGTCCCGGCGCCCAAGGTCAAGGTGATCGACACGATCGGCGCCGGGGACGTCTTCGACGGCGGCTATCTCGCCGCGCATCTATCGGGGGCGACTCTCGCCGGCGCGGTCGGCGCCGGCATCGCCTCCGCCTCGACCGCGATCTCGACCGCGCCCAGACGTTATCTGTAAGGCGTCGTTATCGATAGATCAGGCCGCGTGGGCGGCGCTCTGCTGCTTCACCGCGAGGGCGTGCACGACGAGGTCGATCATCGCCGCGCCGAACCGGTCGCGCGGCATCCGCTCGGCGCCGATCAGGCCGCCGCGCACGATGCCGATGATCATCGACGGCACTGCGTCGAGATCCACCGGACGGAAATCGCCGGCCGCGATGCCCTGTTCCAGGATCGTCCGCGCCGCGTCGACGAAGGGCCGGCGGCGGCGGCGGAACTCGGTGCGCCAGCGCCGCATCACCGGCGACTGGTCGTCGGTCAGGAGCCTGAGCGCCGCAACCTGGCCGCCGAGGGTGCCGAGCAAAGCCTCGAGCAGCCGCTCCATGGCCCGGCCCGGTCGGTCCTGGTCCTTGAGGATCACGGCGACCTCCGCCTCGAGCTGGTCGAGGCCGGACTTGAACACTTCGAGAAACAACTCTTCCTTCGAGGGGAAGTATCGGTAGAGAGTGGGCTTGCCGACCTCCGCCCGCGCAGCCACATCGCGCATCTGAACGGAGTCGTAGGGGTTGGCACCGAACAGCTCGGCGGCGGCCGTTAGAATCTTCTGCCGCCGTTCCTGTCGCCAGTCGCGTCGAGGGAGTGAAGTCATTGATCCGCCATGAAGGAGGGCTTTCACCGGAATGTCATCGCGTCTTCCCGGGAAAGCCCGTGTGGTAATTGAAAATCAAACTTCTGAGTTCTAATTTATCGACGCGGACCGCCGGATTCAAGCCGGGGCGGCGTAAGACCCGCATCGTGGAGAGCCGGTTGCCAGTTCGGAGGCCCGAAGGGAGCGCCGGCGGGAGTAGATGACGTCAGCTATGCGGGCTCGCCTGTTCTTTGTCGCCCTCCTGGCCGCCGCGGTCGGGGGCGGTGCGTGGTATTATTCGGTCCAGCGCGGCGCCGCGGCGCCGAACCCCACCCTCGGGGCCGGGGCGTCCCGGGCCGTGCCCGTCTCGGTCGCGCCCGTGGTCCAGCGTCCGGCGCCGGTGGAGATTTCCACAGTCGGCCGTGTGCAAACCCTCTCCGCCGTCGCGGTCCGTTCCCGGATCGACGGCGTCATCTCCAACGTCTCGGTTTCGGACGGGCAGGAGGTGAAGGCCGGGGATGAGCTCTTCCGGATCGACGACCGCGAGGCCCAGGCTGCGGTCAAGCTGGCGGAGGCCAATCTCGGCAAGGACCAGGCCCAGCTCGCCAACGCCAAGCGCGAGCTCGATCGCCTGACGCCGCTCGCCGCCAAGAACTACACGACGCGCGCCGACTACGACACCGCAGTCACGAACGTCGCGACGCTGCAGGCCTCGCTCGCCGCCGACCAGGCCGCGATCGATTCCGCCAAGGTGACGCTCTCCTACACCATCATCCGGGCGCCGATCGCGGGAAGGATCGGCACCGTCGCCTTCAAGCTCGGCAGCTCGGTGCGCGCCGCGGATTCGACGCCGCTCCTCACCATCAACCAGCTGCAGCCGATCCTGGTCGCCTTCTCGGTCTCGCAGGAGGACATGATCGAGCTCCAGCGCGCCATGGCGGCGGGGCCGGTCGCCGTCTCGGTCAATGTGCCGGACAGCACGGCGCCGGCACAGCAGGGCACGGTCTCCTACATCGAGAACGCCATCGATCCCACCACCAACACGCTCTCGGTGAAGGCGCAGTTCCCGAACGTCGAGGAGCTGCTGTGGCCGAGCCAGTTCGTCAACGTGGTGATGACGGTCCGCATCGAAGCGGACGCGCTGGTGGTACCGACCGCCGCGGTCCAGGTCGGGCAGGACGGGTCGTATGTCTGGGTCGTGAAAGCCGACAAGACCGTGGAGATGCGCAGCGTCAAGGTGGCGCGCCAGCTCGGCGACACGACCGTGATCGCGGAAGGCGTCAAGCCGGATGAGCAGGTGGTGACCGAGGGCCAGCTCCGGCTCGAGCCCGGCACCGCCGTCGAGGTGACCGCGCCGGCCAGCAGCGAGCCGGTCGAGAACCCCAAGGCCGATACCGCGGTGAGGATCGACCCGTGACCCTGCCGGAGCTGTGCATCCGCCGTCCGGTGATGACCTGCCTCCTCATGATCACCTTCGTCATGATGGGTCTCGCGGGTTATCGCCTGCTGCCGGTGGCGGCGCTCCCGCGGGTCGATTTCCCCACGATCCAGGTCACCGCCACCTTGCCAGGCGCCAGTCCCGAGACCATGGCTTCAGCGGTCGCGACCCCGCTCGAGAAGCAGTTCGCGACCATCGCCGGCATCGACACCATGACTTCGAGCAACACCCAGGGCTCGACCCGGATCACGCTGCAGTTCGATCTCGACCGCGACATCGACGGCGCCGCCCTGGACGTACAATCCGCCCTGAGCTCGGCCTCGCGCCGGCTGCCGAAGGAGATGACCGACCCGCCGAGCTTCCGCAAGGTCAACCCCGCCGACCAGCCGATCCTGTTCCTGGCCCTGACGTCGAAGACGCTGCCGCTGTCGGCGGTCGATGAATACGCCGAATCCTACATTGCCCAGCGGCTCTCGACCCTGGACGGCGTCGCCCAGGTGCTGGTGTTCGGCGCCCAGAAGTTCGCGGTCCGGATCCAAGTCGATCCCAATCGCCTCGCCTCCATGGGCGTCGGCTTCGACGACGTCGAGAACGCGGTCGCAGCCGCCAATTCCAACGCGCCGGTCGGATCCTTGAGCGGCGCCCAGCGCAGCGCCACCCTCCAGGCGCCCGGCCAGCTCTCCGACGCCGCGCAATACCGCGACCTGATCGTCGCCTGGCGCAACGGCAATCCGGTGAAGCTCGCCGATCTCGGCAACGTGCTCAACAGCGTCGAGAACGACAAGACCGCGAGCTGGCTCAACGGCGAGCGGTCGATCGTGCTCGCGATCCAGCGCCAGCCCGACGCCAACACCGTCGCCGTCATCGACTCCATCCGCGGCCTGCTGCCGAGCATCCAGGCGGAGATTCCGTCCTCGGTCCATGTCCAGACCCTGATGGATCGTTCGGATTCGATCCGCGCCTCGGTGAAGGACGTGCAGTTCACGCTCTTCGTGGTGATCTCGCTGGTCGTGCTGGTGATCTTCCTGTTCCTCAGGAACCTGACCGCCACCGTCATTCCGGCGATGGCCCTGCCGGTGTCGCTGATCGGCACCTTCGGCGGCATGTACCTGCTGGGCTATTCGATCGACAACCTGTCGCTGCTGGCGATCACGCTCTCGGTCGGCTTCGTGGTCGATGACGCGATCGTCATGCTGGAGAACATCGTCCGCCACGTGGAGAACGGGGAGCGGCCGTGGATGGCGGCCTTGCGCGGCTCCCGCGAGATCGCCTTCACGATTCTCTCGATCACCCTCTCGCTGGTCGCGGTCTTCATCCCGGTCCTCTTTATGGGCGGGATCGTCGGCCGCCTGTTCCGCGAGTTCGCGGTCACCATCAGCATGACCATCCTCATCTCCGGCCTGGTCTCGCTGACCCTGACGCCGATGCTGTGCAGCCGGTTGCTCCGGCCGGGCGGCCACGGCGGCAGCCATGGATTCATGTACCGCGCGCTCGAATCCTGCTTCGACGCGATGCTGAAGGCCTATAGCGTGACGCTGAGCCTGGCGCTCCGCCATCGCCTGACCGTGCTGGCGATCACCCTGGGCTCGATTGCCCTCAGCGCCTATCTGATCGGCGCCGTGCCGAAGGGCTTCTTCCCGATCGAGGATACCGGCCTCATCTCGGTCTCGGTCGAGGGGCCGGAGGACATGTCCTTCGCCGCCATGACCAAGGCCCAGAAGCAGGTGGCGGAGATCATCCACCAGGATCCCGCGGTCACGGTGGTGAACTCCACGGTCGGCACCTCCGGTTTCGGCTCCGGCGGCGAGAACCAGGGCTCGATGTTCGTCGCCCTGAAGCCACTCGCCGAGCGCAAGGCCTCGGTGCAGCAGATCATCCAGCGGCTGCGCGGCAAGCTCGGGCACATCGCCGACGTCAACGTCTACTTCCAGCCGATCCAGAACATCCAGGTCGGCGGCCGCTCGGCGAAGAGCCTCTACCAGTTCACGCTCCAGGCGGTCGATCTCGAGGAGCTGGAGAAGTACGCGCCGGAGATGGAGAAGCGCATGGCGGCGCTGCCGATCCTGCAAGGCGTCAATTCCGATCTCGAGGTCAACAATCCGCAGTTCATGGTCGATTACGACCGCGACCGGGCGGCGGCGCTCGGCGTCACCATCGACGAGATCCGCAACACGCTCTACGGCGCCTTCGGCACCAACCAGGTCGCGACCATCTACAAGCCGACCAATTCCTACGAGGTGATCCTGGAGGCGCTACAGCCGAACGCGATCAGCGAGAACGTGCTGTCGCAGATCTACGTCCACAGCAGCTCCGGCGCACTGGTGCCGCTCGATTCCGTCGCCACCATCCACCGCCGGGCCGGCCCGTTGAGCGTGCAGCACCAGGCGCAGCTCCCGGCGGTCACCATCTCCTTCGATCTTGCGCCCGGCGTCTCGCTCGGCGCCGCCACCAAGGCCATCGAGCAGCAGGAGCGCGACCTGAAGCTCCCGGCCGGCGTCTCCGGCAGCTTCCAGGGCACCGCCCAGGTGTTCCAGGATTCATTGCGCGGCCAGGGTCTCCTCCTGCTGGCGGCGGTGTTCGTGATCTACGTAGTGCTCGGCATCCTTTATGAGAGCTTCATCCACCCGATCACGATTCTCTCCGGCCTGCCGGCGGCAGCCTTGGGCGCGCTGCTGACAATCATGCTGGTCCCGCCCGAGCATGGCGGTGGCAATCTCAACGTCATCTCGATCATCGGCATCGTGATGCTGATCGGCATAGTCAAGAAGAACGCGATCATGATGATCGACGTCGCCCTGGTCCGCCGCCGCGAAGGCGCCAGCGCCGAGACGGCGATCCACGAGGCCTGCCTGCTCCGCTTCCGGCCGATCATGATGACCACCATGGCGGCGATCATGGGCACGCTGCCGATCGCGCTCGGCCACGGCGCCGGCGCGGAGCTCCGGCAACCGCTCGGCCTCGCCGTGGTCGGCGGTCTCATCGTCTCCCAGCTGCTGACGCTCTACATCACGCCGGTGATCTATATCTACTTCGAGCTCCTGGCCGGCCTCTTCCGCCACGAAGCACCCGTCGCGCAGCCGGCGCCCGGCGAGTGATTCCTGGGCGAATAATCCCTCAGATGAGGTGTGCCGTCTCGGCGACGGCGTGCAGCGCCGCCCGCAGCAGCGGATCGCCGTCCAGCGCCTCAGCCGCGACGCCGATCGCTTTCAACGCCTCGACATAGAGCGCCGTCATGTGCGGTGAGCCGATCACCGCGACCGCAGCCCGCGCGCCCGCGGTCGCGTCGCGCAGCTCGGCGCCGATCAGCAGGCCGGAGAGATAGGAGGCGAGCGCGCCGGGCGCCAGCTCGCCGAAGAGGCCCAAGCTGCGCACGCTGAACAGGCGATGCAGCAGCCCGCCCGCGCTGCTGTCGGCGGTGGCGGCGAGGCCCTTGCGGAAGGCGGCATCGTCGTGTGGCGCATCCTTCTGCATCAACTGGGCGAGGGTGCCGCTGCCGGAAAGCTGAGCAAAGATCTCGCCGGTCATGTAGGTGCGGAAGCCGGCGACGCCGCGCGCCTTCACTTCGGCCCATTTGCAATGGGTTCCGGGCAGCACGCAGAGTTTATCTGACCGGGTCTTCAGCCAGAAGCCGTAGAGCTGGGTCTCCTCACCCCGCATCACGTCCGGCCGCCCGTCGTTGCGCGCGGCCAGGCCCGGCACGATCCGGACGGCATGTCCGTCGAGATCAGGCAGAGCCGTCAGCGCACCGGCAAGATCGGCGAAGGCACAGGGTGTCGGCAGGTAGGGCGCCTCGCGCCAGCCGAGCTTGCTGCCGACCATGCCGGCCATCAGCACCGGGGCCTTCGGCGCGGCCTTCAGCCAGTCGCCGACGAAGGTGCGGAACGAGGCCTCGAAGGCTTGGTCCTTTACACCCAGCAGGCCGTCGTGGTCGGTGCGATGATCGAGCACCGCGCCGGCGCGATCGACCGCCCAGGCGCGCCGGTTGGTGGTGCCCCAGTCGGCGAAGATCGCAGCAATGTCGGTCATCGGATTTTGGTCAGGGATCGGGGGTTCAAAGCACCGCGACGCCGCCATAGGCGAAGCCGTCATCGGCAGGCGCCGCGAGAGTGTTCCGGAGCGGGGCTCCGAACTCCTTCATCTCGATCTCGAACATATCGCCGGCCTCGGTCTTGATCCCGTCGGCGAAGCTCAAGGTCGCCGCGCCGAAATAATGGACATGCACGTCGCCCGGCCGGCGGAACTGCGCGTACTTGAAATGGTGGTATTCCAGGTTGGCGATGGTGTGGGACATGTTGCTCTCGCCGGAGAGGAACGGTTTCTGCCAGATGACCTTGCCGCCGCGGATCAAGCGGCTGTCGCCGGTCAGGTGCTCGGGCAGCGGGCCGGTCACCAACTCAGGCCCGACGGCGCAGGCCCGAAGCTTGGAATGCGCCAGCCAGAGATAGTTCTGCCGTTCGGTCACATGGTCCGAGAACTCGTTGCCGAGAGCGAAGCCGAGCCGCCAGGGCTTGCCGTCGGGCGCCACCACATAGAGCGCCACCACTTCCGGCTCCTCGCCGCCGTCGAGGGCGAAGGCCGGCATCGGCAGTGCGGCGCCGGGGCGAACCAGCGCCGAGCCGTCGCCCTTGTAGAACCATTCCGGCTGCACGCCGGGGCCCTTGCCCTTCGGCTTGCCGCCTTCGAGACCCATCTTGAACATCTTCAGGGAGTCGGTGAGGTTTTCTGTCCCGCCGGCAAGCTTGGTGTGCATCTTGTCCCGTGCTTCGGCGCTGCCGAGATGGGTCAACCCGGTGCCGGTGATCAGGCAGTGCGTCGGATCGGGATGGTCCAGCGGCGGCAGCACGCGGCCCTCGGCGAGCGCCTGACGATAATCGATGGTCTCGCCGCCACCGCGGCTCTCAACCTCCTCGGCGAGGCTGCGCCGCGCGGCGATCGCCGCCTGCGCGAGATCGAGCATCGAGCGCACTCCAGGCACGATCGTCGCCTTGCCGTCGGCCACGCGCGCGACCGCGCGTCCCGATTTCAACTCCAGCTGGATCAGATGCATGGGGACGATACTCCTCGCGGCGTCGGACCAATCGATGGGAACCAATCCGGACAGCGTAGCACGGGCGGGACGCCCGATGGTCCGGCACGGGCCGCGTCGACCAGGCCGCGCCGGTACCGCGGTTGACCGGATATGGGAAAACCGCTCCTATCATGACGGGCTTTCGGCTGGCAACGACATTATGTATGACAATTCGCTCCGTTATGCTAACGTTGGCCGCCAGCCGACAAGAGAAACAAGAACGAACTGATAAACCCGACCGGGTTGTTGCGGTGCAATATGTATGACAATACCGGCGATCTGCTGATATTCCGGCTGCCATAGCCATGCGAACCCTTCGCCAGACCGGCCGCGTTGCTGCGGTGCGCAAGAGCAGCCTGCACCACCAGGTGGCGCAGGACATCGGCGCCCGCATCCTGAGGGGCGAGTTCGCGCCGGGCGACCTGCTGCCTAACGAGGCTGAAAGCTGCAAGGCCTACGGCGTCAGCCGCACCGCGGTCCGGGAAGCGATGAAGATGCTGACCGCGAAGGGCCTCATCGTCTCGCGGCCGAAGATCGGCTCGCGGGTCCAGCCGCGGGATTCCTGGAACCTGCTGGATCGCGATGTCCTCGCCTGGTACTGCGCCGCCGCGGACCGCACCCACTTCCTCGCCAGCATGCACGAGGTGCGCGAGATCCTCGAGCCGGAGGCGGCGGCGCTGGCGGCGCGGCATCACACCGCGGCGCAGTTGAAGCCGATCGAGCATGCGCTGACGGTGATGCGCGATGCGCCGGACCTCGCCGCGTGGAACGTGGCCGATGTCCAGTTCCATCTCGGCATCCTCTGGGCCGCGGGCAACGAGCTCCTGGTGCCGTTCGGCTTCCTGATCGAATCCGCGCTCGGCACGATGTTCGACTTCACCGGCCGTCACAATCAGGACTACCGCGAGGCGTATCCGCTGCACGAGGCGATCCTCCAGGCCATCCGCAAGCGGCGGCCGGACGCCGCGCGCAAGGCGGCGCGCCGCTTGCTCGGCGATACCGGCCGGTTGCTGCAGCAGCTGGCTCGCGAAAGGAGCCGCACCCAGCGGCAATCGAAGACCAAGAACGCAGGATCGGGCCCGGCCCGGTCGAGTATCAATGCAAGGAGATACAATGGCTGACGGCGGCAAGCGCAAGCTTCGTTCGCAACACTGGTTCGGCGGCGCGTCGCGCGACGTCTTCATCCATCGGGGCTGGATGCGGAACGAGGGCGTGCCGGATGACCATTTCGACGGGCGTCCCATCATCGGCATCTGCAACACCTTCTCGGAGTTAACGCCCTGCAACGCGCATTTCCGCAAGATCGCCGAGCACGTGAAGCGCGGCGTGCTGGAAGCCGGCGGGGTGCCGTACGAATTCCCCGTGATGAGCCTCGGCGAATCCAACCTGCGCCCGACCGCGATGCTGTTCCGCAACCTCGCCAGCATGGACGTCGAGGAATCGATCCGCGCCAACCCGATCGACGGCGTGATCCTGCTGGTCGGCTGCGACAAGACCACGCCGGCCCTGCTGATGGGCGCCTCGAGCTGCGATCTCCCGACCCTCGCGGTCTCCGGCGGGCCGATGCTGAGCGGGCATTATCGCGGCCAGCTGATCGGCTCCGGCACCTCGGTCTGGGCGTTCTCCGAGGACGTGCGCGCCGGCAAGATGTCGATGGAGGACTACAAGGCGGCGGAGTCCGCCATGTCGCGCTCCGCTGGCCATTGCATGACCATGGGCACGGCCTCGACCATGGCCTCCATGGTGGAGGCGCTCGGCGTCGGCATGCCGCACAATGCGGCGATCCCCGCGGTCGATAGCCGCCGCTACGTGCTCGCCCACATGGCCGGGCGTCGCATCGTGCACATGGTGCACGAGGACATGCGGCTGTCGAAGATCCTGGTGAAGCAGGCGTTCGAGAATGCGATCCGCGTCAACGGCGCCATCGGCGGCTCGACCAATGCGGTCCTCCACCTGATGGCGATCGCCGGCCGCATCGGCGTCGATCTCAATCTCGACGACTGGGACCGCCTCGGCCACGACGTGCCGACCATCGTCGATCTGATGCCTTCCGGCCGCTTCCTGATGGAGGATTTCTATTACGCCGGCGGCCTGCCGGCCGTGATCCGCAAGCTCGGCGAGGCCGGCATGCTGCACAAGGACCTGATGACGGTGAACGGCCGCACCATCTGGGAGAACAACAAGGATGCCGCCTGCTGGAACGACGACGTGATCCGGCCGCTGAACGGCGGGTTGACCGCCCATGGCGGCATCGCGGTGCTGCGCGGGAATCTGGCGCCGAGCGGCGCGGTGCTGAAGCCCTCGGCGGCCTCGCCGAAACTGATGCAGCACAAGGGCCGCGCGGTGGTGTTCGAGAACATCGAGGATTATCGGGCGAAGATCGACGACCCCAATCTCGATGTCGACGAGAACTGCGTGATGGTGCTGAAGAATTGCGGGCCCAAGGGCTATCCCGGCATGGCCGAGGTCGGCAACATGGGCCTGCCGCCGAAGATCCTGAAACGGGGGATCACCGACATGGTGCGCATCTCCGATGCGCGCATGAGCGGCACCGCCTATGGCACCGTGGTGCTGCACACGGCGCCGGAAGCGGCGGCGGGCGGGCCTTTGGCCGTGGTCCAGAACGGCGACATGATCGAGCTCGACGTGGCCGGCCGCGGGCTGCACCTCCTGGTGGACAAGGCCGAGATCGACCGGCGCCTGAAGTCCTGGAAGCCGCTCCCGGCGCCCAGCGGCGGCTATCAGAAGCTCTACGTCAACAGCGTCATGCAGGCCGACAAGGGCGTCGATCTCGACTTCCTGGTCGGCTGCCGCGGCCACGCCGTCCCGCGGGAGTCGCACTGACTCCGTTCGGCTCCTTCCCCCGTCTTCGGGGGAAGGCGGGGGAAGGGGGAGCCGGGCAATGACTCTCTCCAACGAGGACACTACAGCAACATGGATCTCTCGCATTTCGCCCGGCATCCCGGTCTCAAGGGGCGCAGCGTGTTCGTCACCGGCGGCGGGTCGGGCATCGGCGCCGCCATCGTCGAGGCATTCGTCGACCAGGGTGCCAAGGTCGCCTTCGTCGATATCGACGAAGCCACCAGTGCTAGGCTGGTCGCCGACCTGAAGGCGCAATACGGAAACGCGCCGCTCTTCATCCGCTGCGACTTGAAGGACATCACGGCCCTGCAGGCGGCGGTCGCGCGCGCCGGCAAGGAGCACGGCGACCTCTCGGTGCTGGTCAACAATGCCGCCAACGACCAGCGCCACAAATGGGAAGAGGTGACGCCGGAATATTGGGACGACCGCCTGGCGGTGAACCTGAAGCATGCGTTCTTCGCGATCCAGGCCGCGGCGCCGCAGATGAAGCGCGCCGGCGGCGGCGCCATCGTCAATTTCGGCTCGATCGCCTGGAAGCTCGCCATGGGCGGGATGGCGGGCTACACGGCTTCAAAGGCGGCGATGCATGCGCTGACCCGCGGAATGGCCCGCGATCTCGGCCCCGACGGGATCCGGGTCAACACCGTGCTGCCGGGCTGGATCATGACCGAGCGCCAGAAGACCCTCTGGCTCACGCCCGAGGCCGACGCCATGCGCGCCGCCGCGCAGTGCCTGAAGATTCGCATCGAGCCGCTGGACGTGGCGCGCCTGGTCCTCTTCCTCTCATCCGATGATTCCCGCGCCTGCAGCGCCCAGGAATTCACCATCGACGGCGGCTGGGCCTGAGGCCGGCCCCTATCCGACTGTCACCTTGAGCTCGCCCACGCCGGCGATGACGCCGTGCAGCTTGTCGCCGCGCTGCACCGGCCCGACGCCCGCGGGCGTGCCGGTGTAGATGAGATCGCCGGCTCTGAGCTCGAACAGTCCGGAGAGCTGCGCGATGATCTCCGGCACCGACCAGATCATCTCGGCGAGATCGCCCTGCTGCCGCGTCGCGCCGTTGACCGCGAGGCTGATCGCGCCCTTGGCCGGATGGCCGATGTCGCCGGCGCGGCCGATGGCCGCGCAGGGCGCCGCCGCCTCGAAGGCCTTGCCGACCTCCCAGGGTCGCCCCAGCTTCTTCGCCTCGCCCTGGAGATCGCGCCGTGTCATGTCGAGCCCGACCGCATAGCCGTAGACGTGCGCGAGCGCGTCCTTGACGGCGATATCGCGGCCGCCGGAGCCCAAGGCCACCACCAGCTCGATCTCGTGATGCACGTCCTTCGATCGCGGCGGATAGGGGAAGGTCTCGCCGTCCATCACCAGCGAATCCGCATTCTTCTGGAAGAAGAACGGCGGCTCGCGGCTGGGATCGTGGCCCATCTCCTTGGCATGCTCGGCATAGTTCCGGCCGACGCAATAGATGCGGTGCACCGGGAAGAATTTCGGCGAGCCCTTCACCGGCAAAGCCGGTCGAGGCTGCGGTGCGAGCACGTAATGGATATCGGCGGTCGAAACGTTCATCGGGAAATCCTCACCCAGGAGATTACTCGGCGGCTTCGGCCGCGTCTTCCTCCACCCGAGATGCGACGCGGTGACCGGTCACCTCGGCGCCGGCATCGGCCCGGAGAGGCCAATAGAACAGAACCGAGGTGACCGCAATGGCGCCGACCAGGAAGAAGGCCGGCGGAAAGTCCTCGGGCACGATGCTGCCCGACCCGGAGAGCGCAATGGTGAAGTGCAGCACCATGGCGCCGATCCCGACGCCGACGCTCAAGGAGAGCTGCTGCGCGATGCTGGAGAAGCTGGAGGCCTGGCTCATCCGCGGTTGCGGCACGTCCGACATGGCAAGCGTGTTGATGCCCGTGAACTGCAGCGAGCGGAAGAAGCCGCCGGCCAGCAGCAGCGCCAGGATCAGGAAGCCCGGAGTCTCCGGGCGGAAGAGGCCATAGGCGATCACGAAGGCGCCGGAGATCGCGCCGTTGGCGAGCAGGGTGCGGCGGAAGCCGAAGCGGCGCAGCACCGGCCCGGCGGTCACCTTCATCGCCATGGCGCCGGCGGCGCTGGCAAAGGTGAGGAGCCCGGAATGGAACGGCGTCAGGCCGAAGCCCAGCTGCAGCATCATCGGCAGGATGAAGGGCAGGGCGCCGATCGCGATCCGGAACAGGAACCCGCCGTATATGCCGGCCCTGAAGGTGGGGATCCGCAGCAGCCCCAAGTCGATGATCGGGTGCGGGTTGCGGTGCGCGTAGCGGATGTAGGCCGTGAGGGAGACGGCGCCGCAGACCAGGAGTGCCACGACCACCGGCGTCGGGAGCGTGCCGCGCCCGACGGATTCGAAGCCGAAGATCAGGCCGGTGAAGCCGACCGCGGTCATCGCAAAGCCGATCGCATCGAACGGCCGGATGTCCTTTTCCCTGATGTTCGGGATGAACATCGTGACCAGGATGATCCCGAGGATGCCGATCGGGATGTTGATCCAGAAGATCCAGCGCCAGGACACATAAGTCGCGAGGAAGCCGCCGATCGGCGGACCGATCACCGGGCCGATCAGCGCTGGAAAAGTGAGATAGGCCATGGCGCGGACCAGCTCCGACTTCTCGACCGAGCGCAGCAGCACAAGGCGGCCCACCGGCACCATCATGGCGCCGCCGAGGCCCTGCAGGATCCGCGCGGCGACGAAGCCGAACAGCGAGGTCCCGAGCCCGCAGCAAATAGAACCCAGCATGAATACGCCGATTGCCGCCCGGAACACGTGGCGGGCGCCGAACCGGTCCGCCATCCAGCCGCTGGCCGGGATGAAGACAGCGAGGCTCAGCAGGTAAGACGAGATCGCGAGGTTGAGCCGGATCGGGTTCTCGCCCAGCGAGCGGGCGATCGCCGGCAGTGCCGTCGCAAGCACGGTCGAATCCAGGTTCTCCATGAACAGCGCCGTCGCCACGATCAGCGGGACGAGGAACAACGGCCCACTGGAAACGGACTTGGCTGGCGGAACGGGCATGCGGCTCGGTGCGCGGGCTGGCGTATTTTCGATGATACGTCAGATATAGAACGACCCGACGCCCGCGGTTCCTGCGTTTATCGGGCGCAAGCCATGTGCGCTGCGCGGGGCCGGTCCCGCGCAATTCAACCGAAGATTAAGGTATTTCCCGATTGGTCCCCGGGGAGGTTTGGCAATTGGGTACGGGCGGAATGGAACCCGACCCGTAACCCAACCGCCAATCAAACCGCCGTACCGGGTGTTGGCGACGGCGCAAGACAAGACGGGCGAAGCCGCGAGGGCTTCGCCGCCAGGTTACATCACGGCTTCCTTGGTGGCCTTGGACGGCCGGAAGCGGAACTTCTTGGACGCCGCGATCTTGATCGCCTCGCCGGTCTGCGGGTTGCGACCCATGCGGGCGGCGCGCTTCGCCACCACGAAGGTGCCGAGCGTGGTGCGCACCGGCTCCTTCCTCGACGTCTTCGTCACGGTGTCGAAAAATGCCTCGACGACGCTCTTCACGTCCTTCAGGGCGACGCCGCTTTTCTTCTGAACGGCGGCTAGCAGATCTCGCTGGTTCATGGTTAGACCCCTATTGATTGGCGTAAGGGCGAATCGCCCAGAGCGAATCCAACCTAACCAAAATGCGCTCGGTCAGCAATCGATTGAGCGAGGAAAATCGCGGCAATTTGACTCTCGCCGCGACTCGGCGCATCGCCGCCACATTGCGCGACTCGGCATATAATGCCGCGTTGCGATGAGTCGTTTCCGCGCGTCGCATCGAGCGCATGATTGCGAAAAGCCTGCCGGATTGTGTAGTGTGCGTCGGCTTTCCCGTGCTGGACAGGGCCATTGTCGAACAAGATCAAGAAGCGTGAACCGCTGCGCCGCCCGCCGGCGACACGGCGCACCAAGCGCCCGGACGATAAGCGCGCGGCCGAGCCGGTTGCAGCGGACGCCAAGCTCGCCTTCCAGGATCCGCACGCGGTCTCGTCGCGTCGCAACAGCCTCGAGCTCGCGATCGGCCGCGAGGTCCGCGAGTTCCGCCGCAAGCTCAGCATCACGGTCGCGGAGCTCGCGACCCTCGCCGGCATGTCGACCGGCATGCTCTCCAAGATCGAGAACGGGCAGACCTCGCCCTCGCTCGCCACGTTGCAGGAGCTCTCGAAGGCGCTGCAGGTTCCGGTGACCGCCTTCTTCCGCCGCTTCGAGGAGGAGAAGGACGCGACTTTCGTCAAGGCCGGGATGGGTCTTACCATCGAGCGCCGCGGCACCCGGGCCGGCCACCAGTACCAGCTGCTCGGCCATTCCCTCAGCCGCGATCTCGCGGTCGAGCCCTACCTCATCACCCTCACGAAGGACTCCGACGTCTTCCCGGTGTTCCAGCACGACGGCATCGAGTTCATCTACATGCTGGAGGGCGAGGTCGGGTATCGCCACGGCGATCGGGTCTATCCGCTGGTCCCGGGCGACAGCCTGTTCTTCGACGCCGACGTGCCGCACGGGCCGGAGCAGCTTAAGAAGCTGCCGATCCGCTTCCTCTCGATCATCACCTATTCCCGCGGCGAGCGCGGCTGAGGCGCCTCCCGGCGGCCCCGGCTGTATTTTCCTGCCAGGAAAAAATTTTTCCTCTCGCTTGAACCGGTCCGGGAGCTGGGCTAGTATCGCGGCCGGTTTCGCGGATCATTTATGGCTTTCCGGGAGGCGCGCCATGTGCGGCATCGTCGGTCTTTTCCTGAAGAACCCCAAGCTGCAGCCGGAGCTCGGCCGTCATGTCGAGACCATGCTGGTCGGGATGAGCGAGCGCGGGCCGGACAGCGCCGGCATCGCCGTCTATCACAGCGGCGTCCCCGCCGGGCAGAGCAAGCTCACGCTGTTCAACGCCGACCTGCACTATCACTGGCGCGGCCTCGCCGGCGATCTCGCCCAGGCGCTCGACGTCGAGACCGACATCGACCAGAAGGGCAACCATGCGCGCCTGATCGCGCATTGCTCCGAGGACCGCGTTCTCCCCTGGCTGCACGCCAACCATCCCGACGTGCGCATCATGGGCTACGGCCAGCTGATGGAGGTCTATAAGGACATGGGCCTCCCGGCCGAGGTGGCGGCGCGCTACGGCCTCGCCGGCATGGAGGGCAGCCACGCCATCGGCCATACTCGCATGGCGACCGAGAGCGCCGTCACGACCGAGCACTCGCATCCCTTCACTCCGGCCTCGGACATGTGCCTCGTCCACAACGGATCGCTCTCCAACCACAACAACCTCCGGAAGTGGCTCCGGAAGCGCGGCCAGGAGTTCGAGACCGATAACGACAGCGAGGTCGCGGCACGCTACTTCGCCTACCGCCTCTCCGAAGGCGCCTCGCTGAAGGAGGCAATGGAGGCGGGGCTCGCCGATCTCGACGGCTTCTTCACCTTCACCATGGGCACCAAGGACGGCTTCGCGGTGCTGCGCGACGGCATCGCCTGCAAGCCGGCGGTCCTCGCCGAGAACGACGACTGGGTCGCGATGGCCTCGGAGTTCCGCAGCCTTGCTTATCTCCCCAACATCGAGAAGGCCAAGATCTGGGAGCCGGCGCCGGCGACCGTCTACACCTGGTCGCTCCATTGAGCCTCCTTCATTCAGCGAGCCTGCTTTGAACGTCATCGATCTCGAGAAGATTCCGCTCCGCGAAGTCAACCAGAAGCTCCAGGGGCTCCCGGCGGAGACCAACGAGCGGCTCTGGAAGCTGATCAATCCGCATGGCGAGCACGCCTGCGCGGTCGGCCTCACGTCGCCGATCGAAGTGCATATCGACGGCCACATCGGCTACTACTGCGCCGGCATGAACCAGAAGGCCAAGGTGGTGATCCACGGCCAGTGCGGCGTCGGCGTCGCCGAGAACATGATGTCCGGCGAGGTGCATGTGAAAGGCACCGCCTCCTCGGCGGCCGGCGCTACCGGCCAGGGTGGCCTGCTGGTGATCGAGGGCGATGCCGGGACGCGCTGCGGGATCTCGATGAAAGGCATCGACATCGTGGTTAAGGGCTCGGTCGGCGCCATGAGCGCCTTCATGGCGCAGTCGGGCTGTCTCGTGGTCTGCGGCGATGCCGGGGCCAATCTCGGCGATTCGATCTATGAGGCGAGGCTCTATGTGCGCGGCAAGGTCGACAGCCTCGGCGCCGACTGCGTCGAGAAGAAGATGACGCCGCATCACGTCACCAAGCTCGGCCGCCTGCTGAAGGCGGCCGGCGTCGACGCCGATCCCAAGAGCTTCCGGCGCTTCGGCTCCTCGCGCAAGCTCTACAACTTCCACATCGACAACGTCGATGCCTACTGACGAAGGCCGAAGATGAGCGACCGCGCCACCCCCACACCCACGCCGACCCCGACCCCGTTCTACACCCCGCCCCGCGCCTCGGCGACCTTCGACGCCCATGCGGTGGCCGAGATCCATCGCGCCGCCGCGACCGGCATCTACGACATCCGCGGCGGCGGCACCAAGCGCCGCGTGCCGCATTTCGACGATCTCCTCTTCCTCGGCGCCTCGATCTCGCGCTATCCGCTCGAAGGGTATCGCGAGAAGTGCGCGACGAATGTCGTGCTCGGCACCCGCTTCGCGAAGAAGCCGGTCGAATTGAAGATCCCGATCACCATCGCCGGGATGAGCTTCGGCTCCCTCTCCGGCAACGCCAAGGACGCGCTCGGCCGCGGCGCCTCGATCATGGGCACCAGCACCACGACTGGCGACGGCGGCATGACGCCGGAGGAGCGGAAATCCTCGAAGACCCTGGTCTATCAGCTCCTGCCCTCGCGCTACGGCATGAACCCGGACGACTTGCGCAAGGCCGACGCGATTGAGGTGGTGGTCGGGCAGGGCGCCAAGCCGGGCGGCGGCGGCATGCTGCTCGGGCAGAAGATCACCGAGCGGGTCGCGAAGATGCGCAACCTCCCGGTCGGCATCGACCAGCGCTCGGCCTGCCGGCATCCCGACTGGACCGGTCCCGACGACCTCACCATCAAGATCCACGAGCTTCGCGAGATCACCAACTGGGAGAAGCCGATCTACGTGAAGGTCGGCGCGACGCGCCCCTATTTCGACACCGCGCTCGCGGTCAAGGCCGGCGCCGACGTGGTGGTGCTGGACGGCATGCAGGGCGGCACCGCGGCGACGCAGGAGGTCTTCATCGAGCATGTCGGCATTCCGATCCTGGCGGCGATCCGCCCGGCGGTGCAGGCGCTGCAGGATCTCGACATGCACCACAAGGTGCAGCTCATCGTCTCCGGCGGCATCCGCAACGGCGCCGACGTGGCGAAGTGCCTGGCCTTGGGCGCCGACGCGGCCTCGATCGGCACCGCGGCGCTGATCGCGCTCGGCGACAACGACCCGAAGTGGGAGGACGAGTACAAGAAGCTCGGCACGACGACCGGCTGCTACGACGACTGGCACGAGGGCCGCGACCCGGCCGGCATCACCACCCAGGATCCGACGCTGGCGGCACGGCTCGATCCCGAGAAGGCCGGCCATCGCCTCGCCAACTATCTCGCCGTCCTCACCATGGAGACGCAGATCATCGCCCGCGCCTGCGGCAAGAGCCACGTCCACAACCTCGAGCCGGACGACCTCGTGGCCTTGACCGTGGAAGCGGCCGCCATGGCGCGCGTGCCGCTCGCCGGCACCAGCTGGATTCCGGGCCAGGGTAACGGAGGTTATTGACGCCGGATATTCGACCGCACGATCACCAACAGGGAGCTGCCTCGCCGCCAAGGAGCGGGGCGCCAACAACAAACGAGGGGACCATGGCTGCCGATCTCGCGAAAATCGCCAAAGAGCGAAAGATCAAGTATTTCCTGATCAGCTACGTCGATCTCTTCGGCGTCCTCCGGGCCAAGCTCTCGCCCGCCCAGGCGATCGCCGACATGCAGCGCGACGGCGCCGGCTTCGCCGGCTTCGCGACCTGGCTCGACATGACGCCGGCCCATCCCGACCTCTTCGCCCGCCCGGATCCCGACAGCATCATCCAGCTTCCGTGGAAGCCGGAAGTCGCCTGGTGCGCCAGCGATCTCTGGATGGACGGCAAGATCGTCGCCGACAGCCCGCGCGCGATCCTGAAGCGGAAGATCGAGGAGGCCGCCAAGAAGGGCTTCCGCATGAAGAGCGGCGTCGAGTGCGAATACTTCATGATCACGCCGGACGGCCGCTCGATCTCCGACGCCGCCGACACGCAGGACAAGCCCTGCTACGACCAGCAGGCGCTGATGCGCCGCTACGACGTGATCACCGAGATCTGCGACAGTATGCTGGCGCTCGGCTGGGGTCCCTATCAGAACGACCATGAGGACGCCAACGGCCAGTTCGAGATGAACTGGAACTACGACGACTGCTTGCTGACCGCCGATCGCCACGTCTTCTTCAAGTACATGACGAAGGCGATCTGCGAGAAGCACGGCCTCCGCGCCACCTTCATGCCGAAGCCGTTCTCCAACCTGACCGGCAATGGCTGCCACGCCCACGTCTCGTTCTGGGACAAGACCGGCAAGACCAACCTGTTCTCGGACGCGAAGGGCGAGCTCGGGCTCTCCAGGACCGCCTACAAGGTGCTGGGCGGCTTGGTCCACAGCGCCGACGCGCTCTGCTCTATCTTCAACCCGACGGTCAACTCCTATAAGCGCATCAACGCGCCGAGAACGACGTCGGGCGCCACCTGGTCGCCGAACACCATCACCTGGACCGGCAACAACCGCACCCACATGATCCGGGTGCCCGATGCCGGCCGCTTCGAGCTTCGCCTCGCCGACGGCGCCGCCAATCCCTACCTGCTGCAGGCCGGCATCCTCTCGGCGGGCCTCGACGGCATCGAGAACAACCGCGATCCGGGCAAGCGCCTCGACATCAACATGTACACCGAAGGCCATACGGTGAAGGGCGCCAAGAAGCTGCCCCTGAACCTCTTGGACGCGCTGCGCCTCACCGACAAGAGCAAGACGGTGCGCGAGCAGCTCGGCGACGGCTTCATCGACTCCTACATCAAGATGAAGACCGACGAATGGAACAGCTTTACGAAGCACCTGACCGACTGGGAGCGCCAGAACACGCTCGATTGCTGAGCCGCGGCGTCGATCTTCTGCGCCTCAGTGCGCCTCGGCCTTTGCGGCCGGCGCCATTCGCGGCTTGGAGAGCAGCGGGATCGCGACCAGGGCGCCGATGAAGATCGACGCCATGACGAGCTGGGTGTCGGCGAGGGTCAGCACCTCGGCCTGCTGATGGACGACAC
>Ga0335070_10002430_pt1 | contig 21672 bp, 15 predicted proteins | sample Lox_Sample_13_FD_206722 | JGI IMG/M metagenome (GOLD analysis project Ga0335070, IMG submission 206722) | Soil microbial communities from Loxahatchee National Wildlife Refuge, Florida, United States - Lox_Sample_1.3 | ecosystem: Environmental > Terrestrial > Soil > Wetlands | place: USA...
AGAACGAGGCGTAGAGAACGCCGACGCCGGCGCCGGAGGTGGCCTGGCCGGCGAGCATCGAGCGCGCGCGGAGCGAATCGCCCCACAGGAGCGCCGCCGATCCGACGACGAGCCCGATCGCCACGCGCATCGGCGGCGGGATCAGGCCGTGCTGGATCGAGTACTGGAGAAACAGCGCCGCGCCGAGAAAGAGGGCCGCGCCGCCGAGCCACGCGAACGCGCGGACACTGATGAGGCTCTCCCAGTCGAACGGCTCAGTCGGCGGCGGCGGAGCCGGGGGCGGGAGAGGCGGCTGCGGCGGCGCGATCGCGTCGCGCGGGGCGACGATCGGCTCGCGGTCGAACGGGGGGCGCGCCGTCGCGACGAGCGAGGGCGGTGTTGCGGCGAGGAGGGGCGGCGGCGGCTCTTGATCCGCGGGCGCGGCCTGGAGCGGCGCGCGTTCGGGTTGCGCCGCGGCGCCGCGCGTTCCCGGCTCGCGCAGCTCGCGCCGCAGGTCCATCAGCCGCGTCTCGAAAACGTCGAGCTGGTGGCGGAGCTCCGCGAGTGTCGCCGCGATCTGATCGGTCCTTCGACGATCGCGGCGGCTCTGGATCAGGACCCAGATCGGGAGCACGAGGAAAATCGCGCCGACGCAACCCCAGGAGTCGCGAAAGGGCATGGGGGCTACCCCCTGGCGAGGGAATTCTATCTTCACTCCGAGGGCGGCCTGTTGTGAGAAGCTGGCCGCACTCTTTTCCGGAGGCCCGATGGACCGGACCCAGCGCTTCACGCTCGCCGCGACGGGCCTCGGCCTGTTCATGATCTTTCTCGACGCGCTGATCGTCAACGTCGCGCTGCCGTCGATCCAGGACGACTTCCACGTCGGCGAGTCCGGCCTCCAGTGGGTCGTGACGGCCTACAGCCTGGGCATGGCCGTCGCGATCATGTCGGCGGGGACGCTGGCGGATCTCCGCGGCCGGCGCAAGCTCTACCTCGCGGGCATCGCGCTCTTCACGGCCGCGTCGATCGCGTGCGGCCTCGCGCGCTCGCTCGACGTGCTCAACGCCGCGCGCGGCGTCCAGGGCATCGCGGCGGCGACGGTCAACGTCACGTCGCTCGCGCTCGTCAGCGCCGCCTTCGCCGACCCGAAACAGAAGGCCTGGGCGATCGGCATCTGGACGGCCATCGCGTCGACGGCGATGGCCATCGGCCCGACGCTCGGCGGGTTTCTCGTCCAGCGGGCGGGGTGGCGCCTCATCTTTCTCGTCAACGTTCCGGTGGGCCTCGCGGTGCTCGTGCTGACGTCCCGCTTCGTGGCGGAATCGCGCGACGAACGGCCGCGGCGCTTCGACGCCCCCGGCCAGCTGCTGTTCGTCGCCGCCGTGGGAGCCTTCGCGTACGCCGTGATCGAGGGGCCCCGCGCCGGCTGGACGTCGCCGGAGATTCTCGGCCTCTTCGGCGTCGCGGTGGCGGCTCTCGTGGCGTTCGTCGTGGTCGAGCGCGCCAGCCGCGACCCGATGATGGACCTGTCGCTGTTCCACGACCGGACGTACTCGCTCGCCATCCTCACGATCTTCACCGTGCTCTTCGCGGTCTACGGAATGCTCCTCGTCATCACGCAATACCTCCAGAACGTCCGCGGCTTCTCGCCGACGCAGGCGGGCCTCCTGCTGCTTCCCTACAGCGCGACGTGCACGCTGGTGTCGCTGCGCGCCGGGAAGATGATGGGCGTCGTCGGCTCGCGGCGGCTGATCCTCGCCGGGCTGGTCTCGCAGATCATCGGTTTCGGCGTGCTGATCGCGGGGATGGGCCACGCGACGCCGGTCGTCGTCGTGGGCATGGTCTTCTCGTCGCTCGGGAGCGCGCTGTGCCTGACGCCGATCACGTCGCTCGCGATGACGGCGGTGCCGCCGGAGCGCGCCGGCATGGCCTCGGGGATCATGAGCGCGCAGCGGGCTCTCGGCTCGACGGTGGGATTCGCCGTCCTCGGCTCGGTGCTCGCGGCCTCGCTGACGGCGACGCTCTCGGCGCACCTGGCCGCCGCGCTGCCGGATCCGGTCGAACGGAAGGAAGTCGCCGCGACGATCATCGGCAACGCGAACCCGCGCGCGTACGCCGCCGAGATCGGTCCCGGCCGCCCGATCGCGCACCTGGACGAGGCGACCCGGCGGGCCATCCTCGCCGCGGCCGACCGGGACTTCGTCGAAGGGATCCGGTGGAGCCTCGGCGTGGCCGTCGTCATTCTCGCCGCCGTCTTCGCCGCGGGCGTCGCCGGGTTCCCGAAGGGCCGCGGCGGGATGGCCGATGCCTCCCGCGAGGCGGGCCGGCTCGAAGCGGAGGAAACGTCGCGGTCGGCGGAAGGAGCGCTCTCGTGAGGCGGCGCCTGGCCGCCAAAGACGCTCGCGGCGGACCGCGATCCGAAAGCCCGCGCACGCCCTGACGGCGGCGGGCCGCCGCGTCAGTGCGTCGCGCCGTACGTCGCGACGCTGCCGAGGACGCGATCGAGGTCCGCGCGTGTCCAGAGCCTGCCCTCGGCGACGACGGCCGCGACCTTCCGCGTGTTCCGCACGTCCTCGAGCGGGTTGGCGTCGAGCAGCACGAGGTCCGCGAGCTTGCCCTTTTCGACGGTGCCGAGCTCGGCGGACTTCCCGACGAAGCGCGCGGGGTTGACGGTCGCGGTCCGGAGCGCCTCGGCGGGCGTGAAGCCGGCCGCGACGAAGCGTTCGAGCTCGTGGTGGAGGCTCGGCCCCGGAATGACGTCCACGCCCGCGGGCGTGTCCGTGCCCGCGAGGAAGGGAACCCCGGCTCGTTTCAGCCGCGCCACGATCGCGAGCTCGTGCTCCACGAACTTCTGGCGCACCGGGAGCGGATCCGTGTCGAGGCTCTTGAGGATGTCCTTCGCGAACGTCGGCCAGGTCTTCTCGCGCCAGGACGCGGGAACCCAGCGCAGGTCCGGGTCTTTCGAGATGTCGATCGCGTCGACGAGCCACTGGCCGCGCTCCCAGAAGAGCGTCGGGCACTGCCACGTGCCGTTCTTCGCCAGCAGCGCGATGAGCGCGGCTTCTTTCGCGCCGTCGTAGGTCTCGAGGAAACGGCCCGGCCCCTTCGGCCCGGAAAGGAAGGTCATCTCCGCCGTCGAGCTGCCCTCGAAGACGCCGATCAGGTGCTCGAAGCTCGCCTGGCCGGCGTTCGACGCGTCGGCCGCGAGGACGGCGTCCGGCACGTGTCCCTCGAACGGGATCCGGCGCTTCCGGCACTCGTCGGCAATGGCGACGTACGCGTCGTGCGGCACGTAGGACTGGATCTTGATGAAGTCCACACCGCGCCCCGCGAGCGTCGCGACGGCGCGGCGCCCTTCCTCGGCGGTGCCCACTTTGATCGAGGCCGGAAAGGGCGACTTCGGTCCGTCGAGCATCGGCCCCGAGACGTAGAGCCTCGGTCCGGTCAGCGTCCCGGCGGCGACGTCGGCGCGCGCGCGGAGAATGGGATCGAGGTCGCTGCCCATGTCGCGCGCGCGGGTGATGCCGAACGCGAGGAGCAGCGGCAGCGTGACCTCGCGCCCGCCGGGCACCCAGTCGCCGAAGAAGGCGTGGATGTGCGCGTCCCAGAGGCCGGGGATCAGGAACTGGCCGGCGCCGTCCACGACGCGCGCGCCCTTCGGGGCGCTCGCGCCGGACGACGGGGTCACGGCGGCGATGCGGGTGCCGTCGACGACGACGGTCTGGTCGGGCAGCACCGCGCCGCGGACGACGTCGACGACGGCGACGTGGGCGATGACGAGCGGGGCGGGCGGAGGACCGGCCGCGTCGGCGCGACCCGAGATACCGAGAATCGCGGCGAGGAGAAGGGCGACGCGGACGCTACGCATGGCCGTACACCGGGATCGCCGCGCCGTGGACGAGCGCGGCGGCGTCGTGGCACAGGAAGAGGATGACGCGGGCGATCTCCTCGGGCTTCGGCCACTTCGAGAAGTCGGCCTTCGGCATCGCCTTCCGGTTCGCGTCGGTGTCGATGATGCTCGGCAGCACCGAGTTCGCGCGGACGTTCGTGCCTTTCAGGTCCGCCGCGAGCGACGCGATCAGCGCGATCGCCGCGGCCTTCGACGCGGCGTACGCGGCCTCGCCGGGCCCCGGAGCCGTGCCCGAGCGCGACGCGACGTTGACGATCGCGCCGCCCCCGTGCGCGAGCATCGCCGGGACGGCCGCCCGGCAAAGGACGAAGCCGGAACGCAGGTTCAGGGCGAGCATCCGATCGAAGTCCGACGCGTCCGCTTCCCAGAGCTTCGCGCCCCCGGCGTAGCCGCCGACCGCGTTGACGAGCGCGTCGAGGCGCCCGTGTTTGCCGACGACCGCGCCGACGAGCGCGCGCACCGCGGCCTCGTCCGTGACGTCGACCTCGTGTCCCGAGAGGCGGGCCGCCGCCGCTCCCGCCGAGGCGGCGAGAGCGTCGACCTCCTCCCGGCGCCGCGACGTGACCGCCACCGCCGCGCCCGCCTCGAGAAACGCGAGGCTCACCGCGCGCCCGAGGCCGCCGGTGCCGCCGGCGACGAGGACGGACTTGCCGGTGAAGTCGAACGGCGCGCTCATGGGCGGGGATCCTAAACCGGAGGCGTCCCGGATCAGTGGGGCGTGGGCGTCGGGGCGGGCGCCTTCAAGAGCTGCTGGAGGACGTCGAGCGGGTTCGCGCCCTGCCCGCCGCTGCCGCCGAGGGCGTCGCCGAGGGCCTTGCCGGCGGCGCCGCTCAACGCCCGCTTCCCGAGCTCGACGGCGACGCTCTCGTCGATCGCGACCTTCGGCGAGGCGATCGTGCCGGTGACGTGGAAGGGGAGCGCGAGGCGTCCGGAGGAGTCGGCCACCCAGCGGCTGGCGTTGCCGAGGCTCTTCACGACGGAAGGGCCGAGGATCACGCGTCCCTGGTACGCGAGCGTCTTGTCGAGGCCGATCGAGCCGTCGGCCGTGGCCGAGACGTCGCGGCCGGAGAGCGCGAGATCCGGGGTCGAGACGCGGCCGTCGGCGAGCTTCAACGACGTCTCCAGGCGCGAGAAGCGCGTGTCCTCCAGGCTCGCGGGAACCTGGAAGCCGGCGACTTTGCCGACGGCCGACAGCGTGCGCGTCACCTCGGGCATCAGCCGGGCCGTCCGCAGGTCGGCGTCGGAGAGCACGACGTGCCCGTCGCCGCGGCCCGTCTTCGTGATTGCGTCCCAGGAGAGCCCGCGGCTCGTCACGGCGAGCTTTCCGGCGAGGACGCCCGAGACGACGCCCTTCGCCGTCGTCAGCGATTCGACGAGAGGCTGCGCCTGGACGCCCCGGAGCTCGAGCGTCACGTGCGCGTCGGCGTTCGGGTGCGCGAAGTCGGAGTCGACGCGGCCCGCGAGCGTCCCGCCGAAGACTCCGGCCGAGGGCGTCAGCGTGAGGACGCCGCGGCGCCACGTCCAGTCGGCGCGCAGGTTCTCGAAGGGCAGGTTCTGGAGCCTGCCCGACGACGCCGTGACGCGCCCGGAGAGCGGTCCCTCGCCCGCGGTTTCGACGCCGGCGTGGACGGACGGCGCTTCGAAGAGGGGCTGCCCGCTCCGCGCCACCGCGAACGGCGCCGCGTCGGCCGCCCCGCGAATCGTCAGCGCCGCCGCCGTTCCCTGGATCCGCAGGTCGAGTCGGACGCTTCCGGAGATCTTGAACCCTTCGGGGAAGCGCCCGGCGACCCCGGGCAATCCGGTGACGTGGTCGAGGCCGACGTCGCCCGGCGTGGCCACGTGCAGGTCCACGGCCGGCGTCTCGTGCAGCGACGTCACGGAGCCTTCGACGGCGAGCGGGAGCTCGGCGACGTCGAAGACCGAGCGCGCGATCAGCAGCGTTCCCTTTGGCCAGTCGAGCGTCAGCGCGATCGCGCCGTCGACCGCGGGCATCCGCGCCGAGCCCGACGGCGGGTCGAGGGCGAGCTTGCCCGCGATCTCGAGGGCGCCGAGTGCCTTTCCTTTCGCCGTGCCGTCGAGCGAGAGCGCGCCCGGGTCCGCGTCGCGGAACGAGGCGACCCACGGCGCCAGGCGGCCGAGCGCGGCGCCTCTGACCGAGAAGCGGGCGTCGACGGCGGCGTCGCCGACGGGACCCGCGGTGGGCAGCGGGCCGAGCGTGCCTTCGAGGCGGAGGTTCCGGTCCTTGTCCGCGAGGAAGCGCGCCGCGATTTCGAAGCGGGCCGGCTTCGACGGGCCGAGGTCCGACAGGCGCGCCGTCACGTCGTCGAGGGCGAGCGTGGCCGTCTGCCCGGGCGAGGTCTCGTGGTCCACGAAGGCGACGCGGCCGCGGTCGAGCTCCACGCGGGACACGAGGAGCGCGGCCGCGGCGGTCTGCGATGCGGGGCCGCTGTCGCGCTGGCCCGCCGACACGAAGTCGGACACGTTCAGCTTGCCGGCGGCACTGCGTTCGACGGTGACGACCACGCCGTCGAACGAGAGCTTGCGGACCTCGAGGCGCTTCGACAGAAGCGGCCAGAACGCCACGCGGACGGACGCGCGCTCGGCCGAGAGGAGCGCCGGGGTGTCGTAGCCCGGGCCGTTGTGGACGACGACGCCTTCGAGCGCCGCTCCCGGACCGGGCAGCAGCTGGAGCCGCATCCTGCCGATCTCGACCTTGCGGTGGAGCGCCGCCTCGGCCGCGGCGACGGCGCGGGCTCGCGTCGCGTCGAGCGAAACGACGTAGGGCAGGAGCAGGACGAGAAGGATCAGGAGTCCGACGAGGCTCGCCAGGGCGATCGCGAGGCGGCGCGCGGTTGGGGAAGACATGGGTTGAATCTACAATCAAGAGTCGTGCCCGAGGATCGACGCGAGAGCTCCGGGGCCGCCGCGCGGCCGCAACTGCCGGGGGCGTGGCGACTTGCCGCCGCGTCGCTTCTTTTTGCGGCGCTTCAGTTTCGCTGTGCGAGCTCTTCGGCGCCCGCGCCGTCGGGCTCGACGCCGTCCGGAGGAAGCGCGCGCTGCCGCGGCACCCTCGGGCTCGAAGCCGGTCCGGCGACCGCCGCGGTCAAACAAAGGCTGGGCCTGCCCGACGACTTCCACGGCGCCGTGGTCACCGAGGTCCTTCCCGGAAGCCCCGCCGCCGCCGCCGGAATCGAGGTCGGCGACGGGATCGAGCAGATCGGCTCCCAGCGTCTCGCCAACGCGTGCGAGTTCACGGACCACGCCTTCAACCTGTCCTGCCAGAGCGTGCGGGTGCTCTTTCGCCGGGGCTCCGGCGCCGTGACCGAAGGACGCGTCGTCCCCGCCGACCAGGCGGCGCTCTTCGAGAAGGACTGCCGCGCGGGCAACGCGAGCGCGTGCTTCCGCCAGGGCTGGCTGCTCTGGGTCCGCCAGGGCGGCCCGGACAATGCACGGGCGCTCGAGCTCTTTGCGTCGGCGTGCCGATCGGGCTCGATGGAGGCGTGCGCGTATCAGGGGCTGGACCTGATGAGCTCGTCCGACCGCGGCGCCGAGGCGCTGCCGGTGCTCGAGAAGTCGTGCGACGGCGGCAGCGGCGGCGGCTGCGCGAACCTCGCGTTTCTCTACGCCACCGGCAAGCTCGTCAAGAAGGACGACAAGCGCGCGGCCGCGCTCTACGCGAAGTCCTGCGATCATGGCGACGCGCAGGGCTGCTACAACGCGGGCGTGATGGCCGACGACGGCCGCGGGGTCGCGCGGGATCCCCGGCGCGCCGCCGCGCGCTACGAGGAAGGCTGCACCCTCGGCAGCCCGACCGCCTGCACGAACCTCGGCTATCTCTACGAGCACGGCTCGGGCGTCAAGGCGGACAAGCCGCGGGCGTTCGCGCTCTACGAGCGCGGCTGCGAGGGCTCGAGCTGTCAGCCGTCGAACCTCGGCGGCTGCCTGAACGAGGGCCGCGCCTACCGCGACGGCATCGGCGTCGCGGTCGACGAGAAGGAGGCCGCGAAGATCTTTCGCGAAGCCTGCGACCGAGCGGTCAATCCGGACGACGTCCACGCACTCGAAAACGGCGCGCGCGCCTGTTCGCTCCTCGGCGCGCTATACCTCGCGGGCGACGGCATCGCGAAGGACCTCGGCCAGGGCCGGGAGCTCTCCGTGCTCGGCTGCGGGCGCGGAGACTCGTTCGGCTGCTTCAACGCCGCGTCGGTCTACACCGCGGGCTCGGGAGTGCCGGTCGACCGCACGAAGGCCGCCGAGTACCTCGACCTCGCCTGCAAGGGCGGCGACGGGGAGGGCTGCTTCGACCTGGGCGTCGCGTGCGAGAAGGGCAACGGGGTCGCGGTCGACAAGCGCCGCGCGGCCGAGCTCTACAGGAAGGCCTGCGACCTCGGGTTCAAGCAGGGCTGCGGCAGGAAGCCGCGCTGAGTCGGCCCGGCGCCTTCTAGTCCTCGTGGCCGACGCGGCCCCGTCCCGCCTTCACGCGCCCCCGCCGTTGCTTCGCCGCGAGCCGCTTCTCGCGGGCCGAGGCCGTCGGCTTCGTCTTGCGCCGCGGCCTGGGGCGGTGGGCGGCGCGCCGCACGAGCTCGGCCAGGCGCTCGCGCGCTTCGGCCCGGTTCTGCGCCTGCGTCCGGTGCGCGCGGCTGTCGATCAAGAGGATGCCGTCGGAACCGAGGCGGCGTCCCGCGAGTGCGGTCAGGCGCGCCTTCACGTCCTCGGGCAGCGCCGAGCCGGCGACGTCGAAGCGCAGCTCGACCGCCGTCGAAACCTTGTTGACGTTCTGGCCGCCGGGACCCGACGCGCGGACGAAACGTTCCTCGAGATGCTCCTCCGGGATCGCAATCGAGGGCGTGACGTGCAGCATCCTCAATCGCGTCGGCTACTTGCCGAAGACCTTCTTGAGAAGGCTCGTGACCTGGGCCGCCGGGTTCGTGCGGATCTCTTTCTCCTGCTGCCCGAGCACGTAGAAGAGGCCGTCGAGGGCCTTCGCGACGACGTAGGACTCGATGTCGACCGACGGCAGCGCCGAGGCGAGCGGCACCGACTGGTACGCGCTCTGAAGCTGCTTGAACTGCTGGACGACGCCGACGTCCTTCATCGAGTCGACGACGACGGGCCGGAAGGAAGCCGTCAGCGCGTCGCTCGTCTTGGCGCGGAAGTAGTCGGTCGCCGCGGTGTCGCCGCCGGAGAGGATCTTGCGGGCGTCGTCGAAGGTCATGCTCTTGATGGCGCCCCAGAAGATGTCCCTGGCGCCGGGAGCGGCCTTCTCGGCCGCCCGGTTCATGCTCAGGACGAGCTCGTCCACCTTGTCGCCCTGGCCGAGCAGGCGCAGGCCCTGCTCGACATGGTCGAGTTGCTTCGGCAGGAGAATCTTGATCGCCGCGTTGCCGAAGTAGCCGTCGGGCTTACCGGTCAGGTCGACCGTGTTGGTCGTCCCGACCGTCAGCGCTTCCTTGAGGCCCGAGACGATGTCCTGGTTCGACAGGTCCTTGCCGCCGCCGCCGAAAATCTTGGACACGTCGATCTGAGCGAGCACGAGCGGGGCCGCGAGAAAGAGCATTCCCGCGGCGGAGAACGGCTTCAGGCGCATGGGGCACCTCCGATCTGATCCTATCGGCATCCGGCCGGGGCGGACGCGCTCGGCCCCGCTCCGCGAGCTGCTCCTCCGGGATCGCGGGGGGGCGACGTGAAGCGTGGGCCTGTCTTCCGGATCCGGGCGAGCGTCGGCCACGGGAACCTGTCCCGCAGGACAGGGACTTGATATGCTGTCCCAAAGGACAGTATAGCCGCTCGCCGTCGCGCGAGCCCCGCATCCCAACGAAGGAGGGAGCCGATGAAGAAGTGTTTCGCGGTTTTGCTTCTGGTACTCGGGGCGTCGTTGACCTACGCCGCCGATCCCGGCGCCAACTATTTTCCCCCGCCCTGCACGGGAGGCGTTTTCAACGACGTCCCGTGTCCGGGGCAGTACGCGGCCTGGATCGAGGAGCTCTACAACGAGGGGATTCTCGTCGGCTGCGGCGGCGGCAACTATTGCCCCGGCGCTCCGCTGACGCGCGAGCAGGCCGCCGTCGCGATCCTGCGGGCGGAGCACCGCCGCACGGTCCTGACGGGGGTCGGTTCCTGCAGCGCGGCGGCCCAGACGCCCAACTGGGCGATCTGCGCGGGAACCGTCACGAATCCGGAGATCGAGGAGGGGATGGTCATCGTCGGTACTTACATGACCCGCGTCAGCGACTCGCAGATTCCGATCCGGATCTTCGACATTCAAAACGGACAGTTCTCGTTCGAAGTCCAGACCGGGACCTCCTTCATGTGGCTTGCCGCGCCGCTCGTGCCGAACCCGAACTAGACGACGGGCTTCCGGCCCGCTCCCCGGGTGGAAGGGAGCGGGCCGGGGAAGCCGACGGGCGCCTCCGGCGGTAGAGTCCTTCGGCCATGCCCGAAGGCAACACGATCCATCGCCTCGCCCGGGCCCACACCCGCGACTTCGGCGGCCGCCGCGTCCGGGCCGCCTCGCCTCAGGGCCGGTTCGCGCGCGAGGCGAAAAAGCTGGACGGCCGGCGGTTTCTGCGCGCGGAGGCCTACGGCAAGCACCTCTTTCACGAGTGGAGCGGCGGTCTCGTCGTCCACATCCACCTCGGAATGGCCGGCTGGTTCTACCGGTATCGGGCACCGGGCCCCGAGCCCCGGCCGACCGTGCGCCTGCGGCTCTCGACGCGGAGCACGGTGACCGATCTGATCGGTCCGCCGACGTGCGAGCTCATTCCCGACTTCGCGAGGCGAGCCCTGCTCGCGCGCCTGGGCCCGGATCCGCTGCGGCCGGACTTCGACCCGGACCGCGCCTTCGCCGCGCTTTCTGCGAGGCCCCGGCGCGCCGTCGGCGATGCGCTCCTCGACCAGCGCGTCCTCGCCGGCGTGGGCAACATCTATCGCGCCGAGGCGCTGTTCCTCGCCGGCATCCACCCGCTGCGGCGCGCGGGCGGCGTCTCGGCGGCGGAGTGGGAGACCCTGTGGCGCGCCGCGCGCCGGCTGATGCGCCGCGGCGTCGTCCAGGCGCAGACCCGCACGGTCGAGCCGCGCGAGCCTGCGCCGCATCCGCTCTCGGGCCGCAGCGCGGCCGAAGCCTTCTACGTCTACCAGCAGGAGATCTGCCGGCGGTGCGCGACGCCGATCTCGGAGTTCCCCCTCTCGGCGCGGCGCCTGTTCGCGTGCCCGCGCTGCCAGCCTCGGGCGAAAGGAAGCCAGGTCGGCCGCACCGGGAAGGGACGCGCCGCCTCCTGACGGCGCGGCGCGTCCGGGAGCTCGACGCGCCGGTTCGTCAGACGCGGACGCGGTGACGCCGCATCAGGGCCGCGGCGCCGAGCAACGCGACTCCGGCGTTGTCGATCGTGAGGACGTTCCGGGCGTCCTTCATCGTGCCCTGCAGCGTTCCGTCGAGGAACACGTCGACGCTCGCCCGAGGCATGGAGTTGACGTCCTGGCGCTCGCCGTCGATCTGCTCCCGGATCGCGGTGTTCGCGACGACGCGGACGGTGGGTCCGGTGACGGTCGCGCCTTCGGCCGGCTCGACGAGCTTGAGGCGGTCGTCGTTGCGCGTCGGACCGGCGGAGTTCTTGTCCGCGCGAGCCGCGACGGCCAGTCATGGGTTCCTCCCGGGGGAGACGATTCGGCCCCGTGCCGAAACGCCTCGTTCCGCGGGTTGCAAGGAGGGTGCCGGGCGAGGCCGGGTCGCCGCCGGGCGCATAGGATGAAGAAGTGAGCCCGGATCCTCTGGCCGGATTCCATCCGGTCGTCGCGGACTGGTTTCGAAGCTCGTTTCCCGAGCCGACGCTCGCCCAGGCGAAGGGCTGGCCGCCGATCCTCGCCGGGCGCTCGACGCTGCTGCTCGCGCCGACCGGGTCCGGGAAGACGCTCGCCGCGTTCCTCGCCGCGATCGACCGGCTGATGTTCTCGCCGGAGCCGCCGAAGCCGGAGCGCTGCCGCGTCGTGTACGTGTCGCCGTTGAAGGCGCTGGCCGTCGACGTGGAGCGAAACCTCCGCGCGCCGATCGCCGGCATCGCCGAGGCCGCCGCGCGGGCCGGCGTCGCGCACCGCGTTCCGGCGATCGCGATCCGGACCGGAGACACGCCGTCGGCCGAACGGGCCCGGCTCCTGCGCACGCCGCCGGACATCCTGATCACGACGCCGGAGTCGCTCTACCTGATGCTGACGGCGCGGGCGCGCGCGGCGCTCGCGCCGGTCGAGACGGTCATCGTCGACGAGATCCACGCGGTCGCGGCCTCCAAGCGCGGCGCGCACCTCTTCCTGTCGCTCGAGCGCCTCGAGGAGATCCGCCGCAGACCCCGGCCGCTCCAGCGCATCGGCCTTTCGGCGACACAGCGCCCGCTCGAGGAGATCGCGCGCCTCCTCGGCGGCGGGACCGTCAAGAGCGCCCGCGCCCGGTGGACGCCGCGGCCCGTCGAGGTCGTCGACACCGGGGCGCGCAAGCGCTTCGAGCTCCGGGTGGAAGTTCCCGTCGAGGACATGGCGCGGCCCGGCGCCGGCGCGGCGGAGGACGGTCCCGCCTCGGGACGCTCCGAGTCGATCTGGCCGTCGATCTACCCGCGCCTCGTCGAGCTCGTGCGGGCGCACCGCTCGACGATGATCTTCGCCAACAGCCGCCGCCTCGCCGAGCGCCTCGCGGCGGCCATCAACGAAACGGCGGGCGAGGAAATCGCGCTCGCCCACCACGGCTCGGTGGCCCGGGAGAAGCGCCGCGAGATCGAGGAGCGCCTCAAGAGCGGGTCGCTTCCCGCGATCGTGGCGACGTCGTCCCTCGAGCTCGGCATCGACATGGGCGCCGTCGACCTCGTCGTCCAGATCGAGGCGCCGCCGTCGATCGCCTCGGGGCTCCAGCGCATCGGCCGCGCGGGCCACTCGGTCGGCGAGACGTCGCGGGGCGTCGTGTTCCCGAAGTACCGCGGCGACCTGCTCGCGGCGGCGGCGGCCACGGCCCGGATGCAGCAGGGCCTCGTCGAGGAGACGGCGTACCCGCGCAACCCGCTCGACGTGCTGGCGCAGCAGATCGTGGCGATTTCCGCCGAGGCGGACCGCGACGTGGACGATCTCTTCCGGCTCGTGCGGCGCGCGGCGCCCTTTGCCGACCTGCCGCGGGCGTCGTTCGACGGCGTGCTCGACATGCTCTCCGGCCGCTATCCGTCCGACGAGTTCGCGGAGCTGCGTCCGCGCCTGACCTGGGACCGGCGCGCGGGACGGATCCGCGCGCGGGAGGGCGCCGGCCGGGTCGCGATCGTCAACGGCGGGACGATCCCGGACCGCGGCCTCTACGGCGTGTTCCTCGCCGGCGGCGACGCGCGCGGCAGCCGCCGCGTCGGCGAGCTCGACGAGGAGATGGTTTTCGAGTCCACGCCGGGCGACGTCTTCGTCCTCGGCGCGTCGTCGTGGCGGATCGAGGAGATCACGCACGACCGCGTCCTGGTCTCGCCGGCGCCGGGACTGCCCGGCAGAATGCCGTTCTGGCACGGCGACCAGCCGGGGCGCCCCACCGAGTTCGGCCGGGCAATCGGCGAGCTCGCGCGGACACTGGCGGGGGAGCCGGCGGCCGACGCGGCGCGGCGTCTGCGCGAGGCTCACGGCCTCGACGCGCGGGCGGCGGACAACCTCGTCGCCTACCTGGCCGATCAGGAGCGCGCGACCGGCGAAGTGCCGAGCGACCGCACTCTCGTCGTCGAGCGGATCGTCGACGAGATCGGGGACTGGCGCGTGTGCGTCCTCTCGCCGTACGGCGCGCGGGTGCACGCGCCCTGGGCGACGGCGGTCCTCGCGCGACTGCGCGAAGCGACCGCGACCGACGTCGAGGCGCTCTGGTCCGACGACGGGATGGTCTTCCGGCTTCCGGAGTCCGCCGAGCCTCCGGAGACGGCGCGGTTCCTGCCGGCGCCGGAGGAGGTCGAGGACCTGGTCGTGCGCAGCCTCGGCGAGTCGTCGCTGTTCGCCGCGCGCTTTCGCGAGAACGCGGCGCGCGCGCTGCTCCTGCCGCGCCGGCACCCGGGGCGCCGCAGCCCGCTCTGGGCGCAGCGCAAGCGGGCGGCCGACCTGCTCGCCGTCGCGTCGCGCTACGGCTCGTTTCCGATCCTCCTCGAGACCTACCGCGAGTGTCTGCGCGACGTCTTCGACCTGCCGGGGACCGTCGACGTGCTGCGCCGCGTGGCGAATCGCCGCATCCGCGTCCTGACCGTCGACACCGCGGCGCCGTCGCCGTTCGCGGCGTCGCTGCTCTTTTCGTACGTCGCCAACTTCATCTACGACGGCGACGCACCGCTGGCGGAGCGCCGCGCACAGGCGCTGTCGGTCGACCAGGCCCAGCTGCGCGAGCTGCTCGGCGAGGAGGAGCTCCGCGAACTGCTCGACGCCGAGGCCATCGCCGCGCTCGGCCGGTCGCTGCAGCGGCTCGAGGGACGCCGCGTGCGCCACGCCGACGGCCTGCACGATCTGCTGCTCTCGCTCGGCGACCTGACCGAGACCGAGATCCGCGCGCGCGCGGAGGGCCCCGGCGCCGTCGCGGCGTGGCTCGACCGGCTCCTCGGGGAGCGGCGCGTCGTCGAGCTCGCGATCGGAGGCGAGAGGCGCTTCGCCGCCGCCGAGGACTCGGGACGCCTGCGGGACGCGCTCGGCGTCGTGCCGCCCGCCGGCCTGCCCGAAGCGTTTCTCGAGCCGGTCCCCGACCCGCTCGGCGACGTGCTCGCGCGCTTTGCCCGCACGCGCGGCCCGTTTCGGGCCGAGGAAGCCGCGGCGCGCTTCGGGCTGCCGCTGGCCGAAGTCCGGCGCGGCCTCGAGCGTCTCGCCGCGGCCGGGCGCCTGGTCGAAGGCGACTTTCTGCCGGGCGGGCGCTTGCGCGAGTGGTGCGACGCGGGGGTGCTGCGCGCGATCAAGCGGCGGTCGCTCGCGAAGCTGCGCCGCGAGGTCGAGCCGGTCGACGGCGCCGTCTTCGCGCGCTTCCTGCTCGAGTGGCAGGGCGTCGCGGAGCCTGCCTCGGGGACCGCGGCGTTGCTCGCGGCGATCGAGCGCCTGGACGGCGCGCCGCTCGTCGCTTCGACGCTCGAAACCGAGATCCTTCCGGCGCGCGTGGCGGGCTATCGGGCGGGAGACCTGGACGCGCTGTGCGCGGCGGGCGAGGTGACCTGGCGCGGGGTCGAACCGCTCGGGAGCGTTGACGGGCGGATCGAGCTTGCGCCCACCGTCCGGCCGGCGCCGCCGCGAGCGGCCGCTTCCGAGAAGCCCGGCCGGCTCGCGGAGTCGGTCCGCGAGATCCTCGCGCGCCGGGGAGCCCTCTTTTTCGCGGACCTGAAGGTCGAGACGGGAGCGTTCCCCGGCGACCTGCTCGACGCTCTGTGGGAGCTCGTCTGGCGCGGCGAGGTCGCCAACGACACGCTCGCGCCGCTGCGCTCGCGGTTGCGTCCCATGGCCTCGCCGCGGCGCGAGGTCGCCGCCCCGCGATGGGCCGCCGCGCGGCGTGCCGGTCCCCCGGGCAGCGAGGGCCGATGGGCGGTCGTTCGCAACGAGCCCGCGCCGACGCGGCAGAGCGAAACCCGCCGGCGGACCGAACTCGCCGAAGCGCTCCTGACCCGGTACGGGATTCTCACGCGCGAAGCGGTCAACGCCGAAGGGGTCGCCGGCGGTTTCGGCGCCTTGTATCCCGTGCTCAAGGCCATGGAGGAAGCGGGAAAGGTGCGCCGCGGCTACTTCGTCGCGGGCCTCGGCGCCGCTCAGTTCGCGCTGCCGGCCGCGGCCGATCGGGTCCGCGCGATGCGCGTGGAGCCCGAAACCCCGCAGACGGTGTTTCTCGCCGCGACCGATCCCGCCAACCCCTACGGCGCGGCGCTGCCGTGGCCGCCGGGACCCGCGCGGCCGCAGCGCGCCGCCGGCGCGCACGTCATTCTGCGCAACGGCGCGCTCCTCGGCTGGCTCGGGCGCGGCGACGCGAACCTCGCGGCGTTTCTCCCGGAGGGCGAGCCCGACAGGCAGCAGGCGGCGCGCGACCTCGTGCGGGCGCTCGCGGCGCTGGTCGACTCGGGAAAGCGGCGCGCGGTCCTCGTCGGGCGCGTCGACGGCGGCGATCCGGCGGCCTCGGCGCTCGCGCCGCACCTGCTGGCCTCCGGGTTCCAGCGCGGCAGCCGCGGGTACGTGCGGCGGCGGATGCCGCGCGTCGCCGAGCGCCTCGTCCCGGCTCACCCGTAGCGGGCGTCGGCATCCCCCTTGCTATTTCGGGAGACGGGAGGTGCTTCATGCTGAGATGGGCACTGACGTTCCTCGTGATCGGCCTGGTCGCGGCGCTTCTCGGCTTCACCGGGGTCGCGGGCGCCTCGTTCGCGATCGCCAGATTGCTCGCCCTGATCTTCGCGGGCCTCTTTCTGCTGTTTCTGATTCTGGCCCTGGCGGGAGCGAGCAAGATGGCGACGTGATCCTCGCCGGACCGGTGGCATGGCGCTTGCTCCGGGAGAGAGACAAGGTTCCGTGGAACACTCGAACCTTCTCGCCCCCACGATCCCGCCCCAACCGGACCCGCCCCTTCGGGGGCGGCAGTCCCCTCTTTGCGCCGATTGAAACCATTCGGGCTCTGCCCGTGTATGTCCCTTCGGAGGCGTCATGGCAAAGATGCGTTCGGTGCAGGTCGTGCGGGCGGGCGGTCCTCTGGAGATGGTCGAGCGGGAGATCCCGGAACCGGGCCCGGGCTTCGCGCGGGTGCGCATCGAGGCGTGCGGCGTCTGCCACAGCGACGTGCTGACCAGGGAAGGGCTCTTCCCGGGGATCGAGTACCCGCGCGTGCCGGGCCACGAGATCGCCGGGGTCGTGGACGCGGTCGGCGCCGGTGTTGCGGCGTGGAAGAAGGGCGACCGCGTCGGCATCGGCTGGCACGGCGGCCACTGTGGGGAGTGCGACTCGTGCCGTCGCGGCGACTTCCAGACCTGTCTCGTGTCGCCGAAGATCACGGGCATTTCCTTCGACGGCGGCTACGCGGAGTACGTCGTCGCCCAGGCGGCCGTCCTGGCGCGCATCCCCGACACGCTCTCGCCGGCCGAAGCGGCGCCGCTGCTCGACGCGGGCGTGACGACCTTCAACGCGCTCCGCAACGCGGGGGCGATGCCCGGATCGCGCGTCGCCGTGCTCGGCGTCGGCGGTCTCGGCCATCTCGGCATCCAGTTCGCCGCGAAGCTCGGCTTCGAGACGATCGCCGTCGCGCGGGGCCGCGACAAGGAGCCCCTGGCGCGGCAGCTCGGCGCTTCGGACTACATCGACAGCCGGTCGCAGGATCCGGCCAAAGAGCTCGCCAGGCGCGGCGGCGCCCGCCTCGTCCTGGCGACCGTCACCGACGCCGACGCCATGACGGCGGTCCTCGGCGGCCTCGGCATCGACGGGCGGCTCCTGGTCGTCGGGGCCCCGCCGACGCCGCTCGCGGTGCCGGCGTATCCCCTCATCCAGGCGCGGCGCTCGGTCGCCGGATGGCCGTCGGGACGGGCGATCGACTCGCAGGACACGCTGGTGTTCGCGGCGCGGACGGGCGTTCGGTCGATGAACGAGCTCTTTCCGCTGGCGCGCGCCGCGGAAGCCTACGACCGCATGCTGAGCGGCGCGGCGCGCTTTCGCGTCGTGCTGACGATGGGCGCGGCGGCTTGAAGCAGCCTCGGCGCGCGGTGCTAGACTCGCGCTCCAATTCGGAGGACGCGATGCCGACCGAGAAACCGGTTCCGACGGTTCCCTCCGGGCGTGCCCGGGACGCGTGCACCGACGACATCGTCCCGATCAACGTCCGCGTCGGACATCCGCGCGTGCGGCCGCACGTCGTCCCCATCGCCGGCCGGACGACGCCGTACAAGGCCGACGACTTCGTGACGAGCTTTCTCGTCGTCTGGCAGCCCTCGCCGCCGCCGCCCCCGCTGTGGGTTCGCTTCCTGCGGGAGGCGCCGTTTGGCACGCAGCTCGTGCGCGCGCAGGACCTGCACTGGGACGGCAAGTACCTGTCGATCGAGCTGCTGCACGAGGCCGACATCGAGGCGTATGCCGCCGAGATGTCGCAGTGGGTGGATTACGCCAACAGCGAGCTCGCGCACTGCGAGAAGTCGCCGGCGGCGCTGGCGCTCAAGGCCGCGCAGAAGCGCGCCGAGGACCTGGAGAACCGCCTCCGCCGCTAGCGGCCCGTCTTCGTCGCGGGCGGCGCGGGCGCGGTCGGCGCCGCCACCCGCACGAGCTGCCCCTGGAGGATCGCGTCCGGCGGATTGTCGATGAGGCGGTCGGTCGCCTTCAGCCCGTCGACCACTTCGACCTGCGTGCCAAAGTCGCGCCCGAGCGTCACCGGCGCGAGGTTGACCTTGCTCGCGTCGTCGACGACCGCGACGCGCGGCCCCTCGGCGCGGAAGAGCAGGGAGCTCGCCGGCACCAGCATCGCCGAAACGGCGTCGGCCGGCTTCAGGTGCACCTGGGCGTAGGCGCCCGGCAGGATCTCCGCGCGCGGGTTCTCGAGGTCGACTTCGACGCGCAGCGTGCGCGTCACCGGGTCGATCGCGTTGGCCGTCCGGGCGATCACGCCGCGGTACGTCTTTCCCGGCCTCTCGGCGACCGTCAGGTCGACCTCCACGCCCGGGATCGCGGACGTCGAGCGCGCCTGCGGCACGCCGATGTAGACGCGGAGCCTGTCGGTCGAGGCGATCCGGAAGAGCTCGTGCCCAGCGCCGGTCGAGCCGGCGTCGACGAGCTGACCGACGTCGGTTTCGCGCGCCGTGATCGTCCCGGTAAACGGCGCCTCGATGCGCTGGAAGGCGACGAGCTGTTCCAGGCGTCCGACGTTGGCGCGGGCCGACGCGAGCTCGGCCCTTCGGGCGTCGCGGGCGCTGACGGCATTGTCGTATTCCTGCCGCGAGATCGCGTTGGTGTCGACGAGCTTCGCGAGCCGGTCGGCCGTCAGCGTGGCGAGCTTCTCGTTGGCCAGCGCCGAGTTCTCCTGCGCGCGCGCCTGCTGGAGCTGCTGGTCGACCTCGGGCGCGTCGATCGTCGCCAGGAGCTGGCCCTTCTTGACCGTCGTGCCGATGTCGGCGAACCATGCCTTGAGGTAGCCGCTCGTCCGCGCGTAGATGGGCGCGTCCGTGAACGCCTCGACGTTGCCGGGCAGGACGAGCTCGCGCTGAGGGTCGCCGGGCTTCGGTTGGACGACGAAGACGATCGGCGCCGCGGCCTCGATCGTTCGGTCGCGCAGCTTCGAGCGGTCGTGCACGCGGTTGGCGATGCCGACGCCGGCCGCCAGCGCGGCGGCGACGCCCGCGATCGAAAAGAACACCTGGCCGCGGGGGCGGCCCGGGACAGGAGAGCTCATGCGTCCTTTCCCGAAGGCGCGGCGGCCTTCTGGCGTCCGTGCGCGAGGCGGAAGACGGCGGGCACGAAGAAGAGCGTGGCGCCGGTGGCGAAGAGGAGGCCGCCGATGACGGCGCGGCCGAGCGGCGCGTTCTGCTCGCCGCCCTCGCCGAGCCCGAGCGACATCGGCACCATGCCGATGATCATCGCGAGCGCGGTCATCAGGACCGGCCGGAAGCGCGTGAAGCCCGCCTCGATGGCGGCGGTCGCGGCGTCCTTTCCCTCGGCGAGCTGCTCCTTGGCGAAGCTCACGACCAGGATGCTGTTGGCCGTCGCGACGCCCATGCACATGATCGCGCCCGTCAGCGCCGGGACGGACAGGGGCGTGTGGACGAGGAACAGCATCCAGACGATTCCCGCGATGGCCGCGGGCAGCGCCGAGACGATGATCAGCGGGTCCAGCCACGACTGGAAGTTCACGACGATCAGGAGATACACCAGCACGATCGAGATGACGAGGCCGCCGAGAAGACCCGCGAAGGATTCCCGCATCGTCAGGATCTGACCGCGCACGATCAGCCGCGATCCCCGCGGCAGCTCCTTCTTGGCCTCGTCGACCAGCCGCTGCACGGAGCGCGCGACCGAGCCGAGGTCGGTCCCGTCGACGCCGCCGTAGACGTCCACGACGGGCTGCGCGTTGTAGTGGGACACGGTCGCCGGCTGCGTGCCGCGCGAGAAGCTGGCGAGGTTGGCGAGGATCTGCGGCGGGCGGTTTCCCGCGGTCGTGATCGGGATCGCCTCGAGGTCGGAGAGCGAGGAGAGCCGGTACTGCGGCGACTGCACGGCGACCGTGTAGGACACGCCGTTCTTCGGGTCGAGCCAGTAGGAGGGCGCCGTCTGCGAGCTGCCGGAGAGCGCCACGAGCAGGTTGCCCGCGACGTCGCGCTGGGTGTAGCCGATCTCCTGCGCGCGCGTGCGGTCGACCGCCACGAAGATCTTCGGCGCGTCGAAGGGCTGCTGGATGCGCAGGTCCACCGCGCCCGGCACGCGCCGGATCCGGTCCATCAGCTTCTCGGCGAGCGCCCGGTTTCCCGGCAGGTCGTTGCCGACGATCTGGACGTCGATCGGGGCCGGGAGGCCGAAGTTCAGGATCTGGCTGACCATGTCGACCGGCAGGAAGTAGAAAGATACCCCCGGAAACTCCCGGGCGAGGCGGTCGCGCAGCACCCGCGCGACCTCGGCGCTCGGCCGGTGGTTTTCCTTCATCGAGATCAGGATGTCGGCATCGCCGGGCCCGATCGGCGCCGAGTTGCTGTAGGAGAGGTTCAAGCCGCTGTACGGGACGCCGATGTTGTCGATGACGGTGTCGAGCTCTTCGGGCGGAATCGTCCGGCGGATCGCGCCGTCGATCGCGTCGCAGAGCCGCGCCGTTTCCTCGATCCGCGTGCCCGTGCGCGCGCGCAGGTGGAGCTTGATCTGGCCGCTGTCGACCGCGGGAAAGAAGTCGCGGCCGAGCCAGGGCAGCAGCACCGCGGCCGAGACCAGGCACGCGGCGAGGAAGAACCCGGCGAAGCGTTTCGGCCGGGCGATCGCGCTCTCGAGGGCCCGACGGTACCCCGCGCGGAAGCGCTCGAAGCGCTCTTCGAAGCCCCGCTGCAGGCTGCCGAAATAGCCGACTCTCTTGGTGCCGTGCTTCAACTCTTCCGCGTCGTGCTCGTGCCCGCGCAGGAGGTATTTCGCCATCGTCGGCACGAGCGTCCGGGACAGGAAGTAGGACGACAGCATCGCGAAGACGACGGCCTCGGCGAGCGGCACGAAGAGATACCGCGCCACGCCCGAGAGGAAAAACATCGGCACGAAGACGATGCAGATCGACAGGGTCGAAACGAACGCCGGCACCGCGATCTGGGCGGCGCCGTCCAGGATCGCGTGCTCGACCTCCTTGCCTTCTTCGATGTTGCGGTTGATGTTCTCGATCTCGACGGTGGCGTCGTCGACCAGGATGCCGACGGCGAGCGCGAAGCCGCCGAGGGTCATGATGTTGATCGTCTCGCCGAGCGCCGAGAGGATGAAGAGGGACATCAGGATCGACAGCGGGATCGACGCCGCGATGATCAGGGTGCTGCGCCAGCTGCCGAGGAAGATCAGGATCATCAGGCCGGTCAGGCATGCCGCGATCGTCGCTTCCTTCAGCACGCCGTTGATCGAGGCGCGGACGAAGAGCGACTGATCGGCGATCGGTGTGATCTTCAGCGTCTGGGGAAACGAGCCCGCCGACTGGGCGAGCGTTTCGCGGACGCCCTTGATGATCGTCAGGGTCGAGGCCGCGCCCGTCTTCAGGATCGTCAGGAGCGACGCCCGCTGCCCGTTGACGCGGACGATGTTGGTCTGGGGCGGCGCGCCGTCGCGCACCTGGGCGACGTCGTGGAGGAAGACGACGGCGC
>Ga0335070_10002431_pt1 | contig 21672 bp, 21 predicted proteins | sample Lox_Sample_13_FD_206722 | JGI IMG/M metagenome (GOLD analysis project Ga0335070, IMG submission 206722) | Soil microbial communities from Loxahatchee National Wildlife Refuge, Florida, United States - Lox_Sample_1.3 | ecosystem: Environmental > Terrestrial > Soil > Wetlands | place: USA...
GATATTATAAGATCAACAATATATAAGATTAATCTTATATAGGAGATGTAATATTATGTCCCTTGAATATGCCATATTAGGCTTCCTCAACTACCATCCTTACTCCGGCTACGACCTCAAGAAAATCTTCGACAACTCTGTGCGCCACTTCTGGCCCGCCGATCAAAGCCAGATCTACCGCACCCTGGCGCGTCTCACAGAACGGGGCTTTGTCGAAATGGAAAAGATCGCCCAGGAAGATCGCCCGGACCGCAAGGTTTATCACATCACTCCCGCCGGGCGGGCTGAACTGCTGAAGTGGTTGGCCGGACCGCCGCCACTGGGTGAGCCGCGCGCTGCCTCCCTGATCCAGGTGTTCTTTGCCGGGCAGTTGTCCGACGAGGAAGTCCTGGCCAAGTTCGAGGCCGTGGCAGGCACGCTGCGCGCCATCCTGGCCAGGTACGATCAGGTTCCGGCGCAACTGGGACCCTATCAGCAGGAGATTAACTCGCCGCGCGAGCAATTCTTCTGGATGCTGACGCTTGAAAACGGCATCTGCTCCATGCGCGCCAACCTGGAATGGGCGGAAAGCATCATCGAACGCATTAAAAGCGGTCAGGTCCCCCAGTCATAAGGAAATCAAATGAAAATCACCCTCCTGAACGGCAATCCCACCCCCTCCCCCTTCGATGCCTATCTGCTGCAGCTCCAAACCACACTGGAAGGCGAGGGTCATGCCATCACCCGCCTCGACCTGCGCGACCTGCCGCTGCGCTATTGCGTCGGCTGCTGGGGCTGCTGGGTCAAGACCCCGGGCGAGTGCATCAGCCGCGACGCCTCGCTCGAGATGGACCGGGCAGTCATCAACGCCGACTTCGTCCTGTGGGCCGCGCCGCTCAAAATGGGTTTCCCCTCGGCCCTGCTCAAGATGGCTCAGGACAAGCACCTACCGCTTCTCCACCCCTACATGGTCGTGGACCACGGCGAGGCCCACCACCGCAAGCGCTACCCCCGCTATCCGCGCCTTGGTCTGCTAGTTGAAAGAGAGCCCGGCACCGACGAGCGCGACCTGCAGATCGTGACCGACATCTATTGCCGGACGGCGCTCAACTTCAAGACCCGCCTGGAGTTCAGCCTGACGACCGGAACGCCCGCTGCCGAGCTCGCTGCCCGCATCGCCGCCCGGACCCTTCGACAGGCCCAGGGCAACACCCGTCGCCCGCTGCCGCTCCCGGCGCGCCTCGGCCCCCTGCCGGGCGCGACGGTCAGGCCGCCCTCCCGCCTGACGCTCTTTAACGGCTCACCGCGCGGCCGGCGCGGCAACACACCCATCCTACTCGAGCAGTTTGCCAAGGGCTTCGGCGGCGCGACCGAAATGCACCACCTGGTGCGCGTCAAGTCAACTGATGAATTCGTGCAGGCCTTTGCCAAGGCCGAGTGTGCCTGGATCGGGTTCCCGCTTTACACGGACGCCATGCCGGGCATCGTCAAGCATTTTATCGAGGCGCTCGAACCTCTGGTCGGACAGCCGGAAAATCCACCCCTCGGCTTTCTGGTCCAGTCCGGCTTCCCGGAGGGGCTGCATTCGCGCTACATCGAACGCTATCTCGAGAGACTGGCTGCCCGGCTGGGCAGCCCTTACCTGGGGACGATCGTCAAGGGCAACGGCGAAGGGGTGCGGATCATGCCGCCCGAGGCAACGCGCAGCCTGTTCGATAACCTGCAGGCCCTGGGGGCGGGACTGGCCCGGGATGGGCGGCTCGATCCGGAAATCCTGGAACGCGTCGCCGCGCCCGAGCGTTTCCCGGCTATCTCGGATCCCTTCTTCCGCCTTTTCCTGGGCTTGCCGCTCGCCCATTCCTACTTCGACGGCATGTTGAAGAAGAACGGCGCCTACGCGCGGCGTTTCGCCCAACCATTCTTCGGAAAATAAGCGGGGCAGCCAACCGTGACATATTATCAAACGGGCTTGTGCCCGCCGTTCTGGCACTTTGGAGGCGACAGGTGAATCATAAAACGATCATAATCATTGGCGCGGCCGCCGTGGCTGCCCTGGCCCTGGCAGGCTGGTACCTCTTTCGCCCGAAGGGAAGCGCCGTGACCGTACCACAGGGGGCGCACGCCGGCGACATCTTCCTGAAACCCTGCACGGCCAAGACCGATGGCATCAAATTCGCGGCCGACTGCGGGACGCTGGTGGTGCCCGAGAACCGCGCCGACCCGGCCGCGCGCCTGATTGCCCTTCCGGTGAAACGCATCCACGCTTCGAATCCAGCTCCTGCCGAACCGATCTTCCACCTGGAAGGCGGTCCGGGCCAGTCCAACATAACCTTTAATCCCCCGGCCTGGCTGCTTGCGGACCACGATATCGTGCTGGTCGGTTACCGCGGCGTGGATGGGACCCCGAAGCTGGACTGCCCCGAGTTCGTCAGGGCGGCGCGGGGCGTGGATGGAAACCTGCTCAGCCCCGCCTCACTCGACGCCGCCGGCGCGGCCATGGCCGCCTGCGCCTCGCGCTTGCAGCAGCAGGGCGTGGATCTGGGAGGCTACACCATCCCCGAAGTGGTCGAGGACATGGAGTCCGCCCGTCAGGCGCTGGGCTACGCGCGCATCGACCTGCTCAGCGAAAGCTACGGCACGCGCGTAGCCCAGATTTACGCCTACATGCACCCCGGCAGCCTTTTGCGCAGCGCCATGATCGGCGTCAACCCGCCCGGGCACTTCCTCTGGCAGCCGCAGGTGGTGGATGCCCAGGTGGCGTGTTACGCTGATTTGTGGCAACAGGCCGCGGGTCCGACCGCGCCCGACCTCGTGGCGGCCATGCGCCATGTCAATGCGGACATGCCCCGCCGCTGGTTGTTCCTGTCCATCGATCCTGGGAAAGTCCAGATCATTGCCTTCGTCCTGCTTTATCACCGCTCGACCGCACCAATGGTTTTTGACACTTATCTCGCCGCGGAGAAGGGCGATCCCAGCGGGCTGGCGCTGATGTCTTTGGCGTACAATTTGCTCATGCCCAAGATGATGACCTGGGGCGAGTTCTTCGCCATCGGCAGCAGCGCCGATTACGAACCCGGCCGTGACTACCGGGCCGAATTGACCAGGCCGGGCGCCGTGCTCGGCTCGCCGATGTCTTTGCTGATCTGGGGCAGCGCTGCCGGTCACTGGCCGCCCATCCAGATGGCCGACGAATACCGCCAGGTGCACCCCTCCGATGTCGAAACCCTGCTGGTCAGCGGCAGCGTGGATTTCTCCACCCCGGCACAGTTTGCCGAGCAGGAGCTGCTGCCCTCCCTGCGCAAAGGTCAGCACGTGGTCATTGCCGAACAGGGTCACGTCAACGATTTCTGGGGCTTCCAGCCCGAAGCGCGCCAGCGGCTGCTGACCAGTTTCTACGCTACCGGGACGGCAGATGCCTCGCTCTACAAATACCTGCCAATGGATTTCAAACCCGCCATGCGCTTCCCCACCCTGGCCAAGGTTTTAGTGGCGGTCAGTGCTCTTTTGCTCCTCGGGCTGGTTTGGACGGTCTGGATTATCCTCCACCGCATCGTACGGCGGTACGTTGGGCTTGCAAAGCAACCATGAAGCGCAGGCACCTGAATCGCAAGAATGGAATGCACATGCTGCCGACCCGGTTATTCCTGATCCTGCTCACGGGCTTGGCCGTTTGGTATGGGCCGGCGCGGCCTGGAGCAACAGCCCCTTCGGCCTGCTGGCCCCGCGCCTGACGCCCTTCCTGCCCTTCCTGGGGATTGCCGTGATTGGGCATTCCTGGCCCTACGGGCTGGTCTCGGTGGTGTTCATCTTCCTCCACACCTGGCACGGGATAAAAAACCTGTAACAAACAACCGGGCTCATGGAAAATCCGTGAGCCCAAAATTTACCCACGCTGCTCTCCTGCAGAGCGCTCAGCTCCCGTCCGGTTTTTGTGACGCAACCTGTACCTGGATCATGAGCAACTCTGCCGTTTTCTCCGCCGACATCCCCGGGTACATCTTTTTCAACAATCGCTGGCGGGTGTCCTGGTCTTCAGGGCACGGCCTCGCCAACCCGGAGACCTCCTTCCCGCGCAGGCGCAGCGTGACAGGTGCCCCACCCTGCACGTTTTTCACCCAGGCCAGGTGCCCGCCCGAGAAAAAGGTTACGAGACTGCCTTCCTGGTGATATGCCACTGGCGTTGTATACGATTTCCCGGTCTTGCGGCCGGTGACGGTGATGAGCATCAGGCCGTGGCTGACCAGAAAATGCAGTCGTGAGCACAACAGAGGCTTGAAAACTCGGTTGAGGAATTTCTGCGGGTTGTTTGCCATATCAGATCCCTTCGTTTATTGTCCCGACGCTGAGGCTTTAGAATAAGAGTCTATCCGAAAATTCAAAAACAGCACACGGATGAAACGAATTAGACGGATATACACGGATTTTTACCGGTTCTTTACACTTCATTGTTTTTTTTACTGATCCTTCGTGATCCTTCGTGTTTAATTTCCGGATAGGTTCTAAAACGCCTTCTGCTTATCATCAACGTGGGCGTGATCGCATGGGCGCTCGTCGCCGCCGGCATCAACCGGCCGTGGCGCTTCCGGATCAGGATACCGGGATAGATCCTGCCTTTACCCCTTGAGCAGCCGGTAGGCCAGTGGACCGACCACGCCGCGCACCGACCGGCCGCGCAGGGCCTGGTCGAGGTCGCGGATCAGGTCACCGGGCGCCTCCAGGCCCACGCTGACGCGCACGATGCCGTCCCCGACCCATTCCCGGATGCCGGCCTTCTGCGCCGAACTCAGGTAGGTTGCCGCGTCGACGTACATGTCGGTGGGGTAATAGAACAGCAGGCTGTGGGCGTGCCCCAGCGAGGTGGCGTAGTGGAAAACCCGGATCTTTTCGGACAGGCTGATGGCCGTCCCCAGCCCGCCTTTGAGCTGGAAGGTCAGCATCCCGCTGAAAGCCGACATTTGCCGGGCGGCCAGGGCGTGATGGGGATGACTCTCCAGGCCGGGGTAGACGACGTGCGCGACCTTTGGATGGCCCTCCAGGAACTGCGCCACCTGCAAGGCGCTTTCGGAATGCTGGCGCATGCGCAGCGGCAGCGTTACCGCGCCGCGCAGGATCAGCCAGGCGTTGAACGGGCTGAGCGCCCCGCCCAGGTGGACCAGCATCTCCTTGCGGATGCGCTGGATCTCCTTTTGCGGGCCGATCACGACCCCGCCCAGGGCGTCGCCGTGACCGTTGATGTACTTGGTCAGGCTGTGGATGACGAAATCCGCACCCAGGGCCAGGGGCTGCTGCAGGGCCGGGCTGGCCCAGGTCGAGTCGACCGCCAGCGGGACCCCGGCGGCGTGGGCGATCCCGGCCAGGGCGGCAATATCGGAGATGCGCAGGATCGGGTTGGCCGGCGTCTCGGCGTAGACCAGGCGGGTGTTGGGCCGCATGGCAGAGCGCACCTGCTCCGCGTCGCTGGTGTCCACCAGGCTGACCTCGATGCCGAAGCGCGGCAGGTGCAGCCCGAACAGCTCCACTGAACCGGCGTAGCACACTTCGCTGGCGACGACATGGTCGCCCTTTCCGAGCAGGGTGAAGAGCAGGGCCGAAACGGCCGCCATGCCGCTGGCGGTGACAACCGCATCGACCTTTTTCAGCCTCGAAAGACCCGCGGTCTCCAGGGCGACCAGGCGCTCCTCCAGGGCGCGCAGGCCCGGGTTGGACCAGCGCGTGTAGGCGTGCGGCGGGCGCGGCGACTCCATCAGCAGGGCGTCGATCAGCTTGGGCCCGAAAGGCGGCAGCTTGAAGGTCGTCGCCATGTCGATCGGCAGGCGCATCGCCCCCGTCTCGGGGTCGGGTTCCTCCCCGGCGTGCACCGCCAGGGTCGAGAAATCGAGTTCGTCCATCGGGTTGCTCCTACCTGAGTACTTTGAACCTGTTGATTGACCATCAGCCGCGGTCGTTCAACTGCTCCACCAGTGCCTGGTGGCTCTCGCGCGTGACGTTGTAGCGCCAGGCAAACAGGATCGACAGGAAGAGCAGCACGGCCGGCACGGGACCCATGAAGATGCGGATGGCGTTGATCGCCGCCGCAGGCTGGACCGGCAGCGCCTGGCCCTGGATCGGGGTGAGGTAGCCGGTCATGGTCAGGGCCTGGCCCATGCCCCACACCGCCACGCCGGTGGCCAGCTTCTGGAAGAAGGACGCAAAGGCGTAGTAGGATCCTTCGCGCCGCTCGCCGGTTTTGGCCTCATCCACCTCGATGATATCGGGGATCATCGCCCAGGGCAGGACGTAGGCCGTGGCGATACCCGAGCCCGAGAGCGCCGCCAGGACGTAGGCCAGGATAAGCTGGTCGGGGCGGATGGCGGAGATGGCCAGCAGCACGGCCACCCAGGTCAGGCTGCCGAGGATGAACGCCCGGCGCTTGTCCAGCTTGCGCGCCACCCAGACCCACAGCGGGATGAAGGCGATCGCCGAGCCTTCGGCGACCAGCACGAAGTAATTGGCCTGAGCGGGCACGCGCAGGTAATAATTGGCGAAATAGATCAGCACGGCGGCCATGATGCTGGCAGTGGTCCAGCTCAGCAGGTAGAGGCCCATCACCATCCAGAAGGGACGGTTGGACAGGGTCTCGGTGATCGCCTGCCGCATGGTCAGGGCAACCGGCTCGTGCTCCAGGTCGTACTGCTTCGAGATTCTGAACACAATCAGCGGGGGGATGATGGAGACCAGGCCCAGGCCGAGGCCCAGGACGGCAAAGAGCACGCGCTTGTCGCTGACGAACCAGCCCATCACGGTGGCCAGGATGATCGTCCCGAGCGTGCCGGCGATCGAGAAGACCATGCGGTAGCCGTTGAGCGTGCTGCGCTCGTCGTAGTCGCTGGTCAGCTCGGGGGTCAGGGAGTTGTAGCTGACGTGGATGATGGTGAAAAAGGTGTCGAAGACCATGAAGGTGATCGCATAGTAGACGGCCAGGCCGATCGGGCCGAAGGGCGGGACCAGCCACATCATGATAAAGGTCAAGCCGAGCGGCACGGCCCCGATCAAGAGGGCCACCCGCCGGCGGCCGAAGCGGCTGCGGATGCGGTCGGAGAGCAGTCCGATCAGCGGGTCGTTGACCGCGTCCCAGATCTTGCCGATGCCGACCGCCCAGCCGGCCAGGTCGGGGCGCAGCCCGGCCACGTCGGTCATGAAGTAGAGCTGGAAGAACATCAGGATCGCCAGCGGGATGCTAGTGCTCAGGTCGCCAGTGCTGAAGAGCAGTTTGATGCGCAGGGACAGCTTCATGGCGGGTCTCTTTTCCTCTATTTCTCCTGGAACAGGTCCTGGAGCTCGGGGACTTCGTATTTGTAGAACTCCTCGATCGGGCGCTCGGCGGCAGCCTTGCGGTACGCCTCCAGCTCCTGCGCGACCGCCGGGTCGAGGGCAGACGGCTGGTGCTCGGCCAGCAGCTGGCGGGCCTTGGCGCGGGCGTTATCCAGCGCGCTGCGGGAGCCGCCACTGGTCCAGCTTTCGTAGGGCTCGCGCACCATCAGCTGCGGCAGGAAGTGCTCCTTGCGGTAGTTCTGCTGGGTGTGTTTCTCGGTGATGTAGTTGCCCGAGAAGCCCACCCTGCGGATCACGTCCAGCGCCAGCGTCGTGTCGTCCACCTCGATGCCGCGCCTCACGCGCAGGGCCGCTCCGCAGACCTCGTCGTCCAGAACCAGCAGGGCGTCGGACTCGAGCATGGAGCTGTCCAGCGTCCCGGCACAGGTGATGTAGTCCACGCCGCCCAGGACGGCCGGCAGGAGGGTGGCGAAGCGCTCGAACCCGGCCTGGTAGTCCTCCTGCTTTGCTTCGGTGACACTGCCCACACTGCGGCAGGGCAGCCCGTAAAATTTGGCCAGCTGGACCGAGCCGGCCGTGATCAGCCCGGTCTCGACCGCGCCCAGGGCCACGGTCCCGTTGCGCAGGTTGGCGATGGTTGAGACCGTGCCGTACAGGACGGGCGCGCCGGGGCGAAAGAGCTGGGACAGGGTCAGGTGGGCCAGGATGTTGGCGTTCTCCTGGACGAGCAACCCGGCCAGGGTCACCGGGGCGGTCGTCCCGGCGATACCCTCCGGGGACATGGTCACCGGCTGGCCGTACTCGGCGCAGATCAGCATCCCCTCGAGCTGGATCTGGGTCATCTGCAACGGGCTGACGGTGGAGCAGATTCCGAAAAAGCGCGGCCGGCGCTTCAAGTCGTCCTTGCCGCCGCAGGCGATCGACATCATCTCCATCATGTCCAGGGTGGGCCGGTAGGCGTAGCAGCCCATGCCGAACGGCTTGCGGCTGGAATGCGCCCAGGTGGCAATGGCCTCGGTGTGGATGGTCGTCATCGGGATGTCGTTGGCCCACACGTCCATTTGGGAGCCGTGGATGTGCTCGCAGCAGTCGATCAGCTTCAGGTGGTGAGCCAGGTCTTCCAGTGTGGATGGGCGGTGTTCGCCGCTTTCCAAGTCCAAGTTAGAGGTGGGGGTGCCGAGGGCGGCGAAGACCGGCTCGCCCCCGCCGACCTCGACGCTGAACCCGCCGTCGGCGCCGTACAGCTGGAAGGCTTTCGGGGCGCGGCCGATGGCCTGCATCACCAGCACCTCGGGCAGGCGCACCGACTGGGCCGCCTCGTCCACCTGCGCACCAGCCTGCGCGAAGATGCGCCGGGCGACAACGTAGTCGCACTTAACCCCCACGGTCTCCAGCACCTCCATGGAGGCGGCGTGAATTTGTTTGACCTCCTCGGGGCTCAGGACCTCGAACCGGTTGGTTTTCATTTGCTGCTCCAATAATGGGATGGCTTGCTTAGGAAGATTATAGGGGAGAATGAATAAATGCGCTTGACCGCTGGTTTACTCCCCCAGCCGGGTGCAGCCCAACCCATGAAAGAGACTTAAACCGTCATCCCTGGAAGGTGGATGCTCGAGAGAAACACCGCTATGATTTTTCATCCAGGGAAGCTGATTTACTTTTGAAGAATCAACAACAGGCTCGGCGCCAGCATCCCGCTCACGGCCAGGATGCCGTTCAGGCTGTGGGAGACGGCCGTCCATTTAGCAGAGCCGGTGCGGTAGGCGATGAAGCCGTAAGCCAGGCCGAGGAAAAAGGTTGAAAGCACGAAAGGGGGCGTCCCTCCGGAGGCGGGAAAGACGATCTGCGGGGCAAAGTGCCAGGCGGCGAATCCCAGGCAAGGGTAAAGGATGGCCAGCCAGGGATTGCCCGGGAAAGATTTCACGTACAGGCCGCGCCAGAGCATTTCCTCACACAGGCCGTTGACGGTCGCGCAGGGAACGGCGAGCAGGATCAGGGTCCAGGAGGCGCGCAGGAAGCTGGCCAGGTACATGACCAGGGTCACAGCGGTGACCACCAGGAACAGCAGCGCCGCTAACCAGTTTTGACGGTTGAAAAGCGGCGTCCGGTCGGACAGCAGGCTGCGGAAACCGGCCCGGCCCAGCACGAGGCGCGGGACCAGCAGGCACCAGAACAGCCAGTAGAACAGAAAACCCAGCCAGTAGCCGGGAGCTTTGCCCAGCCCGGAGGTTGTGCCCAGAAAGACGGCCGAGGTGGAAGGTACGAGCAAGACCGGCAATGCCAGGAGAAATAAGCGCTTCTGTTTTGTCATTGGGATCGCATCAGAGGTGCTCATTTTGATGTCAGGGCTGGCTAACCTGCCCCGCTCGCCCCGCCGCCGGAAGCGCCGTCCCGGCAGGTCTCCCAGGAAGGACAAGGTCGAAGGCTTTTGCTCCAAGGAAGACTTTTCATGGTTTGCCTTTTACAAGCCGGATTGTCATTTAATCAACCAAACGACGCTCACCACCATGAGTGCCAGGAAAATCGGCCAAACCCACCATAAATCTGCTTTGAGCGGCTCGGGCGTGGGCAGATCGGCGGGGTCGAAGGTGACGAAGGTGAAGCGTTCTTTTTGGGCGAGGAATTGCTCCAGGGTCAGGTCGGAACCGACGGATTTCATGACCATGCGCATCGTCGGGTTGGACATGGCGAACTCAAACGCTTCAGCCATTTCCCCCTCCGAGGTGGTACGGCGGGCACGGACGCTTTCCGGGCCGCGCCAGGTCTGGATGGTGACGTGTGGATTGGACTCGATGTTGCGGTACCAATCGGACCGGGTTCCCCAACCGCTGAGAACGTACTTGCGCCCCTTGAACTCATGGTACTCGATGGCCGTATGGCGCGGCTGCCCGCTCATGCGTCCGATCGTCGTCATCACCATGAACAGCCGCCCGACGAGGAATCCCAGCCCCAGGCGGTAAAGCAGGATGGGGGATTTATACAGCCACTTGATCAAACCGGTCGGATACGGCAGGCTCTCAAACCGGGTTTTTTTGCTCATTCGCTTGCCGGAAACCTTTGCACACCTGGATGGAAAAATCGCCAGGAGAAGTGTTGGTTCCTCCAATCGAGTGTGATCATCGAAAATCAGCGCGATCTATTTTTCCGGGCATTAGCCCTCAATTTGATGATTATCAAAAGGGTGCCGAGAAACAGGCCGCGGATGTCGAAATCGGTCCGGGGTTCGCAGGCGGTGAGCAGGAGGCAGATGGTGAGCACAAGGCTGCAATTGCATGCAGTTCCCACGGCCGTTTTGTCAATGGCTTATTTACGATGTGAGAGCACATGAGCGGGCCCTCGTTCAGCGCAGCAATAACCAGCCAAGGCTCCCAACATCCAGCAGCCAATGTGCGACGATGGAAGGAACGAGGTTCCGCTCCTTGAGGAAATAGAGCGTAAAAATCACTCCCAACAGGAAGGTGATGATTAATTTGTCCACCAAGAATACGCCGTGGATGAGAGCAAACGACAGTGACGAGAGCGCCACGATCCTGCCAAGACCGTAATGACGGGCCTCCATCTGTAAAGGAATAATCGCACGCCAGATCAGCTCTTCACAGAAGGCGGCAGTAGCCGGTGTGGCCAGGATGATCAGAAACCGTTGCCAGGAAGCCAAACCAATGTAAGAGTTGGTTATCGTGGCCCCATACAGGAGACTGGTGAGAGCCATATAAACACCCCAGAGCAGATTTGCGCCTACCACCAGGCCGATCGCAGGAAGCAGACGAAAACTTAACGGTCTGCCATTTCGGGCGATGATCTGCCTTAATGGGACACCATCGCGCTTCAAGCGGCGCAGGATAGTGATGGCGAGCACCCATTCCACCATCATCAGGAAAACGTAATTAATAAAGGTGATTTGTCCCGGAGTGATGAAGCTTACCCACTCGCGCTTGGCGTAATATAGGATGTAGTAAGGCAGGTATAACACAATCCCCCACACATTTAGCAAAACCGGAGGCAAAACGGCGTAGCGCAGAAGGTCCTTATTTTTCATCGGTCCTCCAACGGGTTTAAATCTGACCACCTTCCCGCCTTACAGGCCCGGGGAGGCTATCGGACTGGAGCGAAGAGAGAAAATCTACGTAATGGTTCCTGAAGGACCATTCACTAATATCAGCCGGTCTCCCGGGACGATCATGACGAAGGTGACCGGCTCAGGATAAATGCAATTCCAGGGTCTGGCGCGCTGACTGCTCGATCTTCGCCAGCAGGTGCTGATGTTCGGCGCCGGAAAGGATCTCGCCGAAAGTGACCCGCGGAGTCAACCCGTATAATTCCTCGCCGCTCAATACCTGTTGAAAGATTTGATAGATAAAAGCCAGCCGCTGGCGGTCCGGACGGGCTTTACGCAGCAGGGTGATCGGATGCTGCATGGCGGAGGGGGAAATGACCCCGCTCACCAGCGTGACTAGGACAAGACACCGGGGGACGTGCCGCAGGAGGATTTCCAAGCTGCGCGACCACTGGTCAAACTCTGCGTCCGGCTTCGGCATGAAAGCCGGATCAGGTTCGACCCGACCGCGCGGAAAAATCAGCAGAGCCCCGCCGGTTTTAAGATGCCGGATGGCGCTGCGGACGGTGTGCATGCGTCCATAGATATTTGTCACAGGCGCCGAGAAAATTGCGTGTCGGCTCACGTTCGGGAGATATCGGTAGGGTGGAATTTCTGAAATCACAATTTTATAGTCCGGGCGATTCATGTACGCCGAAATCACCATGGCGTCGTAAGCGCCTGGATGATTAGAAACGATCAGGAGCGGACCGTTTTGCGGGATTTTCTCCACCCCGCGAGCCCTGTATCCGGCGACGAACTTCGGCAGCAGCCAGCGCGCTCCCGAGGCGACGCCGCCCTGTGCGATTTTACGATCCAGCCCAAGTACAAGTTCGGAAAAACGCCGGGCCGCCCGGCCGAAGGCCAGGCGGAAGGCACTACGGATGCTGTCCGTTTGCGGTAAAGCCAAGGCCTTGATCAACTCACCGATGAATGTCTCGCTGAGTTGAGATACATCCGGGTCGACGGCATTCATGAGCTATTTCCTTAATATTGTCAAAGGCGATAGCGACAATGTCCTGGTAAGTTATGGGGGGATTTTCCGAGAAGCGGCATCTCCATTGGAAACGCATATCTATAGGCTCCAAATGGGAACTCAGGGGATGAAGCGATCACCAATCTTGGTGGTGAAGGCATCTACCTGAAAGCCGATGGATTGTGGATCTCTTTTTGCTTCAAGTTGAACGCGTTCCAAAAAATCGGAAAGCAGTCGGGCGTAAGCGTCCAAGGTATCCTTTTCGTCCTTGCGGAAGGGCGTCCTGGAGGTCCGTACGAGGGTGACCAGCCCGAACACCTGCGGGCCCGAAAACAGCGGAGCTCCAATCCAGCAACGGATATTCCCCTCGCCCTTGATATAGTTCCAATCGGGGATCAAGTCCACGTCTTCAATGGTGATCGATTGGCGAATGCTCACCATGGTATTGAAGAGCGAGCTTTGCAGGAACTGGGTGTCCGGCGAATTCCTCGCCGCGCTAAGGGAAAAGCCATAGCCGGCCACGAGATGCAAGGCATTCCCCTTGTGCAATAAAACGGCGGCGCGGTGAAAGGAGACCACTTCGTTCAGCGCATCGATCACAAGGTTGGCCGCATCGGCAAGGTCGACTGTCTGGGAGAGGAAACGCTTCACGCGGTCGAGGTTGCTGATCCCGTTGTTCATATTGGTCAGAATCTGCGATTGCACGAGAAGCAGGGTGTGCATATCCACCAGGCGGACGGTTTTATCCTCCGCCCGCCTCGCCACCGGATCGTAGACGTTGTGCAGAAGACGCTTGAACGCGGATTGGATGGCGTCATCCACCCGCATTTGTTCGGGGAGGCAGAAGGCCTCGGTGTGCAAATTCTGGCACAGTGTGTCGATTGGTTTGCGAATGAACAGGTCGGTCCCATACATCTGGCCCAGGCGCTCGAACATCCGCAAACGCGGCAGGACGTTGACGAGCTTCTCTCCGGAGAAGATCATGACACCTGGAATTTCCTCATGGTCGCGCAGGTACTTGACCACATCGTATGTGATCGTATCGGCGCTGACCTGGTAATCTGAAGCAGGGAGGTCGCCGAGGCAAACGGGGATGCGGATGCGTCCGGTCGGGAGGACGAAATCTTGAAGAGGGACGGGGAGCGAGTTGATCATGGCGGTGATGAGGCAGGATCGTCCAATCTTAGTCTATCTTCCCAAGATTAATTCAATGAAAATAACCAGTTAACGGTTGTTTAATGTTTTAGCGCTCCTCGCCGCGCAGCGCAGGCCCGGGTGCGGTTCGACCTGCAGGGCAATCCGGGGACCAAATCCGTCCTGATTGCGTGGCGGGAGGGGGAATGGATCCTGCCGGCAGGCAAGCCTCACCCGACTCCAGCTTGCCCGTGGCGGCCCGCCCAGATGCGGTGCGCTTACGGCAGGCTGACGGTAGCCTGTCCGATTTTGGAGATGGCCAGCTCCAGGTGGCCGTCACCGGTCCCAACGATCATGCTCCCATCCAGGCTGGAGATGTCCATCTGGTAATCCATGCTGGTCTGGAGCAGGCCGCCGGTCTGCTTGTCGATCCAAATTGTTCCCTTGAATAACTTGAGGGTCGTTCCAATCGTATTCAGGGTCTGCAACTGGATAGGATTAGCAACCGTATCCGCGGTATAGACGTCGGCTGGCCGGCCTTCCAGCTCATCTGCCCCGCTCTTTTGCGAAATGATGGCGCTGGGTGCGAAAATCGCGACCACGTCCAGGGGCCACATGGCCCAACGCGTGGAGATGGGACTGACGCCGACTTCCTGAGGCTTGCCATCCGTGACCTGGTACTCCTGGTCGCCGATGAGGTAGCCTTCCATGGTGGGATCCGATTGGTAGTTGTAGAAGACGTGGATGTTCCTGCCCTGCACGTCGGCAGTCAGTTTCCTGGCCTTGACGATGACCGATTTACCAGCCTCGCTCAGCGCCGGCATGTTCAAACGGACTTCGATGTGATAAGAAGGGTATACGCTTGGCCGGCTTTGGGTGCCGGTGACCAGGTTGAGCGCCTCGCCCAGGTTTGTTTCCAAAGGAGCCGAGGACGAAGCCGGCTCTTTCACGACCGGCGGATCGGTTGCCGGTCGAACCGAACAACTCATAATTGCCAGGCTGAGGATCAGGAGGCAGGCCGGGATGGATGTTTTCTTCATGGAAGATACTCCTAGGAGGGGTGTGGTCAATATGGTTTAACTTTACGATCAATGGCCGTTTTCCGGGTTAACGACAGGTAAAGGCCAGGTTATGCTTTTTATCACAATCCAGGGGTCGATTCCGCAATTCCCGGATCGTCCATCTCGTTTGGGCCCGTGAACCGCCGTTCTGACCCGCAGGTCGTCCTGGAAAAACGATCCGGCGCGCTTCGCTGCCTGCGCCGAGACAGGTCCACATCCCCGCCTCGGGGAAGATCGGCACGGATTGTTCGAGCCGGCTCGGGGGCGGAAAGTCGTCATGCAAATCGCTGAACTCCCAGCAGCTCAGGAGAATCGACTACCCGGTAATCTTCCCCGAACGGGCCTGGCCACAGAGTTTCATAAATTCAGGGTCGAGGGGATCAAAACCACCAAACCGATCGATGCGATGTGGTTCCAAGTCAAATGAAGGGGAATCCCCGGCGACAAGTTCGGCGATACTGCGTCCAATTCCACCGGACATGGCGATCCCGGCACCGGAGCAGCCGGTTGCGGCGTGGAATCCGTTCAGGCCGGGAAATTTTCCCAGGACGAACATCCCATCGGGGGTATAGTTCGAGAGACCGGCGATGTACTTCGAGATCCCAATTTCCTGGACCAGCGGGAACAATCTGGCCAATCCGGGCACACCCTCCAGCAGACATTTCCGCCCATCCAGGTCCTGCTCGAAGACGTATCCTCCCATTTCGCGCGGCAAGATGCGCGGGTCGACGCTTACCGACTGCGGTTCGCGCAATCCAAAAAGCAGCTGATGGACCTCCGGGCGGGCAAAAGCCTTGGCGTCCGGGAGGATGACAAAAGGTTGTTCAGGCGAGAATTTGGGGTGCTGCGCGGTGATCCAATAATGGCTGCGAACCGGTGCCATCGGCAGGTTTACGCCAATTTGGTATGCCAGCAGACCGGCCCAAACGCCGGCGGCGTCAATGACGGTCGAAGCCCCGATCCCTCCCCGGTCCGTTTTCACACCCACCACCTTGTCCCCTGCCCGGGATATGGATAAGACCGGGGTTTGTTCGCGCACTTCCACGCCCAATCGTTGGGCGGCTTTCATGTAACCGCGGGCCAGGCGATAACCGTCGATAAAGCCGTCCTCCGACATGAGCAGGATGGCTGCATCGTCCGCCAGTTCGAGCCACGGGACCAGCCTCTTGGCGTTACGATTATCCAGCCACTCGATCCCCAGGCCTGCCTCTAGAGAGGTATGCACCAGTTCGTTCAACTCTTTTTTGCGCTCGGGCGAAATGGCTGCGTACATTCCTCCCGTCCGATGCAATCCGAGGGGCTCTCCGATAAGGCTTTCGATCTCCTCGATGGCCCGGTAGGTCTCGAGCACCATCGGAATCAGGCTGGGTTTGAAGCGGGCGCGCGTCAACAACCCGGCTGCCAGACTGGTATTTGCCTGCCCGGTGGTGTTCCGCTCCAAGACGATGATCTGTCCCACCGCCTGTTTCGCCAGATAATAGGCGACCGATGCGCCGAGCACGCCACCGCCGATGATGACGACATCGGCCGTCTCATGTGCCATGACGAGGATGTTCTCCATGATCGAGGCGCGTTTGGATCTGATCCAATGCCGCCGGAAGATCCCAAATGCCCTCGATGACGACATGCGCGCCGGCCCGGGTCAGCTGCGCGCCGATGCGCCGGGCGGCTTCCTCGCGCTCCTGCCCGGTCAGCGCCTGCACCTGCCGTTCGCTCAGCCCCAGCATGTTCCCGGTCAGGGACACGCCGACGGTCCACATGCCGGCATTCAACCCCTCTTCGATGTCAACCAGCGTATCCCCCACCTTGACCATCGCCTCCATTGGAAAGACCTCCAGCTGGATGGCATTCTGGTAGCACATCCAGGGGAACGGACGCCCGGCGGGCATCTCGTCGGGGCAGACGACGCAGTCAGGGGAATAGCCGCGTTTTTTGGCTGCCGGCAGGAGCACATCCATCATCGGGCGGGTGTATCCGGTGGTAGAGCCGATGCGTAGATGGCGATCGCGCAGGTTTTCGATGGTCGTGGCCAAACCCGGAATGGGATCGGCATACATCTCCAACACCGACAGCTGCATGGGCACGAAGCGCTCGAAGAGGCGATCGATATCCTCGGCCGAGGCCGGGCGGCCGTGTGCAGACTGCCAGGCCTGGGCCACCGCCGGTCGCGACAGGATCGTCCGCAGGTGGTCTTTTTTCATCAGGCCCATGCCGGAGCGGGCGTCTTCGGCGCTGATCGCGACGCCCTCCTCTTCGAACAGGCGGATGAAGACGGCAGTCGGGGCAAAAGACCCGTAATCCACCGTCGTCCCGGCCCAGTCCAGGATGGCGGCTTTCAAGGGCCCTCGATACGAATGCAGGAAAATGGTTGCCATCAAAATCTGACCTTTTCCGGGAAATCCACGCCCATCTCGACCAGGGTTTCGGCAACTGCCGCCAGGAGGGCCTGGACGTCCGCCCGGCTGAGACGCCCGATGTGGCCGATGCGAAAACAATCGGCCTGGCTCAACTTGCCCGGATAGATGACGTGACCACGCTCGCTCAAGCGCCCATAGAAGTCCTTGAAGTCGAAGCGTGGGTGGGTGGGATAGTAAAAAGATGTGATGATATAGCCCTGGTCTTCTTTTTTGAGAAAAGGCCGAAAGCTCATGGACTCCATTCCTGCGAGGGTCAATTCGTAATTCAGCCGGTAACGCTCGGCACGCCCGGCAACGCCCCCTTCCACTTCCAGTTCGAGCAACGCCTGCCGGAAGGCCAGCAGGGCGTGGGTCGGCGGCGTGAAGCGGAACTGGCCGTCATTCTCGAGGCCCTCCCACTGCGCCAGCAGGTCCAGGCTGAGGGTCCGTGCAAAGCCGCGCGTCGCTGCCAGGCGGTCCTTCCTGGCCAGGACAAAGGAGAAGCCGGGAACGCCTTCGATACACTTATTGGATGACGAGATTAAGAAGTCGATTCCGGCAGCGTTCAAATCCAGTGGATAGGCGCCGAAACTGCTCATCGCGTCCACGATGAAAACCAACTTGTGCTCCTGTACAATTTTCCCGTAGCGGGCGACGTGATTCAGGATACCGGTGGTGGTCTCGCAGTGCACCACGGCCACGTGGGTGATGGAGGGGTCGGCGCTCAACGCCCTCTCCAACGCGTTGGGGTCCGGTTGGGTGTTTTCGGGGAATTTATAGTTCAGGACCGGGATGCGGTGCACAGCGGCGATCTTGAGCATGCGTTCGCCGTACGCGCCGTTGATCAGGATCAGCAGTTTCCCGTCCGGAGGGATCACCGAGGACAGGACCGCTTCGATGCCGAAAGTCCCGCTGCCCTGCATCAGGACGGCTGTGTACTCTTCTCCGCCTCCACCCAGGTCCACCAGCTTCTGGCGGACGTCCTTGACCAGGGAGATGAACTCCTGGTCGCGCGAACCCAGGTCGTGCAGCATGGCTTGTTTCACCGAAGCGCTGGTGGTGAGAGGGCCGGGGGTGAATAGGGTTTTATCCTTCCAAGAGGGAATTATCTTCATACGCAGGCGGCCTTTGGAAATCGATCCAGGGAAGAATGGCGGAAAATTCTACCGGAAATTCATGTCTTCCTGGATTTTGCTACACGGCGGGCAGGTTGGTTGCATCCGGGATGGGGTGACAGAGACTGGAGCACGGCGTCAGTCCGTGAATTACGATGAACGTCACGTCTTGGGGGTTAATGCAAGCTCGCGCCAATTGCAAGACCCCGCAGGATGACCGTTACCATGTCAATCACAAACAACAGCAGGGCAAGCCCAGCAGCGATCATCCCAAGGATTGCCAAATTGCGCCGTCCTCCCTCCAACCGTCCGGCAGCGCGCATTCCGCGTATGCCTGCCACGAGTGCAAACACGGCTCCGATAACGCCAGCACATGCCAAGGCGCTAAGAATACCCGGAAGGAAAATGAACAGCGACAGGACCAATGAGACGATCCCCATGACCAAGATCGTCATCGCCTGTCTGTCGTTTTTAGTTTTATCTTGCAACTCAGATGACATCGAAATCTCCTTTGATCTGTCTACTGGCGGTGATTGGACGCGAGCGTGCTTTGCCCCCGACAGCCCTCAATGCCTATCGGGCGATGATGAAGATACTCCATAAATAACCGAGATAAGCCCGCTTGGTTTTATCCCTTACAACACTGGCCACCAACATCTGCATCAAGAATATCAAGGCATAATATACCTTCATACAGATCCCTCCCCGGCATATAATCTCTTTCCCGGTCTCAACTCGCTGGCGGCGGCAGGGTTTGTTTAAAGAAGCCAGCAGGCGTCCACGGGAAACGTGATCGACAGCGGAGAACCGACGTTCGGGAGCTGAAGCTTTCTCTCGTTGAACATGTCCAGTGAGACCGAGTGCCCTTCAATTTCGACGCGCAGGCGGACAATGGAGCCCAGGTAGGTGATGGCTTCCACCTTTCCGGTCAGGTTATTGGCGTTTTCACGGAAGCCGGGATTCAGCTCCTCGGGGCGCACCGCCAGCCGAACCTGGTGACCGTTCACCTTGTCCAACGTTTGACCGGCATGCACGAGCTGTTCTCCAACTTTCACCAAACCTTTTTCACGATCCACCATTTCCACCGGCAGCAGGTTGATCTGGCCGACGAATTTGGCCACGAACTCGGTCTTGGGGTAGTTGTAGATCTCGGACGGCATTCCGATCTGCTCGATCTTTCCCTCGCTCATCACCACCACCCGGTCCGAGAGCGACAGGGCCTCTTCCTGGTCATGGGTCACGTAGATCGTGGTGATCCCGAGCTGTTGCTGGATGCGGCGAATTTCCTGGCGCAGCTCCAGCCGGATCTTGGCATCCAGGGCCGAAAGCGGCTCATCCAACAAGAGCACCTGCGGCTGGATGGCCAAGGCGCGTGCCAGCGCCACGCGTTGCTGCTGCCCGCCCGACAGTTGGTTGGGATAGCGGGAGCCGAAATCTTCCAGATGAATCAAGGTCAGCATTTCCGCGACGCGCTTCGCGATCTGGCTTTTTTGCTTCCCGGCGATCTCGAGCCCAAAGCCGATATTATCGCTGACCACCATATTGGGGAATAAAGCGTACGATTGGAAGACCATGCCTACATTGCGTTTGTTGGGGGGCACGAAAGTCAGGTCTTGCCTGTCCAGGGTGATTGTGCCGGCGGTGGGGATCTCGAACCCGGCGATCATGCGCAGGGTGGTCGTTTTTCCACACCCGCTGGGGCCCAGAAAGGACACGAATTCACCCAGGTCCGCATTCAGGTTGAAATCCTCTACGGCGACGGATCCCTGGAAGGATTTGCTGACATGGTGAAGTTCAAGAAAAGCCATATTTACCTCGACCTTTTTAGCGTCCGGTGAGTTGTTGCTGACTGGTCCCGCCCTTGCTGACCAGCTGGATGAGGCCGAGGCACAGCCAGGTCAGGCCGTAGCTGAGCATGGCCAGGGCAGCCGGTTCGTAGGCCCGGTCTCGCCCGACCTGGACCATGTAGGGGCCGAGCGCCGGTCGGACCAGGAAATCGCCCAGGATGAGCTCGCCCATCACCAGGGCGAAGGTGATCAACGCCCCGCTGAGGATGGCGATGCGCAGATTGGGGACGATCACCTTCAGCAGGATCTGGTGCCAGCCAGCCCCCAGGCTCTGGGCCGCTTCGGTGAGCGTACGCACGTCGATCGAGCGCATGCCCACGTCGATGGCCCGGTACATGTACGGCATGGAGAGGACCACATAGCCGGCCGTGATCAGGATGTCGGTCTTAAAGGGCGTCAGGGTCAGCTGGAGCGGCGGCCGGCCGAACGTGCGGATCAGGCCGAAAACGTAGACGATCACCGGGATGATAAACGGCAGGATGGTGATGATCTCGATCACCGGGCGGATCTTGATCAATCTCAGGTAGATCCAATAAATGGTCGGTAAAAAGATGATCGTGCTGACAATCACAGTAATGACGCCCATGAGGGCAGAATAGCGAAAACTGGCCAGGAACTGCGGGTCGGATAGCACCACCTGATAGGCAAGCAGGCTCAACACACCCTTTTTCATGCGCAGGGAAAAGTCCAGGGTGCCGTACATGGGCAGAAAGAAATACAACAGCCCGGCGGCCGCCCAGAACAGGGCCCACAAATTCAGACGTCGAGTTTTCATGATTTCAGCCACTTCACCGTGCGTCGCTGCAAGAGGGTGTAACCGAGAATGCAAACGGCCATGATCACCACCATACCGAGGGCCAGTGCATACCCCTCGTTCGGGTTGTTCAGCACGTCGCCGCGGATCTGCTGCCCGATCAGGATCGTCACCAGATAAATGCTGCCGCCGGTCAGCGCCTGGGCGGTGGCGAAGGCGCCGAACGCACTTGCGAACAACAGGATGGTAGAACCCAGGATGGAGGGCCACAGCACCGGCAGGGCGACACGCCACCAATACTGCATGGTGTTGGCGCCCAGGTTTTCTGCGGCCTCGCGCCATTCGCGCTTCAACCCTTCCAGCGCCGGCGTGAGGGTTAACACCATCAGGGGAAATTCAAAGTATAGGTAGGCGAGCGTCAGCCCGGCAACGCTGTAAAGATTGAAGCCTTGCTTGTAGATATCGAAGGGGCAGATTTGAGCTCCCCCGGTGGCGGGGAAGCAAATCTGCTTGAGCAAGCCCGTGATAAAGCCGGTGTGGCCGATGGTGGCAATGAAGGCGAACGCCAGCGGCACCCCGCCGAAATTGGCTGCCAGTCCGGAAAAGGTCATCAGGATATTACGCATCCAGCGCGGCGCTTTCCCCACGGTGATGGCATAGGCCACGAAGAACCCGAAGACGCCGCCGAAGAAAGACGTGATCACGCTCACCTGCAGGCTGACGCGGTAAGACTTGAGGACGTACGGATCGGTCAGGGTAGCAAGATTGGCAAGCGTGAAATTTCCATGCTGGTCTTTAAATGCTCCAATGAAGAGGTTGGTGGACGGCAAAATGACAAAGACCAAAATAAAGAGAAAAAACGGCAAAACGCCGATCCAGTTTCCGAGCGGACCGGGGGTACGGGGGCGACGTGCAGAGGGTCGGGAAGGAGAATGGTCGATGTTGGTTTCAGTCATATTCTCTGGTAAGGAGTAGGCGTGGCCTGGTAGGATCCTGCCAGGCCACG
>Ga0335070_10002432_pt1 | contig 21669 bp, 15 predicted proteins | sample Lox_Sample_13_FD_206722 | JGI IMG/M metagenome (GOLD analysis project Ga0335070, IMG submission 206722) | Soil microbial communities from Loxahatchee National Wildlife Refuge, Florida, United States - Lox_Sample_1.3 | ecosystem: Environmental > Terrestrial > Soil > Wetlands | place: USA...
CAGCGACACGGCGTGGGGCACCACCGCGACGAAGACGCAGTCAACGCCTTCATCCTCCATGACAGCCTCCACGAACTGCGCGTACATCGCGTCATCCGCCATGGGCGTGATGTCGAGGAAAGGCGTGGACACGTCCACGAGTCCGTGCTTGTTGATGGCGGCGAGCTTCTCCACGCTCTTGGGGCTCAGACGCGCCTGCGTGAGCCCGCGAAGCTCGTCGGCCCCGACAGTGGATTCGAAGCCCGCGTTCACCACTCCCGCAACCCGGTTCCCGCGGGGCGGCCGGGCGGCGAGCAGGGAGAACGTCTTCAGAAGGTCGTAGTAGCTCTCAATGGTCTCCGCGAGGATCACGCCGGCCTGAAGGCAGGCCGCGCGGAACACGCTGTAGTCCCCCGACATCGAGGCCGTGTGCGAGGCTGCGGACCGGGCGCCGGCCTCCGTGCGGCCGCCCTTGTACGCAATGATGGGCTTGGCAGACTCCCGCGCCCTGTCGAAGAACGCGCGCCCCTCACCCGCATCCAGCCCTTCCAGGTAGACGGCCATGACGTCCACAGAGGCGTCCCTCTCGAAATACGCAAGCAGATCTCCCACGCGCACGTCGAACTTGTTCCCGAAGCTCACCACGGCGCGCAGCGGGCGGCAGTTGCGCAGCTTGTCGATCACCGTGACGGCAAGCGCGCCGCTTTGCGTCAAGAGCACTCCGTTGGCGCTGCCGGAGGAGCGGACCTCAAGGCGCTTTTCATTGATGAAGAGGGTGTTGAGGCCCGGGATATCCGCCGATGCGCCGTGATACACGCCCATGCAGTTGGGACCCATGACCCGGATGCCCGCGGGGAGCGCCTCCGCGATCTGCCGCGCGTAGTCCGCGTACGGCGTGGAGGACGGGACCCCCGGTATGAGGATCACGGCGCGGACGGTGCTTCCCGCCAGGGAGCGCAGGAAGTCCGGTGCGGCCGGAGCAGGGGCTGCGTACACCGCCAGCTCCACGGGCACCGGGACGTCCCGCAGGTCCTTGTAGAGCGGGTATTCCCGGCCGCCGATGTCCAGCGTGCCTCCCTTCGGGTTCACCAGGAAGAGGTCGGAGGCCGACGCGTCTGTGGGCGACGCGGTCCTTGCCAGGCGAAGCTCGTGGAGCAGCTCCGCGATGTCCCGCGCAAGGCTGTAGCGCGTCCTGTCCGCGGAGACGCCGATCACCGCGACCCCCTGCGGCCGGAAGAACGCGTGCAGGTTCTCCAGGTTCACCCGCGTGTTCCAGTTCCGCCCCTCGCCGCGGGAGGCGAACTCTGCAAGACCGTCAATGGCGACGAACCGGCCGTCCATGGAGACGGCGAAGGGATTGACCTCCAGCGCCTTGAAAACGAAGCGGGGATGCTCCGCCATGGGGGAATACTGGAGCGCGATCCTGCTGAACTCCGCCATGGCATGGGCCATGTGCTCCAGGTATTCCGGGTGGCCGATCTGATCGAACTTGTAGCGGATGTGAAGGCTGCGCGTGAAGGCGAGCGCCTGCGGGTACTCCATGGGCGGGAGGAAGAGGTTGGCCGGGTCGTAGTGGGCAGCGAAGAACTCCGCGTCATCCCCGCCCTTGCTCACCGTGAGCACGGGTCCGAAGGCAGAGTCCTCCCGGAAGCCGATGAGCACCTCGTATCCGATGGCCTGCGTGTGCGGGATGTATTCCGCGATCAGGAATCCGGTGATCCGCGGCCGGGAATCCGCCGGGAAGTGGGAGAGGACCTCCTCTCTCATGCGGGAGAGGACGAACTGGACGTACAGGGGATCTGCGGCCGACACTTTTTTCACGCCGCCGAGTTTCTGCTTGTGCGGGATGTCCGGGGACACGATCTTGATGATGATGGAGTGCCCGAATCCGTGGAGGGACTGCTCGCTCACCTCGTCCAGACTGCGGACAAAAAGGAACCTCGGGACGGTGAGGCCGACCGCGGAGAGGATTCCGTAGACCTCGTGCTCCAGGAGGGCGGCGCGGCCGTCGCGTTCCGCGCACTCCAGGATCCCGTCGATCTTCTGCCGGGCTGAGGTTGTCATTGCGGGCATGCTGCCAGAGTACCACGAAGCCCCCCGGGAGGACAGGTCGGGCCGTCCCGCCAGGGCCCGGTCTCCGCAGCGCGCCTTGATCCGGAGGATAGACTCCAGCCGGAAAGTCCTGGTGGCGTCCCGCAGCCTGCAGAACGCGTTGACGGCGGCCTGTCCGCCCACCATGGTGAAGGACAAGGGATGGATCTCCCGCGTGGTGTGGACCCCCAGGGTGCTGCGGTATTCGATCTCCAGGTCTTCCCCGCGGCGGAGCGCCTCCGCGATGACAACGGCGTTGGCCCCTTGCCGCGGGGCGTGGGCCTTGAAGTCCAGGAGCGGCCCTGCGGCGGACACGAGAGCGGCGACGACCGAGCCGTCACGCAGGCGGCCGGTACACTCCAGGAAAAGCTGACGGCAGGCGTGAGCGTCCGCAAGCGCGCGGTGTTCCGTGGTCTGGAGGTGGAGATCCCGAGTGAGGTTCTCCAGGCTGTAGCTGGACCGGCCGGGGAACACCCGCTGCGCAAGACCGCGCGTGTCCAGGACCGGACCATCCGGAGATGCCAGGCCCCCGCGGCGGATCTCCGCTACCAGGAACCCGACGTCGAAAATGGCGTTGTGGGCCACCGGCGTGCCGCGGCGCAGGAAGTCCAGGAAAGAGGGCAACAGGTCCCGGATGGCGGGCCGGCCGCTCACCATCCGATCCGTGATCCCGTTCACCCGCGCGGCCTCGGCGGGGATGGGGACCTCGGGGTTCACGAGCTCCTGCCAGGTGTCGAGCACGCGCGGGCCGTCGAAGACGACCGCCGCCATCTCCACGATCCGGTCAACGCCGGCGAAAAGCCCTGTTGTCTCGAGGTCGAACGCTACGAACGGAATGCCTGCACCCCGCTTTCAGAAATAAGGGTCGTGTTCAGCTCTCTGCTTTTCCTTGGTGGAAGCGATCCAGCGGAGGTCAGCGTAGGTGACCCGGCAGACGTCGTCCTGGGAGCTGAGGGAGATGAACGTTCTCTGCAGTGTCCAGCGTGAATACGACTGCCCCTGATCCACGGCGCCGTACTTGTCCTCAAGGGCGCCGCGGACTTCGTTGTACGTCCTCATCTCGTCGTCATCATCAAAGCGGTATTGCGCGATGACGAGCTTGCCGTCCTCAAAGATGTAGTTGAGAAAGCCGCCATGGCCCATGACTTCCACCGGCGAGGTCAGGATTGATTTTGTTGTCCCATTGAGCCGCGCGAAGCGCGGGTCCGCTTCCGCGGCCGTCACCTGGTCCGGCGTCATCCCCCAGCTGACCTTACGGAAGTCCTGCGCAAAAGCGGAGGCACAGACCGCCGCGCACAGGATGGGGACGGCGAAGGCGCGGATCCTCATCCCCCTGCCTCTCCCTTGAGCTTCTCCGGGGTTGATTCTCCCAGGAGCAGCTTGCAGATGTTCTTGTACCCGACCTTCCGCCAGGTCCGCAGGATCCCGGCGAACTGGTCGTACGCCTCCGGATGCTGTTCCCTCAGCGCTTCCAGGCGCGCGAGCACCTCACGCAGGTCGTCCAGTGATGCAAGTGCGGGCATGACGAGCCCTCCTTTGGCGCGGGCGCAGGCCCCGCGCGAATCACGGCGCGGTGAATCCCGGCAAAGATATGGCCCGCCCCGGAGGCTTGTCAAGAATTGTGAAAACCGGCTATGCCGTAGCGGTGACGGAAAAACTGTTCTACCAGGATCCTTCCCTCCTCGAATTCGACGCCTCGATCCTTACATACGGCCCGCGCGGCGCGCTGCATGAGGTCGTCCTGGACCGCACCTGCTTCTTCCCCGGCAGCGGAGGGCAGCCGGCGGACCGCGGCACGCTGAACGGGGCCCGCGTGGTGGAGCTGGAAGACCGCGATGGCGAGATCGTGCACGTGGTGGACGCCGCCCTGGCCGCGGGCCCCGTCCACGGCTCGGTGGACGCTGCGCGGCGCCGTGACTACATGGCGCAGCATACCGGCGAGCACATCCTGGCCCAGGCCCTCCTCCGCGCCGGCAGGCTTCCGACCGTCTCCGTTCATTTCGGAGAAGAGACCACGACCATCGAGCTGGAGGCAGCGGTCGCCCCGGAGGAAGTATTGAAAAAGGCGGAAGAGCTCGCGAATGCCGTCATCCGGGAGAACCGCCCGGTGAGAATCCACGACGTGGACCCGGCGGAGGCCTCCCGGTTCACGCTGCGGCGCAAGCCGCCGGAGGTGGGACGCCTGCGGATCGTGGACATCGACGGCTGGGACGCGGTGGGCTGCAGCGGCGTTCACGTCCCATCCACCGGCGCCGTCTTCATGATCAAGATCGTGGGCCAGGAAAAGATGAGAGGGCACGCGCGCATCCACGCCATCATCGGAGAGCGGTGCATCGCCGACTACGGCCGCAGGATCGCAATGACCCAGGCCCTGAGCCGGGTTCTCACCTGCGGAGAAGAGTCGATCCTTGCCCGGGTGGAGGAGCTCGTAAGGAACGCCCGGGAGAGGGACCGGGAAATGAAGAAGATCCGCGTGGAACAGGCCGTGGCCTCCGCGCGCGCGGCGGCAGAGACGGGCAGGAAGACCGCTCGGGCGCTGATCATCCGCGGCATCTCCGACGGCGCCGGCCCGGATTACCTGCAGGCATTTGCGGATGAGGCGATCTCGGCGCCGGGGAGGGTGGCCGTGGCCATGGACCGCACGGCAGCCGGCTTTCAATGGATCGTGGCGCATTCCCTGGGGGCCGGGCTCGACCTGCCGTCCCTCCTGAAGCCGCTCCTGGCCCAGGCCGGAGCAAAGGGCGGCGGCAAACCGGCATGGATGCAGGGAATGGGCACGAGCGCGGAGGCAGCCGGAGCGTTCGCTGACCTCGTGGAGGAAGCCATCGGCCGGGCCACGGTCTGAGGGCGGGAGGCTGTCATGAAGCTGCGCATCCGTTACAACGCGCCGGTCGTCCTCACGTTCGCCATCGTGGCGGCGCTGGTTCTCCTCATCGACCAGATCTCCGGCGGGGTGTTCATCCGCACGTTCTTCACGCTGTACCCGGACTTCAATGCCGCCAATCCGCTGTCCTGGCTGCGGATGTTCACCTACGTGATCGGCCACGCGAACTGGAACCATCTCATCAGCAATTTCTCCTTCATCCTTCTCATCGGGCCCGTGCTGGAGGAGAAGTACGGCTCGGTGCCGCTGCTCCTGATGATGCTCGTGACGGCGCTCGCCACGGCCATCCTCAACATCCTCCTCGTCCACACGGGCCTCTACGGCGCGAGCGGAATCGTGTTCATGCTGATCCTTCTCAGCTCGTTCACCAACATCCGCCAGGGTGAGATCCCGGTCACGTTCATCCTCATCATCGCGCTGTACCTCGTGCGGGAGTTCGTCAATGCGCTCGCCCCCAGCACCGTCTCCCAGCTCGCGCATATCGTCGGGGGAATCATCGGGGGCCTGTTCGGATTCATCGTCTCCCGCTCGGAAAAAACACCGGGCGCGGGACAGAGCCTTCCGGCCGGACAGCCGAAAGACAAGGAAAGGAACAAGGAGTAGAGCATGAGCACACACGGCGTCATCAGGTGGTCCCGAATCTGCTTCGCGGTGCTTGCGGCATGCGCGCTGCCCCTTGCCGCCGCGGCCCAGGCCGGGCCGGCGCCTGAGGAGAAAGAGGCGGCCGTACCGCTCACGAGGCTCGTGCTGTTCACGAGCGGGGTCGGCTACTTCCAGCACGACGGCGTGGTGGAAGGGAACGCCCGCATGGAGCTCACGTTCTCCGCAGCGCAGATCAACGACCTTCTGAAGAGCCTTGTCCTGCGGGACATGGACGGCGGATCGATCACGAGCGTGACGTACTCTTCGCGGGACCCCATCACGCGGACCCTGAAGAGCTTCGCGCTGGACCTGACGGCAAATCCGTCCCTTGCCGGGCTCCTGACGCAGGCGCGCGGGGAGGCGATCGAGGCCACCATGACGGCGGGCACGAAGGTCACCGGCGCCATTGTCGGCGTGGAGAGCCGCCAGATCGCCACGGGCGCGAAGGAGCCGGTCTCCGCGGAGTTCCTCACGCTCAACACGTCGGGCGGAATGGCGAGCCTCGCCCTCTCCGAGGTGCTGGGGATCAGGTTCCTCCGTCGGGAGATGCAGGACGATCTGGCGCAAGCCCTCCAGGTTCTCTCCTCCTCCCACGGCGTGGAGCGCAAGAAGCTCATCCTCCATTTCACGGGAAGCGGCAAGCGCCGCGTGAGCATCGGCTACATCCTGGAGTGCCCGGTGTGGAAGACGAGCTATCGTCTCGTGCTCGGGGACGCGGCTTCCCACCTCCTCCAGGGGTGGGCGCTCGTGGAGAACACCACGGACGGAGACTGGAAGAACGTCGGGCTGAACCTCGTCTCGGGCCGGCCCATCACGTTCGTGATGGACCTCTACCAGCCGCTGTACATCCAGAGGCCGGAAGTCCAGCTGGAGCTGTACCAGTCCCTGGTTCCCAGGACGAACCAGATGGCGATGGAGGAAGCCCCGGCCGCTCCCGAGGCGGATGAGGCCGTGGCGGAAAGCGCGCCCGCGCGCAGGGCAGCCGCGCCGCTGGCCAAGGCCGCGCCGGCGCCCCAGCCGTCTGCCGGCTTCCTCGCCGGTCCGGGCGCGGGCCGGGACATGGGCATCGCGCAGGGAGTGAGCGCCGCGGCGCAGGGCGGCCAGATCGGTGACCTCTTCCAGTACGCCATAGAGAAGCCGGTGACGCTTCCTCGGCTGCAGTCCGCAATGCTTCCCATCATCAACCAGCAGGTGAGCGGGGACCGGGTGTCCCTGTACAACGAGGGCACGCATCCGAAGTATCCCCTGAACGCGGTGCGCCTGAAGAACACGAGCAGCCTCCACCTGATGCAGGGGCCCATCACCGTGTTCGACGGCGGAAGCTACGCCGGTGACGCGCAGATCACGGACATGGCGCCCGGCGCCACCCAGCTCATCACGTACGCCATGGACCTCGACACGGAAGTGGAGGCTGTCGCCGGCCCGACCCCGTCCAGCCTCGTCTCCGTCAAGATCTCGAAGGGAATCTTCTTCTCCACCACGAAGCTGCAGCAGGAGCGAATCTACAACGCCAGGAACCGCGGCGCGAAGGACCGCACGGTGCTCATCGAGCATCCCTACCAGGCAGACTGGACGCTCGTGGCGCCGAAGCAGGCGGCCGAGCGCACCCGGAACGACTACCGCTTCGAGCTTCCCGTGGCCGCGGGAAAGGCCGGCAAGCTCTCCGTCGTGGAGACCCGGACCGTGGATCAGAGCGTGGCCCTGGCCAGTCTCACCGGTGACCAGGTGGCCTTCTACGTGAACAGCGCCGTGGCAAGTCCGGCGGTGAAGGCCGCTCTGCAGAAGCTGTCAGGGATGATGGCGAAGATCTCCGACACCATCTCCCGGCGGACGCGCGAGGAAGCCCGGGTGAACGATATCTCGAACGACCAGTCACGCATCCGCTCCAACATGGACCGGCTCTCCCAGGGCTCGGACCTCTACAAGAGATACGTGAAGACTCTGAGCGACGAAGAAGACGAGCTGGCGAAGCTTCGTGAGGACATTGCGCGCCTGCGCGACCTGGAGGCCTCTCAGCGCAGTGACGTCGAAAAGTTCATCCAGTCCGTGGACGCCGGCTGATGCGGGTTGATGCCGGCTGACGCCTGGCCGCGGGGCCGGCGCTTTTTCCGGGATCAAGGGCCCGGTGAGTCCGTCCGACACTAGGAGGGATGGCGGATTCTGCGGCGCGCACAATCGAGCCCGTCCCGCGGGCATTCGAGGAAGACCCCTCACGTGAAACGGAGCTGCTGAGGCTCATCAACGAGCTGCGGGACGTCTTCGAGAACAACTTCGACAGGACGTGGTTCAGCCTGATCCTGGACGGCATCCCCATCGACCTGCGCACCGTGCGCGACATCCGCGAGCTCGTGTCCCTCACCTCGATCTACGCCGGGGAGGAGTGGCTGATCTACCAGGGCGTGCTGGAGCTGGAGAAGTTTCACACGACCGTGAAGCGTTTTCTCCTGCCCGTCCTCAAAGAGAAGCTCGGCATCTCGTGGCTCTTCCCTCACAAGCGTGTGCGGGACCCCCAGCAGTACATTCTCCGGAAGTTCGTGGCGTTCACGTTCCCCTACAACCTGGAAAGGCTCCGCCGCCTGACGCAGAAGCTGAAGTCCCGGCTGCTGTTCTACTATCCGTCATTGTCGTAACTGTGGTACATTGCGGTTGATGGGGGATTCCGCGTCGCCCGCCCGCCCGATTCTCGACTTCGCCCCCGCTCATGCGCTGTCCCGCCGTCTCGTTGAAGGACTGGAAACGGTCATCCGCGGCAAGAGGTCCGTCCTGGAGCACGTGGTGACCTGCATCCTGGCCGGGGGGCATCTGCTCATCGAGGATGTCCCCGGCCTCGGAAAGACGACGCTGGCCAAGACGGTTGCGCGCCTGGTGTCACGGTCCCGCAAGGACAGCCACGTCGTGTTCCGCCGCATTCAGTTCACCCCGGACCTGCTTCCCTACGACATCACCGGCGTGGACGTCTTCGATCCGTCCAGCGGAACGTTCGTGTTCTCCCCCGGGCCGGTTTTTGCCAACGTCCTCCTGGCGGATGAGATCAACCGCACCACCCCGAAGGTCCAGTCCGCGCTGCTGGAGGTCATGGCGGAAGGCCAGGTCACCATCGGCAACAAGACGCACCGCATGGATCCTTTCTTCTTCGTGATTGCAACGCAGAACCCCGTGGAAGTGGAAGGCGTGTATCCGCTTCCGCTGGCGCAGATCGACCGCTTCCTCATGAGGCTGCGCGTGGGGTATCCGGAGGAAGAGGTCGAGGTGGGGATCGTCCGGGACGATCCTTCGCGAACGGTGATGCCGGTCATCCATCCCGTCTGCGGCCGTGACGAGATCCTGGGCGCGCGGGAGGCGGTGGGTCGCGTGTTCTGTGATGAGAAGCTCATGCGCGCCGCCGTGGGCGTCTCCACGGCCACGCGCGGTCATCCGGGGGTCGCCCTGGGAGCCTCCCCCCGGGGGAGCCTGATGCTGGTGCGCTCAGCCCGTTCCCTGGCCCTGGTCCGGGGCCGGGAGTACGTGATAGACCAGGACCTCATCGATCTCGCGCCGCTCGTCATTGCTCATCGTCTGCGCATGAAGGACGTTCGCCTGGACCCCGAGGCACTGGCGCGGGAGATCGTCATGTCCCAGCTCGGCCGCATGAGCTACTGATGCTTGCATGAAACCCGCGCGGACCGGCCCAGCATCCGCCGCGCGCGCGGCGGTGCGCGCGGTTTTTCCCTTCTCCCTTCGCGGATTCCTTCTGACCCTCCTCGCGGCCGCGCTTCTGGCCCTGGGACTCTTCCGGGCGGACCTGGCGGCCCTTTTCTGGGGAGCGAGCTTCATCCTGTACGCTCTCTATGCTCTGACCGGCAGCCATCTTGCCCGGCTCTCCCTCAGACGCCGGCGGACGAGCGATCCCGAGCTCGTGTCCATTGTGCTCCCTTCCAGCGGATTGCAGCCGGGACGGGCCGGCGAGGCCCTTCTCAGCGCCCGGCTTCCTCGGTCTCTCCCCCCGGGATTCTTCGTCCGGTTCTCCCTTCCCCTGCATTGGCACGACCGTGTCCTGCGATCCGTAACGAGCCGGCTCGGCCATGGAAGGACAGAGACCTCTGTCCGCTTCCGGGCCGCGCGACGCGGGCTGTATCGAAGCGAGGCGGCGAACCTCGAGATCCAGGACGTGCTGGGATTCACGGCGAACCTGCTGCCCGTTCCGCTGGCCGAGTCACTGGCGGTCTTTCCTTCTCCGAGTGCGGAGGGGCCCTGGCGCCTCCTGACGGAAGGGGACAATCCCGCGGCCTCCCGGAGCACGCGGCGGCGCAGTGAAGAGCTCCTGGAAGTCCGCAAGTACTATCCGGGGGACGACGTGCGCCGTCTCAACTGGAAGGTCTTTGCCCACTCACGCGAGCTGTTCCTGAGAATCGGTGAGGAGACCCCGCCGCCGGAATCCCGGCTGCTGTTCGTCCTGGATTCCAGCGAAAACCCGCTGGTTCCCCGATTCCTCTCCGACGACTACCTGGACGGGCTCGTGGACGCCTGCGCCTCCGCCATGGAAGCGCTGGCGGCCGAAGGCATGTCCGTGCTCCTCTGCCGTCCCGGCTCGCGGGAGTGCCGCGCGTATTCCAGCGAGGCGAGAACGGACCTTCTCACCGCCCTGGCCGACGTGTGGTGGGCGGACAGCGGATGGCGTCCCGCGCTGCCGTCAATCCACCGCATCCACTGCGTCGTATTCTCTACACCGGGCTCCCCCGGCTTGGGACCGATCATGTCCCAGCTGAGGGACCGGGGGTGGGGCGCGAGTCTCTTCCTCAAGGAGCCGCCGCCGGTCACCGGCTTTGCGGGCATGCGCCTGAGAGACCTCCTCTTTGTGACGGACGGCGATCCAGGCACAAACGGCGGGAGCGCCAACGGCCTTGCCGGGCATCCCGAGGGGCGCAGACGGGCCCGGGGTCCGGCCGTCTCTCTTCTCGAGCGAAAGGCGCGAGCGTCCCTGGAGGAGGCGCTTGCGCGGGACCTTTCCGAGTACGGCAGCGCTGCCTGGAAGGCGGGTCATGCGCGAAAGATCTGAGTCCGCGCGGAGCCTCGTGCTCTTCCTGCTGAGAAACCTTCTCCTCTATTTCCTGCTCCTCAACTCCTTCCTCCAGCTGCGGGACCAGCTGGACCTGGCGTTCCTCAGCGCTGCGCTCGTCCTTGGCGTCCTGGCCGGCCTGATCATGGAACGGCTGCGCCTCCGTTTCCTTCCCGCGCTTGCCGCTGCCGCGCTTCTGCCCGTGGCTCTGCGCGCGCTGTTCTTCCTGGTCTTCCGGCTGCAGCGCGTCATTGCCTCTGAGCCGGCCACGGACTTTCTTTTCTTCTACTTCGACAAGGACTTCTTCCCCGCGCTTGTGGGATACGGCGCCGCGTGGCTCTTCAACTTCCTGGCCCTTCGCCGACCCCGGTTCCCCGTCATCGAGGCCGGGCTCAACTCCGCCCTGCTCGTCATCGTATTCTGGTCCCAGGCCGGATACCGCCTCACCATCTACCCTCACCCATCGATCTTCGCCTGGATCCTCGCCATCTTCGTTGTTGCCGAGTTTTTCGTGCTCCTTCTCTCGGGGGCAGGCGGCCGGGGCACGGCTGCCCGGTTCGGCAGACGCGCCGTCGAGGCCCGCGAACGCGTGGACCGCCGGGCGGTGCTCAGCTTCGCCTGGATCGTTCTCCCCCTTCTGCTCGTCTTCCTCCTGTTCCTGTTGAGCCGCTACAGCGAGGGAGCGGTGAAGGCCGGCGGCGGCCTGATGAAGCCCACGCTCTTTCGTTTCGACTTCGCTCCCTACGTGCGCCTCGAGAGCGAGATCCGGACCTCCAACGACACGGTTCTCCTGTTCCGCACCGAGGGCAGGGCAGAGAGATTCCTCCTGCGCAGATTCGTGCTGGGAAGCTATGACCAGTCGCGCGGATTCTCCATGGAGCCCCAATCCACCTTCGGTGGCGGGGGCCGCGGCATGGACGAGGCTGCCGCCGTGGTCCCGGATTCCCCCGAACGGTATCCCGACCCTGGCTACCGCGGCCGGCAGTACATCCGTCAGGAATACTACTTCCTGACGCTCGACCCCTCGTCCCTCATCGCCCTGAACTATCCCGTGCGCGTGGCGCCGCTCGTGAACTGGAAGTCATCCTCTTTCCTGCGCGTCTACCGTGTGGATTCGAAGACGCTGCGCTCCTCGGCCGGGCCCGAGAGGGTATCGGCGATGCCGGCGCTTCCATCGGGAATGCTCTCCTATTACACGCGGGGAGCCGGCGACCCGATGATCACGGACCTCGCGCGGAAAATCACTGAAGGCCGCGCGGGCTACTACGCGAAGGTTTCTTCCATCGAACAGTACCTGAGAGAGAACTACCTCTACTCCCTGAAGCCGGGGATCGCCGCGGACGGCAACCAGCTTCGCCATTTCCTCTTCGAATCGAAGAAGGGGTACTGCTCGTACTTTGCGTTCGCCATGGCACTCATGTGCCGCAGCCTCGGAATCCCGGCGCGCGTTGCCGTCGGCTTTTCCGTGGACCCCCGGGCCGAGATCCTCAACTTCTACGAAGTGAAGGCGTTCCAGGCCCACGCGTGGGTGGAAGTGTATTTCGGAGACCTGGGCTGGGTGGAGTTCGATCCGACCTCCGACCAGCTCGCCCCGGGAGAGGACCTCACCCCGTATCCCGGTCCCGACAAGGAACGAATGGCGAGGCTCATCAGCGAGATCCTCCAGAACCAGGGCAGTCTCGCCGAAGAGCACGTGACACGGGACGGGATGGCCGCGGCTGTCTCCCGGATCGGCTCCCGTCTCGCGCGGGCGGCGCTTTTCGTGGCCCGGCTGTGGTACCTCGTCCTTCCCGCGCTGTACGCGCTGTTCCTGCTGGCCGCGAAGATCCTCCCGTCCCTGCCGGCGCTTCTCTCGCGCTCCGCGCGCCGCCGGGTGAAGGGCGCCTACCGGATTTCCCTCGTGAGCCTCGCCGGGCTCGGCATGGCACGGCTGCCCTCGGAGTCCCTTCTTGAGCATGCGCGCAGGATCCAGGGCGATCGGGGCGTGGCGATGGAGCCGGTCACGGAGGCGCTTTTGAAAGCAGCCTTCTCCGAGACCTTTGATGACGAGGACAGGGGCCGCTCACGCGCCGCGCGGGCCGGGCTTCGCGCCTCCCTGCGCTCCCGCGTGTCGTGGCCCCGGCGCCTGCTGGCCGTGATCAGCCCGGCGGGCGCCGCAACGAGGATGCCGTGATGATCTCCGCGGGACACCGCTTCCTGGCGGCCTTTGCGCTGCTCCTGCTTCCTCTCGCTCAGCTTCCCGCGCAGGCGAGCCGTGATGAGACGCTCAACGAGATGTACGGCAGGGCGCGGCAGGCGATCACCCAGGACGCCTACGAGTCTGCCGTGAAGATCCTCACGGAGGCGAAGGCCCGCTTCCCGTCGGCCTCCAAGGTCAATCTCGCGCTCGCCGACCTGTACTACGACAAGGAGCTGTACACGCTGGCCCTGGGGGAATACCAGGCAGCGGAGAAGAAGGGCGCGACGGACATCACCACGCTCACCCAGATCTCCCGCTGTTTCGGCAAGCTCAACCGGGAAAGTCGATCCATCGAGTACCTGACGCGGATCCAGAGCGCATACCCGGACAGCGCCGACACCGTGGACGACCTGGGGTGGATGTACTTCAAGACGCACCAGCTGGAGAAGGGGGAGTCGACAGTGCTCGCCGGCATTGCGCGCCTGGGGATCCAACGGGGAATGGCGATGACGCTGGGGACGATCTACTCCGGCATGAACCGTTATGACAATTCGCGCCGTTACTACGAGAAGTCGATCGACGAGGCGCTGAAGGCCGGCGATCGGAGCTTTGCCGCCATCGCTTACTACAATCTTTCACTCCTGGAGCATAACTTCTTCCATTACAACTCGGCGCTGCGGGACACCGAGGAATCGATTGCCCTGGACGACCGCCCCTCGGGGCACCTTGCCCGCGGAGAGCTGTTCCAGTCCCGCCTGGACTTCTCCTCCGCGCAGGCGGAGTACCAGGGCGCGTACGCCAAGGACACCACGCCCCTGTCCAAGATCAACATCGGGATCCTCCTGCAGAAGTTTGGACAGCTCGAGCTCGCCCGCCGCTACGGGGAGGAGGTGCTGTCCTCCACGGACCTGGCGTGGCTGCTGTATTACGGGACGGACGTCTCGCGCCATTTCAAGGACGTCCACGAGCTCCTGATGAACGTGTACGCCGGGCTCGCGCGCGTGGAGGCAGGCAGACCGACCGACGGACTGGTCTCGAGGATGGCGGCGCTGTTTGCCTCTCTCAAGGACGACATTCTCTCCTGGTACCACCGGGAGCGATATCGCCTGTATTCTCTTTCGGTGGGCCGCCAGTATCTGAAGGAAGGATCGTTCGAAGACGCCTGGTGGGAGTTCTACCGGGGGAACGAGGGATATGCAGAAGTGGCGATGAAGTACCTGAGCCTGGCGCGCGCCCTCGAGACGGCGCGCACCCCGCACGCGGAATACTTCTACCTCCAGGAGGAAGGAAAGGTGCGGAAATCCCGGGAGCTCCTGCAGCAGTCCCTGGAGGGCTTCGACCCGTTCTGGGAGAAGGAGGCCGCGGCGGATTCCCTCGTCGCCATGGCCTCTCTCCTTCAGGGCCGGGAGCGCCGGGACCTCCTTGCCCGGCTGTTCGATCTCAACCGGGGGGCGCTGCGCCAGGCTGGGCTCGGGCTTCCCCTGGTCATCGACTTCCGCGGTGGCGGTTTCGGCGCGCGGGAGCGTGGACTGGTGGCCAAGTACCTTTCACGAGCCGGATCGGAATGCCTGCCGGGTGCGGCGCCGGGCGCGCGCTACACGCTGACACTCTTCCGGGAGGCCGGTGGATCGGTGCGATGGACCGTGATCGATTCGGCGAGCGGCGCGGCCGCGGCCGGGGGCACCGTTCAGCTCTCCGGCGCGCCGCGTCACCGCGCCGTTGTCGTCGTCCAGGCAATCCTTGATGAGCTGTATGCCGTTCACTAAACTATAGAGGGGAAGGGGAAAAGGAGTCTCGGGTGCCAAGGCTGGTTCTCAAGGTGTCGGAAGGAGTCCCGGAGCTTCCCGCCGCCGTGCAGAAGGAAAAAGGACTCTCGATCAAACGGGTGAAGAAGGTCGCCGCCGCCTCTCCCGACTCCGACGACATCGTCGCGTGGCTCGTCGACCGCGCCTTCGTTGAGGAGAACGGGAAGGCGCTGTGCAACCACGGGCTGCCGGCCGGCTCGGTGCTTCTCTGGAACCCCAAGGGCGCCGCCCTGCGGCTCCACGAGATCCTTCCCGACAGCCTCCTCTACGATGAGGTCATTTCCCTCTCCCGGCCCGAGCTGCTGCAGAGGACCCTGAGGAACCTCTTCCGCCAGCTCCACCTCGAAAAAGAGCTGGCCCGGCAGGATGAGCTTCTGCGCGCCAAGGAGGCGGAGAACACCGAGCTTCTCAACGTCGGGATTGCACTCTCCGCGGAGCGGGACAACGACAAGCTCCTTGCCGACATCCTGCTCCAACTGCGGAAGATCGCCCAGGCGGACGCCGGAACCCTCTACCTCCTGGAGAAGGACGAGAAAACCGGTGAGCAGCGGCTGAGATTCAAGATCGCCCAGAACGATTCCAATCCCCAGGACTACAAGCAGTTCGTCATGCCGCTGTCCAAGAAGACGATCTCGGGCTACGTGGCCTCCACGGGATCCATCCTCAACATTCCTGATGCGTACAAGATCCCCCCGGCGGAGGAGTACGGGTTCAACGTCAGCTACGACACGTCCACCGGCTACCGGTCCAGGAGCATGCTCACCGTGCCGATGCAGGACCACAAGGGAGAGATCCTCGGGGTCATCCAGCTCATCAACCGCAAGCCGGATTTCGGGCAGAAGATCGCGACCCCGGAGGAGGCGGACAAGATCGTCACGCCGTTCCCGGGCGACATCGTGCCCGTGGTGAAGTCCCTCGCGTCACAAGCGGCGGTGTCCCTGGAGAACAACAAGCTCTACGAGGAGATCGAGACCCTGTTCGAGGGATTCGTGAGGGCCTCGGTGAAGGCCATCGAGTCCCGGGACCCCACCACCTCGGGTCATTCCAACAGGGTCGCCGTCTACACGGTGAGTCTTGCAGACGCGGTCGCCAGGGCGGGCACGGGTGCGTACCGCGGAATCACCTTCACCGCGGAGCAGAGAAAAGAGATCCGCTACGCAAGCCTTCTCCACGACTTCGGCAAGGTCGGGGTGCGCGAGCACGTGCTCGTGAAGGCAGAGAGGCTCTATCCTGATCAGCTCAAGCTCGTGCGGATGCGTTTCGACTACATCCGCAAGGCCATGATGTACAGCCTCCTGAAGGAGCGCTTCAACGCCCTGTCCGGGGGAAATGACCAGTACCTCGGCGCGAAGGAGGAGATCGACCGCAGGGAGGCGGAGTACCTCGCCGAGCTGGACCGCTACGTGGACACCATTGAGACCGCGAACATTCCCACGGTGCTGGCCGCGGAGCCTTCGCGGGTGCTCGACGAGATCCGCGGGAAGACCTTCCAGGAAGAGGGACGGGAAATCCGCTTCCTGGAGGATGACGAATACATCAAGCTCAAGATCCTGAAGGGCAGCCTTGATGAAGGGGAGCGCAGGGAGATCGAGAGCCACGTCACGCACACGTGGAAGTTCCTCAGCACGATCCCGTGGACCACGGAGATGAAGAATATCCCCACCATCGCCTACGGCCACCACGAGAAACTGACCGGCCAGGGCTACCCCCGGGGTATCAACGGAGAACAGATCCCGATCCAGACCCGCATGATGACGGTGTCGGACATCTACGACGCGCTGACGGCGAGCGATCGCCCGTACAAGAAGGCGGTGCCTCCCGACAAGGCTCTCGACATCCTCAACGCGGAGGTCAGAGAGAAGGAGCTGGACGCCGAACTCGTGAAGATCTTCATTGAGGCGAAGATCTGGCAGAGGAAGGACGTCCTGCTCGAGGGATCCAAAGAGTAGGTCGGGGGCCAACTGCGCGCAGCGCAGTCAGAGCTTGACGATCTCATCCTGGGACGACGAGACGAGGGCTTCCCGCTTTCCGTCTGTTTCCAGCCATGCGCCCGAGCCCTCCTCGATCCTTCCGATGACGCACGCCGGGATCCCTCCCGCGGCAAGGCGACGGCACGCCTCGTCAGCCTGTGCCGGCGCCGCGGTGAAGAGGAACACGCCCGAGCTGAGAAGACCGAGGGGATTCATCCCGAACCTGCGGCACAGGAGATTCGTTTCCTCGCGGACAGGAAGGGCGTGGGGATCGATGACGGCGCAGACCCTGCTGGCGCGGCAGATCTCCGCAATGCCCATGGCCAGGCCGCCCTCGGTGGGATCATGGCCGCTCGTCAGCGCGCATCCTTCGAGAAGCCTGCCCTCCTCCACGATCGAAATGCCGGGATCGTCGAGCCAGCCCAGCACGGCCTGCGCCCTCTCCTCCCCCAGGACTTCGCGGCAGACGGCCGGCCGCTCCCGCGCGATGGTCGTCGTGCCCTCCAGGCCGACCCACTTCGTCATGCAGATCCTGTCTCCGGGCCGCGCGCCGCCGGTTGACAGGGGCGCGCGGGAGAGAAACCCGACGGCCTGGCCGCACACGATGGTGCGTGCGACGACGGCCGTCACCTCGGTGTGCCCGCCGACCCACAGGATGTCGTTCTTCCGGCAGGCCCGGGCGATTTCCGCAAAGATGTCTTCCAGGTCGTCCTCCGTGGATCCCGGCGGGAGCAGGACGGTGGTGGTGAGGTAGATCGGGCGGCCGCCCATGGCGACGATGTCGTTGGCGTTCACGGCAACCACGTAGGTTCCGACGCGCTCGCCGGTGAACGTGATGGGATCCGCGGTCAGAACGATGGTCTGCGCGCCGGCCGCAACGGCCGCATCCTCTCCCGGTCCCGCGCCCACGGCCAGGAGCGGGGAGCGGGACGTGTGGCGCAGAAGCCGCTCGAGGAGGTCGACGGGCAGCTTCCCCGGAGCCAGCGCAGGCTTCATACGTCACGAAGAATCGAAGAAATCACCCGGTTCGTCAAGGCGAGCGTTCCGGAGGGTCGGCCTTTCGGCCATCCCTGGCCTCGGCCGACCTCGCCATCCAACGCCGCGGAATACCGCCGCAGGGCTGCGGATGCTTGCCAGCCCCCGATCAAGACGCTACAATGCGCCGATGTCAAAAACGCGGGTCCAGGATTACATCGAGAAGTACGCCGAGCAGCCTATCCGCTTTACTCCCTATGCCCTGAAAAAGACCGGCCTGGTGCAGTCCCAGGTGTTCCTCAAGATCGAGGACTACCTCCTCATCTGCGCACCGTTCCAGCTGTCCATGAAGGGCGGTATCTTCCTCGTCGTTCTCAGCGCCCAGGAGATCACGTTCTTCCAGCAGTTCCAGAAGAAGCTCTGCTCGATCAACCTCACGTTCCAGCAGACCGGGAGCAAGAAGCCGCTCACGCTCCTCCTCCGCGGCGCCCTGGACCGTATTGGTCCGGTGAAGGGCAAGCAGAACGTCTGCATGATGGACGCCTCGTTCAAGGGGTGCCCCAACGACCTGGTGGAGATCATCGGGGACTACATCAGCTCCTACGAGGGACTGAAGAGCCAGTACGACAACTTCTCTGGAAAGGCCATCGCGCTGGACCAGTCCACGGCCGCCCTCATGCGGTACAACAACTACGTGGAGCTCGTGTTCGGGGCCACGCGGACGCGGGCCACGCTGGTCACCATTGCGGCCAACAGCGTCTCCGTGCGGCTGCATACGCGGCCGCCGGGGCTTGACGAAGGGACCGCCTGCTCCGCGCGCCTGTACTTCCAGGTCTACCAGTTCACCGCGAACGGAAGGGTCGCCTCCATCGAGACCGACCAGGCCGGAGAAGCCGTATTCACCATTTCCCTGGAGTTCACCCCCGAGCTCATCGAGATCGTTGATGACTACTTCTTCCGCAAGAGCATCCAGGGACGTGGAAAGGCGGCGCAGCCCAGCGCCTGATGTGACTGCGGCGCCCGCCCGCGGATCCCGCCGCCCGGGCAGGATGCGGCGGCGCTCGCCGGCTGGTTCGCGGACGCCGACGACGCGCGGCTGTGGAGGATGAACGCATTTCATGGACAGGTTGAGAGTTGGTGTCATCGGCTGCGGGGTTATCAGCGCCATCTACCTGAAGAACTGCACTACTTTGTTCCCGGAGATTGAAGTGGCAGCGGTGGCTGATCTTCTGCCAGAGCGCGCCGCCGCACGCCAGGCGGAGTTCCGCCTTCCCCGGGCATGCTCCGTCGCGGAGCTCCTTTCCGACAGAAGCATCCACGTCGTTCTCAATCTCACCATACCCCGTGCGCACTACGAGATCACCCGGGCCGCCCTTGAAGCCGGCAAGCACGCCTACGGTGAAAAACCCCTCTCCACGGAGCTGATGCAGGGAGAAGCTCTTGCGGCCATGGCCGCCAAGAGGGGACTTCTTCTCGGCTCCGCCCCGGACACGTTTCTCGGGGCGGGAATCCAGACCTGCCGGGCGCTCATGGACGAAGGCTCCATCGGGAGACCCGTTGGCGGAACGGCGTTCATGATCATGGGCGGTCACGAGAGCTGGCACCCGGACCCCGGTTTCTACTACCAGAAGGGGGGAGGCCCGCTGTTCGACATGGGCCCCTACTATCTCACGGCCCTCGTCTCCCTCCTCGGGCCGGTAGCCGCGGTCGGTGCAATTGCCCGCAAGGGGTTCGAGGAGCGCACCATCACGAGTGAGCCGCTGCGGGGGACCAGGATTCCCGTCGAAGTGCCGACGCACGTTGTGAGCCTCCTGGATTTCGAGAACGGGGCGTCCGTGGTCATGGTGATGAGCTTCGACGCGCCGGGCGGCACGTCGCACAATCCGATGGAGATCCACGGGACGGAAGGGACGCTCCTTGTGCCGGATCCCAACACCTTCGGCGGACCGGTGAGGATGCGCAGGGCAGGATCAAAGGAATGGACCGATGTGCCCCTTCGTTTCGGGTACGCGGAAAACTCCCGCGGCCTGGGGCTCGCGGACATGTGCCGGGCGGTCACCGGGGGCGGCGGGCATCGCGCCTCCGGAAGCCTCGCGCTGCACGTCCTGGAAGTGATGCATGGAATGCACGTCTCCTCCAGCTCGGGAAAGAGATACGTGATCCGTCACTGGTGTGATCGCCCGGAGCCCCTCCGCAGCTGAGTCCTACGGCTGCAGGGTCCACGCGGGCAGCGCAATGATGGCGCCGGCTTTCAGCGCCGATTCGTGCGCCAGAATCCCACTGCAGGTAATGTTGGCAGCCTGGCGGGCGTTGGGGAAAGGCTCCCTCCCCTCCCGGAGCGCTGAAATGAACTCGTGCACCAGGTGCGGGTGAGAACCGCCGTGCCCCCCTCCCTGCGTGAAGGAAAGGTGCTTCTTGTCTTTGGCGTTGTACACGCCCGCCTTCGTGAACTGCTGGATCTCCGGCGGAAGGAGGTGCGCGAAGTCCGGCACCTCCACGCGCGCCGGCGACTCACCGGTGTGGACGACGTGCTTTTCACCCTCGATCTGGGTCCACTCGAAGCTCTTCTTCGAGCCGTACACGTCGAAGCTCTCACGGTACTGCCGCGCGGTGTTGAACAGGGAGCGGGTCACCTCCGCGGCGAGGTCGGAGTTGCGGAAACGGATGTGGACCGTCTCGATGGCAAAGGGAGATCCGTAGCGGGCATGCATGCGCGCATCAATAGTTCCCGAGCCGAAGCAGGAAACGAACTCCGCCTCGTTGCCGCCCAGCGCGAGCGTCGGGGCGATGGCGTGTGTGGCATTCCACATGGGAGGAAAACCCTCCCAGTACTCGGGCCAGCCTGCCATCTCCTGCTGGTGGGACGAGCGGAAGAACTGCAGCTTCCCCAGCTCACCGGCGCGGTACATCTGCTTCACGAACAGGAACTCGCGCGAGTAGACCGTTGTTTCCATCATCATGTACTGCCGGCCGCTCGCCTTCTGCGCGTCGACGATCCGCTTGCAGTCCGCCACCGACAGCGCCATGGGGATGGTGCAGGCAACGTGCTTGCCGGCCTCGAGTCCGGCAACGCACATGTCCGCGTGCAGCGGCGGAGGCGTGTTGATGTGCACGACCTCCACGTCCGGGCTGCGCAGGAGCTCCGCGTAGTCGGTGTATCGATTCTCGACCCCCCAGGCGTCGCCGACGGAGTCGAGCTTTCCCCGGGTTCTCTGGCAGATGGCGACGAGGTTCGTGTGGGGATGCGCCTGGTAGATCGGAATGAACTCCGCCCCGAAGCTCAGCCCGACGATCGCCACGTTGTACCGCTTGACTCTGTCTGACATGCGCGCCTCCCCGCCCTCGAAGGTCCCTCTATTTCGCCAGCCGCGCTGCCGCCTTTCCAAGGTCGCTCTCCCCGGCGAGCGACACGACCTTGGACAGGCTCTGTTGCTCCCTCTTCACATCTCCGACGCCGCGATACCCGAGGGCGAGCAGGAACCAGTAGACCGGCGCCCGCTCGGGATCCCGGGAGAGCCGCGCGCCGTGCGGACGCAGCCACGCAAGCTCATCCGAGAACGCGTTTGCATCCGCAAGCAGCTTGGCCTTGAAAATCACGAAGTCGTCCGCCCATGGAGATCCTGCCGATGGCCCGGTGGGCGCGGGAAGACTCCGCACGAGCTTCAACGCGCCGTGGGTGTCACCGCTCAGCGAGCGCGCGCAGGCAAGGTAGTAGCGCACCTCGGGGGATTCGGCCTCCGAGGCCGTGCCAAGAGCGGCCGTCAGCTCGTCCGTTGCCTTGTCCAGGTCGCCGGAGGCGATAAGGTCCCTTCCCGCGGCAAGATGCTCTTCTGCGTCGTCCGGCAGGCTCAGCGCCGGGCTGACGGGGCTTTCCGGTTCAGGAGGCGCGGCAGCCGCCGCCGGAGGGGGTGCGGCAGCGGCCGCCGGAGCGCCCGGCCCCTCGGGGGAAAGCTCCGCCGCGCCCTGCCGGGCCCCTTCCGTCGCTGCCTTGCGCTCGGCCTCGGCGATGCGCGCAGCTTTCAACTGGCGCTCTTCGTCCCCGGACGGCAGGCGCCTGCCCAGCACTCCCATCACGGCGCTCTGCTTGAGCGTCGTTCCCCGCACGAGCT
>Ga0335070_10002433_pt1 | contig 21669 bp, 18 predicted proteins | sample Lox_Sample_13_FD_206722 | JGI IMG/M metagenome (GOLD analysis project Ga0335070, IMG submission 206722) | Soil microbial communities from Loxahatchee National Wildlife Refuge, Florida, United States - Lox_Sample_1.3 | ecosystem: Environmental > Terrestrial > Soil > Wetlands | place: USA...
GGGGTTGGCTCTCGATGGTCATCAGCTGGCTGACGATGCTGTTCACATCGAGCCCCGAGCCGACGCCGGGGGAGGAGAGGGCCATTGTGGTCAGTGTCCGGAAGGATTGCGGTTGGTTTGCATTACGGCATGCGCATCCAACACTTAAGTTGGCCCGCGTCGCGCAGGCTCGGTCGGCGACCGGGCCTGGCAGGCCCGGGAAGAAGCGCGCCGCCGGGCCCGAGGGCTGACTGGCTCTCGCGCCCAGCGGTGCGCGTTCATGCGCGCTGCTTGAGTAGAAGGCCCTCGACGCGGTCGAGGTTGCGCGAGATCGCGAGCAATTCCTCCGAGGGGATCTGCCTGATCACCTGGTTGGTATGCGAATCGACGATCTTGACGACGGTCTTGCCGGTGTCCTTGTCCACCGAGAAGCGCAGGTTGGACGCGAACTGGCTTACCGCTTCCTGGGCGCGACGGACCGCTTCCTGCAACTGCGCGGGATCCGGCGCCGCCGCCGGCTCCGACCGGGCCGGGCCCAACTGCTCGGGCAGGGGTGCGACGTCAACAGCGGCGGCCGGGCGGGCCGCTGGATCGCTGCCCGCCTCGGCGCCGGTCGGACCGATTCGTCCTGTGACCGGAGTAAGCACGGCTGTACCTCCTTACAATCTGGCTCGAGGAACCGGCCGAGCTCGCGCTCGACCGGCCCACGCGCTTACTTGAGCAGGGTCAGCACATTGTTGGGTATTGCATTGGCCTGCGCCAGGACGGCGGTGCCGGCCTGCTGCAGGATCTGGGCCCGCGTGAGATTGGCGGTCTCGGCGGCGTAGTCCGCGTCCTGGATGCGCGAGCGCGATGAGCTCAGGTTCTCCGAGGTTGTCTGCAAGTTGACGATGGTGTTCTCGAAGCGTGCCTGCAACGCGCCGAACTTCGCGCGCTGGCCGTCGATCGCAGCGAGCGCCGAGTCGACGATCTGCAACGAGCGGTTGGCGCCCGCTACGCTGGACACATCGAGCTGGCTCACGGCCTGCAACTGTCCGGCGGCCGACGCGGCGTTGAAGAAGTCCGTGGTGTTGGCAGCCGTGAGGTTGAAGGTCTTGTTGGAGTCGACGGTGAGCTGGCCGGTGCCGACTGCGGCGGAGCCGGCGGCGGTGGCGGTGCCGCCGACGGTGATCGCGGCGGTGGAGGCAGCGTTATTGGCGATGGTGATGTTCTCGCCGGTGTTGTTGGTCAACGTGATGCCCGTTCCCGCGGAATTGACTTTAGCGGTCACGCCGGTCTTGGACGACACGTCGTTGAACGCGTTCACGGCGGCGGCAAGGCCATCGGCGTTGATCGTGCCGCCGACGGTGAACGCGATCGTCACGGCCGTCGTGTTGGTCGAAGTGACGTTCAGCGAGTAGCTGGCGTTCGCCGTCAGCGCGGTGAGGTCGAATTGCGTGAGCGCACTCGCACTGACGTTGGTGTTGGCCGTCTGGGCGTTGATCTGCTGCGCTACAGTCTTCGCGCTCGCGCCGGCGGCGACGGTAACCGTCGCGCTGCCGGCCGAGCCGTTGATCGTAATGTTGCCGCCTACGACGCGGCTGGCCGCTGCGGCGTTCGACGCGATGGCGTTCGCCGTGCTGCCCTGGACCAGGTCGCCGTCCGGGTTGGTCGCCGTGGCCGCCAGCGAACCGATGCGGTAGTTGCCGTATTGCGTCGTGCGGAAGTTCGCCGTGGTCGCGGTGATGGTCTGGTTGGCGTTGGGGCCGACCTGGAAGGTCGCCGAGCCGAAGGTTCCGTCGAGCAGCTTCAGCCCGTTGAACTCGGCGGTCGACGCAATGCGATCGAGTTCCGCGGTCAGCTGGGTGACTTCGGCGTTGAGCGCCTGCCGGTCGGTAGGCGAGTTCGACGCGTTGGCCGACTGCACCGCCAGCTCACGGATCCGCTGGAGGATATCCCCTGCCGACTGCAGCGAGCCCTCGGCGGTCTGCGCCAGCGAGATCCCGTCGTTGGCGTTGCGCCGCGCCTGGTCCAGGCCGCGGATCTGGGAGGTCATGCGGTCCGAGATCGCCAGCCCGGCGGCGTCGTCTTTCGCGCTGTTGATGCGAAGGCCGGAAGACAGGCGCTGCAGCGCAACCGCGAGCGCGCCCTGCGAAGTGTTCAGATTGCGCTGCGCATTGAGCGAAGCGACGTTCGTGTTGATTACCTGTGGCATCGTTGTGTCCCTTTAACCGTACTGAGGTTCGACTGAGTTACCTTGGTTTAGCTCAACCCGGTTACCCTCGCCACTGAAGGCCTTCAAACCGCGGTCATGGCCACAATAGCGGCAAAAATTGCCGGAACTTGAGTTGCGGGCTTGCCGCTTCGGAGCACAACTGCAGAGGGAAAATGCGGCGGAAGGAACAACGTTCGCGCGCTGCGCGCGCTGCCGCTTTGCTTTCGATTTACGGCACCACCTGCGAAAACTTGAGTGTGCCGCGCGCAGCGTTGTCTTGCGATCGATTGCGCATGCGCATCGCGCCGAGCACGCGGGTCGCGCTGCCGCGCCGGTTATTCGTCCGGCAACGCCTGATCGGGAAACAGCACGTCGGCGAAACCGAAGTTGCGCAGATCGCGGATCCGGGTGGGATACAAAATGCCGTCCAGATGATCGCACTCGTGCTGGACGACGCGTGCGTGGAAGCCGTGCACCGTGCGGTCGATGGGCTGGCCGTACTGATCGAATCCCTGGTAGCGCAGCTGCGTGAAGCGCGGCACCAGCCCGCGCAGCCCCGGCACGCTCAGGCAGCCTTCCCAGCCCTCCTCCACCTCATCGGACAGGGGAGTGATCACCGGGTTGGCCAGGACGGTGAAGGGCACCGGCTCGGCATTGGGGTAGCGCGGGCTGCTGGTGAACCCGAAGATCACCAGGCGTTGCTGCACGCCGATCTGCGGAGCGGCGAGCCCCGCGCCGCTGAGCGCCTGCATCGTATCCTGCATGTCCTGCACCAGCTCATGCAGCTGCGGCGTGTCGAAGGCATCCACCTCGCGCGAGCGTTCCAGCAGGCGCGGATCACCCATGCGCAGCACGCCCCTAATCGGCATGACTTTCCACCAGCCGCTCGATCACGTTGCGCACCTTGGCCAGCGCCGTGCGCAAGGTCGCGTTGATGTCCTCCATGCGGATGCCCGCCTTGCTGCCGGCGCGCCCCGCGGCATAGTTCGCCACCACCGCAATCGCGGCGTAGTTCAAGTCGAGCTCGCGGGCCAGCGCAGCTTCCGGCATACCGGTCATGCCGACCATGTGCGCGCCGTCGCGCTCGAGCCGGTCGATCTCGGCGGCGGTTTCCAGACGCGGGCCCTGCGTGGTGGCGTACACACCACCGTCGATCATGTCCTGCCCCACGTCGCGAGCCGCACCGAGGATCTCCTGGCGCAGGGACTCGCTATAAGGATAGGTGAAGTCGATATGCACGACCGCGCGATCCTCGCCCTCGTGATACGTCGAGCGGCGGCCCCAGGTGTAATCCACGATCTGGTCGGGCACGGCAATGACACCCGGGCCCAGATCGTCCCGGATGCCGCCCACCGAGGCCACCGAGACGACACGCGTGAGCTGCTGCGCATGCAGCGCCCAGATGTTGGCGCGGTAGTTGACCATGTGCGGCGGGATCGTGTGCCCGTAGCCGTGGCGCGCCAGAAACACCACCTCCCTCCCGGCAATGCGGCCGAAGGTGAGCGCGCCGGAGGGCTCGCCGTAGGGTGTGCGCACCACCTCGCGGCGGGTGACTTCGAGGTTGGAGAGCTGAGTCAGGCCGGTGCCGCCGATGATTCCGAGCATGTCGAGTCTATGGCTGGTGGGTAGTGATCAGTGCTTCGTGGGCAGGACCCGGGTGTGCGGGCGTCGATGCGTCGAGACAAGCGGGTTGCCGGCTCTGCCGCACGCCACAGCAGGCTGACTCCCGGCCACCGGTCAGGTCCCCTTGAGAGCGTAGATCGCCGGCAGGTTGCGCCAGGCCTCCTCCACGTCCATCCCGAAGCCGAAGACATAGCGATCGGGCAGCTTGATTCCCACGAAATCGGGGCGGATCGGCTTGCTGCGACCGATCTCCTTGTCCGCGAACACGGCGCACAGCACCTCGGCGGCGCCATCTTCCAGCAAGCGCCCGCGGATGGCCGCCAGGGTAGTGCCCTCGTCCAGGATGTCGTCCAGCACCAGCACTACGCGCCCGGCAACCGGCTGGCGCGGCGCGACTTTCCAGGTGATCTCGCCGCCTCGCGTGGAGCCGTCGTATCGCGTGGCATGCAGGTAGTCGAACTGCAGCGGGAAGCGCAGCAACGGCAGCAGCTGGCCGGTGAACACCACGCTGCCACCCATCACGCAGAGCACCAGCGGATTGCGTTCGCGCAGGCGCGCTTCGATCTCCGTGGCCATCCGCGCCAGCGCCTGGCGGACCTGCTCCTCGGTGCACACGAGGTCCGCCTCCTGCAGCACGCTCCACGCCCCGGCGACGTCCATCGGGTCAGCTCCGCTGCTTGCCCAGGGTGGCGAGGAACTGTCCGAACTCCTCCTGCGTCTCCGGATGCTTCAGGCCGTACATGACGTTTGCCTGGAGGTAGCCGAGCTTGGATCCGCAATCGTAGCGCGTACCTTCGAAGCTGTAGCCGAGCACGGTTTCGTCCTTGAGCAGCGTGGCGATGGCGTCGGTGAGCTGGATCTCGCCGCCCGTGCCGGGCTTGATCTGCTCCAGGTGCCACATGATCCCCGGCGCCAGGATATAGCGCCCGACCACCGCCAGAGTCGACGGGGCCTTGTCGGGATCGGGCTTCTCGACGATGCCGGTCATGCGCGTGAGCCGCTCGCCATCGGGGTCGCCCTGGATGATGCCGTAGCTGCCGGTTTCGGCGCGCGCCACGTTCTGCACCGCGATCACCGAGCGCCGGCGGCGCTCGTGCACCTCCACCATCTGCTTGAGCACCGGAGTGGATGCGTCGATCAGATCGTCGGCAAGGATCACGGCGAAGGGCTCGTCGCCGAGCACCGCTTTGGCGCACAGCACCGCGTGGCCCAGGCCCAAAGCTTCCGCCTGGCGCACGTAGGTGCACGTCACGTCCTTGGGCACGATGTCCTGCACCTGTTCCAGCAGCTTGTGCCGGCCGCGGCCCTTGAGCTCGGTCTCCAGCTCGTAGGCCTTGTCGAAGTGGTCCTCGATCGCGCGCTTGTTGCGGCCGGTGATGAACACCATGTGCGTGATCCCGGCCGCCACCGCCTCCTCCACGGCGTACTGGATCAGCGGTTTGTCGACCACCGGCAGCATCTCCTTCGGGCTGGCCTTGGTGGCCGGCAGAAAACGGGTACCCATCCCGGCTACCGGGAACACGGCTCTGGTGACGCGCGTCAAGCAGACCCCCTGATCAGTGCTTTCGATCGAGCAATTCTAGCAACCCGGCCTCATCGAGCACAGGAATGTCTAATGTTTTCGCCTTGTCATACTTGCTGCCCGGGTCCGCCCCCACCACCACGTAGCTGGTCTTCTTCGACACGCTCCCGCTGACCTTGCCCCCGGCGGCCTCGATACGCGCGGCGGCCTCGTCGCGCGACAGATTGGGCAGCGTTCCGGTCAGCACGAACGTCGCTCCCGCCAGCGACCCCGCGGCGCGGGCTGCCGCGGGCTCCGGCGCCGGGGCGACACCGCGCTCGAGCAGCTGGTGCACGACTTGGCGGTTGTGCGCCTCCGCGAAGAACTGGGCGACGCTGCGCGCGACCACCGGCCCGACCTCGGGCACCTGCTGCAGGCGCTCCTCGCTCGCCTGCACCAGCGCATCGATCCTGCCCAGATCACGCGCCAGGTCGCGCGCAGTGGTCTCGCCGACATTGCGGATACCCAGCGCGAACACGAAGCGTGCCAGCGTGGTGCGCCGGCTGCGATCGATCGCATCGACCAGGTTCTGCGCCGACTTCTCGCCCATGCGCTCGAGGCCTGCCAAGGTCTGTGCATCGAGCGTGTATAGATCAGCCGGCGTGCGCACCAGATCCTGGTCGACCAGCTGCTCGACGATCTTCTCGCCCAGCCCGTCGATGTCCATCGCCCGGCGCGAGGCGAAATGCAGCAGCGCCTGGCGGCGCTGCGCCGGACACACCAGCCCGCCGCTGCAGCGCGCGATCGCCTCGCCCTCCTCGCGAACCACCGCGGACTTGCACTCCGGACACACCTTGGGCATGCGAAACGCGCGCACATGCGCCGGCCGGCGCTCCTGGAGCACTCTCACCACCTCGGGAATCACGTCCCCTGCCCGGCGCACCACCACGAAATCACCGATATGCACGTCCTTGCGTCGCACCTCGTCCTCGTTGTGCAGGGTGGCGTTGGTGACGGTGACGCCGCCCACGAACACCGGCTTGAGGCGCGCCACCGGCGTAAGCGCGCCGGTGCGGCCCACCTGCACTTGGATGTCCAGCACCTCGGTCACCGCTTCTTCCGCGGGAAACTTCTGCGCGACAGCGAAGCGCGGCGCGCGGGACACGAACCCGAGCCGCTCCTGGAGCGCGATCGCGTTGACTTTGTAGACCACTCCGTCGATGTCGTAGGGCAGCTCGGTGCGGCGCGCGCCGATCTCCCGGTAGAACGCCAGCATCCCCTCCAGCCCCTTGACCACTTTGCGCTCGCTCGACACCGGCAGGTGCAGCTTTTCCAGGAAATCCATCTGCTCGCTGTGGCGCGCACCGGGCGAAGCGCCGCCCTCGAAGCGGCCCAGGCCGTATGCGAAGAAGGTCAGCGGCCGCGACGCGGTGACGTGCGGGTCCTGCTGGCGCAGGCTGCCGGCAGCGGCATTGCGCGGGTTGACGAACTCCTTGGCACCCCTGTCGCGCAGCTGCCGGTTGAGCTCTTCGAAGTCCCGGCGCAGCATGACCACCTCTCCCCGCACTTCCAGCAGAGCCGGCGCACGCGTGGTGTACAAGCGCAGCGGTATCGCGCGGATCGTGCGCAGGTTGGCCGTGACGTCTTCCCCGGTATAGCCGTCCCCGCGCGTCGCGCCGACGTCGAGCAGGCCGTCGACATAGGTCAGGCTGATGGCCAGCCCGTCGAACTTGGGCTCGGCGGCGTACTCGACCCGCTCGGCGCCGAGCGCCTCGCGCACGCGACGGTCGAAGGCGATCGCTTCCTCCTCGCTGAGCGCGTTGTTGAGCGAGAGCATCGGCACGGCATGACTGACCGCGGCGAATTCCCCCTCGATCTTGGCGCCCACGCGCTGCGTGGGCGAGTCGGGCGTGGCGAGCTCGGGGTGCGCACGCTCGATCTCCTGCAACTCCCGGAACAGCGCATCGAACTCCGCGTCGCTGATCTCGGGCGCATCCTTGACGTAGTACAGGTAGTTGTGGCGCTCGATTTGCTGCCGCAGCTGCGCCGCCCGGGCCCGTATGCTGGCGGAGCCGCTCACCGGCGTCCTCGGGCCGCGGCCACCTCTACGAGAACAGCCGCAGGGCGTCCGGGCTGCCGCCCGGGATGCCCCGCGCCTGCATCGTCCCGTAGATCGCCCGCAGCTGGTTGCGGATCTGCTCCAGTCCGGGTTCGGTCACTGCGGCGCGGTTGTCGTCCACCAGCGCGCCGCCCAGCCCGACCGCGAGCTGGCGTCCCACGGCAACCATCTGGTCGAAGGCGCGCACGCCATCCTTCTGCCGCGGGACGTCCAGCAACAGCGTCACCCCGGCGATCGTAAGCTGACGCAGCGTCTCGGCGCTGAACGGCTGCTGGCTGCTGTTTTCGAGCGTGAACAGCACGTGACCCTGGGCGTCGCTATAGGTGAACATCCCGGACGGCTGCAGCCGGAAACCGGCGGCCTCAGCCAAGCCGCGCAGGCGCGTGCCGCCGAAGGGCCGTCCGGCAGGTGCAACGATGTTGATGCCAACCACGACATCGACCTCAGCGCACAAAGCGTCCAGCGCCTGCGCTCTGTCGACGAACGGGGTGGTCTCGGGAATCACCGCCGACGCGGGAACCGCGGCCGCGCACACCGCGACTGCTGACTGCAGGGTCGTGAGGTCGGCAGGCGCGACCGCACCGCGCCGGTCCACCAGCTGCAAGGACACCATTGCTTGACGCGCTTGCCCCGGAGATGCCGGGTCGAGCGGCTGCCAGGGGCTGTCGTCGGATTCTCGCCCGGTGAGCCGCACGCGCGAGGCGAGCGCGCCGAGGGTGGCCATCAAGGTCTTGAGCGGCTCGGCGGGCAGCGGCTGGGAGCCGTGAATCTGCGCAACGTAATCGATGGTGGCGCCGGGCGCGACGCTGTCCGCGGCCGGCGCGCCCAGGTCGGGTGCCTGTGGCTCCTGTCGCGCGCCACGCGAAACCTCGGCTCGCTCGGCTGCGGCGGCCAGTTGCGGCTCGATGCGCTGCGAGCCGAGGCGCTCCTCGCGTTGTGCCCCCTGTAGCAGCGCATCGCCCGGCTGCGCTCCGAACGAGCGCTCCGCGCGCCTGCGGAAGCGCACCTCCTGCACGCGGTTGTAGACGATCACCGCGCCGATGATCAATGCGCCGATGACGAGCAGCGTGATCTGAAACTCGCTCATGGCTCCATCCACCCTCCTCCCGGCCTTCGCGAAACGGCCGACCCGCAGCCGGCCCGCCTGACTACGCCGCCGCTTCCTCTCTGATGCGCATGGCTTCCTCGATGTCCACCGCCACCACCTTGGACACCCCCTGCTCCGGCATTGTCACGCCGATGAGCTGCTGCGCCATCTCCATGGTGATCTTGTTATGGCTGATGAACATGAACTGGGTCTGCTGCGCCATTTTGCTCACCAGGCTGCAGAAGCGCTCGGTATTGGTGTCGTCCAGCGGCGCGTCGACCTCGTCGAGCAGGCAAAACGGGGCGGGGTTGAGCTGAAACAAAGAGAACACCAACGACAGAGCGGTGAGTGCCTTCTCGCCTCCGGACAGCAACGCGATCGAGGCGTTGCGCTTGCCCGGCGGCCGCGCCACGATGCTGATGCCGGCGTCGAGGATCTCCTCCCCGGTCATGATCAGGCGCGCCTCGCCCCCGCCGAACAACGACGGGAACATCTCGGCCAGGTTGGCATTGACCTCGTCGAAGGTCGCCTGCAGCCGCTCGCGCGTCTCGCGGTCGATGCGGCGGATGGCGCTTTCTAGCGTCGACACGGCTTCGTGCAGGTCGCGCGACTGGGCTTCCAGGTAGCTCTTGCGCTCCCGGTTGACCTGCAGCTCCTCGAGCGCGGCGAGATTGACCGCCCCCAGCTCGGCGATGTCCTGGGACAGGCGGTTGATCTCGTTCTGCAGGCCGCCCGGGCGCATCCCCTTGTCCAGTTGGCCGGTAAGTTGCGCCTCGTCCGCCTGCGCTTCGGCCAGTTGGGCGGCGAAGGTTTCCTCGGCGATGCGCGTCTCCTGCTCCTTGAGCTTGAGCTCGCCGGTCCGCTCCCGCATCGGCCCGAGCTTCTGCTCGCAGGCCATGCGCTGCTGGTCGGTTTCCTTCAGCGCACGCTCGGCGGCTTCCAATGCCTGGCGGGAGTGGCTGAGCGCGTTCTCGCGCTCGAGGCGCTGGCTCAGCGCCTCGCTGAGCTGCGATTGCAGCGGCGCCTCGTCCAATCCGTCAAGCTCCTGATTCAGTCCCGCCAGGCTGGTTTCGATGCGCCGCGCCTTGTCTTCCAGCTGCTGGATGCTGCCGTCCAGGTCGCGGATGCGCTCGGCGATCGAGCGCTGCTCGAAGCTGGCCTCCTGCAGCCAGCGCGCGGCCGCCTGCACCTGGTCGCGCCGCTCGCTTAGCGTTTCGGCCGTGCGAGCATGCTCCTGCTGAGCGCTGTCCAACTGCTGCACGAGGTCCGCGATCAACGCCGCCAGATCGGAGTGGCGTTGCGCCGCGCTGCTCTCGATCTCGCGCTCGCGCTGCGTCTCGGCCTCGATCTCAGCCAGCTCGTGCGCGATCTGGGCGCGGCGGTGGTCCACCCGCTCCGCCTGCTGAGTCAGGCGCACCTGATCCAGCTGAAGATCATGCCGCCGCTGCTGCACCTCCTCCACCGCGGCGCGCAGCCGCTGCACGGCGGCACGCTGCGCATCGAGCTCGGCCTGCGCGTCGGCTGCCTGGCGCCGCGCCTGGTCGAGCCCGGCCGCCATCGTCTCGCGCCGTCGGCCAAGTTCCTCGATCTCGCGCTGACGGGAGAGGATGCCGTGGATCTCCGAATCGGCGGCGTGAAAGCTCACCGAACGCCGCGTGAAGATATGGCCCTGCGGACAAACCAGCGCGACACCCGGCGGCAGACCGGCGCATTCCTCGAAGCCGCGCGCCGCATCCGCCACGACGTAGACGCGCCCGAGCCAATCGCCCAGCACTGCGGCGACATCGGCGTCGGTGCAGGTCACGTACTGCGACAAGGGCGTACGCCCGGAGAGCCCGGCGTCGCCAGCCTCGGCGTGATCCTTCTGGAAGAACGACACCTTGCCCGGCGGAGGCTGGTCCAGCCAGCCGGAGGCCCGATGCAGATCGTCCAGCGCGATGGCATTGAGGCGCTCGCGCAGTACCGCTTCGAGCGCATCCTCCCAGCCGGGCGCGATCCGCAGCCCCTGCCACAGCCGACCGAATCCGTCGAGCTGGTGGTCGTCCAGCCAGGCATGCATCTCGCCCGAACGGCTCACCTGCTTTTGCAGCAGTTCCAGCGCGGTCTGGCGCGCTTCCACCGCGGACAGTTCGCGCGCCGCTGCGTCTGCGGCCTCCGTGGCGTCGCGCAGCACCTGCTCCAATGCAGGCAGGGCCTCTTCCGCCGTGCCCAACTCGTCGCGCCGCTCGCGGTAATGGAAGTCGAGCTCGCCCAGGTCGCTGTTCAGACGGGCTACTGCCTCGCGGTCGACGTCTTCCAGCCCGATTCGCTCTTGAGTCAATCGCTCCCCGCGCTGCGCGAGCTGGCTCAAGAGCTTGGCGGCGTGCTCGCGCCGGGTCAGCTCGATCTGCTGGTGCTGGCGCTGGCCCGCAAGATGTTCGCCGAGCTTGTCCAGGGCCGCGCGGGTGGCGGCGAACGCTTCCTCCGCCGCGGGCAGCTCAGCGGCATGCGCCGCCTCGTGCTCCCGGCACTGGTCCAGGCGCTCCTGCGCCTCGTCGAGCGCGCGCTGCTGCTGGACCAGGCTGGCACGCGCCGTCTCAAGCGCGGAAGTCGTCTCCTGTCGCTCGGCGGATTGCGCGGCGATCTGACTCTCGACCCGACGCCGGCTCTCGCGCAGATACTGCAGCGCCTGTTCGATGTGCGCCGCATCCGCGTTGGCCTCGTACAGCCGCCCTTGCGCGGCGTGCACGGCGTCGCTGGCCGCGTAGTGATCCACGCGCAGCGTCTCCACGCGGCTCTCCAATTCGCGCAACAGCGCGGTCTGCGCCTCGAGGTCGACGGCCAGCTGGTCCAGCTCGCGCTGGTGGCGGCTGCGCTGGCCGGCTGCCTCTTGCTTGCGCAGCAGCCACAGCAGCTGCTGCGTGGTCTTGAGCTGAGCCTCCAGCGCACGGAACTTGGCCGCGACCTCCGCCTGCCCCTCGAGATGGGTAAGCTGCTTGTGCAGCTCCTGCAGGATGTCGTCAACGCGCGCCAGGTTCTCGCGCGTGTCTTCCAGCCGCGCCTCGGTTTCCTTGCGCCGCTCGCGGTACTTGGAGATGCCCGCCGCTTCCTCGAGGAAGGTGCGCAGCTCCTCCGGCCTGGCCTCGACGATCCGGGAGATCATCCCTTGCTCGATGATGGCGTAGGCGCGCCCGCCCAGGCCGGTGCCGAGGAAGATGTCGGCGACATCCCGCCGCCGCACATGCTGGTTGTTGATGTAGTAGGCGGACTCGCCGTCGCGCTCGAGCACGCGCTTGACCGAGATCTCCGCGTACTGCGCCCAGAGGCCGCCGGCCTTGCCCAGGCTGTTGTCGAACACCAGCTCGACGCTGGCGCGGTTGGCCGGTTTGCGCTCGCCCGAGCCGTTGAAGATCACGTCCTGCATCGTCTCGCCGCGCAGATGCTTGGCGGAGGATTCGCCCAGTACCCAGCGCACCGCGTCGATGACGTTGGACTTGCCGCAGCCGTTGGGCCCCACCACCCCGACCAGGTTGCCCGGGACGGGGATGTGCGTCGGATCGACGAAGGATTTGAACCCTGCGAGCTTGATGTGGGAGAGGCGCAATTGGGACAGCCCGGCTTATAATGCAACGATTCCGCGTAAAAACAAGCGCCTGGTCGGAAGCGGCCAGGCGCACGTTTTTCTCGGCGGGTATTTTAACTGAATCGTCATCGCCGTTGAAAAAATGTCCACGCGCCCGCAACGCCAGCTGGAAACCTTCGATAACCCGAGCCCGGGGCGGGACTACCTCATCCGCATGGAGATCCCGGAGTTCACCTGTCTTTGTCCGAAGACCGGCCAGCCGGACTTCGCCACGCTCTACCTGGAGTACGTGCCAGACCGCCGCTGCGTGGAGTTAAAGAGCCTCAAGCTCTACATCTGGTCGTTCCGCAACGAAGGGGCGTTCCACGAGGCAGTCACCAACCGCATCCTCGAGGACCTGACGGCGGCCACCGCGCCGCGCTTCATGCGTCTGACCGCGAAGTTCTACGTGCGAGGCGGTATCTTCACTACGGTCGTGGCCGAGCACCGACAGCCCGGCTGGATGCCCCCGCCACCCGTCGATCTGGGCGGCTTCGAACCGCAATCCAGCGCGCGATGAACCCCAACCTGGCCAAGCTGCAGTCTTACCCGTTCCAGAAGCTTGCCGCCCTGCTCAAGGACGTCAAAGCCGATCCGGCGCACACACCGATCAACCTGTCGATCGGCGAGCCCAAGCATCCCACGCCCGCCTTCATCTGCCAGGCGCTGATCGACAACCTGGCCGGGCTGTCGGTGTATCCGGCCACCGCCGGCACCGAAGCCCTTCGCACCAGCATCGCGCGCTGGCTCGAGCGGCGTTACGGGCTACCCGCGCTCGACCCCCTGAAGCAGGTGCTGCCGGTGAACGGCAGCCGCGAAGCCCTGTTCGCCTTCGCCCAGGCGGTAGTCGATGCGAGCGCCCCCGGCGCGCGCGTCGTCATCCCCAACCCGTTCTACCAGATCTACGAAGGCGCGGCGCTGCTCGCCGGCGCCACGCCGGAGTTCCTCAACCTGCGCCAGGATCAGGCCTATCGGCTGGACCTCACCCAGCTTCCCGAGCAGGTGTGGGCCGCGACGCAGCTGCTGTACCTGTGCAGCCCCGGCAACCCGACCGGGTCGGTCATGTCGCTTGAGGACTGGGGGCGTGTGTTCGCCGCATCGGACCGCTACGGGTTCGTAATCGCCAGCGACGAGTGTTACTCGGAGATCTACTTCGAGGAAGGGCGCGCGCCGCTCGGCGGGCTCGAAGCGGCACACCGGCTGGGCCGCACTGGCTACCCTCGGCTGGTGTCCTTCGGCAGCCTGTCCAAACGCTCGAATGTGCCGGGCATGCGCTCGGGCTACGTCGCCGGCGACGCCGCCATCCTGGAACGTTTTCTGTTGTACCGCACCTACCACGGTGGCGCGATGAGCCTGTCGGTGCAAGCCGCCAGCCGGGCCGCCTGGGACGACGAGGCGCATGTGGTCGAGAACCGTGCGCAGTACCGGCGCAAGTTCGAGTCGGTGGTGGCGCTGCTCTCGGAAGTCGCGCAGGTGCAGATGCCGCAGGCTGCATTCTATCTCTGGCTGCGCACGCCGATCCCGGACACCGAGTTCGCCCGCCGGTTGATGCAAACCTATAATGTGACGGTGCTGCCCGGCAGCTTCCTTGCGCGCGAAGCGCGCGGGCTCAACCCGGGCGCCAACTTCGTGCGGATCGCGCTGGTTGCAAGCTACGAAGAGTGTATGGAAGCCGCCCGGCGCCTGAAGGCTTTCCTGTCAATCCTGTGAGAACCCATTGGGACCCGCCATGCAACCGCTGCAGACCTTGATCGACGACGCCTGGGAGAACCGCGCCGGCATCAACGCGGCCAACTGCGACCCGAAGCTGCGCGAGGCGGTAGCCGAGGTCGTTGCCAGCTTGGACGCTGGCCGGCTGCGCGTGGCCGAAAAGGTCGGCGGCGAGTGGGTAACGCACCAGTGGATCAAGAAAGCAGTGCTGCTGTCCTTCCGCATCGAGGACAACGCCGTGGTCCGGGACGGGTATACGAATTATTTCGACAAAGTACCTTCCAAGTTCACCGAGTACAGCGCCGAGGACTTCCGCGCCGGGGGCTTCCGGGTGGTCCCGCCCGCTGCGGTGCGGCGCGGAGCGTTCATCGCGCGCAACGTGGTGCTGATGCCCTCTTATGTCAACATCGGCGCGTACGTGGACGAGGGGACAATGGTCGACACCTGGGCCACCGTGGGCTCGTGCGCCCAGATCGGTAAGAACGTGCACCTGTCCGGCGGCGTGGGCATCGGCGGGGTGCTCGAGCCGGTTCAGGCCAACCCGACCATGATCGAGGACAACTGCTTCATCGGCGCCCGCTCCGAGATCGTCGAGGGGGTAATCGTGGGCGAAGGCTCGGTGATCTCGATGGGTGTCTACATCGGGCAGAGCACCCGCATCTACAACCGCGCGACCGGCGAAGTCCTCTATGGCCGCATTCCCGCCGGCTCGGTGGTGGTATCCGGCAGCCTGCCCTCCGCCGATGCCAAGTACGGGCTGTACTGCGCCGTCATCGTCAAGCAGGTCGACGCCAAGACCCGCGCCAAGACCAGCATCAACGAGCTGTTGCGCGGGGACTGAGGCCCCACCCGGGGCCGCGCAAGCTTCTTGCTTCCGTCGTCCGGGTTGGTTGCGGTTGACCGCTGCCCAGTCAGGGACTCGAGACTATGTACCTTCTGCCGATCCTCAAGCTCATGGCCCAGAAGCAGGCCTCGGACGTGTTCATCTCCGCGGGCATGCCGATCTCGATAAAGATCCTGGGCACCATCATGCCGGTCAACACCGAAGTGCTCGATCCCGAGACGGTGCACAAGATCGCATGCGAGATGATGAGCGAGAAGGATCAGCACGAGTTCGAGCAGACCTGGGAGATGAACTTCTCCTTCCCGGTGCCGGAGGTGGGCCGCTTCCGGGTCAATGTGTTCCGCCAGCGCGGCAACACGGCCTTGGTGATCCGCTACCTGCGCACCCAGACCCCCGGGATCGAGGCCTTGCGCCTGCCCTTGATCCTGAAGGACCTGATCATGGAGAAGCGCGGCCTAATCCTGGTGGTGGGGGCCACCGGCTCGGGCAAATCCACTACGCTGGCCGCGATGATCGAACACCGCAACGTGACCCGGGGCGGCCACATCCTCACCATCGAGGACCCGATCGAGTTCGTGTTCAAGCACAATCGCTGCGTAATCAACCAGCGCGAGGTCGGCCTGGACACCAAGTCCTACGGCAGCGCGCTGGTCAACGCGATGCGCGAGGCCCCGGACATCCTGATGATCGGCGAGATTCGCGACCGCGAAACCCTGCAGCAGGCGCTGCTCTATGCCCAGACCGGGCACCTGTGCATCTCCACGCTGCACGCCAATAACAGCTATCACGCGCTAAATCGCATCATCAACTTCTTTCCCTACGACGCGCGTACCTCGCTGCTGAATGACCTCGCCGTGTGCCTCAAGGCGGTGATCTCGCAGCGCCTGGTCAAGGCCATGGACGGCACGCAGGTGGCCGCAGTGGAGGTGCTGCTCAGTAGCAAGCACATCCAGGAACTGATCGTGAAGAGCGAGATCGACCAGATCAAGGAAGCGATAGAGAAAAGCCTCTCGCCCGGGTCGGTCAGCTTCGAGCAGGCCTTGTTCAAGCTCTACGCCGACGGCAAGATCACCAAGGAGGAGGCGCTGCGCAACTCGGATTCGGCCACGAACCTTTCCTGGCTGATGAACAACGCGGAGCAGAATGCCCAGCGCATCGGTGCCAAGGGGCCGGTGGCGAGCGCTGCTGCGATGAACACCTCGTTCGACGAGTTCAAGATCGATATCAACGCGGGCGACTGAACCACCGCGCTCGGCGGCGCGTGAACCACGAACCACCGGTTCACGGCGCATGCATCTCCGGCCAGGAAGCGCGAGTCACGGTCTACGGCCCACTATAATCCGGGTCATGCCCAATGACCCCTCGCCGTCCCCCGTCCTGCAGCTCACGCAGGAGCTGATCCGGCTGCCCTCCGTCACTCCTTACGACGCCGGGTGCCAGCGGCTGATCGGGGAGCGCCTGGCGCGCGCCGGCTTCGCGCTCGAGCCGATGCGTTTCGGCGAAGTCGACAACCTCTGGGCGCGGCGCGGCAACGCCACGCCGGTGCTGTGCTTTGCCGGCCACACCGACGTGGTCCCGCCCGGTCCGCTGGACCAGTGGCAGTCCGACCCGTTCGAGCCGAGCCTGCGCGAGGGCTACCTGTACGGGCGCGGCGCGGCGGACATGAAGGGGTCGATCGCCGCCTTCGTGGTGGCCGCCGAGCGCTTCATCCAGCAGCACCCGCGGCATGGTGGCTCGATCGCGCTGCTGATCACTTCCGACGAGGAAGGCATCGCGGTAGACGGCACGGTGCGGGTGGTCGACGCCCTGAAGGCGCGCGGCGAGCGCGTCGACTACTGCATCGTGGGAGAGCCCAGCAGCGATCAGCGGCTGGGCGACACCATCAAGAACGGACGGCGCGGCTCGCTCTCGGGCGAGTTGGTGGTCAAGGGCGTACAAGGCCATGTCGCCTATCCGCATCTGGCGCGCAACCCGGTGCATCAGGCGGCGCCGGCGCTTGCGGAACTGGCCGCAGCGCGCTGGGACGAGGGCAACGAGTTCTTCCCGCCCACCACCTGGCAGATCTCCAACATCCACGCCGGGACCGGCGCCACCAACGTCATCCCGGGCGAGCTGCGCGTGCTGTTCAACTTCCGCTTCTCCACCGCCAGCACAGTGGATGCGCTCAAGCAGCGCGTGCACGCGGTACTCGATCGGCATGGACTGGAGTACCGCCTGGACTGGTCGTTGTCGGGCATGCCGTTTCTCACCGGCCGCGAACGCTTGGTGCAAGCGACCAGCGAGACCATCCAGCGCGAGATTGGCGTCCAGCCCCAGCTATCGACCGCCGGCGGCACCTCCGATGGCCGCTTCATCGCCGCCATCTGCCCGCAGATAGTCGAGCTCGGGCCGGTGAACGCCACCATTCACAAGATCGACGAGCGCGTCGCAGTAGCCGACCTGGATGCGCTCTCGCACGTCTATCAGGGCGTGCTCGCGGCCTTGCTGGCGGATGCCTGAGCCCTCCGGTGTGCTGAGCAGCATCCGCGACCTGCTGCGCTTCGCGGTGACCGGGTTCAACCGGGCGGGGCTCGCGTTCGGGCATGGCAGCGACAACGCCTACGACGAGGCCGCGTACCTGATTCTGCACACGCTCCACTTGCCGCTCGATCGCCTCGAGCCGTTTCTGGATGCGAAGCTGCTGCCCGAAGAGGTCCAGGCCGTGCTGGACATCATCCAGCGGCGCATCGAGGATCGGATGCCGGCGGCGTATATCACGCGCGAGGCCTGGCTGGGAGACTTCCGGTTCTATGTCGATGAGCGCGTGATCGTGCCGCGTTCGCATATCGCCGAGCTGATCGGGACCGCGTTCGCTGCCTGGCTGCCCCAGCCGGAGCGCGTGCAGCAGGCGCTCGATCTGTGCACCGGCTCGGGCTGCCTCGCGGTACTCCTCGCGCATGCGTTCCCGGTGGCGCGTGTCGATGCGGTGGATCTATCGGCCGATGCCCTAGAGGTCGCGCGGCGCAACGTCGATGAGTACGGCCTGGGGCAGCAGATCCGGCTGGTGCGCTCGGACCTTTACGCGGCGCTGACGGACGAGCGCTACGATCTGATCGTGAGCAATCCGCCCTACGTCACCGACGCGGCGATGCAGGGGTTAGCGCCGGAGTATTGCAAGGAGCCTGCCCTCGCGCTGGCAGGCGGCGCCGACGGATTGGACGTCGTTCGCAGGATCATGCAGGGGGCGGCCGCGCATCTCAAGCCGCGCGGGCTGCTGGTGGTGGAGGTAGGCGCTGGTCGCGCCGCAGTGGAGCGGGCGTGGCCGGGGATCGAGTTCACCTGGCCCGAGACGGCCGCCGGCGGCGATCAGGTGTTCCTGCTCTCGCGCGAGCAGCTCCCGCGCTAGGCGCCGGACCCGCCGGCGCCGTGGCCGGCTGCCCCCCCGCCAGCGTGTCCGACCATGCGAGGATCCGGCCGGTCTGCGCCTGGTCCAGCTCGCGCCAGGTGCCGCGCCGCAGGCCGAAAGGCATCGTCACCTCGCCGAAGCGAACGCGCATCAGACGGCTCACCCGGTGCCCCACGGCATCGAACATGCGCCGGACGATCCGGTTGCGCCCCTCGTGCAGCACCACCCGATACCAGTGGTTCAGCCCGCGACCGCCACGCTCCTCGATGACGTCGAAGCGCGCCAGCCCGTCCTCGAGCCGTACCCCCTTGGTGAGCTGGCGCATTTGCTCGTCGCTGAGCCTGCCGATGACCCGCACCGCATATTCGCGCTCCACCTCGTAGCGCGGATGCATCAGGCGGTTGGCCAGCTCGCCGGAGGTGGTGAAGATCAGCAGCCCGCTGGTGTTGTAGTCGAGGCGGCCGATCGCGAGCCACTTGGCGCGTCGCATCGGCGGCAGCTTGGCGAACACGCTCGGGCGCCCCTGCGGATCGTCGTGGCTTACGATCTCGCCCTCCGGCTTGTGGTATACGATCACCCGCGGCGGCTTGTCGGCGTGATCGCGCACCGTCACCTGGCGCCGCCCGACTCGGATCAGGTCGCCCGCCTGCACCCGCATGCCGAGTTGCGCCAGCGCGCCGTTGACCTTGACCTTGCCCGCGCGGATCAGGTCCTCCATCGCACGGCGCGAGCCGAACCCGGCTTGCGCGAGCACCTTGTGGATCTTCTGCGGACCGTTGTGGCCTCCCCGAGCGTCGCCAGACGGAACGGTGATCTCGGTTTCGACGTCCGGCTCCATGCGTGCGCGCATGCGTGCGTCGCGCGCCGGCCACTCCTTCGTGGAAGCGGACGGGCGCTGGCGACGGCTCGGGCTGCGACTCGACTGCGGCATCTCCGGACGGGATGGGTAATGCATCAGACCTCGCGTCGCTCTAGCACGGCCTGGGCCAGGGTACCGCTGTCGACATGCTCCAGCTCCCCGCCCACGGGCAGGCCACGCGCGATCCGGCTCACCTTAATGCCTCTCGCGTGCAGTGCCTCGCCGATGTAGTGCGCGGTGGCCTCGCCCTCGACGGTGAAGTTCGTGGCCAGGATCACCTCGCGCACCGCCCCGTGCACCGCCCGTTTCAGCAGCCGGTCGAGATGCAGCTCGCGCGGCCCGATGCCGTCCAGCGGAGACAGCCGCCCCATCAGCACGAAGTACTGCCCGCCGTAGCAACCGGCCTGCTCCATCATCAGCAGATCGGCCGGCGTCTCGACCACGCACAGCTGGCTTTCATCGCGCCGCGGTGAGCGGCACAGCTCGCAGACCGCTTCTTCGGTGAAGGTGTTGCAGCGCTCGCAGTGGCGGATGCGCGCGACCGCATCGTTGAGGGCGCGGGCGAGCCGCGTGGCGCCGGGCTGATCCCGCTGCAGGAGGTGGTAGGCCATGCGTTGCGCCGACTTTGGGCCGACTCCGGGCAGGCAGCGCAAGGCTTGAATCAACTCCTCCAGACTCGACGGCGTGTTCATCGTGAAGTGCGAAGACTGAACCCTCGGCGCACAAAGGTCAAGCGCCGAGATCGCGCTCGCGAGCGCGCGTGCGCGATGCCGCAGTAACGGCGAATCAGAAAGGAAGCTTGAATCCCGGCGGCAGCGGCAGACCCGAGGTCAGGCTCGCCATTTTTTCCTGGGTAGTGGCCTCCGCGCGGCGCACCGCGTCGTTGAACGCTGCCGCCACCAGGTCTTCGAGCATGTCCTTGTCGTCGCCCAACAGGGAAGGGTCGATGGTCACGCGCTTGACGTCGTGCCGGCAGGTCATCACCACTTTCACCAGGCCGGCGCCGGATTGGCCTTCGACCTCGACGCCGGCGAGCTGCTCCTGCATCTTGCGCATGTTGTCTTGCATTTGCTGGGCCTGCTTCATCAGGCCGGCCAACTGGTTCTTCATCATCGTCTCGAACTCCGGGTTGAACTCCAGTCCCTAGCCGTGCGCCTCTGGGCCCAGCGGCCGGATCGACTCGTCCACCACGCGCGCATCGAAACCCTCCACCAGCTCGCGCACGAACGGATCCCTGTCGATCGATTCTATCGCTTGCTGCTGGCGCGACTGCCGCTCGCGATCGGCCAGCTCGGCGGGCGTGCCGCCGGTGCTGTCGCCGAGCTTGAACTCGACCCGCAGCTTGCGCCCGAAGTGCTCCTCGAGGGCCGACTGCAGCTTGTCGCGATAGGGCTTTTCGAGCAGGTGGCGATGCGCCTCCGGCACTCGCAGCTCGACGGATGCGGCGCCCAACGCCACGAGTTCGGCGTGCTGGGCGAGCATGCGCGCCATCCCGCCCAGCTTGAGGGTGCCGATCAGGGCTGGCCAGTCCGGCCGCTCCGGCGCGGCGTCCGTGCCAGTTGCGTCGCCCGGAGGCGCTTGGCTAGCCTTGGCTGTGCCTCCCGCAGCCATGCTTGCGCCTGCCACGGACGGCGCGCCGGCAGCTTGCGTTGCCACCGGCACCGACTCGGGCACGAACGCGAGCATGCGCAGCAAGGGCATGGTGAGCCCGGCGTACTCGTCCGGCGCCAGCTCGATGTCGGCTCGCCCCTGGACGGCGATCTGGTAGAACAGCTGGAGGTCCTCCGCCGCGAAACGTTCCGCGAACGCCCGGATGCGCCCGGCGTCGGGCTCATCGGTGGACAGCGCCTCCGGCACCACTTGCACGAGCGCGATCCGGTGCAGCAACGTGGCGAGCTCTTGCAGGGCAGTGTCGAACGACAGTGCCCGCTCCTGCATCTGCTCGGCCGTCTGCATCAGGGCCGGTCCATCCCGATGGATCAGCGCGTCCAGGAGCCCGAACAAGTACTGGCGGTCGACCGCGCCGAGCATCGCGCGCACCGATGCCTCCTCCACGCTGCCTGCGCCGTGAGCGATCGCCTGGTCCAGCAGGCTCAGCGCGTCGCGCATGCTGCCTTGTGCTGCACGGGCAATCAGGTTGAGCGCGCCTGCTTCCGCCCGCACCGCCTCCTGCTCGAGCACGCGCTGCAGCTGCTCGCGGATCTGCGGCTGTGGAATCTGCTTGAGGTTGAACTGCAGGCAGCGCGACAGCACCGTGACCGGGACTTTCTGCGGATCGGTGGTCGCCAGGATGAACTTCACATGCTCCGGCGGCTCCTCCAGCGTCTTGAGCATCGCGTTGAACGCCGAGCGCGACAGCATGTGAACTTCGTCGATGATGTAGATCTTGAACCGGGCGCGCGTCGGAGCATACAGCGCGTTCTCCAGCAGTTCGCGCATCTGGTCGACCTGCGTGTTGGATGCGGCGTCCAGCTCGATCAGGTCGACGAAGCGGGCCGCGTCGATCTCCTTGCAGGTTGCGCACGCCCCGCAGGGGGTCGCGGTCACGCCGGTCTCGCAGTTGAGCGCCTTGGCCATCACGCGCGCCAGAGTGGTCTTGCCTACTCCGCGGGTGCCGGTCAGCAGGTACGCGTGATGCAGCCGCTGCTGCGTCAGGGCATTGGTCAGGGCGCGCACCACGTGCTCCTGGCCGACCATCTCCGAGAAGTTCTTCGGACGCCACTTGCGGGCGAGCGCCTGGGTCATACGTTGCGTATCAGCGGAGGCG
>Ga0335070_10002434_pt1 | contig 21651 bp, 22 predicted proteins | sample Lox_Sample_13_FD_206722 | JGI IMG/M metagenome (GOLD analysis project Ga0335070, IMG submission 206722) | Soil microbial communities from Loxahatchee National Wildlife Refuge, Florida, United States - Lox_Sample_1.3 | ecosystem: Environmental > Terrestrial > Soil > Wetlands | place: USA...
GCCCCACCCGCGTGGTCGACGAGCTCACGGCCCTGGTCGAGCGCCACGGCGTGCGCCACGTCAAGATCGCCGACGAGATGTTCGTGCTGAACGCGCGGCACGTGAACGCCATCTGCGACGGCATCGCCGAGCGCGGCCTCGATCTCAACATCTGGGCGTATGCGCGGGTCGACACCGTGAAGGACTCGATGATCGAGAAGCTGGCTCGCGCGGGCGTGCGCTGGCTTGCCTTCGGCATCGAGGCGGCGAGTGAGCGGGTGCGCGCGGACGTCGACAAGGGGTTCGACGACCAGCTCGTTCACCGCACGCTCGAGCGGGTGCGCGCCGCCGGCATCCACGTGATCGGCAACTACATCTTCGGCCTGCCCGAGGACGACCTCGCGAGCATGCAGCAGACCCTCGACCTCGCCCTCGAGCTGAACTGCGAGTTCGCCAACTTCTACTGCGCGATGGCGTACCCCGGATCGCCGCTCTACGAGCGGGCGCAGGCCGAGGGCTGGTCGCTGCCTTCGAGCTGGAGCGGCTACTCGCAGCACAGCGTCGACTCGCTGCCGCTCCCGACCCGCCACCTGTCCGCCGCCGAGGTGCTCCGCTTCCGCGACCAGGCGTTCCACGCCTACTTCGCGAGCCCGCGCTATCTCGCGCTGGCCGAGGCGAAGTTCGGGGCGCAGACCGTGCGCGAGATCCGCGACATGACGTCGCTGCGGCTCGAACGCCGGAACGTCGCGTGAGCGGTGCGCGCCCCCTGCTCTCGGTCGTGCTCTCCTTCCGCAACGAGGAGGAGGTGCTGCCCGAGCTCGTCGCGCGGCTCGCCAAGGCGCTCGGCGGCGAGGCCCTCGACTACGAGCTGCTCTTCGTGAACGACGCCTCGACCGACCACTCGCTCGCGGTCCTGGAGGCCGAGCGCGCCTCGAACCCGCGCATCAAGATCGTCACCATGTCGCGCCGCTTCGGCGTGGCGCCCTGCGTGATGGCCGGGATGGAGCTCGCGCGCGGGGACGCCGTGGCGTACATGGACGCCGACCTGCAGGACCCCCCGGAGCTGCTCCCGGAGCTGGTCGCGCGCTGGCGCGAGGGCGCCGAGGTCGTCTACACCGTGCGCACTGCGCGCCGCGGCGAGTCGGCGGCGAAGCGCCTCATCACGCGTGCCGCCTACCGGCTGATCCGCCTCGCCTCGGAGATCGAGCTGCCGATCGAGGCGGGCGACTTCAAGCTGCTCTCGCGGCGGGCGCTCGACCGGCTGCTCGAGCTGCCCGAGCGCGAGCTCTACATGCGCGGCCTGGTCGCCTGGGTCGGGTTCCGGCAGGTCGCGGTCCCCTACGAGCGCGCGCCGCGCGCGGCGGGTCACTCGCACTTCCCGCTGCTGCGCAGCTGGGGTCCGGCCCGCAGCTTCGCGGCCGCGCTCACCTCGTTCTCCCACGCGCCGCTGCTCGCGTTCCTCGTGCTCGGCGCCGCCGGCTGCGCGCTCTCGCTCGGGGCGCTCGTCGCCGTCGCCCTGCTGCGCGCGGCCGGCATCGCCTGGCCGCACGGCGCCGGGCTCGTCGCCTTCGCGCTCCTCCTGTGGGCGACCCTGGCGCTCGGCATCGGCTCCATCGGGCTGTATCTGGCCAGAATACACCGTGAGGTGCTGGGACGACCGCGCTACGTGATCGAGAGCACCATCGGCTTCGATGAGCGAGCCTGAGCCGCCGCCGGGCGCGACCGTGGCGGCGGTGGCCGCCGCGAGCGCGCTCGCGGGGGCGACGATGGGTGCGCTCGAGCCGGCGTGGCAGGTGGCGATCGAGCCCGCCCAGGTGCTGGCGGGCATCGTCCACTATCCGGCGGGCAACCCCTTCGGGCTCTACGAGCTCCGCCTCTGGACGCTCTGGCACCAGCTGCTGGCGCCGCTGCTCGCGCTCGGCGTGCCCGAGCGCGCGCTCACGGTGGCGCTCTCGGGCGTCCTCGGCGCGCTCGCGTTCGCCGCGCTGGCCCTGATGGCGCTGGCTCACGGTGCGCATCCCGCGCTCGCCTTCGCGACGCCGTTCGCGCTGGTGCGGCTCGAGCCGGCGCTGTGGGGCTTCAGCTACCCGATCCTGCTCGTCGGATACGGCCACACCTACGGGATGGCCGGCCTCGCGTGGCTGCTCCTCGCGTGTGCTCTGCTCGGCGCCGGCTGCCGGCGCACGGCGGCCTTCCTGATCGGCCTCGCGCCCGCGGTGCACGCCTCGCTCGGCGCGTGCTTCGCGCTGGTGGTCGGGGCGTGCGCGCTCGCGGATCCGCGCGAGCTGCGCCCGCACCTTCGCGGGGTCGTTCTCTGGGGCGGGGTCGGCGCCGCGCTCGCCGGGCTGAGCTTCGGCGTGCAGCGGCTCGCGGTCGCCGCACCGCCGGTCTCCGATGCCACCACCGCGGCCCGCTACCTCGACACCTTCGTGCAGCTCTGGGACGCGCATCGCCGTCCCGCCAATCTCGCGGCGTGGAACGTCGCGATGGTTTGGTGCGGGATGCTGCTGGCGATCGCGCTGCTCGGCTACGGGCGGCGCGTGATCCCGGCGGTGAACCGGCTCTCGCTTCGCATCTTCGTCGCCTGCGGCGCGCTCGGGATGGCGATCTCGCTCCTGCTGCGGCTGGTGCCCGCCCGCGCGATTCCCGATGCGCTCCTCGTCGCGATGCCGACCCGCCTCGCCAACCTGCCGGCCCTCGCGTTCGTCCCGCTGCTGTTCGGCGTCCTGTGGCGCCTGCGCGAGTCGGCGGCGGCGCGGCTGCTCCTGCTCGCGCTGGCCGTGATGGCGATCTTCTGGCGGCAGGCGCCGTGGCTGCGCGCGTACGGGCTCGTCGCCGTGAGCGTCGTCCCGCTGCTGATCGTGGCGGCTCGCACGGAGCCGCGCGCCGCGCTGCGGCTCATCGGCCTCGGACTCCTCACGTACTTCGGTGTCTACCGGCTCTGGCTCGGACTGCCGATCCTCGGAGCGCGCGGGGCGTCGGGGGTCGCGGCGCTCGCGCTCTGCGTGCTCGCGCTCGGGTGGATCTGGATCCTTGCGGAGCGAGAGGCCGCGCGCCGGGGCTGGGAAGCGAGGGGGCGCGCGCTCTGCGACCGCCTCGCGCCGCCGGCTGCTCGGCTGGCGTCGCACCTCGACGGGCCGCTCGCCGTCGCCTTCGCGGTCGCGGTCCTCGCGCTGGCGGTTCCGGTGGCGACTGGCTTCGGGGCTCGCATGGCCGCGCTGCGCGACCGCACGAGCGACGCCGCGCTGGCTGCCGCGTCGCGGGGCGAGGGGCTGCTCGTGCCCGGTCCCGGGCTCGCCCAGATGCAGCTCGCCACGCGCCGGCCGGTGCTGCTCGACCCCGAAGCGCTCGACATGCTGCCGTACGCAGCCGATGGCGGGCCGGAGCTCGCGCGGATCCTGCGCGACGTCTATGCCGTCGACTACTTCGATCCGCCGCCGCAGGCGCGCAACCGCGCGGTGCTGCCCGAGCAGCCGGTGCGGTCCGCGTGGGAGGGGCGCAGCGCGGAGGGCTGGACGGAGCTCCGCACCCGCTTCGGCGCCTCGGACGTGCTCGTGCCGTCCACCTGGAGGCTCCAGCTCCCCGAGGTCGCGCGCAGCGACCGCTACGCGCTCTACCGCATCGAGGCGGCTCCCAGCGCGGCCGACTCGAAGTAGAGCGGCGCGCGGCCGCGGTCTATGCTCGCGCCAGGAGGAACACCATGTCCGCACGCAGCCTCGCCCTCGCGCTCACCGCGGCCTTGCTGCTCGGCTCCGCCGCCGCGCGTGCCGCCGGTCCGACCGTCACCGTCGGTCACAATCTCATCGATCCCGCCAAGGTCACCATCAAGGCCGGCGGATCGGTCACCTTCCACAACGTCGACGAGATGCCCGGCGGGCACACCATCGCCGCGGACGACGGCTCGTTCACGAGCCCGCCGATGAAGAAGGACGAGAGCTTCACGCAGAAGTTCGACAAGCCCGGGACCGTCCACATCCACATCGTCCAGCACCCGAACGCCAAGGGCGAGATCGACGTCACGCCGTAGATCACTCGGGGCAGGTCGGCTCGACGTCGTAGCCGAGGGCGACGTAGGCGTGCCAGCGCGGCGGCCCCTCGCCCGTCGACACCAGGATGTGCATACCCTCGAGGCTGGTGCACTCGGAGACCGTCTCGGCCTCTCCGTCGCCGTCGAGGTCCGGTCGCATCGGGTCGACCGCGACGCCGGCCACCACGGCGACCGCGAGCTCGGGCAGATCGAGCGATGCGGCGCTGCGCGAGCTCCCGAGCGAGTAGGCGGCGGCCGGAACCTCGTCGATCAGGGCCAGCGGGAACGAATCGGGCGGGTCGCCGCCGAGTGGACCGGCCGCGACGGTGAAGGTGACGCGCTCGGCGGGATCCACCAGCAGAACCGAGGTGCCCGCCGCGAGGTGTCGGTTCGCGGTGAGGAAGAAGAGCGCGTCGCCGCGCGCGGCGAGGACGCCGAGCGACTGATCGAGCGCTGGCCGTGCGGGCGGAGCCGACGGCCGCAGGGCGCAGCCCGTGGCGCCGAGCGCTGCGAGCAGCAGCGCGGCGCCGCGCAAGAGGGCGCGCGCCGGCACGCTAGCGCCCCGTCGTGCGCAGCCAGCCCGAGGTCGCGATGCCCCAGACGGCGTCGAACACGACGACGAGAAGGGGAGTCATCGCGCCGAGCTCCAGGCCGAACGTGCCCTTGCCCGCTCGCGGGAAGAACACGAAGAGCTGCGCCAGCGCGGGCGCGAGGCCGACGACGACGCCGTGAACCACCCAGCTTCGGAAGGTCATCGGCAGGGCGAAGAGGAGCCCCCAGAGCCCTCCCCACACCAGGCGCGGATACAGCCAGCCGAGCGTGAGCGCAGGAGCGAGCGACACGCCGAGCGCGGCGGTGAGGCCCAGGTGCCCGCTGGCCCAGACGGCCAGGCTGTTCGCGCACGCGCCGAATGCGCCGGCGGCGAAGCACAGGGAGAGGAGCCGCAGCAGCGCCTTCATGCGTCGCGCGACTCTATCACGCCTCCCGCGTTCCGCTTCGTCCGACCGCGCCGCGTCGCAGGGCCTCGAACGCCTGCACCAGCGCCGGGAGCTGGTAGTGTGCGTTGAGGCCGCTCGGATTCGGCAGCAACCAGAGCGCGGACGGCCCGAGTCGCTGCGGCTGTCGTCCGGGCTCGGCGTCGGGCTGCGCGAACGCGGCGCGGAAGGCGCCGATCCCGAGCACCGCGACCGCGCGCGGCGCGTGGCGCGCGACCTTGCGCGCGAGCGTCCTCCGGCCTGCGACCAGCTCGTCGTCGCCGAGCTCGTCGGCCGACGCGGTCGCGCGCGCCACCAGGTTGGTGAGGCCGCAGCCGTGCGCGAGCAGGGATCGGTCCTGCGCGGGGGCGAGCACGTGCGGCGTGAAGCCGGCGCCGTGCAGCGCGCGCCAGAAGCGGTTGCCCGGCCGCGCGAAGTGATGGCCGGCGGCGGCGGAGTAGAGACTCGGGTTGATCCCGCAGAAGAGCACGTCGAGCCCCGGCGCGATGACGTCCGGGATGCGCCGGCCCGCAGCGGTCAGGAGCTGCGGCGCCACATGAAGCCGCCGAGGAGCAGCATCCAGACCAGGAGCAGCGAGTTCGCGGGCATGTTGATCGCCATCGCGAGCCCGGAGAAGCCCGTGTAGGCGATGGCGACTCCGGCGGCCAACGCAGCCTGCGCGTCGTTCGGGTCCGCTCCCATCGGGTGCAGATAGGTTCCGACGAGGAGCAGGAGGCTGCCTGCGATCGCGCACGCGGCCGCCGCCCGCCCGCTGGCGCGGGATTCCATGGACCTAGAGCCGCGCGGCCCCGGCCGCGGACTCGACCGGCACGCCGTCGCGATACACCACGGAGTGTCCACGGAGTGCGGGGACGCGCGCGCCGGGGACGACGGTGCCCACCAGATTCAGCGGGTCGGCGCCGGAGAGGCGCACGGTCTCCCCGCGGCGCGGGAGCTTGCGTGTCTGGCGCAGCGCGTCGACGGCGCCCGGCAGCGCGAACTGCTCGCCGGTGAAGCCGGTGACGAAGCGTCCTCCGCGCGCGGTGCCGCGGGCCTCCATGCGGCGCAGCGCCCAGAAGATCTCGCGCTTCGGGAGCACGAGCGGCTCGCGGCCGAGCAGGTCGTGGAAGACGACGCCCCAGCGCGCGAGGAGCTGCTCGGCGATGGCCTCGGCGAGGGTCTCTCGATCGCCGGTGCCCGCGGCCGTGGGCAGCAGCGCGAAGCGGCCGGGCGCAGCGTGCGCCTCGCGCAGCCGGCGCCGCAGCCGGCCGCGCGCGCTCGCGACCCGGGTGCGGCGCCGCTCGCGATCGACCTGGCGCCGGGCGAGCAGCGCGCGCACCGCGCCGAAGCCGTCCGCCGTGACGAGCCCGCGCGCCACCAGATCCCAGAGTGCCTCCTCGACCTCGACCGGGAGACGGCCGGTGCTCGCGAGGAGATCGCCTTCGAAGAGGGCGCCCTGGGCGGCGAGCCGCTCGAGGATGTCGCGCGCGGGCCCCGGGCCCGGGACGGGCGGCGCGGCGTCGCCGCGCGCGGCGGCGAGGAGCCAGGGGAGGTCGTCGCGGCACGCGAAGGCGAGCGGCGTGGCGCGCGAGGGCGCAACGCCGCCGCGCGTCGGCTCCTCGCCCTCGGCCGCTCCGGCCCGCACCGTGAGCCTCCCCCAGACCACCTCGCCCGAGAGACAGAGCGCGTCGAGCCAGGCCGGGTCGTACGCGGCGACGCGCGCGGGGAGCACCGACTCCTCCCAGGCGCCCGCGGCCAGCTCGAAGCCCTGGAGCTGCTCCACCACGGCCAGGAGCCCGCGCCGTCCCTCGCGCTGGGTGCCGGGCGCCGCGTGCTGCCAGCGCAGCAGGAAGCGCATGAAGTCCTGCGCGCTCACGGGCTCGATCTCGCGCCGCAGCCGCTCCTGCGTGTAGAGGTGGATCCGCGAGAGGAGGCGGCGGGCGCAGAACTCCTCGACGCCGCGCGAGGGGTCGAAGCGGCCGCGCAAGGCGAAGCCCTGCGCCTCGAGCCGCGCGAGCGCCAGCTCGATCGCGTCCGGCGCGAGGCCCGTGCGCGCAGCCACGTCGGCGACGGTGACGGGCCCGCAGCCTTCGAGATGGCCGCGCACGACGTCGACCGCCGCCATCTCGGCGTCCGGCGTCCCGGCCCGGGCGATCGCATCCGGCACGCGCACGTCGGGCGTCATGCGCGCGCGCGCGAAGAGCGCCTCGACCCAGGCACGCCGCTCGGCGGCGACCCAGAGCCGACCCGACGGAGTGTCGGCCGAGGCCGCGCGCCCGGCCGCCGCGAGCGCCTCGAACCACTCGTGCCAGGCCGGCTCCGGGCGGACCAGCACGGCGCCGAGCAGGTGGTCGTGGAGCTCCTCCGCGTCGCGCGGCGCAGGGCGTGCCTCCTCGCGCACGCGCGCGATCGCCTCGGGGTCGAGGCGCCCGAGGTCGCGCGCGTTCTCCGGAATGCCCCGGCGCAGGGCCACGGCGCGCGTGCGGCGTTCCTCGAGCGGCGCGTCGTCGAGGAAGGCATAGGGGCGCGCGTTCAGGATCTCGTGCGCCAGCAGCGAGGGCTCCGTCGTGTCGCGCAGATGGACCGCGACGCGGCCCTCGCGCATGCCGCGGAGCAGCTCGACGAGCCCGGCCAGGTCCGCCGCCTCGTACAGGCAGTCGCGCATCGTCTGGCGCACGATCACGTTGTCGGGGATCTCGAGCGGCCCGGCCGCGTTCTCTCCGCAGGCCGCGAGCTGCGGAAACATCGCCGCCAGCAGGTCGTCGGCCTGCATGCGTTGAAGCGGCGGAGGCACGCGACGCCCACCGCGCTGGCGCAGCACGAGCAGAGCGCGGCCCAGGTTCCAGCGCCACCGCACCGCGAAGGTCGGGGCGGCGAGCATCGCCTGGGCGAGCACCTCCTCGACGGTATCGGGCGACAGGAAGCGCGGGACGTCCTCGAGCGGGAAGCTGTGCTGCGGCGAGAGCGACAGCACGACGGCGTCGTCGTTCGCCGCCGCCTGCAGCTCGAAGTCGAAGGTGCGGCAGAATCGCTTGCGCAGCGCCAGCCCGAGGCCGCGATTCACGCGCCCCCCGAACGGCGCGTGCACCACGAGCTGCATTCCGCCCGACTCGTCGAAGAAGCGCTCGAAGACGACGTGCTCGCGCGTGGGCAGGATTCCGAGGGCGCCGCGCGCCGCGTCGAGGTAGCGGGCGATCTGCTCGGCCGCGGCGGGCTCGAGCGCAGCGTCGCCGGTGAGCCAGTCGACCGCCGCCGCGATGCCTCCGGTCTCGAGCCGCTCGCCGACACCAGCGCGCAGCGCCGACACCTCCGCCGAGAGCTCTTGCGTCCGCGCCGGCGCCTCGCCCAGCCAGAACGGCACGCTCGGCGGCGCGCCCTTGGCGTCGGCGACGCGCACCACGCCGTTCTCGACGCGCCGGATCTGCCACGAGGTGCTGCCGAGCAGGAAGACGTCGCCCGCCATGCTCTCGATGGCGAAGTCCTCGTTCACGGTGCCGACGAAGGTGTCGTCGGGATCCGCCACGACCCGGTAGTCGGCGGTGTCGGGGATGGCGCCGCCCGCGGCGAGCGCCGCGATGCGCGCGCCGCGCCGGCCCCGCAGCACCCCGTTCACGCGGTCACGGTGGAGCCAGGCGCCGCGGCGGCCGCGACCGGTCGCGATGCCCTCGGAGAGCAGCTCCACGACCGCATCGAAGTCCTCGCGGGCGAGCCCCGCGTAGGAGGCGGAGCGCCGCACCAGCGCGTAGAGGTCGTCCTCGCGCCAGGCCTCGGCCGCGCAGGCCGCGACGAGCTGCTGCGCCAGGATGTCGAGCGGCGCATCGGGGGGTGCGACGCGGTCGAGGTGGCCGGCGCGCACGCCGCGCAGCAGCGCGGCGCACTCGACCAGCTCGTCGCGCGTCGCCGGAAACAGTCGCCCCTTCGGGACGGCGCCGCGCGCGTGCCCCGAGCGGCCGACCCGCTGCAGGAAGGTCGCGAGGCTGCGCGGCGATCCGATCTGGCAGACCAGGTCGACGGGTCCGATGTCGATGCCGAGCTCGAGCGACGCGGTGGCCACGAGCGCGCGCAGGTCGCCCGCGCGGAGCCGCGCCTCGAGCGCGGCGCGCCGGTCCTTCGAGAGGCTGCCGTGGTGGGCGGCGACGCGGTCCTCTCCGAGGCGCTCCGCGAGCAGGTGCGCGGTGCGCTCGGCCAGGCGGCGGGTGTTGACGAAGACGAGCGTGGTGCGGTGCGCCTCGACCAGCCCCGCGATCCGATCGAGGATCTCGCCGAACTGCTCGTGCGAGGCGACCGCCTCGAGCTCGCTGCCAGGCACCTCGATGCCGAGATCGAGCGCCCGGCGGTGGCCGAAGTCGACGATGCGGCAGCGCGGCCTCCCGTCGGCCTGATCATCCGGCGGGCCAGGCGCTTCCCGCCCTGCGTCTTCCCTCTCCGCGCCCGCGCCGACCAGAAGCCGCGCCACGGTCTCGATCGGGCGCTGCGTGGCCGAGAGCCCGATGCGCACGGGCGGCGCGTCGCAGAGCGCGCCCAGGCGCTCGAGCGTGAGCGCCAGGTGCGAGCCGCGCTTGTCGCGCGCGACGGCGTGGATCTCGTCGACGATCACCGTGTCGACCGCGCGCAGGCGCTCCCGGCTCCGCTCGGCGGTGACCAGCAGGTAGAGCGACTCGGGGGTGGTGACGATCAGGTGCGGCGGGCGCTTGAGCATCGCCGTCCGCGCGGAGGGGGGCGTGTCGCCGCTCCGGACCAGCGCGCGGATCTCGGGCACTGCGAGCCCGAGCTCGCCGGCGACGGCGCGGATCTCGGCCAGCGGCGTCGTCAGGTTGTGCTGGATGTCGGAGGCGAGCGCCTTGAGCGGGGAGACGTAGACGACGCGCGTCTCGTCGGCGAGGCCGCCTTCGCGCTCGGCGCGCCGGATCAGCCGGTCGATGCAGACCAGGAAGGCGGCGAGCGTCTTGCCGCTCCCGGTCGGCGCGGCGATCAGTGTGTGGTTGCCGGCGGCAATCGACGGCCAACCTTCGGCCTGCGGCTCGGTGGGACCCGCCGGGAAGCGCCGCGCGAACCACGTCGAGACGGCCGGGTGGAAGAGATCGCCCAGCATGGTTGCTGAGTGTGCCTCGGAGATTCCGTTCAGGCGATCTGGCCCCTCCGGGACGGGCGGGGGGTGCCGTGGGGGAACCGGTGCGGGCCCTTGCGGCCGCCGGTGAGGGCGTCGAGCTCCGCCAGCAGAGGGGCGACGCGGGAGGCCACTGGCGAGCGGGTCGCGAGGGAGCGCTCCACGGCGCGCACCGCGTTGGCGACGGAGGGGTGGTTGCGGCGGAAGGCCTCGCCGATCCGCTGCAGTGAGGCGTCGGTGTAGCGGCTGCAGAGGTACATCGCGATCTGGCGCGGCACCAGGAAGTCGCGGCGCCGCGAGCGCGACGCCAGCAGGTCGATGCTCGTGCCGAAGTGCGCCGCGACGAGCGCGGCGACGCGCTCGGGATCGATCGCGCAGCCGGCGCGCCTCGGGAGCACCTTGCGCAGCGCCGCCTCCACCAGCAGCAGGTCGATCGAGCGCCCGAGGAGCGCGGCGCTCCCCGCGAGCTGGACGACCGCCGACTCGAGGTCGCGCACGCTCGAGGGGATCGCGGTGGCGAGGCGCTCGAGGCAGTCGGGCGGGAGCGCGATCTGGGCGGCGCTCGCCTTGGCACGCAGGATGCGCCGTCGCAGCTCGAGGTCCGGCGTCTCGATCTCGGCGACGAGCCCGCTCGCCAGCCGCGAGGCCAGGCGCGCGTCGAGGTCGGGGATCTCGCGCGGCAGCCGCTCGGCCGTGAGCATCACGCGCGCCCCACGACGGGCGAGCTGCTCCAGGGTGTGGAGCAGCTCGAGCTGCGTCGACTGCTTCCCGCGCAGGAAGTGGACGTCTTCGAGCACCAGCACGTCGCATTCGCGGTAGCGGCGCTTGAACTCGGCCGTGCGCTGGGCGCGGATCGACGCGAGGAGCTCGTTCGTGAACTGCTCGCCCGAGGCGTAGACCGCGCGCTCGCCCCGCCCGGTCACCTCGGCCGCCACGGCGGAGGCGAGGTGCGTCTTGCCGAGCCCCGCGGCGGCGGCGACGTAGAGCGGGCTCACTGCGAGCTGCCGACCGCCCGCCAGCGCGCGCGCCGCCTCGAGCGCCAGCGCGTTGCTGCTCCCGGCGGCGAACTCGTCGAAGGCCGGTGCGGCGCAAGCGCGCGAGGGCTCGGCGCGCGGCGCCGCCTGGGGCCGCACCGGGAAGACGCGCGTCACGGGTCGGGCCGCGGTCGTCGAGGTGTCCGACGTCTCCGGTGCCGGCGTGCTCACCGCCCGCACCGCGAGCGCGACCGCGATCGACCGGCCGCACGCCTCCGCGGCGTGCTCGACGATGCGCGCGAGATAGCGCTCGCGCACGCGCTCGCAGTGGAAGGCGCTCGGGCAGACCAACCGCAGCCCCTCGTCTGCGGACTCGGGGGAGAGCGGCTTGAGCCACGCCTCGAGGGCGAGGGGCGGCAGCTCGCGGGCGAGACGACACAGCACGCCGTCCCACAGGCTCGTCGCCTGGGCGAGCGCAGACACCGCCCGATCGACCTGGGGGGAGCAGGTCATCAATGCGATTCTCGGAGCTTTTTGGGGTTCGCCGGGAAGATTCCCGAACGAGAACCGCCGGAAGCGCGCGGAGTAGACCATAGCGCCCGCGCGTTCGCAAGAGAGGAAATGCAGCGATCGCGAAAATCGTCCGACACTAAAATGTTACAGCGCGAAACAGCGGATCACCGGCGGAGAACTTCCGTTTGCAAACGCGAAGGAGATTCCTTTCCGCGCAGTTCTGAGCCGCTCGCGAGAGGCTCCAAGATGCTCCGAACGCGCTGGCGGGCGGCGCGCGGCCGGTCGCGACCTCGATCACGGATCTACGGAATGCGAGAGATTGCTGATACCAGATCGAAATCGCTCGCGAGATCAGTGCAGCGTGCGCGAGGCGCCGAGGAGGCCGCCGCCGAGCTCGGCGAGCCGGAACTGGAGCAGTGCGACCAGCCGCTCGCAGCGCGCGAGCGGGCCCTCGGTCTCGAGCAGTCCCTGCTTGTCGGCGGGAGGCAGCTCGAGCGACTGGCACAGCAGGTCGACGAAGGTCAGGTCGTCGATGCCCGAGAAGCGGCGCGCATCGAAGTGATGGGCTGCATCCGGCTGGACGTGGCGCGCGAGCTGGCCGAGGAGGTCGATCGAGTCGGCGCGCAGGCCCTGCAGCGGAATCCCCTCCATCGCCTCGTCGAAACGCTCGTCGAGCGGCTCGACACGCGCCACGCGGTAGAGCTGCTCCGCGCCTCGCGGAATCTCTTCGACGATGCGGAAGCGGTGCGTTCCGAGCAGAACGATGTCGTAGCGCCCGTCGTCGCGCTGACCGGCCTGCTGGATCAGGCCCGCGCAGCCCACCGCGAAGACGGGAGGATCGCCCGCCATCTCCGCCTGGTGCTCGGGTCGCACCGCGACCATGCCGATGCGGCGGTCGCCCGCGAGCGCCGCAGCCGTCATCTGCCGGTAGCGCGGCTCGAAGATGTGCAGCGGGACGCGCGAGCGGGGAAACAGAACGACGTTCCCGAGCGGGAAGAGGGGAATCGTCTGGACGAGGCTCGCCTCGCGCACGCTCGAACGGTAACACCGCTCTTCAGCTTGACGCCGCTGCGGCGAGACGGGAGACTCGCAGCTCTGGCATGGATCGCGCAACGGCGCAGCAGCTGATCGCGCGCCTCGCGCTCGACGCCCAGGCGATCGCGCGCGCCTTCGGCCTCGCGTACCGCGCGATCGAGCCCGAGCGTCCCGGTGTGCGACGCCGTCTCGGCGTCTGCTACGCGGACGGCACGATTCGCATCCGTCTCTTCCACGCCAGCACGGGCCGCCCGCTCAAGTACTCGAGCCTCGTCGACACGCTGTGTCACGAGCTCGCGCACCTGCGCCACTTCAATCATGGCCTGCGCTTCCAGGCCTTCTACCGCCGCGTCCTCGAGCACGCCCGGAGCGAGGGCATCTATCGACCCGGCCGCGAGGCGCCCTCGCCGGGTCCGATCCGGCTGCGCGCCCCGCGCCGGCAGCTCGCGGCCCTCTCGGCCCGCGCCGGCCACGCCGTGCGGCGCCCGGAGCAACTCACGCTCTTCTGATCGAAGCGGCGGATCGGAAACGGATCGGAAGGGTGGGAAGCTCAGCCCTCGGGGACTGCGTCGGCCTGCTTGTCGTAGTCCTCGAGCGTATTGGGGCCCTCGATCACCTGGGCCTTGATGCCGTCGACCGCGATCGCCTTGTCGACGATTTCCTTGAGCAGGCCTTCGACCGTGAGCTCGTCGTACTCCGCCAGCGCGTCCTCGAGGCTCGATCCCGAGATCGTGAACTGCAAGACGGCCTTGATCTTGACGTCCATGCTCGCGAAACCTTCCGTGCCCCGATCGGGTAGCGGCGGCGGCGGTGAAGGGCCAGCAAACCCCGCGCGGGCGCTCGCGAAATCGCCGTGATGGCCGCGGAACATACCCGACGGAGGCCTCGCCGGCCACGGGAATTTCCACTTTTTTCGCGGACCTAGAGGTGGGGGACGCCGGCCCCAGCACCCTCGCGGGCTTCTGCCCGCGCATGGACGACCGCCAGCGCGATCGCGCCCGCAGCCGTCAGCATGAAGAGCGAGACGGACAGGAAGTGCAGCCGGGAGAAGCTCAGCGCCATCTGCGGATTCGCCCCCGCCTCGCCGAGGCGGGCGAGGCGGATCTCAGCCACGGCCGGCGTGACGCCGAAGTGGTTGACGAGGCACACGAGCGCCAGCACGAGCGGGAGGACGACCGCGATCCGACCACGGCCGAGTGCTCCCCCGAGGGCCGAGAGCGCGAATCCGATCACTGCGCCACCGAGCTGGAGAGGCCCCAGCACTCGTCCAATGAGCCGGCCCGCGAGGTCGGCGTCTGGGATCACCTCGAAGGTGGCGCGCGCGACGACCGCACCGAAGAGCAGCATGGCGCCGAGCCACGCACCGAGCGCGATCCAGAGCGCCGGCCGGAGCACGGCCCGGGCGGAGAAGGGCACGGCAGGCGATGGTTCCCGATCGCTTCCTCGCTGTAAAGGAAATCTGGGCTTCGCTGCGCCGGCGGCTCGTCGATCGAATCGTCGACTACTTGATGGAGCCCCTGCCGAACTACGAGCGGCGGGTTCGCAACGACCTCGGCGCCCTGCTCGGCAGCGCGCGCAAGGCCGACGTCATCCTGATCGAGGGCGACCAGCGCGTCTCGGCGATCATCCGCTACCTGACGCAGAGTTCGTGGTCGCACTCCGCCCTCTACATCGGCGACGAGCTGCTGCGGCGCGGGGGCGAGCAGGCGACCTGGGCGCGCCAGCACTTCGGCGACGGCGCCCAGCACCTCGTGGTCGAGGCGCTGCCGCGCGGCGTGGTGGCCTCCCCGCTCGTGAAGTACGTCGACTTCAACCTGCGCATCTGCCGCCCGCACAAGCTTCGGCCCGATCACTGCCGGGTCATCATGGACGAGGCGGTCGCGGCGATCGGCTGGCGCTACGACCTCCGCAACGTCTTCGACCTGGCGCGCTACCTGATCCCCGTCCGGCTGGTCCCGCCGCGCTGGCGCGCCGCGGCGCTCCACTTCGGGAGCGGGGAGCCGACCGAGGTGATCTGCTCGAGCCTGCTGGCGCGGCTCTTCTACCGCGTGCGCTTCCCGATCCAGCCGACGGTCGAGCGCCACGCCGCGGATCTCCCGGAGGACGGGAGCCCCGGCGCCGCGCTGGTGCGGCGCGTCTTCGGCCAGCCGAGCGCGCACTTCACGGGCCTCTTCCGCATGCGGCATCCGACCCTGATCACGCCGCGCGACTTCGACCTCTCGCCCTTCTTCGAGATCGTGAAGCTGAATCCGGTCGCCAAGGACTTCGACTACAGCCGCATGCGCTGGGTCGAGGACGCCGAGCGCGAGGACGACGCCCGCGCAATCCGCTGAGGTTCAACGACCCCGAAGCGCCCGCAGCGCGTGGTCCACTAGCGCGAGGCCGGCCTCCGGCGCCACCTCGACGCGCGCGGCGCCGAGCACGCGGCGCAGCATCTCGAGCGCGGCATAGCGCTCGGCGTCCGCGCGCCGGGTCGGCTCGGCGCCGGACGCCGCCGCGTAGGCGCGCCACGCCGCCTCGACCGCCGGGCTGGCGTCGGCCGGCTTCCCGCGCGCAACCGCTGGAATCCGCAGGTGGGCGAGGAGCGTGCCGAGATCGAAGGCGGGATCGCCGACGTGGGCGATCTCCGCGTCCAGCAGGACGGCGCCGGCCGGCCCGATCAGCACGTTGCCCGCCTGCACGTCGCCGTGGACGAGCGCGCCGCGCGGCTCGAGGTAGCGGCGGTAGGCGGCGTCGGCGATGGCAGCGGTCTCCCCGTCCCGCCAGATCTCCTCGGCGCGGGCCCGCAGCGCGGCCGGCAGCGGGAAGTCGTTCGGACGGAACGGGAGGACGAAGATGTGCTCGCCGTGCAGGCGCCGCATCTCGTCGTTCTCGAAGCGCGCGGCGAGTGCGGGGTCCGTCGTCGCGGCGTGGACCCCTCCGAGGAAGCGCGCCAGCCTCCCTGCCGCCGCCGTCCCCGCGTCGGGGCTGCGCGCCAGCAGGTGATCGAGGCGCGGGGCGCGGCCCAGGTCCTCGAGCACCAGCACGCGCGCCTCCGGGTCGAAGCGAACGACGCCGGGGCAGACGCCCTCGGCGTCGAGCGGCCGCACCTGCTCGAGCCAGCGCGCCTCGAACAGGATGCGATCGGTCGTGACGCGGTACTCGGGGAAGCGCTCGAGGGCGGGGCGCGCCTGCTTCACGATCCAGGAGCGTGCGCCGCTACGCGCGCGTCGCACCCAGTTGATGTTCCCGTCGCCCGCCGGCTCCACGGCAACGCGCTCGCCCGGCTGCACGAGGCCGAGGCGTCGCAGGTAGTCCGGGAGCGTTGCCTCGTCGAGCCGAGCCGCCTCGCCCGTCACGGGCGCCAGCGTACCGTGCGCTAGCCTCGCCGCCCCATGTCGCTCCGCAGGGGCCTCGCGCTGGCGATCGGGATCGCCCTGGCGCTCGGCTGCGACCGCAAGATCGAGCCGTTCGTCCCGGGCGAGAAGCCCGAGCCGCCCGATCTCTCGCGCATCTTTCCCGAGGGCGCCGAGAAGGCCGCGCGGCAGGAGGCCGAGTCCGGGGCGCCGCGCGGCGGCCGGGGCGCGCCGCCCATGGCGGCTACGTCGACGGCTCAGCCGATCAGCGGGACGGTCTCGATCGCTCCCGAGCTCGCCGGCCGGATCCCGCCGGGTGCCGTGCTCTTCGTGATCGCGCGGAGCGCGGACACCGGCCCGCCGCTCGCCGTCAAGCGCATCCCCGATCCGAAGCTTCCGCTCGCGTTCTCGATCGGACCCGACGACCGCATGATCCAGGCGATGCCCTTTGCGGGCCCGATCAAGCTCTCGGCGCGCATCGACTCGGACGGCAACGCCATGACGCGCTTGCCCGGGGACCTGACCGGCGCGGCGCCCGAGCCGCATCAGCCCGGCGACAGCGGCGTCGCGCTCGTGATCGACCAGGTGCTCTAGGCGCGCGGAAGCACTTGCCGCGGGCTAGCCTCCGCCGCCATGTCGCATCCGCGCCCCTGGACCGTGGTCGAGACGCGCGAGGTGCAGGACTGCGACGTCTTCCGGGTGCAGCGCACGCTCGCGCGCTCGCCGCAGACCGGCGACGCGCATCGCTTCTGGCGCATCGAGGCCGCGGAGTGGGTGAACGTGGTCCCGCTCACCCGGCACGGCGAGATCGTGATGGTGCGGCAGTGGCGCCACGGCTCGCGCGACGTGACGCTCGAGATCCCGGGCGGCATCGTGGACCCCGGGGAGAGGCCGGACCAGGCGGCGCTCCGCGAGCTGCGCGAGGAGACCGGCTACGCGGGCGGGGAGCTCTCCGCGATCGGCGAGGTGAACCCGAACCCGGCCCTGTTCGCGAACCGCGTGCACAGCTTCTGCGCGCGCGGCGTCGAGCCGGTCGGCGCCATCGAGAACGATGCGCGCGAGGAGACGGTGGTCGAGCTCGTGCCCCTCGCCGATCTCGACCGGCGGCTTCGCGCCGGCGAGATCCGCCACGCGCTCGTGGTCGCGGCCCTGCACTGGTTCCGGCTGGCGGAGCACGCGATGTGAGGGCGGCGCGGGCCCGCTCCTCGATGCGCTCGCGCATGCCGCTCGGCGACTTCCTGGTCGCCTATCTGAAACGCGCCGGAGTCACCCACCTTTTCGGCCTGCCCGGCGACCTGGTGCTCGCGCTCTTCCACCGCTTCGGGCGTGACCGCGAGCTCGAGATCGTGACGTTCTCGCACGAGCCGGCCGTTGGCTTCGCCGCAGACGGCTACGCCCGCAGCACGCGGCGGCTCGGCGTCGTGTGCGTCACCTACGGTGCCGGCGGCCACAACGTGATCAACCCGGTGGCGGGAGCCTACGCCGAGCAGGTGCCGCTGCTGGTCGTCTCGGGCGGGCCGGGCGAGGCGGAGCAGAAGCTCTCGGGCGTGCACCACCAGGCGAAGGACGTCGAGGGGCAGTGCAGGATGTTCGCCGAGGTGACCTGCGCGGCGCGCGTGCTGCGTCATCCCGAGCGCGCGGCCGCGGAGGTGCACGAGGTGGTGCAGGCGGTCATGACGCAGCACCGACCCGGCTACCTCGAGATCCACCGCGACATGGTCGGCGTCCCGATCCCGGTGCCGCGCGCGATCCAGGCCTGGAGCGGGAGCTTCCCCGCGCCGGCCTCGGACCGGCGCAAGCTCACCGAGGCGGTCGCCGACACGATCGCCCACCTGGCCAGGGCGCGGCGTCCCGTGCTGATCGGCGGGATCGAGCTGTATCGGGCGAGCGCCGAGCGCGCGTTCCAGCGGCTGGCGGAGAAGCTCGGGGTGCCCGTGGTCACCACCGTCGACGCCAAGGGCCTCTTCCCCATGGATCATCCGCTGCACATGGGGATCCACATGGGTCCCTTCAGCCCGCCCGCGATCGAGAGGCGCGTGCGCGGCGCCGACCTGGTGCTCGCGCTCGGCACCGTCCTCACCGACATGAACCTCGGCGCCGCGCGGCCGCAGGTGCCGCGCGACCGCTCGGTGTGGGCGGTGGGCGGGCGCGTCAACGTGTCCTTCCACACCTATACCGACGTGATGCTCCGCGACTTCGTGACCGCGCTCGCCGGAGCGCGCCTGCCGCGCTTCCGCGAGACGGTGGTCTACCACGACAACCTGAAGAGGACGCGCGCGGATCGGCGCTCGGCGCACCTCTCGGTCAACGACATGCTGCTCGAGCTGAACCGCTTCCTCGACGCGCACCCCGGCTACAACGTCTTCGCGGAGTCGGGTGATGCCCTGTTCGGAGGGCTCGAGCTGCGGCTGCGCGGCGGCCTCTACTTCTCGCAGGGCTACTACGCGTCGATGGGGTTTGCCGTGCCGGCCGCGCTCGGCGCCCAGATCGGGACCGGCCGCCGCCCGCTGGTGCTGACCGGCGACGGCGCCTTCCAGATGACCGGGCCCGAGATCTCGCACGCGCCGCGCCTCGGCCTCTCGCCGATCGCCGTCCTGGTGAACAACAGCGGCTGGCAGATCTTCCGCCCGGTGTCGCCGCGCAAGGACCTGCTCGAGATCCCGCCCTGGCCCTACGCGGACCTGGCGCAGGCCTGGGGCGGGGTCGGCTTCCGGGCCGCGAATCGCGCCGAGCTGCGCGAGGCGCTGCGCGCCGCGCACGAGGTCAGCGAGTTCGCGCTGATCGAGTGCCGCGTGGCGCCCGACGACCTCTCTCCGATCACGCGCCGCTACATCCGCGAGAGCGCGCGCAAGGCGGCGGCGGGACGGGTCGGACCGCGCGCGCGGACACGCTAGCTTCGCGGGATGGCGCGCTGGCGCGAGGGCAGTCGGGCCGAGTGGGAGCGCATCCGCGACCAGGGGCTCGCTCGGCATCTGTTGATGCGCGGCGTCCTCCGCGGCATCCCGATGGCCATCGCCCTGATCCTGCTGCTCGAGGTGCTGCAGGGACGGTCGATCGACCGCGAGCTGCTGCTCGACCGCGCCTTCGAGTGGCGGCTCTGGACCGCGGCGGCGCTGTTCTCGGTGGGCGGGGCGCTCTCGGCCTTCGCGCGGTGGAAGGCGCTCGACGCGTCCTTCGGCACGGGCAGCTCCGGAGAGGGGTGAGCGATGGAGAAGCAGCAACTGCGCGACCAGCTGGCGGCGCTCCACGCGGCGCTGCGCGACGCCGACACGGCAGATCCCGAGGCGCGGGAAATGCTGCAGCAGGTGATGGACGACATCCGCGGCGCGCTCGATCGCAGCGAGCGGAGCGGGCGGCACGACTCACTGACCGAGCGGATGCGCGTCGCCGTCGAACGCTTCGAGGGCAAGCACCCCGCGCTCACCGAGGCGGCCGGGCGCGTGATCGACACCCTGGCGAGCCTCGGGATCTGACGCAGGGTGGCGGATCCCCACGACATCGCCTCCAAGGCGCGCGCGCTCCTGCGGCGCGTCGACGCGGGCGTCCTGTCGACGCACTCGCTCGCGCAGCCGGGCTGGCCGTTCGGCTCGCTCGCGCCCTTCGCCCTCACGCACGAGGCGCGTCCCATCCTGCTGGTGAGCGCGCTCGCCGAGCACACCCGCAACCTGTCGGCCGACCCGCGCTGCTGCCTCACGGTCTTCGACCCGACGCCGGCCGACAAGCAGGCGGGCGGGCGCGCGAGCCTGCTCGGCGAGGCGAGGCCGCTGCCGGAGCCCGAGCGCGAGGCCGCGGCGTCGCGCTACCTCGCGCTCTACCCCGAGCAGCGCAATCTCCTCGCGATGCGCGACTTCGGCTTCTGGTCGATCGAGCCGCTGCGGGTGCGCTGGATCGGGGGCTTCGGCGAGATCCACTGGATCGAGCGCGCCGCGTGGCTGCTCGCGACGCCCGCGTGGCGCGACGGCGAGGGCTCGATCGTGTCGCACATGAACGAGGACCACGCCGACGCGCTCGCGGCGATCTCGAAGCGGTTCCTCGGCCAGGACGACGGGGAGCCTGCCCTGGTTGCCGTCGACCCGGAGGGCTTCCACGTGCGCACCGCGCGCGGGGTGCGCTGGCTGCCCTTCGCGCGCGCCTGCCACAGCGCCGGCGACGTGCGGGCGGAGATGGTGCGGCTCACCCGGGAGGCGAGGGAGGGATAGCGGCCCGGGTTGCTACCCTGCCGCGGATGCGGCGCCTCGTCCCGCTGGCCCTCGTCGCGCTCCTGGTCGGACTCTTCGCGGCCGGTCACCTGGTGCGCGGACAGCTCGGCATCGAGCTGTCGCCCGAGTCGATCCGCTCGGTGGTCACCGGCTTCGGCTGGAAGGGGCCCGCGATCTACCTCGGGCTCGTCGCGTTCCGCCAGTTCCTGCTGCTGCCCTCGGCGCTGGTGCTGTCGATCGGCGGCATCGTGTTCGGTGCGGCGATGGGGACCCTGCTCGGCAGCGTGGGCATCGGGCTCTCGGCCGCGTTCAAGTACACCGTCGCGCGCCGCCTCGGGCGCGAGTGGCTGAGCGGGCGCTTCGGCGCCGCGGTCGAGGCGTTCGAGCACCGCACCGGGGCCGCCGCGCCCGTTCTGGTCGGCCTGGTGACCGCGCATCCCGCCGGGCCGATGGCGCCCGTGCACTGGGCCGCCGGCTTCGCCGCGGTTCCTGCCCTCTCGTTCGCCGTCGCAGTCGCGCTCGCCGCGCCGCTCCGCGCCTTCGCCTACGCCTTCTTCGGCTCGACGCTGCTCGAGCCCGGCTCGGCGAGGTTCTGGCTGGCGGGCGGCGTGCTCGCTGCTGCGGTCCTCGCGCCGCTCGCGCACCGCGGCCTGCGCGAGCGGCTCTGGCGGGGGACCGGGCGCAGCGCCGGCGGCGCGTGAGACGCGCGCTCCCTCTCGCGCTCGTGCTGCTGGTGTCGATCGCTGCGATCGCGGTGCTCTACGCGCGCGCGCTCGGCTACGGGCTCGCGTGGATGGACGAGCGCGAGATCGGGCAGGGCGAGATCGTGCTCGGGGCGGACGAGCCGTGGACGGATGCGTTCACGCGGCCGCTGCACCGGAGCGAGCCCGGCATCGCGGCGGCGAACCCGTACTACCGCCCGCTGCAGATCCTGCTGGTCACGGCGATCCACCGCGTCGCGGGACCACAGCCGCCCGCGTATCGGGTGGTGTCGCTTGCGCTCGCCGTCGCCACCTGCTTCGCGTTCGGCGCGCTCGCGCTCGGGCTCTTCGGCCGGCTCGATCTCGCGCTGCTCGCCACGGCGCTCGCGGCGCTCCATCCCGTGGGCATCGAGAGCTGGGTCTGGATCTCCGGGATCGCCGAGGCGCTGTCGGCGCTCTTCACCATCGCCAGCGTCGGGCTCGGTCTGCTCGCCGCGACCGCCGCGACGCGCGGCCGGGCGCTCGTCCTGGGAGCGCTCTCGGTCGTCGCGCTCGCGCTCGCCCTGCTGGCGAAGGAGAAGGGCGTTGCGGCACCCGCGCTCCTCGCGGTCGCCCTCGCGGCGCTCCGGCTCGGGCGCCCGGAGGCGCTCGGGGCGGAGGCGTTGCGGCGGGGCGTCCGGCTCGTCGCGATCGAGGTCGCGCTGCTAGCGGCCTACGTCTTCGTGTGGAGGCCGGCGATGCTAGGGAGGGGGCTCGTCCCGGCTCCCCCGATCGGAGGGAGCCGCGCGACGCACATCCTCTCCGCGC
>Ga0335070_10002435_pt1 | contig 21648 bp, 16 predicted proteins | sample Lox_Sample_13_FD_206722 | JGI IMG/M metagenome (GOLD analysis project Ga0335070, IMG submission 206722) | Soil microbial communities from Loxahatchee National Wildlife Refuge, Florida, United States - Lox_Sample_1.3 | ecosystem: Environmental > Terrestrial > Soil > Wetlands | place: USA...
TGTCGGTCGAGCCGATGGAGTACGTCCCGGTGAACGTGAGGCTGGTGTGCACGCCGGTGATGCTGTTGGAGTCCATCAGGCCGTTGGTGATGTTGCCCTGTCCGTCGGCGGTGAAGCTGCCAGCCTGGTAGACGAGGTTGCCGCCCTGGTATCCGGAGAAGGAAAAGACGTAGTTCCCGTTCAGGCGCGAGATGGGGCCGTTAATGGTGAGGCTCAATGGGGCCGTGGCAGTGGCCGCCGGCATCTCCGAGTCGCTCACTTGCACAGTAAAGTTCTGGGTTTCCTCATTCGTAGGCGTGCCGGAGATGAAGCCCCCCGAGCTGAGAGTCAGACCGGCAGGCAAGTTACCGGAAGTGATCGTCCACTTGTAGGGCGGCACGCCTCCCGAAGCGGCCAAGGATCCGCTGTATGCGACTCCCACGGAACCAGCGGTCAACGAGGTGGTGGTAACCGAAAGGATCTGATTCACGGTAACGGTCTTGGAGGCGATATCCACGGCAGCGGTGGGAGTTTGCGAATCGGTGACCTGGACTTTGATGGCGGTGGAGCCGACTGTGGTCGGTGTCCCGCTAATGACGCCGGCGGTGCTGATGTTCAGGCCGGGCGGTAGAGTACCGGAGGCGAGCGACCAAGTATAAGGCTGCACACCTCCGGTGGCAGTCAACGTGGCCGAGTAAGCCACGTTGACGACAGCGGCGGGAAGAGCAGCCGTGCCGATGACCAGCGGTTGAACGGGCGTAGGTGGCCGTCCGCTGCCGCAGGACAGGGCGAAAACGATTGCCAGACCGCAGGTAGCGAGAGAGAAAGCACGCTTCAACGCTGTCATCAAAGTCCTCGTGGCCCCAAAACCTACATACTGAGAGTGCGCACGGCGCAGCCGAGCCCCAGTGGTCGCGGCAAAGAGACTAAAGGTACTCCGCGTCAAGTGCGGGAAGCAAGCCTATTTCGTCTGCCGCAGCACCATGGTAAATGGTAAACCCTGGGGCAAGAGAGCGTTTTGGCGGTCGGATGACTACGAAAGAAACCACGGGCTCGCGGGGATGAAGCGAACTCCCTCTAGACTCGAGGCCTTCATGGCCCCATGAAACTTCGGTGGATACCGACGATGCCGGAGCCTGGTGCCAGCATGAGGTGGACCGTTGGACCTTGGGGAGCATCTGATGTGCTGTGACTGTTCTCGACAGGATTCAAGCCTTGAAGCCCGGGCGACGCTGCGCGGCGGGCATGCTCTTGGCCTTGCTGCTGGCGGGTGCCGCGCCCGCACTGCTGGCGCAGGCTGCAACTCCGGCGACAGAGCCGCAGCGCAAGACCAGCGCGCCCTACACTGGCGACCTGACCATCTTCGATTACCCCGAGCGCGACCAGAGACTCCACATCAACCAAGTTATGGACCTGCTCGACATTGCGCCTGGCAAAACGGTCGCCGACATTGGGGCGGGTTCAGGATGGTTTACGGTGCGGGCGGCACAGCGGGTGACGAACACCGGCACGGTGTACGCGGTGGACATCAATCCGGAGGCCATTGCCTACGTCAAAGAGCGGGCGCAAAAGGATGGGCTGGCAAACATCGCGACGATAATGGGAACGCCGGACGATCCGCGGCTGCCGCAGCGGAGTGTGGATGCCGTGCTGTTGCTCAAGACCTATCACGAAGTCGCGAAGCCGATGGACTTGATGCGAAATTTGCGGGGCGCATTGCGGCCCGGAGCACGGGTCGGCATTATCGACCGCAACGGGAACGGCGAGAACCATGGCGTGCCGAAGAAAGTTGTCGTGCGGGAGGTCGAGTCCACAGGATACCGCCTGGTCGAGGAGCACGACGAGTTGGTGAAAGCTGACGGGATGGATTATTTCCTGATTTTTGCAGCGAAGTAGCTCAGGGCGCGGGGGCGGTCGGGGACCGGGGGCCGAAGCCCACGCGGCCTCGGCGGATGAGTTGTGACCATTGAGGACTATCGTCGGCAGCTATCGCCGCGGCGTTGATGTGGGCCTGGGCCTTCAGGGCAGGCAGCGATAACCCGCCGGTCACGAGGCGGTGGTGCTCGTACAACATCTCGTCCATCTTGCCGTTGAGGATGACCCGCCAGTCCCACACCGTCTTTCTGTCCTGGGCTTGGGAAGCCGAAACATCGATGTTGGTAGTGCAGTTGTTAGTGAGCGCGTTGTACCACTCGGGGCTGTTGTGCAGTTCATTTACGCGCTCGAGATAATCCAGAAAAATCTTTCGCGCGAATTCCGGTTTCACCGTGGTGCGGAAAAGGTAGACCTCTTCGTCCTTGCGAAAGTTGGTGCGCAGGCGGACGACGTCACGCTCGTCCGTGACGATGTAAATGAGCGCGTACTGGCGGAAGAAACCGCGCACGGCGGAGTAGCCCTGGCCCACGACGTCGCGGGTTTCGATGGAGATGGGCACATGGCCCTGAGGGCCGAAATCGAAGCTAACAATGGGGTGGGCGATCAGGGTCGGGCCCCACCAGGTGATGAAGATGTCGATCCCGCTGAGGTTGGCGAGATCGAAGGAGCGGGTTTCCCATTGGCAGGTGTAGTCGTGCGTGGTGACATAACTACAGTTGCGAACATTATGAATCGTGATGTGGTCGCCGTTGATTTCGGCGGAAGCGGTTTGGGCGTCGTCGGGCTGCCAGTCGCGGTACTGGGAGGGCTTCAGCGTAAACCACCAGAGTGCGATAAGGACGAAGCCGGCAAAGGCCACGACCAGCCCCAAGTGAGCACGGCGGAGAAGCAGCAGGGCCCCCAGCACCAAGATCAGATACACGATGGCGGCAGGGGCGCGCAGTGCAGGAAAGGGCGAGTCGAAGAACAGAGCGGTAGCCGACCAGCAGGTCAACAACACGGCCACGATGATTGCCAGCGCGAAGAAAATGCGACGGAGCCAAAGCAAGAGGCGGTCCTTTCCCGAGTACAACTGTGAGTTCAGGGCGCAGAGGGTATTAGAACAGAAAGGGCGCGGGAATACTGTGTTTGGGGGAGATCGCGAGCCCACCGCGTGTATACTTTTAGGGGACGCGCCCGTAGCTCAGCTGGATAGAGCGATTGCCTCCGGAGCAATAGGTCGGGAGTTCGAATCTCTCCGGGCGCGCCAGATTTCTTCTTGCCCGTCAGTAAGTTGCGGATGATCTGACGACCCGCCGATTTCCTCACTTTTCAGACTGTGCCCAATTTTGTGCCTACCCAATCGCGACATGGCGTTTTGGATTGCATCTTCCGAGGGGTGAACGTAGCGGCTGGAAATCGCAACCGAACTGTGCCCCGCAACGCGAGCGAGCGTCCAAGCGTCACAGCCTGATTCGCCCAAGCGAGTCAAGAACGTGTGCCGGAAGTCGTAAAGCACGAACGAGCGCACTTTGCTGAGCGTCACTGCGCGGATGTGCTGTTTCTTTAGGCTCGAATGGTCGATGTGGCCGCTGAGGGTCGGAGCGGGCCACAGCCAGCCTTCTGAGGGTCTTCCAGCGCGTTCCCAGCGCATTTCCAAGACAACCCGCACCCTTGGAGTCATGGGCAGCACGCGGCGGGCTGCTGCCGTCTTTCCGTGGCGCACTAGCACAGTGCCATTACGGCCGTTGGCCCAGGTCACATCTTCCCAACACAGCCGATAGCACTCGTCCGGGCGCATCCCGGTGTCCGCCAGTATCGTAGCGACATCAGCAAGCAGGGGCGAAGCAGCCGCCAGATACTTGCTCTCCTCCGCCGGGGTAACAACCCGTTCGCGATGGTTTTCGCCGGGCAGCAAGTCCAACTTCGGCACGGCTTCAATCACGCCCCAGTCAGCAGCGAGATTCAGGATGCCGCGGAGTACGCGGATCGAGCGATTGATAGAACTCACGGCCAACCCGCACTTTTCCTCCCCTTCGGCCCGTCCCCGATTCTGCCAGCGAGTCTGCTCGCAGACGGCAAAACCCGCCACCTTCTCATTGGTGATTTGGTCCAGCTTCGTGTTTGCGAGTGTTTCGTATCCAGCGAGGCGACCCATTCCAGCGCGAAACCAAAACCAATTGTTGCGGCAGGTGTTTTCGAATGTCGCCTTCGCCCAAGGTCTGGCTCTATGCTCGATGAACTCTTTCAGCGTGGGCACGATTCGGCACCTGCGTTCCCACGATACGCGGCAAGCATCGCCACAAAACAGCCTCCCGTCACCCGTCTTTGCCGAATGATCGCTGACGTGACCGGCGAATTTTGTACCAGGTGAAATGAGAGAAAATCTGGTACGAGAGGAGCTGGAAGATGGCCAGGAAGAAACACAGCCCAGAGCAGATCGTCGCCCTTCTGCGACAGATCGAAGTGGCAATCGCGAACGGAAAACTCACCCCACAGGCGTGCCGAGAAGCCGGCATCAAAGAACAGAGCTACTACCGCTGGCGCAAGGAGTATGGCGGTCTGAAGCTGGAGCAGGCGCGACGGCTGAAAGAGCTGGAGAAAGAGAACAGTCGTCTGCGGAGACTGGTGACCGAGTTGTCGCTGGAGAAGCAAGTCTTGAAGGACGTTGCCTCGGGAAACTTCTAAGCCCTGAACGGCGACGTTGCGCGGTCGAGCATGCTCATCAGCAGTATGGGTTTTCTGAGCGGCATGCTTGCCGGCTGTTGGGGCAGTGGAGAGGGACGCAGCGTTATATTCCGACGCAGCACCACGACGAGGATGGCCTCACTCGGGCCATCCTGCAGTTGGCCAGCCAATACGGCCGCTACGGGTATCGGCGGATCACCGTGGAGTTGGGCAAGGCGGGTTGGTGTGTGGGCAAGGACCGGGTGCAGCGGATCTGGAGGCGGGAGGGTTTGAAAGTACCGCAGAAACAGCGACCGCGGGGACGCTTGTGGCTGAACGACGGCTCGTGTGTGCGGCTGCGGCCGGAGCGGGAGAACCACGTCTGGAGTTACGACTTCGTCAGCGCCTGCACGCACGATGGACGAACTCTGCGGCTGCTGACTCTGATTGACGAGTACACCAGGAAGTGTCTGGCGATCCGGGTAGCGCGGCGGTTGAACAGTTACGACCTGATCGAGACTTTGGCCGATGTGATGCTGGTGAACGGAATCCCAGAGCACATCCGTTCGGACAACGGCCCTGAGTTTGTAGCTGAACAACTACGGAAGTGGTTGGCCGGTGTGGGGGCGAAGACCTTGTACATCGAGCCCGGGAGTCCGTGGGAGAACGGGTATTGCGAGAGCTTTAACGGGAAGCTGAAGGATGAATGCCTGAACGGAGAGATCTTCTACTCGTTGAAGGAAGCGCAGGTGGTGATTGAGCAATGGAGGGTCCACTACAACACGGTACGGCCGCACTCGTCGCTGGGCTACAGGCCACCGGCGCCGGTGGCAATCTTAGCTAAGAAACCGGGGCATGGGGATGTGGAAAACGCTACGCGTTTCCCACATCCTCACACCCCCGACTACGACCACGGACAAATATCCAACGAGGCGTTAAACTAACATTCCACTTGGTACAAAACATCGGTCAGGTCACCCGCGCGCGCTTGAACAAAGTGCTGGACAGAATGCAGCGACGCTTACATTGAAATCAGCGCCAGTGAAGGCCGTGGTGCGAATTAACGGCAAGCCGGTGGGGCAGACACCACCGCAATTGTCGCTGGCTCCCGGCACCTACAAAATTGAAATGGAAGGGCCACGGATGGAGGCTGGCAAGCAACAATTGGACCTCTCTGCTCGAGAAAAGCGTGAACTCGAACTGCAGCTCTCGGCGGCGCCGCGCTACCCACGTCACATTACGCTGCAATAAGCACCGCCGGACTACCCTCATTCTCGTTCTTCTTAACGCTTTCTTTTGGGGCTCGCCGCGCTGCCATTGCGCTTCGGTTTGTTCTACGGCGCCACCTCGCTCAGCCACTTGTCGCTGAGTGTCACCATGAACAGCACCTTCTCAAGAACGTCTGGTGGGTTCGCTGACTTCAGCAGGTTTTGCATGTTCAGCTTCGAGTCAGAGTTGACTTCCACAAAGTTGTTGATTCCCACAGCCGGATTGAGGTCTTGCAGCATTACGGTGAGGCTCTCCTGGTCATATTCCGGCTGGTACTTATCCATGAGTTCTTGGGACTCGTCCGGGTATTCCTCGAACGCCTGGACCACCAACACTTGCACCAGTTGCCACACTTGTGCCGGCGGCAGGCCGCCCATTGCCCCCTGTGCTTCCGGATCCAGTGGCGTGTTCCGCCACGTCTCCAGACGCTTCTGACGCCGACGCTCCAACTCTTCATCTGTCGCACGATTGTAGATTTCGCGCAGGCGCTCCCTCTCGTCAGCTTGCTCCTCCGTCAAGTCGCACTTGCCTGTTGCCGAGTTGTAGAGGCGGAGCCTTTGCCGCTCCGTGTCCGTGAGGAATGGTGCCGGGGTTTTCGATCCGGCCTGGTCGCGGGCTTCCTCATGCCTCCGGCTCTGGTCTCCCTGACCGATTGGTTCGATTCCGTCTTCCCGTCGATTGTCCCTAATCACACTTCGCTTCCTTTCGCTGCCGGGCACCGAAGATCATCAACACTGGTTATAGAGGACTCGGTTACTCAGTTCGCGGGATGTCACGCCGAAACTCCGCAGTCTCTGCGAACCGGCGCCCTCCAATGCCTACTGCATACTATAGTCGGTCGCACAATAGTATTCACCGCCCCGATGATCGTGCCGTATGGCGAAGCCCATCACGGCACGTTCAGCACCCAACCTCAGCCCCGAAAAGGCATTCGGTCGAGTTTTGAGGGAGGTTCGTGAAAGCCGAAATATCTCACAGGAAGAACTCGCCTCACGGGCTGGTTACCACCGGACGTACATCGGGCAATTGGAGCGGGGTGAGAAGTCGCCGTCACTGCGAACGTTATTCAATCTGTCGGCCACGCTGGAGGTTAGCCCCTCGGTGCTGATTCGACGGGTCGAGCGGTCGGTCTGAATCCCGAACAGCAAAGAGAAGTTTGGCAGATGCAAGAGCAGTCGGTCTTTGCCGGACGACTGCTTGCCCAATTACCCCCACAAATCTACTCCGCTAAGTAGTTGATTCTGTGCCACACGAGAACGAGCGGTCCATTTGCCCAAAAACACACGGAATTGGGCAGCTTCTTACAACTGTCGGCGCCAAATGCCAGAAAGTTTGGTCCATTCAGAGTGGAAGTAATAAGGGCTCCCGGGCGAACTATCTTTCTAACCGAAGAGTTGTTCCAAGCCTTCACTCACAGCAGGAGTTACCGCTCCGATGAACGTGAAACAGGCGCTAAAGCAGATTTGCATGCTACACGAAATCACTGGAACGTCCCGAGACCCGCCCAGCCATCCGTCAGAACTTCGTGAGAATGCTTCAATTGCAAGACCCCTGCGCCGGAAGCGGAAGTCTATGCCCCGGAAAGCGAAGAGAAACTCATTTACCGTACCTGCCCCTGAATCCAATAGCGCCGTAGGCGTCAAAGCAGATTCGTGTCCGACTTCTCCTATCCTCTTCAAGCCCCTCTTCGGAAGATCCGCTTCCCACTCTTAGCCCAACGCCTATCAGGCCCAACACGGAGCCCGTCTGTCAGTTCTTCTCTTTGAAATGAACTATTGTTTTTCCTATACATCCCGTTTACTAGCCCAGCCTCAACGCGCCGGGATGGTGACCACCGGTGCAGCCGCCCTGGGAGCCGTGTCCGCCATGCTGAACAGATTCATGAGCTGCAGGAACACCTGTTTGGAACGAAGATCGCTGTTGTCGATCCAGAACCAGGTGTTGCTATAGTTCACCGATACAAATGCTTCGGGGGATTTCTGCGTGCTGCTGTGGATCCGAATCATCCGCGTGTCCGAAGCACCTTGATCTTTTTCATATCCAGGAAACGCGCGGGTCTTGGCCAGGTCTTCAGCCGGCACCTCCACGTTCGCAGCCATGTTTTGCATCACGCTGATAACCGAGCGGGTCATCATCGCGATTTCTGTATCGCTGGAGGAAACCGGGGCCTGGACGATCGTAAATTCCTCAGCGTCCGGGTTCAGCTTCAACAGGCCACGCAACTCCCGGATGTCCTCGACGATTTCGGGGGCAATGTCGGCTTTTCGCAACGCAACGACGGTAGCCGGCCCATTGGGATTCGGCTTGACATAGGTCCTCACCCCGCCCGAAATCTGGATCTTGCGCATTAATGCCCGCACTCGCTCGAAGCCCGGATCAGAGGGGGTAATGCCTTCCAAAGTTGCCTGCTGGTTTTTTAGACCATTGACGGAAATGACGACTGACAGCAGGATCACGTCCGCGGGAACTCCGTTTTGGATGGCGCCGAATACCAACGTAGGTGGCAGCGGAGTAAGCAGCCCTTGGATAAAGGCGCTCCCGGTCAAAGGCGAGTAGGTGATGGTAGGAGTGTAGCCCAAGGCGGCGGCGACGCCAACGTTCTCCTGGGTGGTTGCCCCCGGTGTGTTAACTTGTGCACCCACGGAAGCCGTCTGCGTCAGCGAGTAACCGGCGGTTATACTCGAGATGTCCACAAAGATAGGCGCGTCGATGTATCGCAGCTTGACGATGTTCAGCAGCATCTGCTCCTTCCACGAATCCGCCAGGCCGGTGCTATAGGCGGCGCGGTCGCGAGGAAGCGACTGTGGACCGATCTTAGGATGCAGGCACCCCATTTCCAGGAACGCTAGGCTGCACGTAATGAACACAAGAAGTTTTTTTGTCATCGGGAATCGCCTGGTGTGCTTACGAAGTGTCACCCGTGTCATAAAATTCGTCCGTAAAAATACTAGTGCCGGTCCGCCTTCTTCTCGAACCACCACACTTTCTCCACCATGCCGAACAGGAATGCCGTGGTCAGCCCGAACAGCAGCCAGCCGTTCAGCGACTCCATCGCTCCCATGAGTTGCCAGTGGTCTTCGAGCATCAAACTCGAGTGTCCGTAGCTGGTAATCGCGTTCAGCGAGTAAAGCATCGCGGACTTCTCGTCGGGCAGAGCGTTGAGAAGTCGGTATGCCTCCGCCCACATGCCCGCCTCCAGCGCGTGCAGGCAGGTAGCCAGCAAAGTCGTCGTGCCCAGGACCATCACAAATGCCGCTGTCGGATGACGGCGTTCCAATGTGCGGCTGGCAATGCGAGATACCCTGATGCCGATCAACCCCAGCCCAAACACATGGATGACCACCGTCAGCACGATGAGAGGCAAGCCCCATGCCCAATCGGCGGTCCAGCCAACTGGGGCAACCGTAGCCATGCTGGAGACGGATTGGGAAACTCCCATTGGAACCTCCTTCAGTTGAGCATTCGGAGTAGAAAGCGAACCGTCTGCACCTCCGTCATTCCTCTAGAGCAGGAAATCCAGACCGGCGCCTTTTACCGGTTCCGTCGAGAGGCGCCCGGAACGAATGGCCGCCTGGAACGTCTCATAATCACGTTCCGCCTGATCTGCGTAGGCTTTCGAATATTTCACCAGGGCATTATCGAAGCGCTCAGTGGAACCCAGATATCCGGCGATCATCGCCGCGTCGCCCGCCTTGGCGTGGGCCCGCGCCAAGGCCCAGCCACATATGGTTGCATACGCAACCAGAGTGCCAGGGCGGAAGGTTTCCACCTCGGCGGAAACCTTCATATCGCGAAACTGGCGGACGTAGTAATCGTGCCCTTGCGCTGTGCCGAACCAGCCGAGAAAGATGTCACTTGCCGCCTGCATCAAACGCTGTCCGGTCACGACCCGGTAACCCTGGTTCGCAAAACGGCTTTTGCCGCGCGGCGATTCCAGTACCGACCGGCGCGCTTCCTTGACTTGAAGAAAGAGCGGATCATCTTCACCAGCGAGAAACAGGGCGACATAACAGCGCGTGCCGACACTGCCGACACCTACAACCTTCACGGCAGAATCCTGGTAGGTATAGTGATCGAACAAGGCAACGCGGTCGGCCTGCAACGACTTGCGATATCGCGCGAGGTGATCCCGGTTCGTCTTCTCCATGTCCTTGACATTCTGCTGGTAATGGAAGAGCACCGGCGGTTCGTCCTTGATCTTGCGGCGACCATCCACCACTGCAGTGAGTTTGGGAGCCACGGCCTCAGAAGTTCGCGAGTGGGCCTTTTTCTGAACTTTCGTCAAGCGGGCTAAAACGTCGGGATCTTTCCGGAAATGCTCCTTGAGGGCGTCGATGTGGATTTGTGTGTACCAGGTGTCAAGCACTTTCAATTCAGCGAATTCAGCCATCCGCTCGCGATACGACGACGCCGCTGCTCGCACCGTATCGTCAGCGACAGCTTTGGAAAAACCACGGTCGCTCGCGGCCAATACGAGGCTTGCGCCCAGCCGCTTTATGTCCCATTCCCATGGACCAGGGAAGGTCTCGTCGAAGTCGTTGATGTCGAAAACCAACACCCGTTCGGGCGAAGCGAAGCCGCCAAAGTTCGCCAGGTGGCAATCGCCGCACGCCTGTACGTTGATCCCCGATACAGCGGCAGTCGCCAGATCTCGCGCCTGAATGATCGCAGCGCCACGATAGAACGTGAATGGCGACACGGCCATCCTTTGGTACTTGACCGGTATCAGACCCGGAATCCGATCAGCGTCCGATTCCTCGAGCCATTTAATGATATCCACCGACTTGGACCGGGGCTCCCATTCCGCCTGCGAAGTACGCGGGCATTTATCCCGAAGGGCTTTCCCTTGCTTGCGTCTTTCAGCCTTGGATGGAGCGACAGCAGAGTTGATCATGATATTTCTCCTTGGAAGGCACCTGCGATACTGCCCTCAGCGCCTCTGCAACTGCTCTGTATCTATTTCACCGCTTGCAACAACGCCTTCAACACCGTTACAAAAGGAACTTCAGCCAGAACCACGGGCAGCAGCGGGATCGCAACCGCCAGAATCAGCCCGACGAAAGCTCCCTGGTCAAACGGAAACGGCTGCAGGTGTTCGATATTCTGATAACTCGATCCGTAATCCGTAAGTGTGCTGGCCTCCGGGGAAGCAGGGAATTCCTCTTCGCGCCCGGTGCGATGCAGGATCCACCGCTTATGAAATTGCATACTCTCGAACTGCCCAAGCGCCCCGTACTCAAAGATTCCGAAGCGGCGCAGCCGCGCGAGTCTGGGGACGAACAAGAGCAACGGTCCCAACGTTACGATTAGCACGACGCCGAACAGTACAATCGCCTCGATCTTGAAACTCAACCAATGAACGTGCTCGCGGAAGATCTCGGACCGCCAGGTGGCCCCGATCACCGCCGAGATAACCAAAAAGGTGGGAGTGATCGCCACCGGCGAGAGTCCCAGAAAGCCGACTCCGCCGTGCTGATCGGGATGCGTGGGCACCAGTTGCAGGTCCATCTTCGACAGCCGGTAGAGAAAGATGCACCACAGTAGCCACTTCCAAAGGCTGATCAGGATGAGCAACTGGTAGAGCAACTGGCTCACCAGCACGTAGTACCAGCCGGCAGTGGATAGATGAATCTCGCCCCCCGTCCCGACCAAGCCCCACGGCCGTGCATACGTCAATTGGGTCTGCACGGTCTCGGCGACCTTCGCATAGGCCACGACCACAAAGATCAGCTCGGGAATGACAGAATCGCGCAGCCGAATGAGCCGCGCCAGTGTTTCGTCCAGGCGGTCGGTATCGGAAGAAGTGAGCAGCCCCGCATCACGTACCGCCCCGACGATGGCGCGGAAAATAGTTTCCATTACGGGCTGACCTGCGAGTAGGACCGGAACGCCAAACAGCATCCTTGCGTTGACGGTGTAGTCGGTAAGCAGGCCAAGGAGGGCGCGAGGATTGAGCAGCAGGGTGATCAGCACCAGCGGAAGCCACCCGATCGCGAGGGCAAAGATCACTCTCTTGCCGACGTTCCATCGGTCGGGATGGACGAGTCGCAGCGCTTCCTGGGCTCGATAGAACGGGCCTCCACGGACTAGGGAGACTTCCTCGCGACCCGTGTTTGCAGACACACGTTGCTCAGACGCTGCATCTTTCAGCTCTGCCATACCAGTGTTCCTCACTTATACCGCTAATCTCCATCTGCGTATCGCAAATTCTGCACCTATCTCGGCCGCCCTAGCCAGGAATACTGCCACGCCACCGCGACGTTGTTGTAGTTCCCTCCAAACCGATCGTAAGTACCGCCGCTGTAGCTGAACTTCAACGACTGGTGTTGCGTGACGGGAAGCGCGAACGTCGCTCCGAGACGGGAGGCAGTCTGCCTGGTTTCAGGATTCGATACGCCGCTTACAGTGTCGGTGCCGCCAAACCAGAAATTCCCATCCAGGGACACCCATTTCATCGGGTTCTTGAAGCTGTAGCTCAGGTGCCCTTCGAACGAGCCGATGGGCGCCGTGCTTTGAGGCAGCGGTCGCGGAATATTGAAGAAGGCATCGTTGGTGGTGAAGAGCCATACCCCGGCATAGGCATCGAGCACCCAATGGCCCCAGCGCCGGGAATAGCCCAGTTCGGGCTTGAACGCCCACCGATTAATGCTCCAGTTGATCAGTAGCGCCGGGTCGTATTGGCCGGTCGGAGCGATTACTTTCAGGCTGGCTCCCAGCAGCGTCTTCTGCCTCCATTTCACGTACTGTTTCGGCTCCATCGCCGGGCCGCCCAGCAGATTGACGGAAAAGCGAACCGCAAGATCCAGTAGGCCAGAGCGGTAGACATTGTGTTCGGTGCCCCCCAACTCCCCTTGGAAGTGCCCCACTCCATAGCCCAACCCGCCGCTGATGTTGGCCGAACGGCCAAAAAAGCCAAATGCATGAGTGTAGACAAAGCTCGGCACGTTATATGTCCCGGTGGAACCCTGTAATGGCACAACCCCGTTGAAATTGATGCCACCATCGTAGAAGGCCCACGTCACTGTGACTGCGTTAGCATGCACGGGAGTAATGATGTAGGCGCGGGGAGCCAAATCTTGCGCCTGAGAGAAATGAATGAGTATCCCGACCAGCATCAGCAACAAGAACACCTTGGAACGAGGTGCCATCTTTCCCCTGAGTTGAGCAGACTTCGCTTCACTTCAAATCATCATCTGCTCATATGCCGCCGTCGTACTGCCGTTTCCTAAATCGCGCCAGCAAAAGAAGTACAGCAAGGATGGCGTGGGCCACGACGGCCGGCCACAACAGGATGCCAGCGTGACCGGCTTTCCCGACAACCAGCAGATAGACCATCACCAGGACAGTGTAGGTCAAACATCCCGTAAAACGCCCGTAGAGTATCGCTGCCAGGCCAGCAGGCCACGCCCAGCCCGATCAGAGCGATGCCCGCAAGGCGGCTCATGATGACACCCGCGCCGTCGATCTCCGCACCGAACAGCATGCGAACCACAATCGCCGGCCACAGGAGCAAAAGTAAACCCGTACCTGCTTCTGCAGCCGCTGCTAATGCAAGGGCATTCTTCTTCATTGCGCCTTCGTGACCAGCGGATTCTTGTACGTGCCTATCCGTCTACTTCTGGCTCGGCCCTTTCTGCGCGTGCTGGTCAAACATCGCAGTGGCGTCCGCTTCCAGCTTCTGTACCACCTGGCTACTCATCTTCTCGATCAGTTGCCGCCGGTGCTCTTCGCGGATTTCCTGGAACTTTTTCTGCTGGTCCGCATTGAGCAGCGGTGTGATCTTGCTATCGAGCTCGTCAGAGATTTGCTTCAACTGCTCGAGTTTGTCCACGGGCTTGAGCGAGGTGTTCTTTTTCAGCTCCTGAACTTTTGGGAGCTCGCTCTTAACGATGGGAATAATCTGCTGTCTCTGCTCTTCTGTCAGGCCAACCTCGATGGAATACTGGTTGAGCAGCGCCGTGAGCGGGTTGGCTACGTACTGCGGCGTAGGAATCATCTCGTAGTTGGCGTAGCCGAACTCGTTACTGCGGGCGCCGTAGTAGGTGTCGCCGAGCTTGTACACCGTCACCGAGTAAGGGTCCTGCGACACGAAAGTGACGACCTTGCCGCCCTCAACCTTGTAAGGCACGGTTGTTCCCTGATAGCCGTCACGAAAGACATTGCCAAAACCGCTGGGCACGGTGTCGTTCTTGCCGAAGTGCCAGAAGTTCGCGTGCCCCTCGGCGGTGTAGCTTGCGCTGAACGTCTGACCGGTGACGTTGTTGCGCACCCAGAAAGCCTTGCCTACGACGAGCGATTTCAGTTGAGCGTCACCGAGCGCAGTTGCGCCTTTGGCTTTGAGGTCGGCGACTGTCATTCCGGCAGGCGCATTCTTCCGCGCATCCACGCTCGGCGTGTACCAGATCGGCGAGGTCCAGGCGCGTTCCTGCCCGGTCGCAGGCACCACGTCCGGCGGTGGAAGGCCGGCTTTCACGGCCTGAATCAACGTCCAGCGCGGCGTGGGAATTTCCAGCACGCGCGCGTAGTAGAAAGCGTGGAGGCTGGGGTCGAAGTCGGGATCAGTCCACGTCGTGCTGAGCTCGGTTGAGCCGACGTCATTGGTGTAGGTGGCTTTCTCCAAGTCCACCGTGCTCTTGATGGCCGGAACGCGGCCCGTCCACTTATCGGGCTTGCGGTCACCCGACCACACGACATCGTAGATCTTCTCGAAGCTCTGACCGTTTTTGGTCCAGCCCTTGATGACCTGGATCCGGTCTAGATTGCCCGAGGTTGGGTCCTTTACCGCCCACATCACGAAGGTAGGAGCGGTTCCTTTCCCGCCCTGCGGCATCACCGGCAAATCACCGCCCATGGGCACACCGTTGGCATACGCCTGATGTACCCAGTCCTTGGCTTTCAGGCTGTCTTTGTTGTAGCCCCATCCACCGAAGAAGCGAACTTTAATGTGCGGGCCGCTGACGCCGAAGGTTTCTTTGCGGTACATCGCGTCAAAGAGCGACTCGCGGGTGTTTTCCTCCGCCCATACGCCGGTGAGTCCACCCGGATTCTCCATACGGTTGTCGATGGTCTGCCCCAGCATGACGCCAACCATGCGACGTTCGAGCGTTCCGTCCACCGAAGCGTGGCCCCCGTAGAAATTGTCTTGCCTATACGGGCTGCCGGTATTGTGCGAGTCAGAACCGCCTGCCATGCCGAACTTGTAGGGGTTGTATCCGCGGACATCCTGCATCGCAATGCCATCTTTGTAGGCTTGGCGCGCGAAGCTGCCCGTGATGTGATCGATGCGGCCACTGTCGGGGAGAAGACCGAGCAGCCCGCTGAAAATCTCGTAGCTGGAGAACTCGTCGTTGGGTGACAGCAGCGGATGGGTTTCCGAAGCTCCCTTGATCTGCTTGATCTCGACCAGGCGCTCGTTGCGGTCGCGCGCGGCTGCCCAGGCGGCGTCAATAGGCCGACCGTAGCTGTCGAGGTCCATGGGATACATCCAGCCGTCGCTCACGTTGGCATTGTGCGAGATCGCCAGCAGAGTGTTGCCCGCCTTGCGCTGCGAGTCCATCCAGTTCCACAGAGCTTCGGGGTGATTGTCGTCCATCGAACTGAACGGCATCTCGGGAATGTGAGTGCAGTCGCGGAAAAAGATATTGCGATGCAGGTTGCGATTGTTGGGCATCGACGTCCACTCGTAGGAACAGAACGCAGTGAACTTGCCGGGATGATTGTTTTCTTCTGCGTACTTTACGTTTTCCTTCCAGACCGGAACGGCCACCTTCGGGTCCATGAAAGCCTTGATTGGTGGTTTGCTCGTAAGCGAAAGCAGATACAGAAAGACCTTTTGCTGTTCGGCCGGGTCATTAGGATTCTTCATAATCAGAGGCTGCGCCTCCGGCAGTTTGCTCACGTAAGACCCCGGCGTGTTGGCCTGCTTCGTGACCCCCACGTATTCCGAGTGGTCGGTGACACCCATAAAGTCCATGGGAGTCTCGATGTGGATGTCATAGCCGAGAGGGTGCTTGATCGTCTGCCCTTGGGCGTACTTCAGGGCGTCGTCGGGGCTGGTGACGCGGTTGCCCATCACCCAGGCATCCAGCGACCAACTGGTGTGGATGTGTTCCTCACCGAAGTAGGCGTTCCGGTCGGGATTCTTCTCCACGCGCTGCTCGGCAGGAGCAGCCTGGCCGGTTTGCTGTGCCTGTTCGGGCGCCTTGGATTTCTCGCACGAAACCAATGCGAGAATGCTGATGAATGCCAAGGCCAAAGCCGCCGTTACCGCAATTCTCGTCTTCATGAGAATGAACGCCTCCGTCTTGCTGAATGGCAAAACCAAGATCCCGCTCAGATGACGAGCACGCGGGGTTTATTTTCAGAGAGCCAGAATTCTAGTCGGTAAGGGGGGTCTCAACAAGCAAAAAGATGCGAAGGAAGGCGAAGGAGGTTGGCGCAGACTATTTCGGCGCAACATAGCAGCCACTTTCGCCTATGAGGTTTCGCTCAAGCTGGCACCTGCCGACATGATCGTGGAAGAGTGCATGACAAAGCTTTTCGAAAGTATGCAGAGAGGCCGCAATATTTTGTATCGAGGGCCCTGCTTGCGCATGATGTGCTTTCCATCGACTAGCTCAGCGCCGGGCCGCTTTGTCCTGCCGTTCGAGCAGAAGGTCGTTGCTTCGAAGGCGCTGGCGAATTTGTGACGGGCCGTGCGCTACTGGCGACAATTCAACCGTACACCCTCTACCGTCTTGCCCGAAACCGTCTGTTTGTGGGCAGGCGAACGGCACGGTCTCCTGTGCCGCATTATCAAGCACTTGGCGGGCGAGATTCGCGGGGGTAATTGGGCAAGTTGCGCACTGCTAGAATCTGCGGCAGGAGACAGAGGCGCCTCACCATGCCGCTAAAACCGGAAGTGCTCGATCGACTGCTGCTCAGCAAGTCATTCCTGGAGAAGATCAGGTTTCAACCCGTCGCTGCGCATGATAGGCACACGCTCGCTGCGAACATAATTGCCGCACACGATGCTGCTGAACTGGCTATTGCGGGCGTCTGTGATCAGCTTGGCTGTTTGCCGCAGAAGGGCAGCTCGTATCTGATGGACTACTTCGAGCCGTACAAAACCGCAAAAGGCAGAGACTTGTACGCCCGAGACTACTTTCGCAATCTGAACTCCGCCAGGAACTCGCTGACGCATCAGGGCCTCTTCCCTGACGCTAAACAGTGGTCCCGAGTTGGTGAGACCGTCTTTCAGCACATCACCAAGTGGTGCTGGGACGATCTAGCCGAGTCTTTTTCCGATCTCGATGAGTCGGCGCTGCTCTTGGATGCCAACGTAAAGCGTCTCTATGAAGAAGCAAGGCTCTATGCGTCCCGTGCGGACTATAAAGCGACCCTTGAACACCTCGCAATCGCGCTGTCCATTGTGTTCGAACAAAACGCTGCATTGCGTGGATTCGAGGCTGGACGGGCCAGCACTGAGGACGTCATCCGCGTTGTGGGTTTTGGGATCCATGGCAACGACTTTCTCGCCCTACAGCAGTTCTTACCTCGGATCAGTCGCTGGGGGAAAAATGCGAATGTCCCGCACTGGACGCAATCAGCTTTCGGCCACCCCGGTAATTGGCGGGAGGACAGCGCTGAGATCTGTTTGCGGGCGTTTGTAGATGTTGCGGTCAAGCTACAGAGTGCCCAATGGATTCCCGGTCCGCTAAGTAGGGACATCGTCTACGATCAGCAGATCGAGGCTCTGAGGGATGGGGTGGAGTTCTGGCGACTTGTGCCGGTGGGCAATCCGAGTGGTCTATGGGAGCTTGTGGCCTCAGAGAAAAAGAAAGAGACCAGACAGTTACTGCAGCGGGGCGAAAAACTGAAGGCGCGTGTGCGGCAATCTACCGCTTTTAGTGGTTCGTCTGCCATGGCTCTCCTCGGAAGTAGTGAAAAGAACGAGAAAGTGTTGTCCGTAACGCTGCTGGATACATATGAGCTTTGGGATGTCCTCGCGTCTGACGTGAAGGTAATGTGCGTGCCGAAAGACGACGAGACAGTGAAACGGTATTTTCCGGGGCTACAGGAAATTGACTGGGAGCCTGAATGAGGAATGCGTGCCATAGTGACACTAATCAGCGACGTTTATCTTTCTTGCCTCCACTGTTCATTCGGTGTCTGAACAGCGGTGAACGTAACTGCAGCCCGGTTTTGCTGTGGGCGTGGGATTGTTGGCGCGAGGCCAGAGTCAGATTTCGATCTGTGCGTAGAAGGCCCGCTGGGCGCTCCCCTTGCTCACATTGAGGGTTCGACATAATTGGACCACGAAAACCCATCCCGGCGGGGCGGCGCTGCTTCTCTCTCCGCGAGAAACGCTTCGATTGTCGCAAACTCCAGCTTCTGCTCTAGCAGGAGCATCATGTACGGCAAACAACGCCCGACGCCATCCAGCAAGTAGTAGCGAGCGTCAGGGTTTAACTCGATCTCCCTTGGCTCCGCCGAGCAGATGGCAATGCGGTCCTTCCCCGTTTGCTGTATCGCACCCCGTGCCAGTCTGTCGTAATAAATCCTGTGTTTGTAATTCAAAGGCAGCCCATCCAAATAATGGTGGGTTAAAGCATTTGCCGCAACTCGGTGCGAAAGACGGTAATTAGGGTCGCCGGGGATGACCAGCCTCTCCCGCATTGTCCAATCGCACTCCAGGAAGATAAGACGTGCAACATCTTCGACAACATCAAACTCAACAACGTGCCAGCGAGTGCTGTCATCGAACCAGGTCCTCATCTTGCCCCAGTGGAACGTGCGCATCGCCCGAACCTGTTGATCAGACCGAACTGGGATTTGACGTGCGTCGCCCTTATCGGCTTCCCGCCGCAGGTACCACGCCGCATACTCTTCCAGCGAGCTCTCTCTTACGAAACGCATTGCGACTCCTGGATCGATCCCGGGACGGTCTGGGAGCATTCCAACAGAAACCTTGGGCTAACCGCTTGTCGTCGGACTGTCGGACCACGGTGACCACTATCATCAGTGCTTTTGGGCAATCATCGCAACCGATCGCTGGGCGCTCCCCTTGCTCACCTTAAGGGTTCGACATACTTGGGACCACGAAAGCCCATCGCGGCGCAACGCAGCCACACGGTCAGCGTCAACCTGGGCGCGGGGGCGTCCGAACTTCTTCCCTTTGGCGCGAGCCTTCCACTTGACGTATTCTCCGGCGAAGTGCTACCGGGCGAGACCGTTCAATGGACTGGCTGCCCTAACCCAGGGGTGATCTTCCACAGAGATGAATGCGGAATGATTCCGTTCCCGGTACGTGGGATACTTGGGCGAATCGACCCCACGAGACATTCCACTGGTCCGTGTGATCTGGGGCGCCCCGTTCATACCGTGCCTCGGTGGTTAATCTGCTTCCCCTTGCGTTATAGTGTGCGGTGCTCCGACGGGAGCAGCAATCTGAGGTGCGGTCATGGCGATTTCTCCGGGCAAGAGCCCGCTCCCAACCCACGCCTTGCGCGGATACGGACCGCGCGTCTTCATCTCCTACAGCTTCGCCGATTCTGCTATCGCAAAACCACTCGAATCGTCATTGCGGGTCAAAGGTTTTCAGGTGCAGCGCGAAGATGATACGTCCTTATTCAACCAGAAGCTTACCGAAGCCATCCCGCGCCGCGTGGCCGACGCAGAAGTCTTCATTCAGCTTTTGACAACTACCGCCAACCGCTCCGCCTGGGTGGAGCGCGAACTCGATTGGATGTTCAAGCAGCGCGAAGCCGGTACCGGGGTGATTTTTCTGCCGATTGTGTTCGACAAGTCCACTCTGTCGGACCGCCTGAAGGAGTGGTGGTACCTCGATCTAAGCGGCGGGTTGACACCGGAAGCCTTGGACGCCATAGAACGGCTCTGCCTGAAGAGCGTGCATCTGCTTCGGCTCGCCGACGACGATCCTTTCAGTGTGGTCGACAGCGACCTGGAAGAGGTTCTCCGCAATGTGCCGCAGGATGGCAAGCGCATCATCCTCGACAGCGACGGCAAACTGCTGGCCTGGACCCACGACACCATAGCTATTGCCGAAGGCATCGAGTCCGAACATCGGGACAGTTTCCTGGCACAGGAGAAGAGCAAGCTCGACCGCCTGGTCACGCGCCTGAAGATTCTTGACGAGGTTGTGCGCAAACTCGCAATCGAAGTGATGCGCGAGATGAAGACCTATAGCAATGAGCCGCTGAAGGACGCCCGCAAACCGATACACCACTTCCTGCACGTGGTCTTGGCCGACCTGGTCATCGCGGCATACCAGGTCGCGCCCCCCGACTCGCATACGTTAGGCACGGTGCTCAAGGACCGCATCGAGGCTGCGCTTTCAGCCGAGACACTTATGGCGTTGGAGTCCGTATTGATGAAAATGGTCAAGGACCGCATCGAAGCTGCGCGTTCCGCCGAAAGCGAGAATTATAGCCAGGGATACTTGAACCCCGGCTTGTATGCCTGGGCATTTGGCGAGAAGGGCGGAGAAGAGTCTCTGGCTGAGATGGACATCGTTGCTCCGGACCACAGGTACGTTAAGCTGCTGATGCCGCGACGGGTATTCGGCGACATGGCCGACATCTATACCCGCTCCGCCATAACGTTCGACCCGCGAAGCGAGCTGCTGAGTGGGACCTTTATCAATTACGTCCTGCCGCAGATTGCGATTCGTGCCGCCTATAACCTGACCGATCCCGCGACCGTTCGGAGCGACCTTGAACGGGAGTATGCATGGACGCTCGAGCAGTACAACAAGATGGGCTTGTCGTAAGCGATGAACCGAAATGGCCGAGCAACAACAGCTTGAACTTCTCGACGGCACGACCTTCCCAGAAACGGACGCAGCATCCAAGCGACGTGCGCTTCATGAACTCTTTAGGCTCACGCCAAGTTTGAGGCACGGCCACAGCGACACCGGAGGTGTCCACACTTACCCAATCCGATCTGCTTTCAGGAGTGCGACCGACCGCTGGGCGCTACCCTTGCTCACATTGAGAGTCCGGCATACTTGGGACCACGAACGCCCGTCCCGCCGCAACGCAGCCACACGCAGGGCGTCCACCTGCACGCGGGGCCTTCCGAATTTCTTGCCTTTCGCCCTTGCGTTTCGCAGACCTGCCCGAACGCGCTCCTGGATGAGCGACCGTTCAAATTCTGCCATAGCACCGATGATCTGGAACATGAGGCGCCCAGACGGAGTGCTGAGGTCGAGGTTGTCGCGGAAGCTGATAAACGCGACGCCATAGGCGCAGAGGTCCGCTAGGGCATTGACCAGATGTTTCAGCGAACGACCGAAGCGATCTATCTTCCACACGAGTACGGCATCGAACTTCCGGCGGTGAACGTCGGCCATAAGCTGGTTCAGCTCCGGCCGGGATTCTTTCGCGCCGGAGACGCCCTGATCGACGTATTCTCTAGCGATGTTCCAGCCGCGGCGGGAAGCGTACTCCCGGAGTTCTGAGAGTTGCATCTCGGGATCTTGGCCGTTCAGGGTTGAAACTCCCGCGTAAAGCGCGACGCGGGCAATCGTGAGGGGTACTTCTTGAGCGTGAGATGGTGCGGTGTTACGTTTGCTGACAGCCATTGGGTGCCTCCAATCAGGTGCCCTGGTTAGCGCTGCGTCGGCGTTACTAGCACCGGCGCGGCGCGTTTCTGTTTAGGCCGACTTCTTCCGGCCCGGCCCTTTCGGTAATTCTGCTGCTCCTACTTGCACAGCCGTTCTTTCAAAATTCATACAACCGCAAGTGTGCCACTCGAGAATTTTCTCAACGATGGAGTTCACCCCTTTCGACTGTGCCCAATTTTGTGCCCACTGGCTGTTTGTACGCACTTGGCTCGTAGTGGAGCATACCGTGGGAAACCCGCGTAAATACTGGCGAA
>Ga0335070_10002436_pt1 | contig 21647 bp, 17 predicted proteins | sample Lox_Sample_13_FD_206722 | JGI IMG/M metagenome (GOLD analysis project Ga0335070, IMG submission 206722) | Soil microbial communities from Loxahatchee National Wildlife Refuge, Florida, United States - Lox_Sample_1.3 | ecosystem: Environmental > Terrestrial > Soil > Wetlands | place: USA...
GACAACCTGACGCCTCAGGTGCACAGCGATGGCAAGCGTCCTGATTACCTGGCGCGAAACATCGAGCTGCAAGTCGGAGACGTGCGCGATCCGGTCGCATTGCGTCGCGCACTCGACGGCATCGATATCGTGTTTCACTTCGCGGCCACAGTTGGCGTGGGGCAATCTATGTACGAGATTGCCCGGTACATGGAGTGCAACACGCAAGGCACGGCCAACCTGCTGCAGCAGATTCTCGATTCCAGGGCGCGGATTGCAAAGCTCATCGTCGCGTCATCCATGTCGATTTACGGAGAAGGGCTTTATCGATGTGCGGAGCACGGCGAGATGGCGCCTCCGCCGCGCGAGGTCGAGCAACTGAAGGCGAAGAACTGGGAGGTGGAGTGTCCGGTATGCAAAGTTCCATTGCAGCCTCTGCCGACACGGGAAGACAAGCCGTTGCAGTGCACCTCCATTTACGCGTTGAGCAAGAAAGATCAGGAAGAGATGTGCCTGTTGTACGGGCGCACATACGGATTACCCGTCGTTGCGCTGCGCTACTTCAACATTTACGGCACGCGGCAGGCGCTTTCGAATCCCTATACAGGTGTTGCCGCGATCTTCGCATCGCGGCTGTTGAATCGCAAACCTCCCATGATTTTCGAGGATGGGCTGCAGCGCCGCGATTTTGTCAGTGTCGAAGACGTGGTGCAGGCCAATCTTCTCGCCATGGAACCGGGGCGCGGCGACGGTTGCGCGTTGAACATCGGTTCCGGTGAATCGGTTTCGATCGCGCAAGTGGCGCGCATTCTCGAGACATCGCTGGGCGTCAATATTCCGCTGGAGATTACGGGTAAATACCGCGCGGGCGACATCCGGCATTGCTACTCGGATATCAGCGAAGCACAGCGCGTGCTCGGATATGAGCCGAAGAATCGCCTCGCCGACGGAGTGGGCAAGCTGGTCGAATGGCTTCGTTCGCAAACTGCCGAGGACAGAGTTTCGGAGGCGACGAGCCAGCTGACGACCTTCGGACTGACCGCGTAAATCGCGGTCGGGAACAACATGCGAATACTGGTAACGACGGACACGATCGGCGGAGTTTGGACCTACACGAGGGAACTCGTAGCGGGACTCGCGCGCCGTGGTGTCGAAGTTATGCTGGTCAGCTTTGGCGAGATTGCCAGTCGCGACCAGACCGAGTGGCTTGAAGGCCTCACCGGCGTGGAGTATCGCCCCACGGCCTTTCGCCTGGAGTGGATGCAGGAGAGCGAAGACGATCTGCTGGAATCGGCTGTGTATCTCCAGGACCTCATTGAGGAGTGGCGTCCGGACATGCTGCACCTCAACCAGTTCTGCTATGGCGTCCTGGATTCGGCGCTGCCGAAACTGGTGGTGGCGCACAGCGACGTTGTGAGTTGGTGGCAGAACGTGAAAGGCGAAGAGCCTCCGCCCTCTGAGTGGTTTCGCCGCTATCGCCAGATTGTGCGCGACGGACTGCACGGTTCCGGTGTGGTGATTGCGCCATCACGATGGATGTTGGCGGAAGTTCAAAGGAATTTTGGACCGCTGCCGCGAACCCGAGTGATCTATAACGGCCGTACGCCATCGCAGTTCACGCCACACATGAAGAAGGAAGATCTGGTGGTGACTGTCGGGCGCTTGTGGGACGCAGGGAAGCAAAGCAACCTGCTGCTCGAGCTCGAGCCTTCGACGCGGGTTTGCATTGCGGGATGCGGCGAGCATCCGGACCCAGCACTGCGCCATTCAGGAATCCAGAACAAGAGCGCTTCGCACATCGAGCTCCGCGAACGCCAAACCGAACGGCAGATCCAACTTCTATTGGGACGTGCCGCGATTTACGTTGCTACTTCGAAGTACGAGCCATTCGGGCTGGCGGCGCTGGAAGCGGCGCTCTCGCGCTGCGCGCTCGTGATGAACGATATTCCGAGTCATCGCGAGATTTGGGGAGACGCCGCGTTGTACTTCCGCGCGAATGACGCCGGGAGCTTGCGTCGATTGATTCGCGATTTGTCGGAAGACCGTGTTTTGCGCACGTCTTACGCGAATCTTGCGTGCCTGCGTGCGCGAGAGATGTACTCGGCGGAGAACATGGTCGGGCAGTATTTGGCGCTTTATGCAAGATTGCTGTCCGGAAGAGTGATGGCGGCATGAGCGACAAGCTGCAGTTTCGGCTTTTCGCGCACTCATGGGTGAGCGATTGGAATCACGGCAACGCGCACTTTCTCCGAGGGCTTGCGCGCGAACTGGTGCGCATGGGAAACGGCGTTCGCTGCTACGAAGAACTCGGCGCATGGTCGGTGCGAAACCTTGTGCAGGAGGGTAAGGCCGGCGCAACGGAAATCGAGGACTTCCGCAACACCTATCACGAACTCGACGTTCGCTTCTATCAGCGTGGTGACAAGCTCGCTGCGTGGCTCGATGAAGAACTGCGCGACGCGGACATCGTCCTGCTGCACGAGTGGAACGAGCCTGAAGTTGTGAATGCGGTTTTGGAGCGCAAGGAACGGTACCGCTTTCAGACGCTGTTTCACGATACGCATCATCGCGCATACACCAGACCGAGCGAGATCCTTCGCTTTCGGCTCGACCGATTCGACGGCGTGCTGGCGTTCGGAGAAACACTTCGCCGCATTTACGTGGACGGCTTCGGTATTGCGCGTTGCTGGGCATTCCATGAGGCCGCCGACGCGAGCGTTTTCCGGCCCCTCGACTTGCCGAAGCAGAACGATGTTGTGTGGATCGGCAACTGGGGCGACGAAGAACGCACACGCGAGCTGATGGAGTTCCTGGTGGAGCCTGCGCACGCGCTTGCCGAACAGGGGCACAGAACCGTTGTGCATGGAGTGCGCTATCCGGATGAAGCGCTGGGAAAGCTGAAGCGAGCAGGAATCGAGTATCGCGGCTACCTGCCGAATCTGTCTGCGCCGGAGGTGTACTCGGAGAGCCGGCTTGCACTGCACGTGCCGCGTCGCCAGTACAGCAACGGGCTTAGCGGAATTCCGACGATACGTGTTTTCGAGGCGCTCGCGTGCGGCACACCGCTGGTGTGCGCCCCGTGGACGGACGAAGAGCAGCTATTCCACAGCGGGCTCGACTACGTGGTGGCGGAAAACGGCGAAGCGATGCTCGAAGAACTCAGGTTCCTTCTTCGCGATGGCAGTGCACGCGCGCAGCTTGCAGAGAATGGCCGCCAATCAATCCTGGCAAGGCATACGTGCCGACATCGCGCGGAGCAACTGATGGAGATTTGCAGGGAGATCAGGGAATGAGGATTTTTGCATTCGGCTCGAGCATTACTTCGTGTTATTGGAATGGCGCAGCAACTTACTATCGCGGAATCTACAGGAATCTGGCGGCGCTGGGTCATGAGGTCACGTTTGCCGAGCCTGACATTTTCGAGCGCCAGCAACATCGTGATGTAAGTGAAGTGGAGTACGCAAACGTCATCATCTACCAGACTCCGCGAGACCTGCCGGAATTGGTCGCACTCGCGAGCACGGCCGATCTTGTAATCAAGCACAGCGGCGTTGGTGCGGACGACACTCTGCTGGAGCAGCAGGTGCTCACATGCCGTTCAGCACACGCGCGGGTTGCGTGGTGGGACGTGGATGCGCCCGCGACCCTGGCTTCTGTACACTCGGACCCTCACAAGCCATTTCGCTTTTGTATTCCACAGTACGATCTCATTTTCACCTATGGCGGCGGCGCCCCTGTTGTAGAGCAGTACTTAGCACTGGGAGCGCGCAATTGTTATCCGATTTACAACGCACTCGATCCCGACACGCATTTTCCTGCGGAGCCACGCGACGATTGGCGCTGCGATCTGTTACTCGTGGCAAATCGTCTGCCTGATCGCGAACGCCGGATCGAGGAGTTCTTTCTCCGTGCCGCCCGCCTCGCTCCCGAAATGACGTTTCTTCTTGGTGGAGAGGGCTGGGGCGGAAAACCGATGCCGAACAACGTGCGTTGGGTCGGGCACATCGGCACCGGAGACCACAACGTGATCAATGCTTCGGCGCGGATCGTGCTGAATGTAAATCGCGAATCGATGGCGAGCACAGGGTTCTCTCCTCCAACGCGCATTTTTGAAGCAGCAGGCGCGGGTGCGTGCATGATCACCGACAAGTGGCGCGGGGTGGAGGAGTTCTTTACCCCTGGCATAGAAATTCTGCTCGCGAGCGGTGCTGAGGACGTGGTGCGCCATCTGCGTGAGACATCAGCGCAGCGGGCACGAGAAATCGGCAATGCAATGCGCGAGCGCGCTTTGCGAAGCCACACCTATAAACTCCGCGCTCAGCAGGTGCAGAGCATTTTGCAGAGTTCGCGAAGAGACCGTCATCCCAGCGTCATCGATGTTTCGGCACTGGCGTCGTAACGGGAGGGAGCACAGCATGAAGATGGTTGTTTTCGGGCTTTCCATCACATCGTCCTGGGGCAACGGGCACGCGACCACGTTTCGCGCGCTGCTGCGCGCATTGCACGAGCGCGGGCATGACATTGTCTTCTTTGAAAAGGACGTTGAATGGTACGCGAGCAACCGCGATCTTCCTGTGCCGGGGTTCTGCCAGGTGCGCCTCTACGAGCGATGGTCAGACGTGCTGCCGCAAGTGCGGAATGAGTTGGAGGATGCCGATGTCGCGATGGTCGGTTCGTATTTTCCAGACGGACTGCTCGCGATGGAAGAAATGCGGAATTCGCGGGTGCGCGTGAAAACCTATTACGACATCGACACGCCGATCACGGTCAGCACGCTTCGCGAACGGGGTGAGACGGAATACCTGAGGGCTTCGCAGATCTCTGGACTCGACGTGTATTTCAGTTTCACGGGCGGTCCCATGCTGACGGAGATCGAAGAGCGATTCGGGGCGCGTCGCGCCGTGCCGCTGTACTGCAGCGTCGATCCGGATCGTTATTTCCCTCGCAAACCAGCGAAACGCTTTGTGTGCGAGATGAGCTACATGGGAACGTATGCTCCCGACCGCCAGCCCAAGCTCGAACAGATGTTGTTTGAAACCGCGCGACAGATGCCGGAGCGAAAGTTTCTCGTCGCAGGTCCGCAATATCCGAAGTCTGTCAGGTGGCCGCAGAACGTTCGACGCATTCGGCATCTGAATCCGCGCTGGCATCCCCATCTGTATTCATCGTCGCGGCTCACGCTCAACATCACGAGACGCGACATGGTGATGGCCGGCTATTCGCCTTCGGTGCGCTTGTTTGAGGCGGCTGCGTGCGGCGCCACCATCGTCAGCGACGCGTGGCCGGGTCTTGAAAGCTTTTTTCTCCCCGGACGAGAAATTCTTGTCTGCTCCGATCCGGTGGAAATCATGCATTGGATTCACAACACCAGTTCCCAGGAGTTGCGGGGGATTGGCGAGCAAGCGCGCAGGCGCGTGCTGGCGGAACACACAAATCGGCACCGCGCAGAACAGTTCGAAACTGCCGTGAGCAGTGCGACGCAAGGACAACAAAAAGAAATCAAAGCGTGGCCTTCGCACGCGCATCTGAGCAGTGCGATTCGAGAGCTCGTGCGTTAACCTCCTGGCGCAATTTGGCATCGAAGACTGAGAACTACTGCTATCGGCATGTGGGCTTTCCTCAGGCTGATCGTGCGGCCGTCCCACAAAACTTCGCCCTCCGGAGTCCCATGCGAATCGCTATTATTGCTTCTCCGTTCATCTCTGTTCCGCCACATAAGTACGGCGGCACTGAACTCTTCATTGCGCAATTGGCGGAAGGTCTGACGCGTCTCGGACTTGACGTGGTGGTGTACGCAAATGGCGAGTCCACCGTCGACGCGGAGCTCCGATGGCTTTATCCGGAAGGCGAGTGGCCCATCACCGGGGAACTGTATTCAAACCTGAAGGACTTGAATCACACAGCGTGGGCTCTACGCGATTGCTGGAAAGACGCCGATGTGGTGCATTTGAACAATGCCCCCGGGCTGGCGTTCACGCGTTTCGGAGGTCCGGCGGTGGTTTATACCATTCACCATCCGAACCTCTCGACGCTGAATGACTTCTATCGGCAATATCCCAATGTCGAGTACGTGACGATCAGTCGCGCGCAGTTGCCGCCAGATCTGCTGCCGCGCATGCGAACCATTCACCACGGTGTGGACCTCGATTGCTACAACTTCAATCCGAACAAGCGAGAATACTTCGCGTTCCTTGGCCGGATTGCTCCGGTCAAGGGAACTCACATCGCGATCGAAATTGCGAAGAAGGCGGGAATACCGCTGAAGATCGCAGGCGAGATCCAGCCCATGTTCCGCGAGTACTGGGAGAAGCAAATTCTTCCGCACGTGGACGGACGCTTCATCGAATATGTCGGCGAGGCCGACCTCGCGATCAAGAACGAATTGCTTGGGAATGCGATGGCGCTGCTGTTCCCGATCCAATGGCACGAGCCGTTTGGGTTGGTGATGGTAGAGGCAATGGCGTGCGGCACGCCCGTGCTGGCTTTTTCGGGAGGCGCAGTCGGCGAAGTGGTGTGCGACCACGTGAGCGGTTACATCTGCCGCAACGTGAACGATGTGGTGGCGCGTGCAAAGGACCTGAAGAAACTGAAGCCCGCCAACATACGCAGCTATGTGCAGCAGAGGTTTTCAGTGGAGCAGATGGTGAGGCAGTACTGCACTCTTTATAGCTCCGTTGTCGGCGCAGTCGAAAAGCAGATCACAGGAGAACCGGAAGGACCGAGAGCAGTGGCATGACGACGCGTCCCGGAATGTTGACCGATGAGATGCTGGTTCCTGCCGAGGGCTCGCATGTTGAACCGCGAGTCGCGCATCAGTCGCTGGAACCTCGTAAAGTCAATAATCTCACTCTCATTGACGGAAAGACGTTTCTGGCGACCAACGTGGCGGGCGACATAACACCCGCAGGCGCTCCCGACGTTGGCTTCTTCCACCAGGACACGCGCTTTCTGAGCCAGCTGGAGTTCCGAATCGACGGACACCGCTCCGTCGTGCTGTCGTCGAGTACGGAAAAAACATTCTTCTCGCAAATCGAACTCACGACCGGCAACATCACGCTCCGTGACTCGTTCGATTTGCCGGAAAACACGATCCACATTCGCCGCGAACAACTACTCGCGTCAGACATCATGTTCGACCGGCTGACATTCGAGAACTTCAACCAAAAGGCTGTTGATTTCCTGGTTGAACTCGAGTACGACGCCGATTTTGTCGACGTGTTCCAGGTGCGCGGCGTGGCCCGGCAGGTAAGGGGGCAAGAATTCGAGCCGGTCATTACTGACGAAGGCATCACGTTCAGTTATCGCGGCCGTGACAACATCCTGCGGCAAACGACGGTGCGCATGTCTCCACGGCCAAGCCGGATCGAGCAGCGCACGGCACATTGGGATCTGCATCTCGAGCCGCTCAAGAAGGTACAGATCGAAATTCACGTCGTGCCGCTCACACAGGACCAGCGATCCCGGGCTGTGAATTTCCACTTCGGCGAGCAGTTGCGCGACCGGCGGGATGCGTTCCGTCACTGGGAGATACAATCCACGCGGTTCCACAGCTCGAATGACGTCTTCGACACCACTCTGAACACCGCCATCGGTGACTTCCATGCGCTACGCATTCCAGAGGGCTCCGAGCACATAATCGCCGCGGGAATTCCCTGGTTCGCAACCATCTTTGGGCGCGACTCGATCATCGCGGCCTACCAGACGCTTTCGCTGAATCCGCAGCTTGCAAAGGACACGCTGCGCGTGCTGGCGCGTTACCAGGGAAAGGAAATCAACGATTGGTGCGACGAGCAGCCCGGCAAGATCCTGCACGAGTATCGCGAGGGCGAGATGACTCGCGACGGCGAAATGCCGTTCGGCCCCTACTACGGATCCGTAGACGCCACGCCGCTTTGGCTGATTCTGTTGAGCGAAACTTTCAACTGGACCGCCGATGAGCAACTGGTGAGCGAAATGCTTCCGCATGTGTACCGTGCTTTGGAATGGCTGGACAAATTCGGTGATCTCGATGGAGACACGTTTGTTGAATACGTTCGCCGTTCACCGAAAGGGCTGACGAACCAGGGATGGAAGGATTCGTGGGACGCCAACATGCATCGCGATGGAACGGTCGCGGAGCCTCCAATTGCGCTCGTGGAAGAGCAAGGGTACGTCTACGACGCAAAATACCGCACCGCGTCATTGCTGCGCCTGTTTGGTGACATCTCAACGGCTGACAAGCTGAAGCGGGAAGCAAATGAGCTTTCGCGGAGTTTCGAAAAGGCTTTCTGGCTGCCGGAAGAGCAGTTCTACGCCATGGCGCTCGACGGCAAGAAGCAGCCCTTGCGGGTGATTGCGTCGAACCCGGGACACTTACTCTGGAGCCGCATTATCAATCGCGAGCGGTCGCGGACGGTGGGCCAGCGACTCATGCAGGAAGATATGTTCAGCGGTTGGGGATGGCGCACGATGTCGCAAAACGAGCGCGTCTTCAATCCTCTGAGCTACCACCGCGGCTCGGTATGGCCGCATGATAACTCGCTCATCGCACACGGGTTGGCATTGAACGAAATGCGCGAAAGCGCACTGAAGATCCTGACTGCACTCTTTCAGGCGGCGCTGGAATTCCGCGACTATCGTCTCCCCGAGTTGTTCTGCGGGGTGCAGCGCGGGCAAAACGACGAGCCAGTGCACTATCCCGTCTCGTGTTCGCCGCAAGCCTGGGCGTCGGGCGCGATGTTCCTCATCCTGATCTCTGTGCTCGGCATTCGACCGTCAGCGCAGCGCAAAGAGCTGAACATCATCAATCCCATGCTGCCGGAGTGGCTCGACCACCTGCACATCCGGAACCTGAAGATAGGCGGCTCACGCGTGGGTTTGGATTTTTCACGCCGTGACCACCGCACGTTCTGCAACGTGGTGGATGTAGAGGGAGAGAAGTTGCTGGTGAACGTGGCGTTCCGGAAGTGAGCCGAAGGAGGGAAGTTTCACATCAGGAAATTGTCGCACTTCACACGCCCCGGTGACCCCTGACACAGACACCCGGCCATGGCTGTGGTCATGTATCCTCAATCAAAATTCGCGGACTGATGTTGTTGTTCATCGGCCCAAGGTTCTGTACCCCTCAGACCAAGGAGCATGCCATGGCAACCACAGTAGCGGACAAGCGCGCCGATCTTGCCGGACCCGGCATCGGCAATTATGAAGAGATCGAGCGCATACTGCCCAAAGACTACATTTCATTACTATCCCCGCGTGAAACGCAGAAAGCCATCTTCGCGGTCAAGCGATACATAGAAGACAATCTCTGCCGAGAACTGAATCTCATCATGGCGACCGTGCCGCTCATTGTCGATAGTGCGAGCGGCGTCAATGACTTCCTTGATCGTGACGGCTCGCGCACACCCATCCAGTTCCATATCTCCAATGACCGCAACCTGCACCCGATTGACGCGCAGATTGTCCAGGCGGCCACCAAGTGGAAGAGGATGGCGCTGAAAGAGTTCGGCTGCCATCCGGGTGAAGGCATTTGCACCGACATGCGCGCCGTGCGCAAGGATTACTTCCTCGACCACGACCACAGCTGCTACGTCGACCAGTGGGATTGGGAGCGAGTGATTACGCCTGAGGAGCGCAACCTTGAGTTCCTGAAGTTCGTTGTACGCGGCATTTGGCGCGTGATCGTGGGGGCCGAGCGCTTTGCGCATCAACTGTTCCCGCAGCTGAGCTCGCCGAAGTATCCGATGCTGCCTGAGGAGATCAAGTTCATTCATGCTGAAGACTTGCTCGACATGTATCCCGACCTGCCGCGCAAGAAGCGTGAAACGATGATTCTGCAGAAGTACCCGGCGGTGTTCATCATCGGCATTGGATGGCCGCTGAAGGACGGCTATCCGCACGAGATGCGTGCGGCCGATTATGACGACTGGGTGACCGAGACCGCGCACCGCGAGAGCCAGACATACCACGGCCTAAACGGCGACATCCTGGTCTGGAACCCGGTCACGTGCCGACGGCATGAGCTGTCTTCCATGGGTATTCGCGTGAATTCGAAGACCCTTGAAACGCAGCTTTCGATGTCGAACCAACTGCACTTCCTTGATTATCCGTACCATCGTGCCATCGTGAATCACGAGATTCCGCTTTCAATTGGCGGAGGTATCGGCCAGGCTCGCACCCTGATGCTGCTGTTGCGCAAGGCGCACCTTGGCGAAGTCACGGTGAGCGTGTGGCCGAAGATACTCAAGGATATTTGCGAGAAGCACAACATTTTTGTGCTTGAGTAGAACGGGATTGCGGAAGGTGTGCTCGTCGCGGTGGTGATTTGACGAGGTGCACCAACCCGCTTTCTCTCGAGCAGGCATTCGCCAGCCGGCGCGCCAACTGCACGGCACATGCATACTGCGCACGCAACCTCGGCGCAGGTCGCCGGACGACGACTGGCCCTGTGGCTCCGCGCACACCCGGCTGGCGAGCCTGACGTAGCGTGCTCGAATAACTGCGCAGGATGTGGAGGCATCCTCAACGTAATTTTCCTCTATCGAGCACACAAAACGGAGCGGGATCCAGAGACGTCTGGGTCCCGCTCTCGTGTTTCAGGTCCGCTCTATCTCGATCGGCACCTTTCCAGCGCTGAATATCTCTTCCCCGTATACTCGATTTATGGCATTTCCCGAACTCAACGAAAGTTTGCTGCGCTCGCTCGCAGCGCGAGAATACACCGAACCGACACCCGTACAACGCGCCGTGCTGCGGCCCGACACTGCTGGACGGGACCTGCTGGTCTCCGCGCAAACAGGTTCGGGCAAGACCGTAGCTTATGGACTTGCGCTCGGGGAAATGCTGCTGGGTGAAGAAGGACGATTTGATTACGCCAAAAATCCGCTGGCGCTAATCGTTGCGCCTACGCGCGAATTGGCGCTGCAGGTTCAACGCGAGCTTGCGTGGCTATTCGGGGAGGCGGGCGGACGCGTGATCTCCTGCGTTGGGGGCATGGATATTCGTCGCGAGCAGCGCGCGTTGAGTGCCGGAGCACACTTCATTGTCGGCACCCCCGGCCGTTTGGCCGATCATCTTGAGCGCGGATTCCTGAAGCTATCCGATATTCGCGCCGTTGTGCTCGATGAAGCCGACGAGATGCTTGATTTCGGCTTCCGTGAAGAGCTTGAGCTTTTGCTGAAGGCAACTCCGGCTGACAAGCGCACCATGCTGTTTTCGGCCACGCTGCCGAAGGCAATCCTGGGCTTGGCGGCCGAGTATCAGCGCGACGCAATGCGCATTGCCATGTCGTCGGAAACCGAGCCACACGCCGACATTGAGTATCGTGCGTATCTCATCGCTCCGCGGGACACCGAGCACGCCATCGTGAACACGCTTCGTTATCTCGACGCTCCGGGCGCGCTTGTCTTCTGCGGGACCAGAGAGTCCGTGCGCCATCTGCACGCGAGTCTGCAGGAACGCGGATTCTCTGTCGTTGCGCTCTCCGGCGAACTCAAGCAGAGAGAGCGCTCGCTCGCACTGCAAGCACTCAAGGATGGACGTGCGCGCGTCTGCGTTGCGACCGATGTGGCTGCGCGCGGACTCGATATGCCCGACCTTGGCCTCGTGATCCACGCTGAACTGCCGCAGAACCGGCAAGCGCTATTGCATCGCAGCGGCCGCACCGGACGCGCTGGACGCAAAGGCCTGTCAGTGATGCTCGTTCCCGTGCAGCACCGCCGAACTGTCGAGCAATTGCTCGGCTCGGCGAAGATCAGGGCTTCGTGGGCGACCGCGCCTTCTGCCGAGGAAATTCTCAGACGCGACGAGAAGAACCTGATCGGCGAGATCGTCGCCATGGCAGACTCTCCGGCCGAGGAAGATTTGGCTGTCGGGAAACTTCTTCTTGAGCGGCTGAGCGCAGAAGAAATCGCCGCAGTCCTTGTCCGCAACCGTCGTGAACTGTTGCCCGCGCCCGAGGTCTTGAAGAAAGTCTCTGCTGAAAAGCGGGACCATGCGAAGAAGCGGACGAGTAGCCCGAACAAGAAGTTTGGTGCAGCCCCGCCGTGGGCAGAGAAGGGCGGCAAGCCTGCCAAGCACAAATGGCCGAAGGCGAGGAAGCGCCGGTAGATCGCTCAATCCGACAACATCCGTTATTCCGGACAGGCGTGAGCTTACGCCCAGTACGTGCGGTCCAGCGTTCTGTACTGAATGGCCTCTGCGATGTGCTTGGTTTCGATCTGAGGCACTCCTTCGAGGTCGGCGATGGTTCGGGCCACCTTCAGGATGCGGTCATGGGCGCGGGCGCTGAGGCCCTGCTGCGTCATGGCACGTTCCAGCAGTCGCTCGCAGTCGCCGCTCAACTCGCAGAACGCACGAATCTGTCGCGAACCCATCTGCGCGTTGGCAAAACATTTCTCGCCCGCTGCGCGGAAGCGATTGAGTTGCACTTCACGGGCTCGCATAACGCGATCGAGAATCTGCGCAGAGCTTTCCGGGGTGGCACCGCCGCCGCGCAGCTCCTTGTAGTTCACCGCCGGAACATCGATGTGGATGTCGATGCGATCGAGCAGCGGTCCGCTGATCTTGCTGATGTAGCGCTGGATCATCGGAGGTGTGCAGTGGCACTCGCGAGTACGGTCGTTGAAAAAACCACAAGGGCAGGGATTCATGGCGGCGGCCAGCATGAATCGCGCCGGGAACGTCAGCGACATCGCCGCGCGCGCAATGCAAACTGTTCCGTCTTCAAGCGGCTGCCGCATCACCTCGAGCACATTGCGTGGAAACTCCGGCAGTTCGTCGAGGAACAGCACGCCATGATGCGCGAGAGAGACCTCTCCGGGGCGCGGCATCACACCTCCGCCGATCAGTCCGGCGTCGCTGATGGTGTGGTGCGGCGAACGGAACGGACGTCTGCTGACCATGCCGGCATTGGCATCGAGCACTCCGGCCACGCTGTGAATCTTTGTTGTCTCGAGCGCTTCGTCGAAGGTCAGGGGCGGAAGGATGGTTGGCATGCGTTTGGCGAGCATCGTTTTGCCACCACCCGGTGGGCCAATCATCAGGATGTTATGTCCACCGGCGCACGCCACTTCCATCGCGCGCTTTGCGGTGATCTGTCCGCGAACATCTTTGAAATCCACCGTGTGCTGTTCCGACTTGGCGAGCAATTCTGCGGGATTCACCGCGATCGGCGCGACCCCGTTGCCGGTGTTGATCAGTTTCACAACCTGAGCCAGAGAGCGCATTGGAAAGACACGCACGCCTTCCACCATGGCGGCCTCGCGTGCGTTCGCCTCCGGGACAAGCAGGTTCGCGATTTTGCGTCCGCGAGCGGCGACCGCAATCGGCAAGATTCCTCGAACCGGGCGCAAGCTGCCGTCCAGCGACAACTCGCCCACCATCACAAAGTCTTCCAGCTGCTGCTTGTTGAGCGCGCCGTAAGCGCCCAGAATCCCCAGCGCCATCGGCAGGTCGAATCCCGACCCTTCCTTCTTCAGATCCGCCGGAGCCAGATTGATAGTGATGTGCGTGGGCGGGATGTCGTAGCCGCAGTTCTTCAGAGCCGAACGGATTCGTTCGCGACTCTCGCGAACGGCAGCGTCCGGGAGACCGACGGTGGTGAACTGGTCGCGATCGAGGCTCATGCCGGAAACGTCCACCTCTACATCAATAATGTTGGCATCGATTCCGTAGACGGCGGCGCTGAGGGTCTTGAAGAGCATTGGGCCTCGTGGAAGTCGCTCTCGTTCTAACATCTAACGCCGAAATGGTGCGGTGAATTGCGCAGTATCAAATCGGCTGCGTGTTCCATCGCGGGACCCCGGGTCTCAACCTTAGTGTTATGGACTCAAGTTTGGGATGGAAACCCTTCGCACTCCAGGCGCAACAGTGCTAAAATTGCCTTACTTCCTAATAGATCCCCGGTGCCAGAGGCCCCAGCACAACCGGAATCAAATATCTAAGCCTCTGCATCCAAAGGGGATGTAGGAGACAGCGTGGAGTCATCCATGGGCAACGTTCCCCAGATCGGACGTCGGGAGCAGGAAATTCTGACCGCCATTGTCGAGACTTACATCTCGACGGGCGAGCCCGTGGGTTCACGTACCCTGTCACGCAATAATCGCGAGGGACTTAGCGCTGCCACCATTCGCAATGTTATGGCAGATCTGGCCGAGGCCGGGTTGCTGCAGCAACCACACACCTCGGCCGGGCGCGTTCCCAGCGTCGAGGGGTATCGCTACTACGTCGAGAGGCTTTCGGGCAACACGCAGCTGAAGCCGGAGGAAGAACAGTCGCTGCAAACCTTCTTCCAGGGTACGACCGACGTTCAGGATTTCATGGAGCGCACCTCACACGTGCTCTCGCTGGTGTCGCACGGAGTTGGTGTTGCCATTGCCACCGCGGGCCCGAAGAACGCGCTCGAACACGTGCACTTCCAGCGATTGACGGAGCAGCGCGTGCTTGCCGTGGTGGTGACGCGTAACGGAGTGGTTCGCGACCGCGTCTTCAGAATTCAGCAGGAACTGCAGCAGAACGACCTCGATCTGGCGGCGCGCTACATCAACGATAACTTCCGTGGCTGGACGATGGAGGACTTGCAGCGCGAACTGAGCCGCCGTCTGGAGCAGGAGCGCAGCGAGTACGACCGGCTGATGCGCTCGCTGGAACAGCTCTATCAGTCAGGCGCGCTCGCCTCCGATGTGGCTTCGCAGGATGTGTACGTGGAAGGCATCGCCAACCTGGTGAATCGCCAAGAGGACGCGGAGCGCCTTCGCCAGCTGCTGGCCACGCTGGAAGAGAAGCAGCGCGTAGTGGAATTGCTGACGGCTTACCTCGATGCACAACACGAAGCCGTGCGTGTCGTCATCGGACTGCAGCAGGCGATGCCGGATATGGGCAACTTTGTCCTGATTGGAGCTCCGGCGCGGGTTGGTCAGGAAGTCCTGGGCAAGCTCGCTGTGATTGGACCTACTCGGATGGACTATCAGTCCACCATTCACGCCGTCTCCTACATCACACGGCTGTTTGACAAGATTCTTAACGATCCAGAATAGGGACCCTATGGCGAAAGGAAATGGTAAGACCAACGTAGAAGCCGAAGCCTTCGACGTGGAGCACGAGCTTCCCGAAGCGGATGCGCAAGACGCTAACACCGGCGAGCCGGTGGCTGACAGCTCTGTTGCTGCCGAACCGCAGGACGAACTCGGCAAGCTGAAGGCGGAGAACGCCGCCTACCTCGACCGCCTTGCGCGTTTACAGGCTGAGTTTGACAACTTCCGCAAGCGAAACGCGCGTGAGCAGCAGGAGTACCGCGAATACGCGCTGGCCGATGCGCTCAAGCAGTTCCTGCCGATTCTCGACAGCCTCGATCGCGCGGCGAAAACTCCCGCGAACTCGCTTGAAGATGTGCAGAAGGGAATTGAGCTGATCGACCGCCAGTTCCACGATGTGCTCTCGCGATTGGGCGTTGAGCCGGTGCGCGCCGAAGGTGAGTTCGATCCGAACCTGCACCAGGCCATCCAGATGGTTGAAACCGATGACGTGGCCGACAATCACATTGTTGACGAGTTGCAGCGCGGTTACCGCTTGCGCGACCGTCTGCTGCGTCCCGCCATGGTGCGCGTGGCGCAGAATAACGGTAAGTAACGCTACTGAGGACCCGGCGGAGGATTCAGACACTGGCTACCAAGGCAAAACGTGATTACTACGAAGTGCTCGGTATCTCGCGCACAGCGACCGAGACGGAGATCAAGAGCGCATACCGCAAGCTCGCGATGCAACATCACCCGGACCGTAATCCGGGCGACGCCACTTCGGAAGAGAAGTTCAAGGAGTGCAGCGAGGCGTACTCGGTTCTGATCGACTCTGAGAAGCGCGCACACTACGACCGGTTCGGCCACGACGCTCCGAACATGGGCGGCTTCAGCGGATTCGAAACCGTAGACTTCAGCGACATCTTCGGCGAGATGTTCGGCTTCAGCGATCTGTTCGGAGGTCGCGGTGGGCGGCGTTCGCGCGCACAGCGCGGACAGGACCTGCGCGAAGACATCAGCATCAGCTTTGAAGAGGCCGTGTTCGGCACCAAGCAGACGGTCAAGGTTCGTCATCGCGAGGCCTGCGATCAGTGCCGCGGAACCGGCGCTGCAGGCGGACGGGCACCCTCAAGCTGCAAGCAGTGCGGCGGTCATGGACAGGTTCGGTATCAGCAGGGATTCTTTAGCGTGGCTCGGACCTGCCCTATTTGCCAGGGAACCGGCACCATGATCGAAGACCCGTGCAAGCAGTGCAAAGGGCAGGGCAGCGTTGTCCGCGACCACGTTCTCGAAGTGAAGGTTCCTGCGGGCGTGGAAGAAGGCACACGAATTCTCTTCACCGGTCACGGCGATGCTGGCATTAACGGCGGTCCCGCCGGAGATGTTTACGTGGTGCTGCACGTGAAGGATCACGACTTCTTCGAGCGCGAAGGTCGCGACCTGCACTGCGCCGTGCCGATCAGTTTCGTGCAGGCAGCGCTTGGCGCGGAGATCAAGATCCCGACGATGGAAGGCGAAACGACCATCAAGGTTCCCGAGGGCACGCAAACCGGCACCACGTTCCGCCTGCGAAACAAGGGTGTTCCCGTGCTGAATGGCAGCGGACGCGGCGATCTGTATGTCGAAGTGAAAGTGCAGACTCCGAGCAGACTCAACAAGCGCCAGCGCGAACTGCTTCAGGAATTGGAAGGTACGCTCAATCTCGAGAACCGTCCCGAACGCCGCTCCCTGATGAGCAAGGTGAAAGAGATCTTCTCGTAAATCCTTTCGATGTTGAGACAAGGGGCGGAGCGATCCGCCCCTTTTTCGTTTTTCACCGCTCGTTTCCTGAGGCGTCATGCTGAGCGAAGCGAAGTACCCCCAGTGGGGCTGAGAGTATGAGTGCCGCTGAAGGGAACTCCAACATGTAAGCCTCACGTAGAGAACTCCCTTGAGCCGAACCTTCGAATGACACATTACGGGGGTCCTTCGCTGCGCTCAGGATGACACCGGGGAGCGCGAATGTGTGAATGAACCAATCACTCGAAAGCAATCGCTCTCACTGCGGCCCGCCTGCCTGATAATCTCTCCCTATGACACGACGCCGGTGGATTGCCGACGAAGTATCTGAAGATCGCGCGGCGCTCACAGGCGCGAATGCCGCGCACCTTGTGCGCGTGCTGCGCGCGCGCATGGGCCAGCAGTTCGATATCGCCTGCGGAAACCAGCTTCGGCTCGGCACGATTGCAAGCATCAGCGACGACCGCGTTGAGTTCGAGCTTGGCGAAACGCTCGACGCGCCCTCGCCGCTCAACATCACTCTGCTGCTCGCGGTTTTCAAGTTCGATCGTCTGGAGTGGGCGATTGAAAAATGCACGGAGCTCGGAGTGTTACGAATCGTGCCAGTGATCGCGAGTCGGACCGAGCAGCATCTCGCGGCCGCAGCCTCAAAGAGAGTGGAACGCTGGCGGAGGATCGCTCATGAAGCCTCGCAGCAATCCCGGCGCCTATTGCCTCCCACGATCGATGATCCAATGAAGTTGAAGCAGGCTCTCGCGATTGAGGCTGCGACGAAGCTGTTGCTCGATGAAACAGAGCAGAGTGTTACGGTGCGAGATGCTCTGGAGGACAACTCCGACCCAGTGGCTCTGGCAATTGGTCCCGAAGGCGGATGGACAGGCGACGAGGTCAAGCTGTTCCGCTCCGGCGGGTGGCAAAGCGTCACTCTAGGCTCGACCATCCTGCGCGCGGAGACGGCGGCAATAGCGAGCGTCGCGGTCGTGGCAGCGCTGCTGGAATAGTACTCTTGCCCGAAAAAACTGTGGGGGACGCTTTCGCGCCCCCCGGTGTGTTTTAGGTTAGATCGTTGTTACTTCTTTTTCGCGGTCTTCTTCGCGGGCTTCTTTGCAGCCTTCTTCGCAGCCTTTTTCGTTGCCATGGTTTCTATTCTCCCTTTTTGTGTGATTGCAACGCACGCGTTGCAATTTGCTAGTTGTATATGTGGAAATAAAAATGATGTCAAGCGAAAAACAAAACCCGAAACAAACTTCTCAACGCTTCAGCGATGCGCTTTGGTAACCTGCGGAGCTCGTGCGAGCGATCAGAAAATTTCAGATGTGCGTTTCACCCGCAGTTTTACTGCATTATTTCATGAACACTCTCATGATCAATCCCGCCATCGCATCCCAAGTCCCGTGAGCGATCATTCCGGGCCTCAAACTTTTTCTTACGTGCGCAAGGATGCCGAAAGCCATTCCGAAGAACGCGATGATGATCATTCGACGGACTCCCTCGTATCCGTGACCTGCTCCAAAGACGATTCCGGAGAGCACGATTCCCATCCACGCGTTGCGAGTCCACGCACCGAACTGCCTCTGCAGGTAGCCGCGAAAGACAACCTCTTCGCACAATCCGGCGGACGCGCTTAGCGCGAAAAAGATACACATTTCAAGGTTCGTACGCGGAGCGAGGAAGCCGATCTGCCGCTTCACCTGTTCCATTTCACGCGCTTGCCCTGCCGGGGAGAAGTCGATGAAGTGAAAGTGCTTCAAAGCGACGGCAACCGAACCCACAACAAATAGCCATGCCACAAGGAATCCAGCGGCCAGCATCACGTCGATGAGAAATTCCTCAATATTCTTCCATCGGCCGCCCACCAACTCGCGGAAGCTGATTTTCCGCAGCCAAGCACCCCACACCACGTAGGCGAGCAAAACGTACTCCCAGCCTAACGTGAGCAGATAGCCTGCGATGCGTCCCTTGCTGGTTGCAGCGTGGTGTGTGGCTTGTGCGTTGCCGAAAGAAAACGCGATGAGAACAACCAGCAGCAGGATCGTGTGCCATGCAGGAGCAATTCCCCTCCGCTCCGGGGTGAGAGGTTGCTCCGCTACCGTGAGTTCACTATCCATTCGAGGGTCCTTTCGAACGAAAGGTGAGTTTACTATGCGTAAGCGAGCTCGATACTTTTGAGCGGGAAGGATGAAGAGCATGCACCGGAATTTGAACACTCAAGCGGGGGCTGAAAGAGACAGTGCCGCGAATCAAGAGATCGCGTTGGGAATAATGAAACCTCCCACAGACGAGAATCTCCCATCATTCTCCACGCTGAGCGAAGGAATACATGAACGGGCAAACCGAAAAGGACCCACTTATCTCAGGTCCAGAGGTCAACCATTTCATTGGCCGCTCATTCTGTTACCGAATTGACAATGATGATGGTCGGCCTCGTTCCGTTCAACCCATTGTTCCTCACGTTGAATGCTCCGAAAATGAGTTGATACGTGCCCGGACCCGGGGTGCAGACACTCGTTGTCTGTATTAAGCATGAGTCCGATGCTTGGCAATAACCGGGGTCATCATGTCTCCCGTATTCTGCCCCGCCAATCACGACTATTTGGCTGAGTTTCGGCTTGATTTCATTCACCGCCACTCCGGGGCCTGGTGCAACTAACACTGATCCAAGCAGCGGGCCGAAGTCGCGAATGTACTTGATTCCATCAGGTCTCGTGTTGGATAACACAGCTGCAACCTGACTATTTTTCATCAATAGGGCGAACCCAATGTCGGTGAAGGGGCTTGAGTGAGCAGTCAGCGACGTTGCAACCACCTTCAATTTTTCCCCCGCGCTTAGAGTAAAGCGGCTCGATAGCAGGTACGATCCGGTGAAATCCTTCGTCGGAAATCCGGTGACATCCTTTGTCGGATCCGTTTTGTCGTTCTGCACTGGGTTGAAGTTGGTGGATGCGGTGAACTCTTCTCCGGTTACGCCGCCAGTCGTGTCAGCCCACCAAAAGGATTCATCGCTGATCCCAGGCAGGGCAGCGGATTCCCCGCCTTTGCCTATTACGGTGAAGAGAAGCGGCGTGAGTCGACGTAAGGGAGTTGGAATGTGATCTGTTGCAGGAATACTCATAAATGCCTCCTTATCCGAATCCGATGAAGCGATTCCTCAAAACTAGGAGACGGCAGGGCTGATCGACAGGTATAAAAACTCCAGCGATACGAGTTGTTTGTGGCAGTATACGCCGAAGCGTTTCATCCGATACGAGTTTCTGATTCCTTGACGAAATGAGGCGCGGCAACCGTGGCGCGCTATGGTCAAACCCTGCCTATGTGCAAGCGCTTGCCCAATCTGCGCCACGAAACGATGAGTTCCCGTCGAGCTCAGGAACTACGGTGACGACAGCAGTCACCAAAAAATGAAGGCGCGAAATTTCCGCGCCTCTGTTCACATTTGAAGTTCTCCCACATCTATAACAACGGGCAGATATGGGGCACCTAATCTACACTCAGGACGTTCCCCGCGCCACTGGCGTTCGCTTCTGCCACGCGGTCCACAACCTTGTGCGCGAATGCGAAGAGAGACTTCGCGTTGTTTGCGTTCTCTCCGGCGAGCACCACCGGATTGCCGGTGTCTCCCCCTTCGCGAATTGTGGGATCCATCTCGATGCGTCCGAGAAAAGGCACGCCGAACTGCTGCGCGGTCTTCTCTCCACCGCCCTTCGAGAACACGTCGATCTCGTGGTTGCAATGTGGGCAGACGAGATAGCTCATGTTCTCCACAACGCCGAGGATGGGCACGCGAACCTGTTTGAACATCTCGATCGCCTTGCGCGCATCCTGGAGAGAGACATCGGAAGGAGTCGTCACCACAACCGCACCGGTGAGCGGCACCGACTGAGTCAGTGAAATCACAACGTCGCCCGTTCCCGGAGGCAGGTCGATGATGAGGTAGTCGAGTTTGCCCCATTCCACCTGGCCTATGAACTGGCGAATGACGGAGTGCAACATGGGGCCGCGCCAAACCAGCGGCTGGTCTCCGGGATTGAGGAACCCGACGGAGATGACGCGGATGCCGTAACGCTCAGGAGCGATGATCCGATTGTTGTCGGTGACCTGCGGCTGCGCCTGCGAGCCCAGCATAAGCGGAACATTCGGACCGTAGATGTCGGCATCGAGCAGCCCAACCTTGTAGCCGAGCCGCGCCAGCGAGAGTGAAAGATTGACGGAAAGCGTGGTTTTTCCGACGCCTCCCTTTCCGGAGCCCACAGCGACAACAGACTTAACTCCGGGGATGGATTGCGGCTCCGGCATCTGCGGGCCGTGTGGATGCATGTGCGACACAGTAACTCCTCAGTGAAGATTGCAACCCTTGATTATATAGGCCGCTCCGCGCTGGTGGCCGATTGGTGCCATACACCACGATCAAACCTTTCAGAGCTGCACGGCGTCTAACGGGACAAGCTCAGTCGTACCAAGCCCACTATGCACGAACAGACAAGCGTTAGCCGCGAACAGGCCAGCACACTACTCTCGGAGCTCAAAACTCTTTACAGCGCCATGCCCATGGAAGTCCGCGAGGTGGTGAAATCGTACATCGCCACGTCGTGCATAGCTGTTCCGCGGTCAATGGGCCAGAGCACATAGCGAAACTTTCAATCCTGAAAAGAGTGGCGCGGCCGGAGCCGCGCCATTACCAGGAGGTCGTACAGAGATCAGTAGCCGTGGTCTCCGTCCGCCAGATTTACCTTTCCGGCAAACCGACGGTAGATGTAGATGAAGTAGCCGGCGGCCAGGACGATGCCGATGATCCACCAACGGATCGCAATCCTCATCGCGTAGTCTGAGGTCGCACTGTTCCAGATCGTCAGGTTGCGCGAAGGATCTGTGGCCGGCAGAATGACCGGGAACAAAGCC